>OCZT010004179.1_pt1 | contig 14625 bp, 12 predicted proteins | sample 1539031 | NCBI WGS metagenome assembly OCZT01 (sample SAMEA3539308, study PRJEB22396) | soil metagenome | biome: tundra; feature: field; material: soil | place: USA | collected 2010-05 | depth 0.15 m
CAATTGCAGGCGTCTGGTCGAAGCGACGCTCGTGATCGCATTGCCGACGGAGCGGCAGCCAGCGAGACGCCGCCCGCGGACTGCTGGTCGTCGTCTCGTCTCGCAAGTGTGCTCAAGGTGATGAGGACGACTGCTTCGTCAGCGGAAGCAGGCGTCGCGGGGCGCGTGAGCGGAGGAGCAGAGTCCGCTCTCACAGACGAGACCCGGGCTCGGTCCGTGCCGATCGTGCCTGACGGCTACGTCAAGCTCGGCGAGGGCGCCCGGCAACCCGGCCTCGCTCGCCAGACCGTCCTCAACCATGTACGGGCCGGTAGCCGACACGCGGTTCAGGTAACGGAAGGCAAGCGTCGCGGTCTTCCCATCGGGATCCACTCAGCAGAACAAGAATTGCTCGGCGGGTACGGCGCCCACGATCAAGTCTAGTCCGCCGCAGCCCCCCACATCCCACCTTCGAACGTGGTGAACGGCAGCGAGATTCGCAGGCGCTTTCGCGTTGGCAGGCCGGCCATTCCGGCCGTCGCGGCGACGGCGACGGTGTCAAGATCCAACGGAAAAACTAGTGCGATGAGCTTGGCGATAGAACCGAGCACTATCGCCGGTTGGCGGCCTGGTCGCCTAGCTTCGCGCGGTTGGGCGCGTCGCCGTTAGCACCAAGCCGTACAACAGGTGGTCGGCGGCCAGCGCGAGGCGGTCGATCAGGCGCACGCGCCTGGCCTGGCTGAGGCCCAGGGCGGGTGCGATCCCCAACTCGAAGCCCAACCACACGACCAGCCCGTAAAGCGGTCCTGCCCAGGGACGGCGCCGAACCTCGCGCGGTAGTGCGCCGAATGCCGCGCCGCCGCCAGCGCCGAACGCCCAGTGGGCGGCCTCGATAAGCCCCCGGCGCTGCTTGCGCGGCGCGCGCCGGAGCAGGGCGCGCACGCCACGTGCCCGCTGGCGGCTGAGGGCCTGCGGTGGAGTCTGTTCCACCAGCCCTAGCTCGGTCGTCATCACCCGCATTCCGGTCATGGCCATCGCGCCGACAGCCCCGCACGCAGCGCCGCTGAGCACGTCACCCACACGCGAATCGACGTTCATTCCCTGCGGAGCCGGTACTCGGCTGATCTGAACTCCATCCGGCCAGATTACTCTCATCCGCGGGCTCCACCCACGCCTACCCAGATCCTCGGACGCTCCTCAGTGAAGTCAAGCGACGCTCCGTTCCAACCTCTCCTGGGGTTTCAGCATGAACTGTTCGATTTCGATGTCGGGCCGCTGCGGTGGTTGGAGGTGAACGCCCAGCACCTTCGGGCTTTCCTGGACGATCGTGGTGCCTTCTCAGCGGCTGCACGCAATGAGGACAGCCGAAGGCAGCCGCGGAGATCTCAGCGGCCGCCGGGGAACCACCCTCAGCGTGAGGGATTATCCGGCCGCCTCGAGGTCGGCGCGACGCACGACCCCGAGCAGCCGACCTTCAGGATCAGTGAGGATCGCCGTGGTCAGTTCGCGCTCTTGCAGCTTGGCCAATAGCTTCGCCAGAGACGCATCCGGCCGATTGGTAGATGGCCCGGGCTCCATGACCTCCTCCGCCAGAGCCTCTTGGTCGCCGCCCAGCGCGGCTTTGCGGAGGCGGCCCAGCAGTACCCCGTCATCGCCGAGGACGAGCGCAAAACCGTATGGCGAGTCCGCCACTCGAGGCCGCAGCGTGCCGACGGTGTCGCGCAGACCGCAGGTCAAGGCTTCTTGGTTTGAGAAGTCGATCGCGCGTCGTTCGGTCGCTCTGTCCTCGTCTAGCGGCAGGGCGCGGGCCATCCAGTCGACCTTGCCGGGGGTGTAGTCATAGACCTTCTCGAAACCGAGGCTGGCGAGCCGACACGCGGCCCGTGCGCTCAGGTCTCAGAGACTGTCCCAGCAATAGACCACCACCGGATTGGAGCGATCGAGCACGGCACTGCTTTGCGCATCGAGGCTCTTAAGTGGGATGTTGATCGCGCCCGGCAGGTGCAGCGCGGCGTAGTTCTCCGCCGGCAGCACCTCGATGAGTTGCGCACCGTCGTCGAGCAGCTCCCGCAGCCGCGGGTACAGGATCTGCGTGTAGCTCACGCCGCGAGGCACTCTACTCCCGAAGGCCTTTCATCCCCTCCAACTGGCTCCCGTCTGCGACTCGTTCGGCGAGTGACCGGCTATGTCATCAGCGCCGACGATAGGGAAGCGCAGATGGTTGAAGGGGACGCTATCCGGCGAGGCGGGATCCTGATCTCCGACCTGCTCCAGCGCCCGTCAGAACATCAGCGCTGCATTGGGCGGCCGATCTCCGAGTCCCCCCGCGGGTTCGGTCGCCAACTACCTTGGTTACCTCGACCACAATTGACCCGGCAGCGCGGTCCCGCTGCTCGATCGCGTACGGCTCGAGGCCGACCTGCGCGCCGGTCTCGAGCGTGAGGAGCTGCGCCTCGTCTATCAGCCGGTGGTCACGGTGTGCGACGAGAGTCTCGCCGCGGTAGAGGCGCTCGTCCGCTGGCAGCACCCCGCTAACCAACGTCGGCAATTACCGTCTGCTCCAGGAGCGGCTGGAATACGAGTTGACTCGACACCCGCGCGAGAACAACCAGCTGGCGGTCCTGCTGATCGATCTCGATCGCTTCAATCAGTCAACGAGCGTCTCGGGCACGCGGCCGCCGACGACGTGCTCCGCCGCGTCGCGCACACGCTTCGGGAGACCGTCCGCCAGCAGGACACGGTCGCGTGTCAAGGGGGTGACGAGTTCGCGGTCCTCGCACCGAGCACGGACGCCGAGGGCGCCGCGATGCTGGCTGCTCGCGTGCGCGACCGCTTGAGCCGCGTTCAGTTCGCCGGCAACTCGGTCGGGTAGACGGTCGGCTACGCCCGTCTACCCGACCTACGGCCGTACACCGCAGGCCTTGCTCGCACGGGCCGACGGGGCGTTGCTGGCGGGCAAGCTCCGCTCCCGCGATCGCGAAGCGGAGCAGCGGCCGGGAGATCGCTGCGGCGGCCGCGACGAGGCGCGGTCCGAGCTGCGCGCTGGCGGCGGGGCCGCGCCGGTAAGTCCGGCCGGCTGCGCGGCTCATAGTCAGCTGCGGTCGGGGGCGGTCCTGTTTGGCCTTGCGCCGGACATGAAATACCATGCGCCAGTGCGCCAGGTGGTTTTCCAGGTGCTTTTCCAAGGGAGGGAAAGGATGCGCGGTTTCACGTGGCTGGTCGTTGTCGGCGTGGCAATGTGGCTGTTCGGATCGGATGTGACCGGGGCGTAGGCGCTTGCCGCCGGCTCGGCGAGCGGGGCGGGTTCCTACGTGCTCACCGCGACCAACACCGGCTCGAGCTACGCCCCCACCTTCACAGGCAACGGCATGCTCGGAGTTCGAGTCCCTCCGGCCGGCCAGGGCTACGCCGCCGGGTCGGTGCCCGCTCAGTCGGAGCTCGCCGGCTTCTACGCCCAGCCACCGGGCGGCGTGCAGCAGCGGGCGAACATCCCAACTGGTCAACGCTCACCTACTCCGACGGCGGCCAGGCGTTCTCGCCCACCAGCGGGAGCACGACGAACTGGCGGCAGTCGATCGACTTCCGGACCGGCGTGGTGAGCACGTCCGCCCAATGGACTGCTCCCGACGGCCATGTGACGGATCTGTCCTACCAGGTGCTAACCGACCGGGCCAGCCAATACGTAGGGCTGGTACGTCTGGAGCTGACCCCGATGTGGTCCGGTACCGCGACCGTCACCGACGCGATCGACGGCTCCCCCGCCACGCTGAGTACCCAAGTAGGGAAGGGCTGGGTGCCCGCCGCCCATCGCGACTGGGTCACCGTGCAGACCGAGGGCACCAACATCGACGCGGCGATCGCGAGCCAGCTCGGGACGAGCGGCAACGTCAATGCCACCACGACCGAGGTTGACCAGACGACCGACCAGAGCGTCGGGCAACAGCTCGCGTTCCCGGTCGTGGCGGGTCATACCTACACGATCACCAAGTATGTCGGCGTGGAGAGCTCGCAGGACACCGCGGACCCGGCGGCCGGCGCCCAAGCTCAGGCGAGCAACGCCGCCACGGCGGGCTTTGACGCGTTGCTGAACGAGAACAACGCCGCCTGGGCGGCCTTGTGGGCCGGCAGGATCGACGTGCTCGGCAACCCGGCGCTGGCCACCGATGTAAACGCCAGCGAGTTCTACCTGTGGTCGAGCACCCGCGCTGGAGTTGATTGGAGTGTCTCGCCGGCCGGACTGTCCTCCAACGGTTACGACGGCCACATCTTCTGGGACGCCGAGACCTGGATGTACCCGTCCTTGCTGGCCCAGCACCCGGACATCGCGGCGGGGATGGATGCCTACCGCTTCCAGCGGCTCGCTCAAGCCGAGCAGCACGCGGCGGCCACCGGGTACAAGGGCGCCCGCTACCCGTGGGAGAGCGCGCTCGACGGCACCGAGCAGATCCCGCCGCCGCCGTCGGTCAACAGCGAGGGCCTGTACGAGCAACACATCACCGCGGACATCGCGCTGGCCCAGTGGCAGTACTACCTCGCTACGGGTGATCAGGGATGGCTCGCGCTGCGTGGCTGGCCGGTGCTCTCCCAGGCGGCCGCGTTCTGGGCTTCGCGTGTCACCATGGGCAGCGACGGCAGCTACCACATCGACGGCGTCACCGGCCCCGACGAGGAGAACCCGGACGTCAACGACGAGGTCTACACGAACGTCGCGGCGAAGACCACGCTCCAGGACGCCATCCAGGCCGCGAGTGTGCTCGGGGTGAGTGCCCCCGCAAGCTGGTCGCAGATCGCCTCGAAGTTGGTCGTGCCGATCGATGCGGCGCTCCAGATCTACCCCGAGTTCTCGACCTACGGGGGTCAGCTCGTCAAGCAGGCGGACGTGACGCTGCTGCAGTATCCGTGGGCCTACCCGATGCCCGCGAGCATTGCACAGAGCGACATCAACTACTACGTGCCGCGCACCGACCCCAACGGCCCATCGATGAGCGACGCGGTCAACTCGATCGACACCTCCGCTCTGGGCACCCCCGGTTGCGCAAGCTACGTGTACACGCAGCGCAGCTACGAGCCCTTCATTCGTGACGTCTTCGACCAGTTCTCGGAGACCAAGACGGGTGGCGCGTTCACGTTCATGACCGGCATCGGCGGCTTCCTGCAGGAGTTCCTCTACGGCTATTCCGGACTTCGTTGGAACGCCAACGCCGTGCAGCTCGCCCCCAGCCTGACCGGGCAGCTCAGCGGGGTCGTGCTTCGCAACCTGTCTTGGCACGGCCGGCGGTTCACGGTCGCGATCGGCGCCCAAACCACGACCGTCACGCTCAACAGCGGCGCCCCGCTTCCGGTCAGCACCCCGTCGGGCACCAACATCGTCGCGACCGGGCAAACGCTCACGTTAGTCACCCGCCGCCCAGACCTGACACCGACCAGCGACGCGGTCCGCTGCGGCCAAGCCTCCGCGAGCACATCGCAGCCGGGCGCGCCCGCCCTGGCGGCCGTGGACGGCAGTCCGGCGACCGACTGGCAGCCGGTCTCACTGCCGGCAACGCTGACCGCCCCGGTCACGGGCGACCAGCGCCTTCGCACCGCGACCCTGCTCTGGGGCCAGCAATGGCCGCCGGCACCGGCGCCCAACGTCCCGCCCCCACCCGGCCCGATAACCACCCTGCGGGCGAGCAGCTACGAACTCCAGGTATCCGGCAACGGTCTCACCTGGCAGACGGTCGCCACCGTCGCCGGACGTACGACCGGGACCACCGACGTGCTGCACTTCGCGCCGGTGAGGGCACGGTTCGTGCGGCTTCAGATCACGTCGGCGACGGGCGAGCAGCCGCCGATGCTGGAGGAGCTGGCGGTTACGGGGTAGGTCAGCGTCTCAGTCAGGCGGCAGCCGAACCTCGAACACGACCTCGACCGTGTCGCGTACCTTCAGCGCCCCCAATGAACGCCCGGTAGGGCTTGATGCCCCACTCGCTCTGCGCCACCGGCAGCGTGCCGGTCACGCGCCCGTCGGCTGTCAGGTCCAGGTCGAAGTTGGCCCGGCCTGCTCGTCCCCGCGATCGTGAGCTCGCCCGCCGCCGTCAACCCGCCAGCGCCGCCCTCGACCGCATTGGAACGGAACGCGATCGGCTGGCCACGCAGGATCTTGTCGTCGATGTCCTGCCGTCGATCACTGCATCCAGCGTAGGCGGAAACCGCGGCTCGCCGCCGGAAGCGGCAGTCGCCGCTGCCCCGCCGCTAGCCTCTCGAGACGCTCGCTCGGCCACGGAAGCACGCGTCTGGCCCGTCAGTACCGTCACGGACGACGTCCAGCAGTCTCGGACCTCGCGACGATGAGACGACCGGTTTGCTGGGAGACCGACAGTGTGCACCGTGCAGGCGCTTGCTCAGTCCGCACCATGCTCAAGCGCAACAAACATGGGGTGCGGCTCCAATGGAGTGACATCAGCCGCCCGGATTTGCTGGTGATTCATGGGACCACTGGCGGCGTCCGGTCCGGCTTTCGCAGCAAACGCTCGCGCTTGAGGCCCTGCGAGACCGACAGCGCGCTCAAACCGTTCGAAAGACCCGGCCAGACATCACTTGCGCTCCTCGCTGGAGCATCGACCACGACGGACCAGAAGGCACCCTTTTGCAGGGAGTTTCGGACCTTCAGCTCAGATGGCTCGAGGTCACTCCATTGGAGCCGCACCCACAAACATGGGTGCGGCTCTCCTGGAGTGAGGCAGAATCCCCGGAGTTGCGGGCGATCCGGGTGGCAGAGGGCGCGGTTGCCCCGCGTTTTGCCCGGTCTGGAGCCGCGGCCGAGTCCAGACCTGGCGTGACGGCGCTTGGGCGGCTGCCGGGATTGACTCGCTCCTCCGACGGCACAGCGACCGGCTGCGACCCGAAAGTCCCGTGGTTACGGGAGATTTGCCCGCTTCCGTCCTGACCGTCCCGGTCCCTCCAGAAGAGCCGCACCCGCAAGCGGAAGCGGCCCGATTCCGGCCTCCTAATGCCCAAGGTCCCGGAACTTGCACTGGACGCCGACAGGCACTGGTCGGGGCGCATTCACGGCCTGCATCCAACCGGCCACTTGCTCGGATTCCGTGGCCTGTACGTGATCGCTTTCCGAACCACCAGCCGATCCGTCCATAGTGCCCTTAGCGGCCTCGGCAGGTACGTCACCGACAAACCAAACCGCCGGGTCGTGAACGTAGTCCACGACGAAGGCAGGCTCATGTGGGCGCTGATCGGCTAGCCGACTCAGCCGCGGTCGGACACCGCGCGCTCGGACTGTTCGGCAGTCACCACTGTGACCGGCAGCCCGAATCGCTCCGCGCGGTGGGGCAGGTCCCGGCGCAGCCAATGTGACACTCGCGCCGGCAGAGTCGAGATGATTATCTCGTCGATCCCGATATTCGTGACGGCCGCACGCACCGCGACGAACGGGTCGCTATCGCCGATGACCCCGTCGACGCGGCCTCCCGCGGCCTCCTCGAGCAGGGGGATCGCGAGCTCCAACGTCGCTACCGCCTCATCGGTGTCGGGATCCCAGTAGGGCCGCGGCACGAGCAGTGTGAAGGAGCACGGAGAGCGGCTCGCTCGGGCGCGGACGGCGTTCAGCAACAGCGGCGTCGCGGCCGTGCGATGCGCCACGATGAGCACTCGTGCTGAAGCGGAGGAAGCCATCGCGAACCGGCACCGATTATCGCAGCGCCAGGTGGCGGCAGTCTGGCTTGTCGCCCCCCTCGGTGCACGAGTGAGACCGCTTGCAGCGGGGGGAGACGATCGCCGGGAGTGCTGGTGTCGAGAGGAGCAGCGGTGGCGAGGCGCCCGTTGCGCAGTGCTGCGTGACGCGGCGAAGCGGGAGTCGGCTTGGCGGACGAGAGCATCGCTCGGACGGTCTGTAGGACCGACGCGAGGCTCGGCGGCGTCGCCGGCTGAGCGGCGTTTGCACAGCGCGTAGGATCGGCACTGTGGATTTGCCGCCCGGTCCGCGCGCGCCCGCTGCTTGGCAGACCGTGGCGTGGATGACGCGGCCGGCGGCGTTTCTGCGGAGCGTGCATGACCGTTTTGGCGACCCGGTCACGATCCGCACGTATTGGGCCGATGAGCCGATGGTGCTGTTCTCGCACCCTGACTCGGTGCGCGAGGTCTTCCACCTGGATCCGGCGATCGCGCCCGCCGGGCAGAGTTGGGAGTTCTTGCGCCCCTTCGCCGGGTCGCACTCGATCCTGTTGCTCGACGGGGAGGAGCATTTGCGCGAGCGGCGGCTGATGCAGATGCCGTTTCACGGGGAGCGTATGCGCGCGTTGACGCCGACGGTCGCCGAGCTCGCCCGGCGGGAGCTGAGCACCTGGAGCGGCCGCGTCAGCGCGCTGGAGCGGATGCGGCAGCTGACGCTGGAGATCGTCCTACGCGCCGTCTTCGGCGCCCGCGGCGAGCAGGAGGCCGCTCGGCTGCGCGATGCCATCGAGCGCACGCTCGACATCGTTCGCTCGATGCCGCGGATGCTCGCGATGGCGCTCGTGCAGCGCGACCTCGGGCCGCGCAGCCCGTGGGGCCGCTTTCGCGCCGCCGTCGAGCGCTTCGACGCGCAGCTATTCGAGCTCGTGGCGCGCCGGCGGGCCGAAGCGGGCGGTGACTCGATGCTCGCGCTACTGCTCGAGCAGCGCGACGAGGATGGCAACCCGCCGACGGACCGGCACCTACGCGACCAGCTCGTCGCGCTGCTCGTCGGCGGCCATGACAGCTCGGCGGCCTCGCTGGCGTGGGCCTTCGAGCGGCTCGCGCGCCACCCCGCCGTGCACGCGCGCATGGGCGAGGGCGACCCCGCCTACCTCGACGCGGTCGTCAAAGAGGTGCTCCGTGTGCGTCCCGCCCTGACGATCGCCCCGCGCCGGCTGCTTGAGCCGGTGCGGATCGCCGGGCGGTCGCTGCCCGCTGGCGTCCACGTCGCCGCCTGCCTATGGCTCGCGCTGCGCCGGGAGGACCTCTGGCCCGAGGCCGCCGCGTTCCGGCCCGAGAGGTGGCTCGAGGGACCGCCGCCGAACCCGATGTCGTGGATTCCCTTCGGGGGAGGCGTGCGGCGCTGCGCCGGAGCCCAATTCGCCGAGATGGAGATGCGGGAGGTGCTGCGCGCCGCGGCGGACCTGACGATCCGGCCGGTCCGTCCCGACCCCGAGCGCGCACGGCGCAGCATGCTTGTCGTCACGCCACACCGAGGCGGCGAGGTGCTCGTCGGATGACCGTCCCGCTCAGGCCGGTGAACATCTCAGGCGGCGGCGCGGGGGCAAGATTCGCCTGCTCGCTGGGGCCAGCACGATAGTTAGAAGTTGCCGATGTTGCTAGCACGACGAAGCGCAGCCGAGCAGGCGGCGATCGAGCGCGCCTGGCGGCGCATCGAGCCGCTCGCGCTCTATCCGCGCCCGCTCGATTTGACCCGCGTGCGCATCCTCAGCGCGCCGTTGCTCTTCCGCCTACTTTGGTTTCGGCGCTTTGACGGCTACACGATCTGGAGCACGATCCTGTTGCGCAAGCGCCTCGAGCAGGTCGACGACGAGCTAATAACACACGAGCTGGTGCACGCCTGGCAGGGCCAGCACGAGTGGCTGCGCCTGTGGATCTCATACGTCAACCCGTCGACTTTCTGGGGCGATCGCTCCGGCTACTGGGAGAATCGCTATGAACTCGAAGCGCGCTCAGCCGTCGCGCGAACCGGGACCGCGGCCGAGACGACCGCGAGCGCTGGCGGCGCCGACGCCTAGCGGGCGTGACTGCCTGGTTGACGGGTAGCTCGACGGCACACCGATCCAATTGCCAAAGCGCCTTCTACGGGCGCTCCGACCTCCGCACCGGCATCCTCCCCGCGCTGCCGGCGCCGTCGACCGCGTTTGGCGGCGTTCTGGGAGGGCTGGTGTGTGACGGTCGTGGTTTGGGTGGTTGGTGGCTAGCCTTTCTTTGATGGTGACTGGCGCTGGTATGGGAGGGGGAGCGGGTCAGGACCTCGGTTACGGGACGGCTTTTAAGGATTGGTTGGCGTGCGCGTGTGGCGGTGTGGGTGAGCGGGCTGCGAGGGCGGTGCGGGCTTCGGGCGATGATCTGTTGGCGGATGTTGCGTTTGCGGCCACGGCTGGCCATGTGCTTGATTTTGATGACACCTTCGTTGCGGGCGTCGTGCATGTGAGTGCTGCTAGTGCGCCTGCGGCGCTGGTGTTGGGGGCTCATCTCGGATTATCGTTGCGTGTGGTGTTGGATGCCTACGCGGAGGGCTATGAGGCGATGGCGGCGGTTGCCGCGGCGAGCCATCCTGTGCTTTACGACGCGGGCTGGCACCCAACGGCCGTGTGTGGCCCGATCGGCGCGGCGGTGGCCGCTTCGCGTTTGCTTGACCTGTCGGTGGCGCAGCGTGACAATGCACTTGCTGTTGCGTTGTTGCGCGCGGGAGGCACGCGTGGCGCGTTTGGGTCTGACGGGAAGGCGATCCAGGTTGGGCTGGCAGCCGCCGCAGGCGTGCAGGCAGCGGTGTTGGCGCGCGCCGGGGCTACTGTGGACCCGCGTGCGATCCACGGCCCGCTCGGGTTTGAGGGAGTGCTGGGGGCGCGCTGGCCGCAAGTGGGGGCCGGGGGTGCGCTCGACGGCAACTCCGCGCCCGGGATCGACGGCAATTGGATCAAGATGTATCCAAGCTGCCTTGGTACGCATTCGCCGATCGAGGCTGCTGCGCTGGTGCGCGAAGGCGGCTATCGTCTCGGCCCCGACCGACTCAGCATCGTCGTGCACCCGCGTGCACGCCAGGCCGCATACCTCGACATGGTCACCGACGGCACGTCGGCGAAGTTCTCGATCCCATATTGCGTGGCGCATACGTTGATTCACGGGCCCCCGCACGTGCACGATTTCGCATCGATCGACGCCGGTGCTCGTGACGGCTCACGGCTGGTGAGCGTGGCTGTGGACGGGTCGTTGCCCGAATTCGGAGCGGTGCTGATCGTCCCTGGGTGCGAGCCCGCACGCGTAAGCTGCCCGCGCGGGGCACCCGAGCGGCCGATCGCTGCGGCCGAGCTGGCGGCCAAGGTCGCAGGCCTCGCCGGCGATCGCCTGGATGGGGTGCTCGAGGACCTGCGCGCTCCCGCGGCCACTGCTCTGCACGCGGCTGGTCTGCATTGACGTGGTTCATCGGCGGCGCGTAGGCGCTTTCGGATCAGACTCTCTGCAGCAGCGCCGACGTCGCCGCTGGGGGGTGAAGACATACAGAAGCGTGCCATTAGGGAGGGTCGCAGTGACCTCGACATCGGAATACGTCGAGGCCCCCGATCGCGCCAGCGGCCAGGGTGGCGGGCGGAGGGGCGGGGTGGCCATCGCGTTGGGACTCGCGCTCGGCCCGGCTGCCGCGCTGGGTCTGGCTCGCTTCGCTTACGCGTTGCTGCTGCCGTCGATGCGCGCCAACCTCGGCTGGTCGTTCTCCGCAGCCGGGGCGATGAGTACCGCCAACGCGGTCGGCTACCTCGCCGGCGCGCTGCTCGGCGCCGCAGCGGTCCGCCGGGCCGGCGCCCGACGATCGTTCCTGGCCGGCCTTACGGTCACGGTCCTGGCGCTAGCGGCCTCCGCGGCCAGCGGCAACCTGGCCGTGCTGCTCGGGCTGCGAGTCATCGCCGGGGCCGCCGGTGCGGTCAGCTTCATCGTCGGCGCCGGGCTAGTCGCCCAGGTCAGCGCCAGGCAGGGATCGGGCCGGACGGCGCTGCTGCTCGGTATCTACTTCGCCGGTGGGGGTGCCGGCATCGTCGCCTCCGGCCTGACGATCCCGCCGTTGCTTGCGCACAGCGCGAGCGGCACCGGCTGGCGCGCAGGCTGGCTGCTGCTCGCCGGCATGGCCGCCCTAGCGCTGGCCGGCAGCATTCCGGCGGTGCGCGCCGCCGAGGAGCCGCCGCCGACCCGGGCCGGGGTCGACCGGTGGCCGGCCCGCAGCATGGCCGTGCTGCTGGGCGCCTACACGCTCTTCGGCGCCGGCTACATCGCCTACATCACCTTCATCGTCGCGTTCCTCAAAAGCGAGGGCGCCGGCGGCGGCGAGGTCGGCCTGTTCTGGGTGGTGCTCGGTGCCGCGGCCGTCGTCGCGGCGTTCGCATGGGGGCCGCTGCTCGCCCGGCTGCGCGGCGGGCGCGGCCCGGCGGCAGTGATGGCCGTCCTCACCGTCGGCGCACTGCTCCCCCTGCTGTGGCGGTCCACCCCGACAGCGTTCGCCTCCGCGGTGCTTTTCGGCGGCTCGTTCCTGACCGTGGTGTCCGCCGTGACCGCAGTGGCCCGCCGCAGCCTGCACCCCCGACACTGGACCCCTGCGATCGCCACCCTGACCGTCGCCTTCGCACTCGGCCAGTGCGCCGGCCCCGTCCTGGCCGGACTGCTCTCCGACGGGCCGGCCGGGCTGCGAGCCGGGCTCACCGTGTCGGTGGCCATCCTCGCCGCCGGCACGCTCCTCGCCCTCACCCAAACCGAACGCCAGCCCACACCACAAAACCAACCCGACGGCTCCGCCGTCCCAAACCGTGGATGACGCATCCGAGCGTGTCGATCGTCAGCGTTTAGGTGCCGAAAACCTGGACTGCGGCGTGATGGCCACCGCCGATCTGAAACAGCGTTGTGATCAGCAGCCGTAGGCTGGTCGGGGTCCGATCTGGGAGGTGGTCTGCGGTGGTCCTGGCGCTGGTCTACTGGGCTCTGGCGCGTGCTGGAGCTGGTCTTGCTCGTCCTGGGCCCCTTGGGTATGCTGCCTGAGGAGGAAGCAATGCCTTGAGCAACCGGCCTGGCGCTCCGCGGAGCGTAGATACCGATCGGTCGAGCGGCCGTCGAGGTCCGCTGGCGCGTCTCGACCGGATTCCCGTCTGGCCCTACGAACGCAAGCTGCTGTGGATCCTCGGCGCGGGCTACTTCTTCGCATTCTTCGACATCGTGACGATCGCGTTTGCGTTGCCGGTCATCGCGCAACAGTTCCACGTCTCGAAGACGGTGGTCGCGTACTCGGTCACGAGCAGTCTGATCGGCTACATCATCGGCGCTTACGCCAACAGCACGATTGCCGACAAATGGGGACGGAAACTGGGCCTCAGGATCTCCGTCGGCATGTTCAGCGTGGGCACGCTGGTGGCCGCCTTCAGCCCGAACGTGACCGTGCTGATCATCTTCCGCTTCGTCGCGGGTATGGGCATCGGCGCCGAGATCGCGGCGGTGACGACATACATCGGAGAGCTGTCCCCGGCGCCGTTGCGAGGCCGCTACACCAGTTGGGCGACGACCGCCGCGTTCGCTGGTCTCGGCGCGGTTCCGCTGGTCGCGCGCGCGCTCGTCCCGACCTTCGCGTCGGGTTGGCGCGTCCTATTCATCATCGGCGCGCTCGGCTCGCTGACCATCCTGTACATGCGGAGAGGACTGCCCCCCTCGCCGCGCTGGCTCGCGAGTCAGGGGCGCGAAGCGGAGGCAAGCGAGGTCGTAGCCGAGGCCGAGGAGCTTGCCCGAGACAAAGTCGGCGGAGAGCTTCCGGCAGTCGAGCCCGTCGCCGCTGAGCCGGCGGCCGAGACGTTCCCGACGAGGGCCCTTCTCCGGCCTCCGTATGTCTGGCGGCTCCTGCTTTTCGTCGGGATCTGGTTCTTCTACTACGTCGGCGACTACGGGTGGCTGACGCTGGCGCCGACGCTGTTCGTCGACAAGGGCTACAGCCTCGCCGCCAGCACGACCTACCTGATCGTATCCGGGCTCGGTTTCGTCGTCGGGTCCTACGCGACCACGCACTTCAGCGACCGCGTCGAGCGCAAGTACTCAATCGCGGTGATCGCCGTCGTCTGGGCCGCGTCGCTGCTCGTGATCGGCTTCTTCGTCTCGCCGGCGATCATCATGGTCTTCGGGTTCATTGCCTCAGCGACCATCGGCCTGGCGATACCGCTGCTGTACACCTACACCGCCGAGCACTTCCCGACGAACGCGCGCGCCTCCGGGATCGCGCTGACCGATGGCCTGGGGCACCTCGGCGGGGCGCTCGCGCCCGTGTTCGTACTTGGCGCGTTGAACCTCTGGGGCTTCGCAGGCGCGTTTGACGTCATGGCAGCGACCGGGATCGTCGCGGGTCTGCTCGTCCTGCTCGGGATTCGCGCGACCGGTCGATCCCTGGAAACGGTGACAGCCCCCACGTAGGTGGTCTGTCTCGCTGGCTCGGCCGAGAGCCGGTACCACGTATCGACGTCCAGTTTGCGGTCCTGGGTACTGGAGGGGTCCGTGCGGGCGGACGCCTGACCAGGCTCCCGCTTTCGCGGGCGTGGTTTCAACAGCGTCAACTCACGCTGGGTTCGCTAGCCAGGGCGCCGCAGCGGACGCTCACGTTCGCCCATTTGCGGTCGCGCCGGAGTCGCCGGCGAGTCGCTGGTCGCGGTCGCCGGCGCACGCGGCTCGCTTCCGCTTTGACCCGGATCGGAGCACCTAGCTCGCTCCTGCAATCGCGTGAAGGCACGAGCGCCGACCGGGCAGCCAACGCCGGGCTCGCCACTTGTGCATTCGCCCAGATCCGAGCGCCGGCCGGCGTGAGCGCCGACCGCGTCTCGGGCCGTGCGCGCCGGGCTCGGCCGGCTTGCGCTTACTTGTCCAGCGGTTGGGTGTCAAGTGGGATCGGGTCAGGTTCGT
>OCZT010004180.1_pt1 | contig 14625 bp, 14 predicted proteins | sample 1539031 | NCBI WGS metagenome assembly OCZT01 (sample SAMEA3539308, study PRJEB22396) | soil metagenome | biome: tundra; feature: field; material: soil | place: USA | collected 2010-05 | depth 0.15 m
AGGTATGCGCGCTCGCGGCGTGGTGGCTGACTCCGTGGCTGGCCCGCGCCCGGCTGGCTGGAATCGCCAGGCGGCATGGGCGGCCCATCGCCGCGAATGAGCACGTCAACTGGCACATATGGGGTGAAGCGCACCATGATCATGGGCCGCTGTGGCGCACGTTCCTTGTCGAGCAGCGGGCACTGGTAGCTGAGCTCGGCGGGCTCACGTCGTCACTCGGTGATATACGGCAGCCGGTACTGCTGCTCGCTGACCCACACGACACGCTCATCCCGGTCGGCACGACCCACCAGCTGGCGGCGCTCCTGCCCGACGCCCGCGTTCAGCTCCTGAACCAGATCGGCCACCACCTGCCCCGCCGTGGCGCGCCCCAGATCGCGGCGGCAATCGCCGCGTTCCTGGCCGAGATGGACAGCCGCTAGTGTGGTCACCGCGCTAGCCCGTCATGGTGGTGCTGCGGCGCCCCGCCCGCCATGTGGCCTCGGCCTCTCCCATGGGAGTGGACGGCGGCCCCTGGACGAAGGGCCAGATCTCCTCGGCGATGGTCCGCCAGTCCGCGGTCGCGGACAGTTCGCCAAGCACGGCGAACAGGCCCAGGTTGATGCGCTGAAGAATGACATAGGACCGCGGGACGCTCACGTACTCGGCTACCGGGCTGCGCACGTCGAAGAAGCGGCGGACGACCGCGGACGCGTAGTCCCCGGTGATGGTCAGCGCCCCTCGTTCGCGGATGGTCTCGTAGAAGACACCCATGTGCTCGACGATCGTCTCGGTGCTCAGCGGTGCGTCCGGGCGCAGGAAGCCTGCCTTCTCCATGCTGCGGCGGAACGCCTCGGGATCGTTGTCGACGCACAGGTGACGGGCCATCTGCATGAGCGGCTGCAGTTCGTTGGGGCTGAAATGCTTGACCAGGCCGAAGTCGAGGAAGGTTACCCGGCCGCCGCCGTGGAACAGGTAGTTGCCGGGGTGCGGGTCGCCGTTGAACGCGTGCACCTCATACAGGCTCCTGAAGACGAAACGGTAGATCGTCTCGGCGGCCAGGTCGCGTTCCTCCTGGGACCAGCTGGCGAGTTCGGAAAAACGGGCGCCGGTGGCCAGTTCGCTCGTCACGATCCGTCGCGTGGACAGCTCGCCGATGATCCCGGGGACGTGGATCGTGGGATGACCGTCGAAGTAGGCAGCCAGGAGCCGCTGGTTGTCGGCCTCCCGGCGGTAGTCGAGTTCCTCGAGCACGCGTTCCCGGAGCTCGGCGATCAGCGCGTCCACGTCCTGGCTGGGCGCGGTCACTCGAAGCATCCGGCGCAGCAGGGCGACGTTGCCGAGGTCCGCCGCGATGGTCTCCGCGATCCCCGGGTACTGGACCTTCACGGCGACCGCACGGCCGTCGAGCGTGATCGCGCGGTGTACCTGGCCGATCGACGCGGCGGCGATGGGCTCCGGATCCCACCGAGCGAAGGCACGCTCCGGCGGCAGCCCCAATTCCTCCATAACAACGCTGGCGGCGAGCTCCGCGCTCATTGGCGGGACGCTGTCTTGCAGGCGGCTCAAGGTGCGGCGGACGGCAGGTGACAGGCCGTCGTCGATGTAACTGGCCATCTGGCCAATCTTCATCAGCACGCCCTTCATCGCCCCCAGGGTGGTGGCGACGTCCTCGGCGGTCTGCAGGGCAAGGTCGTTGCGCAGCCGCTGGCGGTTCTCCCCGGCCGCAGTGAACAGCCGTGGCGCGCTGCCCGCGTAGCGCAGGCCACCGCGTCCGACGAGGCGGAGCGCCGCCAGGCCGCGATCGAACCGCAGCCGGCCGACCCGGTGGCGGACGAGGACGACGCCTGCGATCGCGGCGCCGATCGTTGCCGTGGCGACGAGCTTCTTGACCGGCCACGCCTTCGCGGACGCTGCCTTCGCGGACGCTGCCTTCATGGACCCTGCCTTCATGAACGCTGCCTTCATGAACGCCGGGCCGCGCGGATGCGCAGTGTTATCCGCTGCCGGGCCTCGAGCACACCTGGTTCGGCGAGAAACGTCGCGTCGAGGATGCCGAGCGCCTGCCTGATTTCTGTCCGGCGGCTGGCTGTCAGCGACTCCGGCGCGTCGTAGCCGTACATGTCACGCGCCCATGCCGGCAGTGCGGCGATCGCGCCATCCCTCACGTCCGCCCAGATCTCGGCCACGTCCTCATCGAGGCCCGCCGGAGCGAGCAGGTAGGCCATCGATTCGCTGGCCGCGGGTGTGCAGCGCAGCTCGGGCCGGACCGGCGAGATGTAGCGCTCCAGCTCAGCGACGCTGGACGGGACGAGGCTGCGGGGCACGCCGACGAGTTCGGCGGCGACCACCATCTCCTCGACGTAGCGGTCGCGGTCCTCGGTGGAGAGCGGCGTCCCGAAAAGGTCGCCGGCCACCAGGGAGGATTCGACCAGGGCTACGTGCACCCACAGCAGCAACGCGGGATCCCCGGCCGCATACGGAAGGCCGGTCACCGTGTCGACGCCGCGAACGTGATCATGGATCCGGCGCACCCGGGCCGCGGCCCGCTCGGCCGTGGCCCGGTCGCCGAAACTGATCGTGGTGACGTAGCCCGAGGTGGCGGCGAGCCGGCCGACGGGGTCCTGGCGCCAGCCGCTGTGCTGGTCGACGCCGGCCATCGCGAGCGGGTGCAGCGCCTGCATCAGCAAGGACCGCAGGCCCGCGACCGGCGACGCGAGATCGTTGCTCACCCGCCAGGTGACGCTGGCGGGCCCGAAGAAGCCGTCGTCCGAGGGATTGTCCGGCACGCTCGCCGCGTAGGCCGCCGCCGCCCGGGTGACCAGGTCGGCCGCGGTCGCGTACGAGTCCGCCGTCATCACGCCACCTCCGGCATCCCGCCGGAACGGGCCGGGCGGTGACTCGGGTGATGACTCCGGTCGGCAATGCGCAAGGTCATACAGCCAAAGTACCCGGCCGTCCGGGACCTCGGCCCGTTGCGTTCTCTGCGGTCGGCAGCGCACCTTGGGGAGTAACAGCTGATCGCACCCGCTGGCGCAGTCCAGGATCGCGCCGCGCTTGACCCGCACCGGAGGATGACATGCCAGGGCACCCGCTCGACCATGCCGGGCTTGAGATGCTGCCGTTCGACGTGTGCCTGCGGCTGCTCAGATCTGTCCCGCTGGGCCGGGTCGCCTTCTACGGCGACGGCGAGATGGTGGTCCTGCCGGTGAACCATGCCATGGATGGGCAGCGCGTGGTCTTCCGCACCGCCCGGGGGTCGAAGCTCAGCGCGGCCGCCGAGCAAGGTCTGGTCTCCTTCGAGGCCGACGACTACGACCCGGAGACCCAGGCCGGGTGGAGCGTCCTGGTGACCGGCCGCGCGGAGCTGGTTTACGACGGGGAGGAGATCCAGCGGCTCCGCCACCTTGGCCTTGAGCCGTGGGCCGCCGCCGTGGAGCATCCCTTCTGGGTGCGGATACTCCCCTCATCGGTAACGGGCCGCCGGACCGGGGTGTCGGCCTAGCGGTGCAGGCATAGGGCGGTGCGTACTGCGCAGATACGAGCCACAATGCACCGCGCTCTTCGGGTGCCTGCTCAGTTGGGGTTGTAGGGCGAGTGCCACAGGTCGGGGGCAGGGGCCGAGGTGAACGAGCGGAGCAGGGAGGTCTCCCTGGTCAGTAGCGTGTGCTCGGCGGTCAGCCGGCGCAGCGCGTCCGGCTCGGCGAGCAGGGCCTGCTTGTCGGGCAGATCAACGATCATCGTCGCGGCCACGAAGTAGGACAGCGCGACCGGCTCATCGGGCAGCTCCGGGAGCGCAGGCTCGGCTGCTCCCCGGCGGGCGAGTGCGTCGAGGTAGCCGCGGAACGCCCGCTGCACGGCCCGGGCCGCGAGTTCCGCGGTCCCCGGATCGCCAGGGTCCTCGCCGAGCATCTCCACTTCACCTTGCAGGTAGGGCCGCGAGTCGTCGAGCTGCCCGAGCCGGAACCGCTGCGTGCCGACGGTGACCAGATCGAACCTGCCATCCTCGTGCTCCCTGACCTGGCGCAGCATCGCCGTGCAGCCGATCTCGTACACCGAGCTGATGCTGTCCACCCCGGTCTCGCGGCCCTCGCGGATCGCGATCACGCCGAAATGCTGTGGCCCGGGTCCGTCCAGCAGTTCGTGGACCAGTTGCCGGTACCGCTCTTCGAAGATGTGCAACGGCAGCAGGAGACCCGGGTAGAGCACGGTGCCCAGCGGAAACAGCGGCAGCGTCTCGGTCATGCTGCGACACTATGCCGGTCCTGGCCCGATCTAACTATGCCGGTCCTGGCCCAATGTGACTATGTCAGGCAGGATCGGCATGTGCGGGACGATGCTCCGCAGGACGACGACGGCGCTGCGCGGGCGCGGCAGCGCGACCTTGTCCGGCGCGGATACGACGCGATCTCCCTGGCGTACCGCAGCGATCACAGCAAACCGGATGGGTCAACGGCGGAGGACACCAGCCGTTACGCGGGCTGGGTGGCCGATCTCGCCCGCTTGCTGCCGCCCGCCGCCCAGGTACTGGACCTCGGCTGCGGCGCAGGGATACCGGCCACCCGCGAGCTTGACGATCACGGGCTGCGGGTCATCGGAGTAGATTTCTCCGCCGTCCAACTCCGCCGGGCGCGCAGGCTCGTCCCGGGAGCGAGCCTGGTCCAAGCCGACATGACAGACCTCCAATTGGCGCCCGCCAGCGTCGACGCGGTGGTGTCTTTCTACGCGCTGATTCATGTGCCGCTGGCCGATCAGCAGACGCTGTTCCCCCGGATCCGCAGCTGGCTGCGCCCGGGTGGCTATTTCCTGGCCATCGTCGGCGCCGACCGGTGGACCGGGACCGAGGCCTACTTGGGCGCCGACATGTTCTGGGATCATGCGGACGCCGGCACCTACCTGCGCTGGTTCGAGGCAGCGCGGCTGGTCCCCGTCTGGCACCGCTACGTCCCGGAAGGCGCAACGGGTCACACGCTCGTCCTGGCCCGCGCCTCCTGAGCCTCCCGCGGCCGTGCCGCGCTGTGGACACTCGTGATCCGTTAAGTTCTCGCCCCTGGAGGGGAGAAGAACTTAACGGATCACCATTTCACGTCGGTGAGCTCGAGGCTGCGCTGCCAGAGTTGGGTCCGGGCGCGGGCATCGTAGGCCTGGGCGTTGGCTCGTGCCTCGCGGGTCCGGTCGAAGAACCGGCCGCTCAGGCCGGCCAGGGTGGTGTCATTGACGAGCCGGTGAGTGGCGGAGACGCCCTCCGCGAGGCTATCGACGTGCCCCCCGATCTCCGCCAGGACGATTTTCGTGGGCATGTAGGTGGCGGGGTGCAGGCTGTTTACGGTTACCTCGGCCGCGGGGACCCGGCTGGCGAGCTCGAATCCGGACATGATCTGGGCGAGCTTGCTCTGGCCATAGGCCCGGGCGCCGCTGTAGCCGCGGGTGATCATCAGATCGTCGAAGTCGAGCGGATGCTGGCCGATGGACGCGACGTTGACAATGCGGGCCGGCGCCGATGCCCGCAGCAACGGCAGTAGCTCCATCGTGAGCAGGAAACCGGCCAGGTAGTTCACGGCGAACCGCAGTTCGTGGCCGTCGACACTGATGCGCCGAGTGCGGCCATCGGGCTGGCCTGAGCCGATGCCGGCGTTGCTGACGAGAACGTCGAGCCGGCCGGCGACCCCGCGAACGTCCCCGGCCAGCTTGCGGACCTGGGCGAGATCGGCCAGGTCGGCGAGCACGGTGTGGGGCCGGTCGACGCCGTAGGTGTCACGGATGTCATCGGCGGTGCTGTCGAGCTTGCGGCGGTCCCGGCCGTGCAGGATCAGGGTGACGCCGTCGGCGGCAAGCTGGTCCGCCAGGCCCCGGCCGAGGCCGTCGGTCGCGCCGGTGATGAGCACCGTTCGTGGGTCAGCCATGTGTGCTCCCTGTGGGTTGAGCCCCCTATGCCCGCGCAGAGCGGTCATTGTCCGAATGAGTAGCGCAGGTCGGCGTTGATGAGGACGTCAAGGCGGTACCTGAGCTGGTCGAGGCGCTGATCGTCTTCGTCGGAGGCTTCGCCCAGCAGCGTCCAGGTGAGGCGCCCATCCTGGATGTCGAACCGGATCTGGTCGTCGGGGCGGTCAGGCCACAGGGACGCCCAGACGACGACGGTGGGGAATACGGCCTCCAATACCTGCGGCGGGAGTTCACATTCGCGGAGGTTGAGCCATTCACGGCGCGTCTGATCTGCGATCGGGTCGCTGAGCGCCTCGTACATGGCCCACGCCGGTGGCGCCTGTGCCTTGGAGCGGCTGCGCAACGCTCGCATCGTGTGATTATCCTCGCCAGACAGGCGCGCCGTCATCCAGGCGCTGTCGCGGCGTCAGTACCAGATGGCTATCGGGAGGCCGCCCTCGCCGAACTGAGGCGGGCTCGGCAGGCTCGATGCCCGCCCGCGGGCGATACGGCTGGCGGTCCACGCGACCGCGGCGGCGTCGAGGATGTCGTCGGCAGGCACAGTCCCGGCGCCGGCCAGGACATCTGGAAGATCGATGCCAGCAGCGCCGAGCAACGCACGCCGGGTCATCTGGCCGTTCCAGGTCTTCTTGCCCGCCGCGACCGGCTCCCCGCCGCCCAGTTCCGCGAACGAGATCTCAGGGTGGACCTCGAACAGCCGGTGCGGAAGGCCGGCATACAGGCGGTTCGCTTGCCGCAGCTTCTCGGCCAGGCCCCATGCCTGCCTGCTGAAGCCTGCGGGCGGGTCGGTCAGCTGGCGGCAGCGGGCCACGGCCTCGGGATAGCTGTCCGTGTCCCACGCCGCGCGCGGCGGCACCATGAACAGGCGGCTGCGCCGTGCGCTAAGCCGCGCCGCGGCCAGCCGGTCGGCTTGCCGCCAGCCGCGTTCCACGAGCCCCAGTGGCATGTCCACGCCGATCACCCGGGCGGCGGGCCAGGCGTCTGCGATCTCGGCCAGCGTGGGGGCCACCAGGGTGGCGCTCAGTTGCCCGTCGTCCAGCAGAACTGCCACCCAGCCGGTCCGGCAGGCGTCGACCCCTGCTACGTGCACGACGTCAGCCTGCCAGGGCTGGAAATGTTCATGGCGGGTTCACCTGGTTGTGGGGGAACGGCCTTCCCGGCTGAGCAAGGTAAGTCTTCGCCCGGCCCGCATGGCGCTGGCCGCGCGGAGGAGGTTCTCGAAACGATGCTGCCGCACCTTATGGCTCCTCGGCGTTCGCGTGGGCGGGTCCCGTTGCTGCTCGCGCTGACTGTGCTCACCGGCAGCTCATTGATCGCCGCGACCAGCGCCGGCGCATCAGCGCACGGGCCGGGCGGCGCAATCTTCCAGCCCGGGGACCTGCTGGTGAGCGGGTCGGTGTATGACAACAACCCGAGCATTCTCACGCCGGGAGTAACTGTCCTGCCGCCGGGATGCACGACCGGCTGCGTCGTGGCGACCAACGACGGCTCGTACCCGGGCGTGTGGGACAACGCGCTGGCTGATGCCAGTTTCGGCGTGACATCGCCGATCTTCCTGGACCAGCTCACTCCGTCCGGGCGGCTGCTGAGCACGCTGCGGCTTCCCGATGGGTCGCGGAATGGTTCGGGGCTGGACGGCGACCACATGGTGACGAGCTTCTCGTCGAAGTCCGAGCTGGCGCTGAACCTGTCGACCGACGGCCGGTACGTGACCTTCATGGGGTACGTAACCAAGCCCGATGCGATCGATGTGTCCAACTCGAACACGCCCGGTGTCATCGATCCGACGAACCCGGTGGCGGGTGCCTACTACCGCGTGCTCGCGCAGCTGGATTCCCACGGCCGGCTGCGGTTCACCGAAACCAATGCCTACAGCGGCAACAACGGGCGCTCCGCGATCCTCAATGACAGCCACGGCGCGAGCGTCGTCTACACGGCTGGAAACGCCGGCAACGGCGCCAATCCGCAGCCGGACGGAGTCATCCTCGGCGCGGGCGCGCAGATCCTCACCCCGCTGGCCAAGCCCGAGGCCGCGCAGCAACCCGGCGCGCCGACCCCGGTCGGCAGCTTCAACGTGACCCAGCTGGGGGTGGCTGCCGACAAGATCGGCAAGGACACCAACTTCCGCGGCCTGACGATCTACCACAACGTGGTGTACTACACCAAGGGAAGCGGCGGCAACGGCGTCAACACCGTGTGCTTCGTAGACACCACCGGCCACGCGTGCCCAAACGGCGTGGGCGTCCCGCAGCCCGGAGCGCGGCTGCCGACGTCGCCGCTGGCCTATGACCCGTCCCTGCTGCAGACCAAGGGCGTCTACCCCTACAACATGTGCATCCTCAACGGTTTCCCGACAGCGCTGAAGTCGACGACGTCCTTCCCGTTCGGCATCTGGTTCGCCAACGCCGACACCCTCTATGTCACCGACGAGGGCAACGGCGACACCACGTACTCGGCGACGTCCGGCACCTACACGGCCGCCGCCGCGCAGACGACGGCCGGGCTTCAGAAGTGGGTGCTCAGCAGCGGCACCTGGAAGCTCGCCTACACGCTCACCGGGGGGCTGGATCTCGGCGCCCCGTACCCGGTGCGCGGCTACCCGACCGGGATTAACCCAGCAACCAGCCTGCCCTGGGCGCCCGCCACGGACGGCCTGCGCAACATCACCGGCCGAGTCAACCCCGGCGGCACCGTCACCATCTGGGCCGTCACCTCCACGGTCAGCGGCGGCGGGGACCAAGGCGCCGACCCCAACAAGCTCGTCGCTGTCACCGACAAGCTGGCCGCCGTGACACCACCTGCTGAGAGCTTCAGGACCATCCGGGCGGCCGGGTTCGGCGAGGTACTGCGTGGTGTGTCATTCACTCCCGGAACGGAGATCACCAGCCGCTGAGCCGTGGCCGCCGGCCTGGTCGGCGCGGTGCTGGGCTCCCGGGCTGGGCTCCCGGGCTGGGCTCCGGGCTGGGCTGCCGGGCTGGGCTCCCGGCCGCGCCCCATCGCCCTCGACCATGGCCCGGTCCTGCTGCAGCGCCTCTGCGGACCTGGCCTCGCCCGGCTAACCCCGGGGGGGCGCAGCGCACGCCATGGCGATGGAGATGGAACTCGGTGGATCCTCGGCGGCGCAGCGTGAACTGGCCGCCTCGCCTCTGGTATGACCGGCCGCGCTCCGGGTGTTGTCGGCATCCGGCGGGCAGTGGCCGCTGGTCTAGAGTGCCGGGCAGGACCGGGCAGTGCCGCAGGGACCAGGCGAGGAGGCGGTCAGCGTTCATGGAAGTCCGCGACTACATCGAGGACAACGCCGAGGGATTCTTTGAGGCGCTGAAAGAGTGGCTGGCCATCCCCTCGATCTCCGCCGACCCGGCGCACCACGACGATGTCCGCGCCTCCGCCGAATGGCTCGCGGCGCGTTTGCGCGGCACCGGCTTCCCGGTCGTGGAGATCTGGGAGACCGGCGCTCCCCGCGAGCACAGCCAGCACCGTGAGCCCGGCCGGCCGGCCGTGTTCGCGCACTGGCCGTCCGATGATCCCGGCGCCCCGACGGTGCTGGTCTACGGGCATCACGATGTGCAGCCGGTCGAGCCGCTCAGCGAGTGGCACTCGCCGCCGTTCGAGCCGGTCGAGAAGGACGGCCAACTGCTCGGCCGCGGCGCCTCCGACGACAAGGGCCAGGTGCTCTTCCATGCGCTGGGCCTGCGCGCCTGCCTCGCGGCCGGCAATCGCATCGCGCCGCCCGTTGGGCTGAAGTTTTTGATCGAGGGGGAGGAGGAGTCCGGATCTCCGCACTTCGCCGACCTGCTCCGGGCCCGCCGGGAGGCGCTCCGCTGCGACCTGATCGTCATTTCCGACACAACGATGTGGGCCGCTGATGTGCCGTCCATGTGCACCGGCATGCGCGGCCTCATCGACGCCCAGATCGACCTGACCGGCCCGGACACCGATCTGCACTCCGGCTCGTTCGGCGGCGGGGTGCCGAACCCGCTGCACGCGCTCGCCGGGCTGCTGGCTGGCCTGCACGATGACGACGGCCGGGTCACCTTGCCGGGCTTCTATGACAGCGTGCTGCCGCTGACCGAGGCAGAGCGTGAGCTCTTCGCGCGGCTCCCGTTCGACGAGAAGGCATGGCTCGCTGACGCCGGGCACAGCCAGGCGGCTAGCGGCGAGGTCGGCTACACCACGCTGGAGCGGATCTGGGCCCGGCCGACGGCAGAGGTCAACGGGATGTGGGGCGGCCACACCGGGCCCGGGGCGAAGACCATCGTGCCGCGCCAGGCGCATGCCAAGGTTTCGTTCCGGCTGGTCGCCCATCAGGAGCCCGCGGACGTCGCCGCGGCGCTGCGCGAGTATGTGGCCGCACGTACGCCAGCCGGCATCAACGCCTCAGTGACCTTCGGCGGGCCAGGTGTGCGCCCATCCTTCTCAGCTCTTGACTCGGCCCCGGTGCGGGTGGCTCGACGGGCCATGGAACGTGCGTTCGGCCGGGAAGTTCTCTTTACCCGTGAGGGAGGCAGCGGGCCCGAGGCTGATCTCGCTGACATCCTGGCGGCGCCGCTGGTGTTCGTCGCGGTCGGCCTCGATGAGGACCGCATCCACGCGCCGAACGAGAAGGTCGAGATGGCGCTCCTGCTCAAGGGGGCGGAGGCGGCCGCCTACCTGTGGGATGACCTGGCGGCGGCGAGCCGCGAGATCACGGCGGCACGGTGAGTCCGAGCACGGTGAGTCCGAGCACGGGGAGTCCGAGCACGGGGAGTCCGAGCACGGGGAGTCCGAGCACGGGGAGTCCGACGGCGGAACTGGCCGGGCTCGTGCTGGCCCGCAGCGCTGTGGACCGGGCGGGCGACCGCCGCCACGACGACGCGTGGCTCGCCGCCGCGTGGGCTGACCCGGGCACCCGGGTCCTGCTCCTCGACGACGGCCAGGCGCTGACCCGGTTCGACGCCGAGAAGGCCGAACTCATCCTGGTGGCCCCGGCCGAGGCGCCCGACGGCGTGCGGTTCCTGCTCGGCGTGGACGCCTCGGGTGTCGTGTATTTCGGCGTGGCCGGTCCGCTGGGTGGGCTCGGCGCCGATCCCTCTGCGTTGCCCGGGCGCGGGTCCGGGTGGGAGGTTCCGGTCCAGCCGGGCGTCCGGCCCGCTGGCCTGCGGCAGGCGGCGGCGCTCTTGGACGACCGCGATGCCGGCCTGTTCACACATGCCGTCGCGCTGGCCAACTGGCATGCCACCCATACCCACTGCCCACGCTGCGGCGCGGTGACGGTGCCAGTGGCGGCGGGCCACGCACGGCATTGCCCGGTCGACGGCAGTGAGCACTTCCCGAGGATCGACCCCGCGGTGATCATGCTGGTGACTGACCCCGATGACCGGTGCCTGCTGGCCCGCAACCAGCAGTGGCCGCAGCGGCGGGTGTCGATCCTGGCCGGCTTCGTGGAGCCGGGCGAGGCCGCGGAGCAGGCCGTGGTCCGTGAGGTAGCCGAGGAGACCGGGATCGCCGTCGGCCGGGTCCGCTATCTGGGCAGCCAGCCCTGGCCCATGCCGCAGAGCCTGATGCTCGGGTTCCGCGCGCTGGCCTCGGGCGGCCTCGACATCCACGTTGACCAGGACGAGATCGCCGAGGCGCGCTGGTTCAGCCGGGACGACCTGCGCCGCGCCCTGGCGGCGGACGACGTGCTGTTGCCGCCGTCGGTGTCCATCGCGCACCGGATCATCGAGGCCTGGTACGGCGAGAAGCTCCCCGGCACCCGCTGAGCCTGCGCCGCTGAGCCTGGCGGGCCAGCAGGCGGGCCCACGGTCTCAGGCGGGTGCGAGCGCGCGGACGGCGTCGGCCTCGTCCACCCCGGGACCGGGCACGATCATGACGACCGGCGTGTCGAGGCCCTTCGCCTGGTACTCGGCCACGCGCTCGCGGCAGGCTTCCGGCGACCCGTGCACGAAAAGGTCGTCGACGACCTGGTCGGGAATGGCGGCGAGGGCGCCTCCGCGGTCTCCCGCGGCCCAGGCGTCCTTCATCGGCCGCAGTGCCTCGCCGCGGCCGAGCCAGTCCTGGAAGGCGGCATACGCCGGGACGGTCAGGTAGGCGGCGAGGAGGCGGCGGCCGATGGCCCTGGCCGTCTCCGTGTCGCTGGTCGGGCAGACGAACACCCGGGCGATCAGTTCGCAGTCCGGACCGGCCTCCGCCCGCACAGCCGCCACATCGCCGGGGGAGAGCCAGTTCGTGATGGCGCCATCGGCGAGCGACGCGGCGAGGGCGACCATCCCGGGACGCAACGCGGCCAGGGCGAGTGCCGGCGGCGGCTCAGGGGCCTGCTCCAGCCGGAAGCCCCGCACGCTAAACGTTTCGTATTCCTCGGTCACTTTCTCCCCGGCCAGGGCCGCACGCAGGAATCGAAGCGTGTCACGGGAGCGCTGGTAGGGCTTGGCCAGCGGGATGCCGTTCCACTGCTCAACGATCACCGCCGACGACACGCCGATGCCCAGCACGAACCGGCCGGGGGCGAGCGTGGCCAGGGTAGCCGCGTTCATCGCGAGCAGGGCAGGTCCCCGGGTGTAGATCCCGGCGATCGCGGTGCCGAGCCGCAGCCGGGCGCTCCAGTGGGCCACCAGGGCGAGCGGGGTGAAGGCGTCCGACCCGTTCATCTCTGCTGACCAGGCGTCGGTGTACCCCAGGTCGGGAAGGGCCGCGACGATCTCCCGCTGGTCGGGCAGAGGCATGCCGCGCAGCGGGAGCGTGATGCCCCATCTGGCTGTTGGTCCCATTGCACATTTCCTTCCGCGGTTCCCGCTCATCATGGCGCATTCCCGGTCTGACGGCGCACGCCCGGTCCGCGGGTGCCTGCCCGGTGTCACGGTGCCTGCCCGGTGTCACGGTGCCTGCCCGGTGTCACGGCACGCCCGGTCTGAGGGTGCCTGTCCGGTCTGAGGGTGCCTGCCGGGGCCGCGTAATATTCCCCGAAGATGGCCGCAGCAGGGCCGGCGGCCGTGGCAGGATGCCCGGCATGAATCCGGAATCCGCTGACCAGCCGGCTTGTGCCTATGTCACGTGATCTTGATCTGGATGCCGTCTTTGGCGGCTCCTCGCCCGCTGAGACCTTCGCCGCTGTGCTCACCGAGGCACGGATGGTGCTCGGTGAGATCGGCAGCCCGCTCGACGCGGAGTTGTGGGGCTCAGACATTCTCGCCGCGCTCGGCGGCCCCAAGGGCAACGCAGCAATCGCGATCGTGCTTGCCGCGGAGGCGACAGGCACTGCTGAGGCGCTCGCCATCCTGCGCGTCATGGCCGCGGTCGGCTGGCCAGAGCTGCGCTCGGCCGCGACGCAGGCAGCCAACCGGATGGCCGCACCGGGCCTTGAAGCACCGGGCCTTGAAGCACCGGGCCTTGAAGCACCGGGCCTTGAAGCACCGGGCCTTGACGAGCCGCCGTGGGGGGCCGTGATGGGCGCGCCGACCGTGGGGGAGTGCTGGCGTTATGGCGATGACCGGGGCCTTCAGGAGGCCGTGACCATGAGCTTCGGTTACGAAGCGGAACTCCACGTGGTGTCGCTGCTCCTCGATCACGGATGTGGCGGCGGCATCAAGGATGTGTGGGTCGGCGACGCGGGGGATGTGCTCGAACGGACCAGGGCGATGGCTGACCAGGACCCCGCGATGATCTTCGAGATGATCAGCCCGGCTGATGCGCGCGTCAGAGCGCTGCGGGCGATCGCGGCAGGTGAGTGCCCCACCCAGCCGGGCGAGATCGGCAATGTCTCCTCTACCAGGGCCATCCTGCGCACCAGGGTCGCCTTGCTCCCTCGCCAGTTATCCGAGCGGCTATCGGAAACGAGAGCACCGCTCTTGACAGGCTAGGGCTTATGTGGAACGCTGCTCTTAAGTAAGAGCAATGCTCTCGATTAGGAGCGAGTAATGAGCACCGATCCAGCGCCCCGTTACCTTGAGCCGAGCGGCCTGACGACCAAGGTATTCAACAAGGCAGTCCAGGCCCTGACCCGCGCCGGGATCAGCGTCATGGGATCCCGTGTCCTGGCCGTGCGCGGGCGCAAGAGCGGCGAGTGGCGGACCACCCCGGTGAACCTGCTGACCGTGGACGGTGACACCTACCTCGTCGCTCCCCGCGGCCAGACGCAGTGGGTGCGCAACGTGCGCGTCGCCGGGGGTGGCGAGCTACGGGTGGGCCGCCGCGTCCAGCGGTTCACCGCTGTGGAATTGGCCGACGAGGAGAAGCCGCCGGTGCTTCGCGCCTACCTCAAGCGCTGGGCGTGGGAGGTCGGCATGTTCTTCGAGAACATCACGTCCGAGTCCACCGACGAGCAGTTGCTGGGCATCGCGCCGGGATTCCCGGTCTTCCGGGTCGGCTAGCGGTGCTCGCCTTCCGGCGCGCGTGACCTGATGAGCGCCCCATGTCCGCAGTGATTGAGGGTTTCTGCCTGCTTGTCGCCTTTCTCCTTGAACTCGCTGTCCTCGGGTCGGCTGGGTACTGGGGCTTTACGGTGAGCCCGGATCTCGCCGTCCGCCTGCTGGCTGGCCTTGGCGTTCCGGTCCTGCTCGCGGTGGTGTGGGGGGTATTCGCCTCCCGGCGAGCAGCCAGGCCGCTGCGCGGAACCGTTCGCGCTGCGTTCGAGGTCGCCTGGTTCGGCGCCGGTGTGGTGCTGCTCGCCGCCGCAGGGGCGGCGATCGCGGCACCCGTGCTCGCGCTCGTCTACCTGCTGGCCGG
>OCZT010004182.1_pt1 | contig 14618 bp, 17 predicted proteins | sample 1539031 | NCBI WGS metagenome assembly OCZT01 (sample SAMEA3539308, study PRJEB22396) | soil metagenome | biome: tundra; feature: field; material: soil | place: USA | collected 2010-05 | depth 0.15 m
GCTTTATTATTTGCCCATACTCAGAAAAAGAGATATGCAGTATAATAACACGCACCAAAACGGTATTAATTTTCAATACAATAAAGATCGATAATAAATGCATCAGGTTTTGCGTATATATCAAAATAGTGTTTTGTTAATTACAGAAGGTACTGGTTTATTAGGGAATGCAGTATTAAGAAGATTTTTAAATAATGATATTAAGGAAATAAGGATATTTAGTCGTGATGAAAAAAACAAGATGATATGCGGCAAAAATAACTTTACAAATTATTATCACAATAATATTTATCCCTAGGAGATTGAATTATGAGAATTTTAGTAACAGGTTCCAAAGGAGTAGTGGGGCAAAAGTTGATTCATGAATTAAAAAACAGAGGTCATTATGTTTTTGGTGTGGACATACAGCATCACCCCGGTGAAAGAGGTTTTATCCAAAAAATGAGCAATGAGGAGTGGGTGTATTCCAGATGCGATATCGGAGAATACCGTCAGATTGATCGAGTTTTTAAAGAAGCCGGTCCATTCGATTTGGTTTATAATTGCGCGGCTGAATTTGGCAGGTGGAATGGTGAAGATTATTTCGAACAAATGTGGAAATCAAATTTAATAGGACTAAAAAATATTATTCGTTTACAGGAAGAACTTAAATTTAAGCTGGTGCATTTTAGCAGTTCTGAAGTATACGGAGATTATGAGGAAATAATGTATGAAGATGTAATGGACAAATTTGAAATAAAACAAATGAACGATTATGCTATTTCAAAATGGGCTAATGAGATGCAAATCAGGAATTCGATAAAAATGTTTAATACGGAAACAGTAATTATCAGACTATTCAATACTTATGGCCCCGGCGAATATTATCATCCCTACCGTTCAGTCAATTGCAAATTTTGCTATCACGCTCTGCATAATTTACCCATAACAGTTTATAAGGGTCATTATCGCTCCAGTACTTATATTGATGATTGTGTTAGAACTGTTGCAAATATTAGTGATAACTTTATATCAGGAAGAGTTTATAACATTGGTAGTGATCAATTTCATGATATTGAAACGCTTGCTAATATTATTTGGAATTATACTAAAGCACCTGCTGCTTTGATTGAATATAAAGAATCAGAAATGCTAACAACCAAACTTAAAAAAGTAAATATTGATTTATCAATTAAAGAATTAGGCCATATTCAAACCATATCTCTTGAACAAGGAGTAAAAAAGACTATTGATTGGATGAAAGAATATTATAGACTTGATTAACGCAGAAGTATGATTAAAAATAGAATCAAATCATCGTTCACACTGGCCAAAATTATGATTTCGAATTGAATGAAATATTCTTCAAGGAACTACAATTAAGAAAACCGGATTACTTTTTAAATGTAGACACTTCAACACTTGGAACTGCGGTAGGAGATATTATCAGAAAATCTGAAGAAGTATTAAAAAAAGAGAAACCAGATGCATTATTAGTTTTGGGTGATACAAATTCCTGTTTGTCAGCTTATATGGCAAAGTGAATGAGAATACCTATTTTCGACATGGAAGCTGGCATTAAGTAATAAATATAATTATCCAATAATCGTCTCAACACATCCGCGGACAAGAAAACGATTATATGAATTTAATACAAAAACCAATAAAAATATTAAGTTTCTTAAACCGTTTGGTTTTTTAGATTATGTCCGTCTTCAGATGAATGCAGCCTGCACAATTTCAGATAGCGGTACAATCAGTGAAGAATCAGCGATACTCTCCTTACCTGCTATCTCACTTAGAGGATCTATGGAACGACCCGGAGCCCAAGACAGCGGATCGATAATTCTAACCGGTTTTGATGAAGAGGTTGTGCTAAATTCCGTGAATTCAGTTATAATACAACATGTAAGTACTAGGTTTAGTGATATACCGGTTGATTATAAAATTGAAAATACTTCATTCGTGTTTTGAATTTAATATTAGGAAATGCAAGATTAAGCAATAAATAGTCTGGTATAAATGAATACTAAAATAATATATATTATTACCGATAGTCCTATACCCATAGGGATGGCAGAAGCTAGTAGAATTTTTGCATATGCTAAAGGATTTCTTTATCATAAATTACCTTGTGAAATAGTAGTATTTAGAAAAACAGAATCTAGACAAAAAATTATAAATTTCAATACAGAAGGTGAATCAGAAGGTGTAAGATTTAGATATTTATTTAAGTCCACTATAAAATCAAAATATTTCTTCAAACGAAGACTCGATGCTTTTATTGGAATTGTTAAGTTATTTTTATTTTCAGTTTTGTATGTCAAACCTAAATCTGTAATAATTTATTATTCTTCATACACCATGCCGGTTGTTGCTTTAAGGCTAGCTAAAGTGTTTAATAAGGTAATTCTTCTAAAGGAAGAGGGCGAACATCCAACAGTCCGTCAAAGAAATCATAATCTATTTAGTCGTTTAATAATCGAACATATTCATTATCGCTTATTTAATGGATTCCTTTTGATAACTCAAAATTTACTGAAATATTTTGATAAAAAATATCCTGGGAAAGCCAAAATTCACATCACTATGACTGTCGATCTAGAAAGATTTTTAAATTTAAATACAGATAAGAAAAAAATTATTACATATTTAGGAGAATTAAATGACAAAAAAGATGGGGTTGATATTTTGATAAAAGCATTTGCAAAAGTCGTTCAAAAATTTCCGGACTATTATTTAAATTTGATTGGAGAGGCTGAAAGCAAAGAATTGAGAGATAAATATGAAAAAGACATTCTCAATTATGGGATAGAAGAAAATGTAGTTTTTAGAGGAAGTATTGATAGAAATAAAGTTCCAAATGCATTAATGGAGTCGACTGTATTAGTTTTACCAAGACCGGATAGTATTCAAGCTAGGAATGGCTTTCCAACTAAGCTTGGTGAATATCTAGCGACGGGCAATCCAGTAGTGGTTACTTCTGTTGGAGAAATTCCCAATTACTTAATAGATAAAGAAAGTGCATTTCTAGCAATTCCTGGAAGCGTAGAAAATCTGGCAGAAAAAATTTGTGAGGTATTAAACAATTTAGAATTTGCAAAAAAAATAGGGTTAAATGGTCAGAAAGTTGCCGCAAAACATTTTAATAAAAACGACGAAACCAAAAAAATTATTGATTTCATAAGGGAAAACTTTTAATTAATGTACGGAATAACCGAATCCATTCCCATTTCTTCTGATCAGAAACAATTCAATAAATTATTAACATAAAAATATTTACTTATGAAGGCAGTAATTTTAGCTGGTGGACTAGGGACTAGGTTAAGACCTTTTACAGAAATAATACCAAAACCCTTATTACCAATTGGCGAAAAAGCAGTATTAGAGGTTCAGATCGAACAACTAAAAAAATATGGTTTTGATGAAATATTCCTTGCCACAAATTATAAATCTGAATATATTAAAAATTATTTTGGGGATGGTTCTAAATATGGAGTAAAACTTCATATTAGTAAGGAATCTAAGAAATTAGGCACTGTTGGTCCAGTTACTCTCCTAAAAGACCAGTTAACTGAACCATTTCTCGTTATGAATGGTGATATTCTTACTTCTATGAACTACGGGAAACTATTTGATTTTGCCTTAAATATTGATTCCGATTTAACAGTTACGATAAAGGAAATAATTACCCCTTTCCAGTTCGGTAATATTTTTTATGAGGGTGATTATGTAACCGGTATACAGGAAAAACCAAAAATAAAAACAAAAATATTAGCTGGGATTTATATATATAAACCAAAAATATTTGAAATAATTCCTGAAAATGAGTTGTTTAGTATGGATCATTTGATAAATAAAATGATAGATTTGAAGATGCCAATTGCAAAATATGAAATGCATGAATATTGGTTGGATATTGGATGTGAAGATGATTATAAAAAGGCACAGGAAGTATATAAAAATAATTTTACTATAGCTGAAAACATTGAGTAATGCCAAAAGGAAAATATTAATAACAGGTGCAGATGGTTTTATAGGGTCCCATTTAACAGAGCTATTATTGGAAGAGGGATATCTGGTAAGAGCGCTGTCCTATTATAATTCTTTTAACAATTGGGGCTGGCTTGAGGATATTAAAGAAACCAGGAACTTGGAAATAATAACCGGTGATGTGCGTGATCCCCACTTTTGTCAAAATATGACTAAAGGAATAGATACTATCTTTCATTTAGCTGCCTTAATAGCAATTCCATATTCATATATAGCTCCTGATTCTTATATAGATACAAATATTAAAGGGACATTGAATATTTGTCAGGCAGCCAAAGAGAATGGTGCAAGCAGGGTATTAGTAACATCAACCTCTGAAGTATATGGAACAGCTAAATATGTCCCAATAGATGAAAATCATCCAAAGCAGCCGCAGTCACCATATTCTGCTTCAAAGATTGCAGCTGATGCAATGGCTTTGAGTTTTTATAATGCATTTAATTTGCCTGTAGTATTAGTCAGGCCATTTAACACTTATGGCCCCAGGCAATCAGCTAGGGCAGTTATACCCACTGTCATAACACAGATTGCTAAGGGTAGACGTAAAATAAATTTGGGTGATTTAACCCCGACAAGAGATTTTAACTATGTAGATGATATTTGTAATGGTTTTTGTCTTTTAGCCCAGTGTGATGCTGCTGTTGGTCAGGAAATAAACATTGCAAGTAATACAGAGATTTCGGTATATGACCTTTCCCATATGATAGCTGAATTAATGAATGTGGGAGTAAAATTTGTTGAAGATGAACAGCGCATAAGACCAAAGAATTCAGAAGTATTCCGTTTATATGGCGATAATACCAAACTTAGATCATTAGTAGGATATGAACCAAAATATACTCTGCAGAAAGGCTTAAAGGAAACTATAAAGTGGTTTACAAATTCAGAGAATCTGAAAAAATACAAAGCAGATATTTATAATGTTTAAAGATGTAGTTGATTTTATAAGGGGATTATATCATACTGATGAGTTCATCCCTCTGCACGTGCCCAGATTTATTGGGAATGAGAAGAAATATCTTGATGAATGTATTGACACTACATTTGTTTCAAGTGTGGGTAAATTTGTAGATAAGTTCGAAGAAATGACAGCACAATATACCGGGGCCAAAAAAGCTGTTGTATGTGTAAATGGTACAGAAGCATTGCATATGGCCCTAATGCTTTCAGGAGTAAAGGCAGGGGATGAGGTAATTACTCAACCACTTACTTTTGTTGCTACAGCAAATGCAATTGCATATACTGGTGCGTATCCGGTATTTATCGATGTTGATATGGACACTATGGGATTATCACCTGTCAGTGTTGAAGAATTTCTTATTGAATTTGGTGATTTGAGAAATGATGGGTTTTGTTATAACAAAGTAACTGGAAATAGAATAAGTGCCTGCGTACCTATGCATACATTTGGACATCCTGTTAAAATTGAAGCCTTAGTGAAAATATGTGAGAAGTATAATATTGCATTGGTTGAAGATGCAGCTGAGAGTATTGGATCAAAATATAAAGGACAGCATACCGGGACATTTGGGAAGTTTGGGATAATAAGCTATAATGGAAATAAAACTATTACTACGGGCGGGGGAGGGATGATATTAACAAATGATGAAGAGCTGGGTAACGTTGCCAAGCATCTTACAACACAGGCTAAAATACCTCATCCCTGGGAGTATGCGCATGATCATATCGGTTATAATTACAGAATGCCGAATATAAATGCTGCTCTTGGAGTTGCTCAAATGGAATCGCTAGATACTTTTATTGAAAAGAAAAGGGGAATTGCAGCGATGTACAAGTCTTTTTTTGAATCTAAAGGGATTCATTTTTTTAGTGAACCTGAAAACTGCTATTCAAATTATTGGTTGAATGCAATAATACTTGATAGTAAAAAAGAACGAGATCAATTTCTTGAATTTACTAATGTAAATAGAGTAATGACTCGACCAATCTGGAAATTGATGAATAAACTATCAATATTTAAAAACATTTTTCCTTTTGATTTGACTAAAGCAGAATGGTTGGAAGAAAGGGTCGTGAATCTTCCAAGTAGTTATATGCCTTAACTGTCCCAGTTTTAAGCTTGTCAAGTTTATTAATTAAATCTATTGTTGAAAAAAATATGAATTCAGAAATTAATCTCAAAATTTTAACTAAAAAGTTAATTGATTTTTGTAAAGAATAATAATATGTGCGGAATAGCCGGAATAGTATATTTTGATAAAGATCGAAAAGTAACTCGTTAGGAACTTAAGGCGATGACTGAAACTATTATACACTGTGGCCCTGATGACGAAGGTTTTTACATTAACAACAATGTGGGATTAGGTTTCTGACGACTTAGCATTATTGATTTGAACACAGGTAATCAGCCAATGTGTAATGAGGATGAAATAATTTGGGTAGTCATAAATGGTGAGATTTATAATTTTATGAGTCTTAGGAATGGTCTTATAAGCAGAGGGCATAAATTTAAAAGCAATAGTGACACAGAGGTTTTGGTTCATCTTTATGAAGAACATGGCGTTGACTTTATTATAAAGTTAAGGGGCATTTTTGCAATAGCGCTTTTTGATAAGAGAAAAAACAAGCTTGTCCTAGCACGCGGCAGAATGGGGACAAAACCGCTGTTTTATGCAATTAGTTGTCGTTCGATTATCTTTTGTTCGGAACTTAAATTTGACTACTTTAAACCGAAGTCAATCGCTAAAATTATTAAAGATCATAGACTAGGCCGAAGGGATTTTAGTGAACAGATATGGGCATTATTATTTTTTCAACTATGGTATAAAAAATGGGGGCTACCAAAATGAAAATCCTTTTCTTCATCGGTGCATTATGTCTTGGCGGCGCAGAAAGACGCCTTATTGAGCTATTATCATATTTGAAAAAAAACACAGATTACTCTTTAATGCTTGTAGTTAGAAGAGACCAAATAGATTACCCTGCTTTTAATAAATTAAATATTCCGTGCATATTTCTCACTAAAAGGTATTATAAAGGAGACAGAACACTTCATTATAGATTCTATAAAATATGTAAAGAATACAAACCAGACATCGTTCATACATGGGGCCCCATGCCGGCATTTGTTTCGCTATTAGCTATTATACTTTTAAAAATACCTCACGTTAATAGTCAAATTACTGATGCCCCTACAAATAGTAATAAATGGAGTGTTAAAAATATAATAAATAAAACTAACTTTCTGTTTTCAACAATCATTCTCGCAAATTCCTATGCTGGTTTAAAAGCATACAATGTAGAAAATAGAAAGAGCAAAGTTATATATAATGGCGTTTATTTGGATCGATTTAGTAATTTGCCCGATAAAAAGGAAATACGATCAAAATATCGAGTATTTTTTAATCTCGCCGTAACAATGGTTGCTGAATTTTCCGATAAGAAAGATTTTGATCTTTTTATAGAAATCGCAAAAATAATAAATTTCAAAAGAAATGATATATCCTTTCTTGCTGTAGGAAATGGTATTAATTTAGAAAAAATTAAAAAGAGAGTTTTTGATGAACAAATTCAAAATGTTATCTTTACTGGAAAAATCGATGATGTTGAAAGTCTCGTTAATCTGGCTGACATTGGTGTTCTATTTTCTACAAATGGAGAAGGAATTTCAAATGCTATAATTGAATACATGGCTTTGGGTAAACCTGTAATTGCAAATGATTCCGGTGGGACAAAAGAAATTGTTAAACATGGGGTTAATGGTTATTTAATTTCCACTGAGACCACTAAAGAAATAGCCGATCTGATCAATAACTTACTTAATGACAAAAAGAAAAGGCAGAAAATGGGCGAAGCCGGGAAAAAGCTAATCCATGAATTTTTTACAATTGAAAGAATGGGGAAAGAATTTGAAAAGGTTTATCAGGAGGTATCAATTTTATAGGTTCAAACTTAATCAATAGAATAATTTCAGGAATTATGTCATTTATCGTAGATCCTCGTATTAAACCTGAATCATTTGATGTAAAAGAGAAGGCAAGATATGTTTATTCGGTTTACCTTCGACATCTCGTGCTATATCATAAAATCAGTGAAAGAAATTTAATCAATGTCATTGAAGTATCCCCCAAACTACTACAGGCCAAGCGAGGTGGATATTCTGATCAGGGATGCCACAAAGGTGAAGAATATACTCGGATGGGAGCCGAGGACAAAGTTCGAGGAACTGGTGAAACTTATGGCCAAATTGGAATTTAATAAATTTTTCACAAACTAATTTTATAAACTATGAAAACTGTACTTTTAGCAGGCGGTTTAGGAACGCGATTAAGCGAGGAAACTTCTCTAAAGCCAAAACCAATGGTTGAAATTGGAGGTATGCCGATTCTCTGGCATATCATGAAAATTTATTCTCATTATGGGTTTAATGATTTTATTGTCTGCCTGGGATATAAAGGATACGTTATTAAAGAATATTTTGCGAACTATTTTCTGCACCGTTCAGATGTTACTTTTGACTTAAACACGAACAGTGTTCAGATTCATAATAACACTTGTGAACCCTGGAAAATAACGCTTGTTGACACAGGATATGAAACTATGACAGGGGGAAGAATTCAGAGAATACAGAAATATATAGGCAATGAAGCATTTATGCTTACTTATGGTGACGGAGTAGCCGATATAAATATTAACAGTCTACTGGAACTTCATAAATCAAAGAAGAAGATTGCTACAGTTACTGCAGCCAGTCCGGTTGGAAGATTTGGCGCATTAAAAATGGATAAAGATGATAACGTTATTGAATTTCATGAAAAACCAAACGGAGATGGGGCATCGGTTAATGCGGGATTTTTTGTCCTCCAGCCTGAGGTTTTTAATTACCTGGGAGATGATTCAACTGTGTTTGAAAAGGAACCATTGGAAAAATTAGCCAAAGATTCTCAATTGGCTGCATATCATCACAAAGGCTTCTGGATGCCTATGGATAAACTCTACGATAAATTACAGTTAGAAAAACTTTGGCAAAGTGGGGCTCCTTGGAAATTATGGGATTAAATAAACTTAAAAAGGAAATTGAAATATGAAAATATTTGTTACTGGGAATAGGGGCTATATCGGCACGCAATTAATTAAATTGTTAAAAGAAGAAGGACATACAGTTACTGGTTGTGACCTTGGATTGTATGATAACTGTGAGTGGGAAAATTATATTAAACCTGATAAGGAATTAATAAAAGATATTCGAGAGCTAGGCGTAAATGACCTAAAAGGTTATGATGTTGTCATGCATTTAGCTGCAATATCAAATGATCCAATGGGTGATTTAGATGAAGAATATACATATTCAGTTAATTTGAAGGGCTCAGTAAATTTAGCTAAAATGTCTAAAGCGGCTGGAGTTCCAAGGTTTTTATTTTCAGGTAGTTGTTCAGTCTACGGGAAAGGAGATAAGCTTGATTTAGATGAGCTTGCTACCCTTAATCCGGTTTCTGCTTATGCCATATCTAAGGTAGAAGCAGAAAAAGAAATTGGTAAGCTTGGGGATGATAGCTTTTCACCGACGTATTTACGAAATTCTACAGCTTATGGATATTCCCCCATGTTAAGAATCGATCTTGTCGTAAATAACCTTTTAGCTTGTGCTTTTACTAGTGGCGATATTAGAATTATGAGCGATGGAACACCATGGCGACCTCTAATACATTGCAAAGATATTGCAAGAGCTTTTTTAGCTTTTGCAAATGCTCCTAGAGAAATAATTTATAATAAGACTGTAAATATTGGTGCCAATAATGAAAATTACCAGGTTAAGGATGTAGCCGATAAAGTAAAAGAATTAATCCCTAATGCAAATATTGTATATACCGGGGAGATAGGAGAAGATCCAAGAAATTACCGTGTAAATTTCGATCTTCTTAATAAAACTCTACCGGATTTTAAATTAGAATATTCTTTGAGTAAAGGTATGGATGAATTATTTCAAAAATATGTTGAACACAAGTTCAGTCTAAGGGATTTTGAAGGGGATAAATTTGTCAGGTTAAGAACCTTAAAAAAGAAAATTAATCAGGTAAGGAAATAAAAATGGATAATCAACTTGAAATTAGAAATAAGATTGTTGTATTAACTAAAGAATATTACAAAGAAAAATTCGCAGGTAGTCAATTTACTCCGGGAAAGTCAAAAGTGAATTATGCCGGACGCGTTTTTAATGAACAGGAAATTGTTAATTTGGTGGAATCTGCATTAGATTTTTGGTTGACAGAAGGTAGATTTTCGGAACAGTTTGCTGAGAAAATCTCTGAGTTTTTGGATGTCTCAAATATTATACTTGTTAACTCCGGTTCTTCGGCGAATCTTATCGCATTGTCTTCTTTAACTTCAGAAAAGCTTGGAGACAAAAGATTAAAACTCGGTGATGAAGTAATTACGGTTTCGGCGGGGTTCCCTGCAACAGTGACACCGATTATTCAAAACAACTGTATTCCGGTTTTTGTTGATGTGGATATGAAAACTTATAACATCGACATCAAAATGATGGAAAAGGCTATTACTAAAAAAACACGTTGCATCTTTATAGCGCATACGCTTGGTAATCCGTTTAATATTGATGCTGTAATGAAAATTGCAAATGAAAATAATTTATGGGTCATTGAAGATAATTGTGATGCCTTTGGAAGTAAGTATAAGGGGAAGTATACTGGTACATTTGGACATATTTCAACAATGAGTTTTTACCCTGCACATCATATTACTACAGGAGAAGGGGGTGCAGTCGTTACTAATGATGAGCAGTTAGCAAAAATAATAAGGTCTTTCAGAGATTGGGGCAGAGATTGTTATTGTGTGGGTGGTGAAAATAATACGTGCGGCAAAAGATTTTCACAACAATTTGGTACCCTGCCGGTAGGATATGATCATAAATTTGTATATTCAGAAATAGGTTATAACTTAAAGATGACGGATATGCAGGCTGCCATTGGTGCAGCTCAAATGGATAAACTATCTATGTTCTGCACAATACGTAAAGAAAATTTTAATAGATATAATCAAATATTTAATAAATATTCTGACTATTTAATCCTTCCGGTGGCTACCGAACATTCTGATCCAGCATGGTTTAGTTATATTGTTACTATAAAGGCAAGTGCTCCTTTTAAGAGGGATCAGCTTACTAAATATTTAAATGATAATTTAATAGAGACTAGAAATTTATTTGCAGGAAATATGGTGCGTCAGCCAGCATTCATAGGGAAGAATTTTAGAATAGCTGATCATTTAAATAATTCTGATTACATAATGAATAATACTTTTTTCCTTGGCACTTATCCAGGATTAAAATCAGAGATGTTAGATTATATTAGTAACCTTTTAGAAGCATTTATGAGGGATTTTTAATTGTCGTTGGTAAAGAAGTACCTCTCCATAGTAACAAGGGTAGAAATTCCGTTACCAGATATTTATACGGTTTATTTTGAATCGACAGAAAAACAATTTAAATATAGACCCGGGCAGTTCTTACATCTCACTCTTTCTGAATATGATCCAAGCCTTCAATGGCCAGAATCCAGATGTTTCTCAATGCATTCAAGCCCGAATGAAAAATATATAAAGATTACCTATTCGGTTAATGGGAAATATTCAAAACGCATTGCTGAAGAAATAAAGGTTGGAAAAAAAATATGGCTAAAATTGCCTTATGGAGATATTTTCGATCGTAATCACTCAACTGATAACTGTGTCTTTATAGCCGGCGGTACGGGTGTTACTCCCTTCCTTTCCCTATTTAATGATCCGGTCTTTAATACATATAAAAACCCGATATTATATCTGGGTTTCAGAGAGGAAAAATATAATATTTTTAATCAGGAGCTAAATAAAGCGAAAGAAATTAACAAAAGCTTTACCTTTAGTCTTATATATCAAAATAAAGATGGAATGATAAACATCGAATCTATCTATAATTCACATCCCGATACAACATTTTTTATTTCCGGCCCTCCTGTAATGATTAAGTTATTTAGGAATTTCCTGATTCAAAATAGCATGACAGAAAACAGAATTATAACTGACGAATGGGAATAACAGAGAATGAAGATTTCCAATCTTGAAATAATGGGCGTTTGCCTGATTGAAAATTTTGAGTTTTATGACGAGCGGGGTGGGTTCATTAAAACCTTTTCCCGGGAGCTGTTTGAATTTTCAGGTATTTCATTTACTCCTGTTGAAATTTATTATTCGATTTCAAAAAAAAATGTTATCCGGGGTATGCATTTTCAGATACCTCCCAAAGAGCATTCAAAACTGATATATGTTACTGCAGGTCGAATTATTGATGTGATATTGGATTTACGTAAAGCTTCTCCCACTTTTGGTAAATATATTTCAGTAACACTTACTGCTTGTAAAAATTCAATTTATATCCCTGCCGGATGCGCACATGGTTTTAAGGCGCTTGATGATGGTATATGTGTAGTGTATAATCAAACTTCATCCTATTCTAAAGAACATGATAGTGGAATTCTATGGAATAGTTTTGGTTTTGATTGGCAGACAGAAAATCCAATATTATCTGAACGTGATAAAAACCTTATAAACTTTAATCAATTTACTTCACCTTTCTGAAAAACAAATGAATATACTTGTTACTGGTGCAACAGGATTCGTTGGAAAAAATCTTATACCTAAGTTAATTTCATCCGGTCATCAGCTTCTTGAAATTACTGTAGAAGAGGAAGTCTCCCGGAAATTGTATGGTAATAAAATTAATCGCCTTTCTTATAAAAATTGTGAGCATAATATTCTGGTTGAGCAGATAAATGAATTTAAACCCGAAACAGTAATTCATCTTGCCTCATATCTGACATCTTCTGATAATTATGAAGATTTACTGAAACTTGTTTCAGCCAATATTGTTTTCTTTTTAGATATTCTTGATTCAATTAAGTATAACCCCCCAAAACTATTCATAAATACGGGAACATTTGCAGAGTATTTTTTAAATGATGAGGCTCTTGATCCGGCATATATTTATGCTGCTACAAAAACTTCTTCCCGTTATTTATTAAAGTATTATTCCGGAGCCTATGGGTTTAAGGGTGTTACACTAGTTCCTTTCTCAATTTATGGACCAAATGATTCTCAAAAAAAAATGATCGATTATTTAATTGATGCAGTTGATTCACCTCTGCCCATTGACTTTAGTGCGGGCGAGCAGGTATTGGATTTTATTCATGTTAATGACATTGCAGAAGCTTATATTTCGTTGCTAAAAAACTATCATATAATGGCAAATAATGAAACTTTTTTCGCAGGTACAGGAAAAGGTATCTCGGTTCGTGAGTTGGCAGTAATGATAGAAGAAATTTCAGGTAAAAAATTAAATGTCATCTGGGGAGGGCGGGCATATAGAAATAGGGATATTATGAAAGCTATTGCTCCCCTCAAAAAAAACAACAATCGCATAAGTTGGAAAGCTAGTGTTGATATTAAAAATGGTCTAATAGAAAAATTGAAAGATATTAAATGATTGTTGCGCTATCTGTGAAAAAGATCCAGGATTTAATAAGTTATTAAAAACTTTCTTAAAGATGAAAAAAATATTGTTTAAAATTTTAAGATACTCAGGAATTCCAACTATTTTAAGAGAAACTATACAAAAGAATAAAGTCACTATAATAACATTTCATGATCCACTACCTGAAACTTTTAAAGAAACCATTACCTATCTAAAGAAATACTATAATATTATTCCATTATCTCTTTATGTTGAATATTTAATGAGTAATAGAGTAGTTCCCTCAAAAGCTATTATTATTACTTTAGATGATGGGCATAAAAATAACTATAAATTATTAAAAAGTATTAAAGAATATCGTGTACCCATTACAATATTTTTATGTTCTGAGATTGTTGGCACTACCAGACATTTTTGGTGGACACATAAGATAAATCAGTATAATTTGAAGCATTTGAAAAAAATGCCAGAGAAGGAACGAAGGGACTTCTATAAAAAATTTAACTTCGATTATTTAACGGAATATGGAAAAGAAAGTAGGCAATCACTAAGTATGGAAGAAGTAAACGATATGCTTTCATCTGGATACGTAGATTTTCAATCCCATACTATGTACCATGCTTTATTAAATAAGTGTGATGATACTTTATCCTTTAATGAATTGCATTATTCAAAAATAAATTTGGAAAAAAAATTAAATACAAATATTTATGCTTTAGCTTACCCAAATGGGTTTTATTCCGATCGAGATATCATAAATGCCCAAAAATCTGGTTACAAATGTGCATTATCTATTGAACCTGGTTTTAATAGTATTAAGACCAACCCATTTCAATTAAAAAGATTAGGCATAAGCGATAATGCAAAAATATGTGAGATTATAGTTAAAACTTCCGGTTTGTGGGGATTGTTTAAAAAAATGAAAAAATTAATATTGCCATCTATATAGATTGAAATATTATAATGTTTCAAATTGATTTGACAAAAGAGTGTTGATATTTTAATCAGAGAACCCTAACAAATATTTATTACTGATGAAAAATAATGGTGCTGCAAAAATCCTTATAACATCTCCTTCTTTTAATGTTGATGAAAACATAGGTGG
>OCZT010004183.1_pt1 | contig 14617 bp, 9 predicted proteins | sample 1539031 | NCBI WGS metagenome assembly OCZT01 (sample SAMEA3539308, study PRJEB22396) | soil metagenome | biome: tundra; feature: field; material: soil | place: USA | collected 2010-05 | depth 0.15 m
CCACCGAGATCTACACTCTTTCCCTACACGACGCTCTTCCGATCTGTTCAATGCAAAATCCTTATGCTGAAATAGGAATTACAGATACAATTGCTCCCTGGACAAAACCTGAGGTCCATGATCTTGTCAGAAAGGCAACTGAAAAATCGATTGTGCTGCTTAAAAATGATGAAATGCTTCTCCCTCTTAAGATAAATAAAATTAAATCTATCGCAGTGATTGGTCCATTGGCGAATTCAGTAATATCTGACTGGTACTCGGGGACGCCGCCTTACAGGATAAGTATTTTACAGGGCATTAAAAATGCTGCCGGTGAGAATATCGTTGTCAGATATGCATGCAGCAATAAAGCTGATTCAGCTGTTACTGCTGCAAAACAAAGTGATGTGGCTATTGTATGTATCGGGAACCATCCGCTTAGCCATGGTCTTGGCTGGGGACAGAACTATGTTCCAAGCGATGGTCGTGAAGATGTCGACAGGCAGGCAATTACAACTGAACAGGAAGACCTTGTCAGACTGGTTATGGCGGCAAATCCTAAGACAATACTTGTACTGGTTTCAAGCTTTCCCTACGCAATCAACTGGTCAAAAGAGCATGTTCCTGCAATTTTACATGTCAGTCAGTCGAGTCAGGAAATGGGGAATGCCATAGCTGATGTTGTTTTTGGTAAAGTAAGTCCTGCAGGCCGGTTAGTTCAGAGGTGGATAACTTCTATTGATCAGTTGCCTCCTATACTCGATTATAATATAAGGAATGGCAGAACTTATATGTATAAAAAGAATGTTCCCCTTTTTCCCTTTGGATATGGATTAACATACACGACTTTTAAATATTCAGGTTTAAAAGCTGATAAAAACTCAATGAAAAGAAATGAAGTTGTAAATCTTACTTTTAGCCTACAGAATACCGGAAGCTTTGACAGTGATGAGGTGACACAACTTTATGTAAGTTTTCCTGACTCAAAGATTGAACGACCTGTTATTGCATTGAAAGGATTTAAAAGGGTATTCGCTCAAAAGGGAGAAACAGTGAAAGTATCAATTCCCCTAATGTCATCAGATCTGACTTACTGGGATGTCGCAAGCCAGAAATTTGTGCTTGAACCGGGAAGGGTGAAGTATTTTATCGGGTCATCATCCGAAGCTTCTGAACTTCAGGGAGAAATTCTTATCAATTAATTTCATGACGAATCTCGGCACGTTCACGCAATAATTCTATTTGTTTTTTCTTTTTTATAATAATCAAGGATCTATCTTTATTGATAATTCAAATACATGATAATTGTCATGTATTTGATTCTTGTCTAGCATTCTGTCATAACTTGTACAACGATTTCGTTTTTTCAGAATTCTACCGTTAATAACCTTAACGGTATGATCATTTTGGATTAATGAATATTCTGAAAATTTCAATATCCCTATAATATGTTCACATATTCTATTAATTTTGCGATAAATTATTTTATACCAGGAGTTAATAGTTATATATTGAAGAACAATAAACCGGATTTTAACAGGATTGCCATCAAAGTTGGTAGTAATGTTATTACTCAAGAAGATGGATCGCTCAATGACGGAAGAATTCTTCGTATTGTTGAGGATGTTGCTGTTCTGTATAAACAGGGTATTGAAGTCATATTAATTTCATCGGGGGCAGTAGCGGCTGGAAGGAGTGGAGTATCTCCCTCAAAGAAAACAAATATTGTGGCTGCCAAACAGATATGGGCAGCAATAGGTCAGGTTAAATTAATGTCGAGCTACCAGTTTCTCTTTGGAAAGTATGGCATTCAGGCAGGTCAGCTGCTTGCCACAAAAGAGAGTTTCCGGGATCGGAGGCATTATCTCAATATGAAGAATTGTATTTCAGCTATGCTTGAAAACAATGTATTGCCGATTGTGAATGAGAACGATGCTATTTCGATAAATGAACTTATGTTCACAGATAATGATGAACTATCGGGACTTATTTCATCAATGATGGACTGTAAATCACTGATTATCCTCTCAAATGTTGATGGAGTGTACAAAGGGATTACCGGAGAGAAGGAAACTGATCTGATTGCAAGGATAGATGAGAAATCGGAGGACCTAGATAAGTATATTACTTCTTCAAAATCAGGGTTCGGACGAGGTGGTATGATCACAAAATGTTCCATTGCCCGCAAAATTGCCGCACAGGGTATTGATGTTTTTATAGCCAATGGTACGAGAGATTCAATTATATCCGATATTGTCAGGAGAAAAGATGTCCCTTATACTCAGTTTGTTGCGAACAGTAAAAGAGAAACCGGCGTAAAAAAGTGGCTTTCCCACTCCGATACTTTTGCAAAAGGCGCTGTAGTCATAAATGAAGGAGCCAGGGAAGCGCTGCTTGACGACAAGGCCACCAGTCTGCTTATGATAGGTATTACAAGGGTTGACGGTTTTTTCAGAAGCGGAGATGTTGTCAGGATTGTTGATGAAGATGGTAACAATATAGGAATTGGTAAATCGCAGTATGATTCCAAAAAGGCAGAACAGCACATCGGAGAAAAACTCAGTAAGCCATTTATTCACTATGATTATATGGTTATCAACGAGAAACCCAAATCAGCTTTACAGGAATAAAATTCGAATGTTTTGTAATTAAATTGTCCAATGGATTGCAAACCACAGTTCAGAAACGCAAGGAAAGCCAGCCGTACATTACATATTCTGGACAATGTCACTATTGATAAAATTCTGTTATCAGTCGCCGAAACGGCTATTGAAAATACTGAGTATATTCTGACAGAAAATAAAAAGGACCTTGCATTAATGGAGGAATCAGATCCGAGATTTGATCGACTGAAATTAACTGCCGAAAGGATTAAAGGGATTGCTTCTGACATACAAAATGTAGCAAATCTGCCGAATCCTCTTGGTAATATTCTGATGAAAAATAAAAGACAAAACGGGCTGGTTATTACGAAAATTTCAGTTCCGTTTGGTGTGGTTGGAATTATTTATGAAGCAAGGCCAAATGTCACTTTTGACGTTTTTTCTTTATGCCTGAAATCGGGAAATGCATGCATTCTGAAAGGTGGCAGCGATGCTATCCACTCCAACACAGCAATTGTGAAGCTGATTCATGAAGTACTCGCTAAATATGAAACAGATAAGAATATCCTCACTCTTCTTCCGGCAGGAAGAGATGAAACTATCCAGTTGCTGAATGCAAGGGAATATGTAGACCTGATAATTCCCAGGGGAAGCCGCGGGTTGATTGATTACGTCAGAGATAATACCTCAATACCTGTAATTGAAACCGGGGCAGGAATTTGTCATACCTATTTTGATGAATTTGGTGACAGGGAGAAAGGCCGCCTCATCGTTAACAATGCAAAAACCCGCAGGGTTAGCGTTTGCAATGCTCTTGACTGTCTGATAGTTCATGAAAAACGATTGGATGACCTGGATTTTCTTGTAGGTTTGTGTGCCGAATCAGATGTGGTTATTTATGCCGACGAGAAAGCATTCAAAGTGTTGGATGGAAAATATCCGTCGGGTCTTCTTGAAAGAGCAACTGTTGAATCATTTGGTACAGAGTTTCTTTCATACAAAATGGCAGTAAAAACTGTTAAATCATTTGAAGCGGCAATTGAACATATTTCTGAGTACGGATCAAAACACAGTGAGGCCATCATTTCCGAAAACAAAAAGAATATTCAATTGTTCTATAAAACAGTTGATGCTTCGTCAATTTATTCAAATGCCTCAACCGCATTTACTGATGGGTCGGAATTCGGACTGGGAGCTGAAATAGGTATCTCGACACAAAAATTACATGCCAGGGGACCAATGGCTCTGGAAGCCCTGACAACTTACAAATGGATCATTGAAGGAAATGGACAAATAAGAAGATAAAATATTAAAAAATGCCGAAAATGATATTTGATTTTGATATGATCGATTCTTTTTATAAACAACTGGACACTAGAATACAGGAAATCCGAAAGAGACTGAATCATCCGTTGACCCTAAGTGAAAAAATCCTTTACAGTCATATTTATCATAAGAATCAAATAAAATCATTTGGCAGAGGAGAGGATTATGTTGATTTTATGCCCGACCGTGTAGCAATGCAGGATGCAACAGCGCAAATGGCAATATTGCAATTTATGATGGCGGAAAAAGAGAATACTGCTGTTCCGACTTCTGTTCATTGCGATCATCTTATTCTTGCACAATCAGGGGCTGAGGCAGATCTGAGAACGGCAGGAATAACAAATAAAGAGGTATACGATTTTCTAAGCTCAGTATGCAACAAATATGATATTGGATTCTGGAAACCCGGGGCAGGAATAATTCATCAGATAGTTCTGGAGAACTATGCCTTTCCCGGAGGAATGATGATAGGCACAGACTCGCATACGCCAAACGCCGGTGGTTTGGGTATGATAGCTATAGGAGTGGGAGGAGCCGACGCAGTCGATGTTTTGGCAGGAATGGGATGGGAACTGAAATTTCCAAAACTTATAGGGATCAAACTGACCGGTAAACTCAGCGGATGGTCTTCTGCAAAGGATATTATTCTGAAAATATCCGGGAGGCTAACAGTAAAAGGGGGAACAGGTTATATCATTGAGTATTTCGGGGAAGGGTCTGAATCGCTTTCATGCACCGGGAAGGCTACTATTTGTAATATGGGTGCTGAGACCGGCGCTACCAGTTCCATCTTCAGCTTAGATAAATCGATGAGCGACTACCTAGTTGCCACAGGGAGAAAAGATGTTGCTGACCTTGCTGTGAAAAACAAGGAGCATCTTTCTGCTGACAGGGAGGTTTATGCCGATCCTTCCGCTTATTATGACCAGTATATTGAGATCGATCTTTCTGAGCTTGAACCATATATTAACGGGCCATTCACTCCTGATCTCGCTACTCCTTTATCCAGGATGAAAGAAGAAGCTGTTAAGAATAATTGGCCGGTGGAAGTGGAAGTCGGTCTCATCGGATCGTGCACAAATTCTTCTTATGAAGATCTGTCAAGAGCAGCCTCTGTGGTGAAGGATGCTTTATCCAAGAACCTGGTTGCAAAATCGGAGTTCACTATTACTCCGGGTTCCGAGCAGATCAGGTCAATTACTGAAAGAGACGGTTTCCTTGAATTATTCAGAAAAATCGGAGGTAATGTATTTGCTAATGCCTGCGGTCCCTGCATTGGTCAATGGGCAAGGAAAGATGCCGATAATAAAAAGGTTAATACTATTATTCACTCCTTTAACAGAAACTTTGCAAAGCGTAATGACGCGAATCCCAATACTTATGCATTCGTCGCTTCCCCCGAGATAGTTACAGCGATTGCAATCTCAGGAAAACTTACTTTTAATCCGATTAAGGATACACTGAAAAATTCTCGTGGACAGGAAGTAAAACTATCTGAACCGCAAGGATTAAACCTACCTCCTGATGGTTTCGGAAGTGTAGACTCGGGATATCAGAAACCGGTGCACGGCAAAAATGGAGAAAAGATATTAATTGATCCCGGTTCTGACAGGCTTCAATTGTTAGCTCCTTTCAAAGAATGGGATGGTAAGAACTTTTTAAACCTGCCCCTGCTAATAAAAGCAAAAGGGAAGTGTACAACCGATCACATATCCATGGCAGGATACTGGCTAAAATACCGTGGACATCTGGGAAATATCTCCGAGAATTATATGATGGGAGCTGTGAATTATTTTAATGATCAGACTAACAGTATTTTAAATCAACTGACAGGATTGTACGAAACAGTACCTCGCATTGCACGGGCATACCGTGATTCAGGTTCAGGGTCTGCTGTGGTTGGCGAGGAAAATTTTGGCGAAGGCTCTTCACGCGAACATGCTGCAATGGAACCCAGGTACCTTGGAGTTAGGGTTGTTCTGGTTAAGTCTTTTGCCAGGATTCACGAAACAAACCTGAAAAAACAAGGAGTTCTGACATTGACTTTCGCAGATAAGGAAGACTATAACAAAATTAAGGAGGATGATAAAATTGATATAACCGGTCTGACTGATTTTGCTGCAGGCAGAAAGCTGACAGTTACTTTGACTCATTCTGACGGGACCAGGGAAAAATTCCAGGCAAACCATTCATATAATGAATCGCAGATTGAATGGTTTAAGGCAGGAAGCGCTTTAAATATTATCAGAAAATCAAATAAAAAGAATGGATGAAAAAATAAAATTAATTGATGGGAAATTAATCGTACCTGAAAATCCGGTTATTCCATTTATTGAAGGTGACGGCACCGGTCGTGATATCTGGAAAGCTTCGGTCAGGGTTTTTGATGCAGCTGTCAGCAAGTCATTCAACGGGAAAAGGAAAGTTACCTGGAAAGAGGTACTTGCCGGTGAAAAAGCCTTTAAACAAACCGGAAACTGGATGCCTGAAGAGACACTAACCAGTTTCAGGGAATACCTTGTTGGCATAAAAGGGCCACTTACCACGCCGGTGGGTGAAGGAATGAGATCTTTAAATGTAGCTTTGCGACAGGTTCTTGATCTTTATACCTGTTACAGACCTGTCAGATATTTCAGTGGAGTGCCAAGTCCCGTAAAGCATCCCGAAAAAGTTGATATGCATATTTTCAGGGAAAACACCGAAGATATTTATGCAGGAATTGAGTTTATGAACGGGAAACCGGAAACTGAAGAGGTGAAAAGATTTTTGATCGACAAGATGGGTGTTAAAGCTATAAGATTCCCCAATACCTCCTCAATCGGAATAAAGCCAGTATCAGTTGAAGGTACAGAAAGACTTGTAAGACAGGCGATTAAATTTGCCATTAACAGAAAATTGCCATCAGTTACAATTGTTCATAAGGGAAACATTATGAAGTTTACTGAAGGGTCTTTCATGAAGTGGGGTTATGCTTTAGCTGAAAGGGAATTCGGGAAGGATGTTTTCACATGGATGCAGCATAAACAGATTTCGGAAAAACAGGGTTTAGAAGCCGCGGACAAGATGCTCAGAGATGCAGAAGAGGCAGGGAAGGTAATTATTAAAGATGTTATAGCAGATGCTTTTCTTCAGCAGATTCTCACGCGGCCTGCAGAATATTCTGTAATTGCTACACTGAATCTGAACGGTGATTATATCTCAGATGCGCTCGCAGCTATTGTTGGAGGTATTGGTATTGCCCCCGGTGCAAATATAAATTTTGAAAGCGGGCATGCTATATTTGAGGCCACCCACGGGACAGCTCCTAAATATGCTGATCAGGATAAAGTGAACCCTGGCTCTGTTATTTTGTCAGGAGCTCTGATGTTTGATTACATGGGATGGGAAAATGTTGCAAAAAGCATATATTCAGGATTGGAACGAACAATACAAAGTAAGAAGGTCACTTACGATTTTCACAGGTTAATGGAAAATGCAACCTTATTAAAAACGTCTGAATTTGCCGATGCAATAATTTCTAATATCATATAGCAAACATTAAAACTTATATTTCTTATGGAAGACAATAATTATTTTTCAAAACTGGAAGAGTCAGTAAGAGCTTCATGTCAGATTGAAAATGAGCTGTTTGAACAATTTGAGGTGAAGAGAGGTTTGAGGAATAAGGATGGAACTGGAGTTCTGGTCGGTTTGACTAATATCGGCGATGTTGTCGGATATAAAAAAGAAGATGGAAAGGTAGTCGCTATTCCCGGCAGATTATTATACAGGGGAATAGATATAGAAGATATTGCAAAAGGTTTCCAGAAAGAAGATCGTCACGGTTTTGATGAAACTGTGTTTCTTTTATTGACTGGACATCTGCCAGATAAAAGTGAGCTTCAGGTGTTTTCGGAGCATTTGGCATCATTAAGGGCTCTTCCTGACGATTTTGTTAAAGACATGATACTATCCATGAAAGGTAAAGATGTCCTCAATATTCTGGCAAGGTCAGTTTTGGGCTTATATACTCTCGACGAAAAACCTGATGATATCTCGCTTAATAACATGATTAGACAATCATTAAACATCATTGCCAAATTTCCAACCATTGTTGCATACTCATATCAGGCTTTGCGTCACCTTTACAAGGGAAAAACGCTGTCTATCCGGCACCCTCAGCCAAACCTTACAACCGCGGAAAATTTTCTTTATCTCATAAAAGGTGATTGCAAGGGTTTCTCAAAACTTGAAGCAGATTTACTGGACCTGATGCTAGTTCTCCATGCGGAACATGGGGGAGGAAACAATTCAACTTTTACGATGAGAGTAACCAGCTCGTCGGAAACCGACATTTATTCTTCAATAACATCTGCAATCGGATCATTAAAAGGGCCGCTGCATGGCGGGGCTAATGTAAGAGTTCTGGAAATGATGGAAGATATGAAAGTTCATGTAAAGAACTGGACCGATAAGGAAGAAGTGACGAAGCACCTTTTGAAAATTCTTAACAAAAAGGCTAATGATTTTTCAGGTAAGATATATGGGATAGGACATGCTGTTTATACTATTTCTGATCCCAGAGCTGCAATTCTGAAGTCAAAAGCGAGGGAACTGGCCATAGAAAAAGGTCGTCTTAATGAATTCGAGCTTTATGAACTTGTTGAAAAACTTACACCTGAAGTTTTCAGAGTCTTCAAAGGTGAAAAATCAACAAAAGTAGTTTGTATAAATGTCGATTTTTATTCAGGTTTTGTTTACGCTTGCCTGGATATTTCAAAGGAACTTTATACTCCTCTTTTTGCTATTGCAAGAGTATCAGGATGGTGCACTCACAGGATTGAGGAACTCACTTTCTCTGCAAAAAGAATCATCAGACCTGCATTTAAAAATGTCTATGGCAAACGTGATTATATTCCATTAAAAGCGAGAGTATAGAAAATGACTGAGACAATCCCCAGATACGAAGTGCTCATTGTAGGAGGTGGTGTCGTTGGAACGGCATTGCTTTATACTTTAAGTAAATATACCGACATAAAAAGCATTGGACTGATAGAGAAGTACTCTGACTTTGGCCTTGTAAACTCTGCATCATATAATAACAGCCAGACTCTTCATTTCGGAGATATTGAAACCAACTATTCCATTGATAAAGCCAAAAGTGTAAAGAGGATGGCTGATATGGTAATGAAATATCTCGAGAGCGAAAAAAACAATCCAACAGGAAAGAAGATATTCAGTAAATACTCTAAAATGGTCCTTGCTGTTGGTGCAAACCAGGTTAAGGAACTGAAACAGCGATATCCTGCTTTCAGCGATCTATTTCCAAAACTCAGAATGATAGAAAGAGATGAAATAGGAAAGATCGAGCCCAGGGTAGTTGAAGGAAGAGATCCCGGGCAGGAAATACTGGCACTGGTCACTGAAGATGGCTACACAGTGGATTATAAAAGACTTTGCCATTCATTTGTCGACAATGCCCTGATGAAAAACCCTGAGCTGGACATTCATCTCGATACCAAACTTCTGAAGATTTCGAAAAACGGAGATCAATATAGTGTCCTGACCAGTAAGGGCGAATTCAGATCTTCTGTAGTGATTATCGCTGCTGGTGGTCACAGTCTGATGATTGCAAAGTCTCTTGGATACGGGAAGAACCTTGCATTACTATCTATGGCGGGAAGTTTTTATACTGCCCCCAAAGTGCTTAATGGCAAAGTTTATACTATTCAGGTGCCAAAACTGCCATTTGCAGCTATTCACGGAGATCCCGAAGTGCACAGCGAACAAATAACAAGGTTTGGGCCTACAGCAAAACCAATCTTTCAACTCGAGAGGCATAACATGTCAACCTTCTTCGAGTATTGGAAAACTTTCGGGCTTGGATTGAGCCCCATCCTTAGCTTATTTAAAATTATATCAGATAAGGTTCTCTTAAGTTATATTTTTGTCAATTTTCTCTATGATCTTCCTATTATTGGAAAACGGCTGTTCATAAAAGAGATAAGAAAAATTGTACCATCACTGAAATTAAGCGAACTAAAATATGCCAAAGGGATTGGAGGTACACGACCACAAATAGTAAATAATACAACACGGAAACTGGAGATGGGTGAAGCAAAGCTTGACGGAGACAAGATAATATTTAATATTACTCCTTCACCCGGAGCTTCTACATGCCTGGGAAATGCGTACTCTGATACTCAGGAAGTTATAAAATTTCTTGATAATAAATTCAAGTTCAATAAAGAGGCATTTGAGAAAGACCTGATGTAAAGATTTTTTAAAACACCCTTTGTGAGCCTTAGTGCAACCCTTGGTGCACCTTTGTAGTAAAAGAAAATTCAATTAACCACTAAGGATCACAAAGTAAAACATGGAGTCACACAAAGGAAAAACGGGAAACTATCCTTTAAGCTCCAGCATATACCAGCAACGCCAATCCAGCCAGATAGGCAAGGAACATCATAAAAATCAGATTATTAATTTGTTTTGATGCTCCTTTAAATTCTTTCCAGATAAAAACACCCCAGAGGGCAGCAATAAGTGTTGCGCCCTGTCCTAAACCGTAAGATATTGCAAAACCGGCTTTTCCAGAAGCGATTATGCTCATTGACATTCCTATATTCCAGATCATACCTCCCATTACACCATTAAGATGGACATCAAAACTTCCCTTTCGATAATCCTTAAATGTCAGCGGTTTACCTTCAAATGGCCGCTTCATAATCAGATAGTTGAAGAGCAAGTTGCTTATGAACACGCCCACCGCAAAGAAGAATATTGCAGAATATGGCGTCAGTTTTCCTGCTTCTGGTGCCTCGAAACTCGAAACCATCGAACTGGCTACGAAACGATAGAAAAGAGCCATAAGAATACCTGCGGAAAGAGACAATGAAATGCCTTTTCCTGAAACCTTCTTCAACGACAGGCTGTGCTTTTTATAGGCAATGGCATCTATTATTATTGCTACAACAATCAAAGCGACACCACCAAAAAGTAAATTTGCATTTCCATGTGGTGCATAAACGTAATTGATAATTACGCCCAGCGCCAGCGCAATTCCGATTCCAACCGGAAATGCGACAGCCATCCCGGCAATAGCCATTGCAGCCACAAGTAGAATGTTGGAAGCATTAAAAATCACTCCTCCAATCATGGCGTAAAGAATGTTATGCGGTTCTGCCTGTTTTATATCAGGAATAAAGCTCCTTCCGCTTTCTCCTATGCTGCCAAGGGTAAAACAAATTAATATTGAAAAAAGAACGATTCCCAATGCATAATCCCAGTAAAATAGTTCAAAACGCCAGGATTTACCGGTTAACTTTTGGGTATTACCCCACGAGCCCCAGCAGATCATTGTTATGAAACAAAGAATTATGGCCAGCGTGTAACTTTGTGGTATGAACATAATATTAAAGATAAAAGTGAAATAGATGATCCATTTCTGTTAAAATTTCTGGGTTTTACCTGATGCACCTGTACGTATCTATCTGCTTTTAATCGGAACATGCATCATCCTTGCTTCAATAAATGAACTGATCTCAGGAACAGGCATCTTCAGCTTTACATAATACTGGTTCCCATCCATTGAGTTTTCCCATTTATTGCTTCCGTCAGCATTAACAATAATCTTCCCTCTTACAGTTTCAAAGAATCCTTCAGTTCCATACACACCAATAAGCGCTGCCGTTTCGTCCCAACTCATTCTTCCGTCTTTGTCTTCAGGAGAAAGAGGAATGCTTATTCTGAAAACATCTTTCACAGGGCTGTTTTTAATATCAGATTTTATTAATTTCAGTCCCGTGTGTATTTCAGCACCAATCTCGAAGCCGGTGAAAATGATCTCACCCGGCCAGTTTTCATAAACATATTTTGATGCTGTCGAATCCATATAAATATTAAACTCTTTTCCTTCAGGAAACCTTCCGGCCATTGATACTAATCTTTTTACCTTTTTGATTACCAGTTCTTTTCCTGTTAATGGGGAGGTTTTGTCAGCTGTTGACCTAAGAAGATTACTCAGATTGGTTAAAAAACCTACTGTTATAATAGTTACGCTGTGATCAGTCTGAAGACTGAGTGTTTTTCTGTAAACATCTACTGCGTCAGGGACCTTAGATGTAGATTTAATTGTATGCGGATATTTTTTGACTATTGAATCTGCCCAGTGCTGCGAAGAACCAAGATCAACTCCGTTAGTTTTTGGTGCTCCTACCGGAAGTTCACTCCTTCCAAAGTACGTATTAATGACGTTGATAGAAGGGGCCACAAGTTCGTTTTTATTTGAAGTGACCGTAGCGAGGATATCTGCCTTGCCACTGTCGGCCATAGCATGAAGAAAGGCCAGCGCTCCTACATCGTCATAATCAGGACCAAGGTCAGTGTCGAAAATTATTTTTACTGGTTCAGCATTCTTTTCACCAGATTGATTTGCACATCCATAAAATATTAAGCTGATAGCCAATGTTGTAAGTAAGAACTGCTTCATAGAATTAAATTTATCAAATTGCAAATATGTGGCCTGTGATTTTTACCCCCCAACCTCCAATATGGTGGCTTAGTAATGTGAAAAGTTCCACATTTGAGGGATTTAGGCGGTTGAAAATCAGGGGAACTGTATCTTTACTTCATTTCTAAACGGTGCGGAAGCCTGGGCTCCCATTCGTGTCACTGATATTGAAGCTGCTTTGTTAGCAAAAACAACTGCATCATTAAGATCTTTTCCCTCAGAAATAGCTACTGCAAGCGCACCATTAAATACATCGCCTGCAGCTGTTGTGTCAACTGGATTTACCTTAAAGCCGGGAATTAATCCTGTGTGATTTTCTGACATTACAAAAGCTCCGGCGTCGCCCAAAGTTATAATTACATTTTTTACACCTCTTTTCTGAAGCAATAATGAAGCTCTTTCTGCAGCTCTTATGTCTGTGATTGTCACTCCTGTGAGCGCTTCTGCTTCAGTTTCATTTGGAGTTATCAGCCATACATGTTTAAGAAGATTATCTGATAATTCGCATGCCGGAGCCGGATTGAGGATCACTTTTATACCATGTTCCGATGCTGTAACTGCTGAATATTCTACTGTTTTTAAAGGTATTTCAAGTTGAAGAAGGAGAATCTCAAATTTGCCGTTCTCGAATATTACCGGCTGAATATCATCCTGTAACAGATTGCCATTTGAGCCCGGGGCGACTACAATGCTATTTTCACCGGCTGAATCAACTGTAATTAATGCGACTCCTGAAGGAAATTCGAGATCTTTAACAATATACTGAGTATCAATGCCTTCTCTCATCAGTAAACCGACTGCCTGATTTCCGAATAAGTCATTTCCCCTTTTAGTAACAAAGGTGACATTTCCTCCAAGGCGTGCTGCAGCAACCGCCTGATTAGCTCCTTTGCCTCCCGGATTCATCAGAAAAAACCCTCCAAGTATTGTTTCTCCCGGCAAAGGTAGTTTTTCGGTTTTTATTACCATATCGGTATTTGAACTACCGATTACAATTATTCTGCTCATTGAAATACACGTATATAGTCGACAAACATTCTTTGAGGATATTCTGTTGTGTAATCAGGTGGACCGGGCCAGTTTCCTCCGACAGCAACGTTGAATATGAAAAACTGGTCGGCATTGAAAGGATAACTGTCAGCACCTGTCTGTGCGGCTGAAAGATCAAGATACTTCTGATCATCAACATACCATTGAATATTATTCTCTGTCCATATCAGACTGAAAACATGAAACTGCTTTGAGAAATCCCCTGATAACAATGAATAATTTGAGCCTTTTGATGCATGAGCTCCACCAGGAGTGCTCCAATGCATTGTACCATATACAGTTGCCGGGTTAGTGCCAATAAGTTCCATATTGTCTATTTCCCCGCAGGCAGGCCATCCCACAGATGTTATGTTTGTTCCAAGCATCCATAATGCGGGCCACATCCCTTTACCGACAGGCAGTTTTGCCCTGATATCAATCCGTCCGAATTTGAAGGACTTTTTGTCCTGGGTAGTCATTCTTCCGGAAGTATAATTAAAAGCTCCAATTGTCTCTTTCCTGACTTCAATAATTAAATTGCCATTAGAAACAAATGTGTTCTTAAGACTGCTAGTATAAGATTCCAGCTCATTATTGCCCCAGCCACCGCTTCCATTGCCGACCTCCTGATTCCAGGTACTCTGATCCAGACTGTTACCTGAGAATTCGTCACTCCATACAAGAGCATAGCCGGGGTAAGTCAATGGCGTTATGTACCCGGTATTATCGGTTAATAGATAAGTGCCATCTTCAGTTATAATTGTGCCTTTTGCTGAAGTGTTTGTCAGGGTGCATGATTTCGGATTTGTAAGGTTGATTGAGAACAGGAGGTTGGGCTGACGCCTGTCGAGAGGATCGCCTTTGATAAGAACATTAATTGTCGCCTCCGTCTGATTTGTGGGAATAGCCACAGTTCCGGTTATTAATACATAATCTCCCGGGGAAACTGCAGTTCCATCAGTCAGTTTGTAATCAACAAAAACTGTATCGGTTGAAGGTTTATTTAAAATTAAATGAAATATCATTGTTGCATCTGTTGTTCTTCTAACCACAGAAACATCCTGAATACTTAACCCTGGAGCAGGATCACTTCCTTTGCTGCAATAAAACAAATTAAGCAAACAAAAAGAAAAAGTCAGGATAAGGATAGATCGTGATAGATAAAGATAATGCATAAAATAACAGATCG
>OCZT010004184.1_pt1 | contig 14615 bp, 10 predicted proteins | sample 1539031 | NCBI WGS metagenome assembly OCZT01 (sample SAMEA3539308, study PRJEB22396) | soil metagenome | biome: tundra; feature: field; material: soil | place: USA | collected 2010-05 | depth 0.15 m
CTCACGACCTGCCAAAAGCCTACGACCCCACCGCCATTGAAGATCACTGGGCCGAATACTGGGTTCGCGAAAACCTCTTTGCCCAGTCTGCTCCTGGCTCGACCGCCCAAGACCAAGGCCTGGATGGCCAGTCCTTCACCATTCTCCTGCCCCCGCCCAACGTCACCGGCAACCTGCATATGGGCCACATGTTCGAGCACGCGGAGAGTGACATCCTCATCCGCTGGCGTCGCATGCGCGGTGATCGCGTTTTGTGGATACCGGGCACGGATCACGCCGGCATCGCGACCCAAATGTTAGTCGAACGCCAGATCGTCAGCGAAGGCAAAACCCGCCAGCAGATGGGCCGCGAAGCCTTCGTCGAACGTGTGTGGGAGTGGCGTCGCCACTACGGCGGAGCCATCCTCGGCCAGATGAAGCGTCTCGGCGCCTCCGTCGACTGGCAGCGTGAATACTTCACCATGGACGAAAACCTCTCCGTTGCAGTGCGCGAAGCCTTCGTCCGCCTCCATGAGCAGGGCCTCATCTATCGCGGCGCATACATCGTCAACTGGTGTCCCCGCTGCCAGACCGCCATCAGCGACCTCGAAGTTGTCTACGACGAGCACAAGGGCCACCTCTGGGAGATTCGGTACTCCGTACTCGATAACCTTGGTCGAGATTCGGGTGAGTACATAACAGTCGCCACCACCCGCCCCGAAACCATGCTGGGCGACGTAGCAGTGGCCATCCATCCTGAGGACGAGCGCTACCTGCACCTGCACGGCAAAAAGCTCCGCCTGCCGCTGATGAATCGCGAAATCCCCATCGTCCTCGACGAGTGGGTCAGCCGCGAATTCGGCACCGGCGCCGTAAAGGTGACCCCGGCCCACGACCCCAACGACTTTGCTCTGGGCGAGCGGCATCACCTGCCCTCCATCAACGTGATGGACCCCACCGGCCACATCAACGAAGAAGGCGGCCCCTACGCAGGCCTCGACCGCTACGTAGCCCGCAAGAAAGTCGTGGCCGACCTTGAAGAACAAGGCCTCCTCGCCGGCATCAAGGACCACATCCACAACGTGGGCCACTGTGACCGCTGCAAAACGGTCGTAGAGCCGCGCCTTTCAACGCAATGGTTCGTAAAAATTCAGCCCCTCGCCGACAAGGCGATTGCCGCCGTCAAGCCCGACGCCCAGGGCAAAAAGGCCATCCGCATCGTTCCCGAGCAGTATGAGAAGGTCTACCTCGAGTGGATGAGCAACATCCACGACTGGTGCATCTCGCGCCAGCTCTGGTGGGGTCATCGCATCCCCGCCTGGCACTGCGCCAACTGCCACAAGATCACCGTCGCCCGTCAGGACCCCACCGCCTGCGCCCACTGCGGGTCAGAGAAGATCACGCAGGAAACCGATGTCCTCGACACCTGGTTCTCCTCCGGCCTTCTCCCCGTCTCCGTCTTCGGCTGGCCGAATATCACGGCCCAAAACCGCGCAGATTTCGACGCCTTCTACCCCACCAGCCTGCTCGTCACCGGCTTCGACATCCTCTTCTTCTGGGTGGCCCGCATGATCATGATGGGCTGCTGGTTCTCGGGCGACGTCCCCATCCACCCCAACGACAAAGACCCGTCGTTGGGGACCCCGGCCATGCCCGACGGGAGCTCACGCTCTCTTGCGGACTCGGTTCCGTTTCGCGAGGTATATATCCACGCCCTGGTCCGCGACGCCAACCGCGAAAAGATGTCCAAGACCAAGGGCAACGTGGTCGACCCCATCGAGATCGTGAAGCAATACGGCACCGATGCCGTCCGCTTCACGCTGGCTTCGATGGCCTCCCCCGGCACCGACATCGCCTTCAACGTGGCAAGGACCGAAGGCTACCGGGCCTTCGCAAACAAGATATGGAATGCCGCCCGATTCATCTTCATGAATGTGGATAGGGCGGCAGAGATCGGCATTACTGTCCATCCGGAAGCTCTCGGCGGGATGCCAACTGTCCCGGAAGATGCCCCCCTTGAAGACCGTTGGATCGTAGATGCATTCCAGGGCATTGTGGCACGAGTAAATGCTTCGCTGAAGGACTACCGCTACGATGAGGCTGCGAGCTATATCTACCAGTTCTTCTGGGGTAGCTTCTGTGATGTATACATCGAGATCGTAAAGCTACGACTCGACTTCTCCGATGAGCCCAACAGGACCCAGATTAAGGCAGCACTGTCGGTGCTAGTTGGCGTCCTTGAAGCTTCGTTGCGCCTGCTCTCACCATTTATGCCGTTCATAACGGAAGAGATCTGGCAGCAACTTTTTGAAGGTAGTCCGCCGGAACGGTCGATCGCGCTCGCTCAATATCCGGTGATCGAAATTGATTGGCTAGAACGTGCGAATCGAGGGAAGCACGATCCAATTCTTCAAATGGACCGTCTGTTAAGCCTGAAAACTGATTTGCTCTCACTGCGCAAGGAGATGGGGGTCGAAGAGAAGGCATCTGTCCCCATTGTGTTAGGTTGCACTCCATTCCTCCAACAGATAATCGAAGAGAATCGTTACTGGTTCGTTCGGTTGGCCAAAGTAAGCGAAATTAGGTATGAGCAAAGTGCTGGCACAAGCCATCCAGAGCTTAAACGGCGCATTGGGACTGACTTTGTAGTCGCGGTCATTTACAACAAGCCTCTCGACGTAGCCGCCGAACGTGAGCGTTTAACAAAGGACATCGTCCGATATGAAAAGGGCCTCGCCGCGGCGGAGCGCCAACTAGGCAACGAGAGTTTTCTGGCCAAAGCCCCCGCCAACGTAGTCGAGGGCCTGAAAAAGCAGGAATCAGAAACAAGGCTCCTGCTCGAAAAAGCAAAAGCAGCGCTCGATGCGCTGCCCAAAAACTGACCACTGTCCACTGTTCACTAACCACTAATCACTGCCTTATGGACTGGAAGAGCCAACGCATCGACGCATTGCTGGAGCAGGCCCTGACCGAAGACAAGGCCGCCAGCGACACCACCACCAACCTCACCATCGACCCTGACCTGCGCGCCTCGGCCTCCATTGTGGCCCGTCAGGAGATGGTGGTGGCGGGCCTCGGCGCTGTGCCGCGCTTCCTTGAGATCTTTGCCCGGCTTGACCCGCGCCCCCACGCGCAGACGCGCTTTCAAGTCATCAGCAATCCGGAAATCTTCGACGGCGTCCGGGTGCACAAGGGTCAGGTCCTGTCCGTCATCCGCCACAACGCGCGCGTGCTGCTGAGCTGTGAGCGCGTCATCCTCAACCTGATGCAGCACCTCAGCGGCATTGCCACCCTGACCCGCGAATTTGTCGATGCCATACAAGGCACCCACGCCCACGTTCTCGACACCCGCAAGACCGTGCCCGGTTTGAGGGTTCTCGAAAAATACGCGGTGCAGTGCGGCGGCGGAACAAATCACCGCATCGACCTTGCCTCCGGCATCCTCATCAAGAACAACCACATTTCGCTGGGCGGAGGCCTGCCCACCGTGCTGCAGCGGGCGCTTGAACTGCGCCAGAGGGGCCAGCGCGTGCAGGTGGAGGTGCGTACACCGCAGGAGCTTGAAGATGCCCTCAAATCCGGCGCTGAGGCCATTCTCCTCGATAACATGACGCCGGAACAGGTGAAGCGATCGGTAGACCGCATCAAGAAGGAGACGGAGGGCCAACCCAAAGACGCGCAACATGCCCGCTGGATTCCCACCGAGGCCAGTGGCGGAATCGTCCTCGCCAACATCCGCTCGTACGCCGAGACCGGCGTGGACTTCATCAGCGTTGGCGCGTTGACCCACTCCGCCAAGGCCGCCAACATCTCCATGCGCATCGTCGCCGAGACAGCTTAGCCCATGTTTGACCTTGCGGCGCTCGATGCAGCTCTCAAGAACACCGACTTCGCCGGCAAACTCCATTTCACTCCTGTTACCGACTCCACCAATAACGATGCGCTTGAAGCCGCGCGCTCCGGCGTCCCGCACGGCTCAGTCTACTTTGCCGATGAGCAGCGCGCCGGCCGCGGACGCGGCGACCACGCATGGCACTCAGCCGCCGGCCAGGGGCTCTATGTCAGCGTGTTGCTTCGCCCACGCCTGCCCGCTTCCCGCTTGCCGCTTTTGCCCCTTGCCGCTGGTCTGGCAGCCGTGGACGCCGTTCGCGCCGTTACCGGGCTCACCGTGGACATCCGCTGGCCCAACGATCTCCTGCTAGCCGACCGCAAAACGGGCGGCATCCTCGTCGAGGCCAAGACTGAGGCGGGCACCGTTGCATTTGCCGTCGTCGGCATCGGCATCAACGTCCATCAACAGGCCTTCGACCCTGGACTCGATACACCCGCCACCTCGCTCGGCATCGAAACCGGGCGGACGATCAACCGCGGGCCTCTGCTCGTTTCCCTGCTAAAATCGCTGGAGCGTGAAGCGCTCGCGCTCACCGACCCCACGGCCTGCGAAACAATTCCCCGGCGTGTGGAACAGGCATCCACCTGGGTCAGAGGACGCCGCGTCGAAGTGCACGGCCCGCAAGCCTGTACCGGCACAACAGACGGCCTCGATGAGCACGGATTCCTGATGGTGCAAACCGCTGCCGGCGTGGTAACGGTGCAAACCGGCGGCATTCGAGCTGCCAGGATGGATTGACAAGCAATGCTGCTAGCCATCGACGTTGGCAATACGAATACGGTGCTCGGCCTCTACCGGCTTGACGAGGAGAAGTCTCAGTTGGCCGCACACTGGCGCGTAACCACCCACCGCGCCCAAACAGCGGACGAGTACGGCGTCCTCTTCGTAAACCTCTTCGAAATGAACGGCCTCAAATCCAGCCAGGTCAGCCACATCATCATTTCGTCCGTCGTGCCACCGGTCGATTCAACCCTGCGCCAGGTCTGCGAAGAGTACTTCCACGTTCAGCCTCTATTTGTTGAGCCGGGAATCAAGACCGGCATGCCCGTTTTGCAGGACAACCCGGCAGACCTGGGCGCGGACCGCCTCGTAAATTGCATTGCCGCATTCGATCGCTACGGCGGCCCCTGCGTAGTGGTGGACTTCGGCACTGCAACCACCTTCGACGTGATCTCCGTCAAAGGCGAGTACCTGGGCGGCGCCATCTCGCCCGGTCTCGGCATCAGCGCCGATGCGCTCTTCTCGCGCGCCGCCCGCCTTGGCCGTGTAGACATCAAGCGCCCCGCCAAGGTCATCGGCACCAACACGGTCACCCACATCCAGAGCGGCCTTTACTACGGCTACATCGGTCTCGTTGATGGCATCCTGGAGCGCATCATGGCCGAACTCGGAGTGAAGGCGCGCGTCATCGCCACCGGCGGCCTCGCCCGCCGAATTTCCGAAGACTCGCGCTACATCGACGAGATCGACGACATGCTTACCCTCGACGGCCTGCGCATTCTCTTCGAGCGCAACCGCACGCCGCGGCCCCGCGGCCGCGCAAGCTAGGCCCCCGTGCTCAATTACTTCAACTACTTTACCGAGATCGAAGAGCGATTCCAGCAACGCCGCGGAGCGCTACTGCTTCTCTCCACGCTCGATTGGGCTCTGATCGAAACTTGGCGCGAGGCCGGCATTCCACTCCCCGCGGTCCTTCGCGGGATCGACGCCGCGTTTGACAAGTATGAAGCGCGCCAAAAGCGTGGCCGCATGCGCCGCGTCAACGGCCTCGCCTGGTGCGCGCAGGCGGTGATGGAAGCAGCCCAAGAGTTACGCGAAGCCGCCGCCGGTACGGCTGATCCGGAAAAGCCGAGCCGCGAATCCGGCTTCGAACAAGACCGTGTGGCATCTCATCTCGATGCCGCCGCAGTCGTGCTGGATGCAGCCACGGTGGCCCCCGAAGCATGCGCCGCCACCGCAACCCGCCTTCGCGAATTGGCATCCGAAGTCCGCAGCGCAGCGCCTGAGAAAGCCGCCGCCTTCGACATGGAAGCGTTGGAGCGCACCCTTACCGTGCTTGAAGAGAAGCTGTTTGCCACCTTGACCGCCGCGGCCCCCGAGCAGTTGCTCGTCCGTCTCAAAGAACACGCGGCAAGCGAACTGGCTCCCTATCGCAGCCGCATGAGCGCCGTGCAACTCCGCCAGGTTGAGCGCCAATTCGTTCAGAAGCAGTTGCTCGTCCACTACAACCTGCCGCGCCTCAGCTTGTTTTACATGAGCCAGCAATGAAGCCGCCCGCAACAGAACCCGCCGTGCCGCAATTGGTCGAGATCGGCAAGCCCGTCTACGGCGGCGCATTCCTGGCCCGTCTCGAAGGCAAGGCCGTCTTCGTGCCTCTCGCATTGCCCGGTGAGCAGGCACGCATTCGCATCGCGCAGAGCAAGCCCGGCTACTCGACTGCGGAAGTGGAAGAGATCATCAGCGCCGCGCCGGAGCGCGTTGCGCCGCACTGTCCCCACTTCGGCTCCTGCGGTGGATGCCACTATCAGCACACCGACTACCAGACCCAAATCGCATTCAAAAAAGCGATTCTCCTCGAGACCTTGGAGCGCGCCGGCGTCGAATTGTCCGTGCCCATCGACATACTTGCCGCCGAGCGCCAATCGCAACCCTGGGCCTATCGCAACCGCATCCGCCTCGCCTTCGATGCCCAGGAAAATCCCGGCTATCGCGGCCGCCGCTCCCACGCCATCGTTCCCATAACAGAGTGCCCGATCGCCGCACCGCTTCTGGTTAGCGCAGCACAAGCCGCAGCCGAAGCGGCCCGGCAGCTTTCCCCGGCACTGCCGCTCACCGAGATCTCCCTCTTCTGCGACTCCGCTGAAACCACGCTGCTGGCCAGCGTCTACATTTCAAGTGGCGCAAAAGTGCGCTTCGACGACTTTGCGCGAATGCTGAAGGAGAGAGTTCCCGCACTCGCAGGCGCAGAGCTTGTCCTGGAAGGCCGCCCGCCCCAACCGCCGCGCACCATCGCGCAGTGGGGCGCGCCGTCTCTCAAGTATCGCGCCGCCGACTTTGATTATCGCGTCGATCACGGCGCGTTCTTTCAGATCAATCGCTGGCTGGTCGAGCCGCTGGTCGACAAGGTCACAGCCGGCCACCACGGTGCACTCGCCTGGGACCTCTTCGCCGGCGTCGGCCTCTTTGCCCGGAAACTCACCGCCGCCTTTACCCGCGTAGTAGCTGTCGAGTCCGCTCCATCCGCGACCCAAGCGCTCGCCGAGAATCTCAAGGGAACCCGCGGGACACCGGTTCGGGCGACGACTCTCGACTTTTTGCGCGGCAACCATAAAAGGTCGCGCCCGGATTCCGAAATCCCTGATTTCATCGTCGTTGATCCGCCGCGCACCGGACTGGGCGCCGACGTCTACGCGCGCCTCAAGCAGATTGCCTCGCCCGCCCTGGCCTATGTCTCCTGCGACCCGGCCACACTTGCCCGCGACCTTCGCGAACTGCTCTCTGCCGGTTACCGGATACAATCCATCACCCTGGCCGATCTGTTTCCGCAGACCTTTCACATCGAGACAGTGGTCCAGTTGCGGCGCTCCTGATAGGCTTGAGCCCTACAGCAGCTTTTCAATTTTCCGGCTCGATGCAACTTGGCTCTCCCACCGCCGCGCAACCCACTTCCGGTCCCTCTGCCGGCCTCAAAGCGGTGCCTCTCTTTCATGCAGCATGGCTCTTTGCCGCCGGTATCGGCGTCACGCAATGTCTTTGGCTCGTGCCCACCCAGGTACTCGTCGCACTTGCCCTTGCGGCCGCGCTGCATGCGCAGCGCATCGCGTGGCTTCCCGTTGCGTTTCTCTGGCTTTTACTGGGCGCATGGTGCGCAGAAATGGAGCCTCACCCCGCGCCGGCCCAACCGCTTGCTGCACTCTCTGACGGCTTGCTCCGTACCGTGGAAGGAACCATCCTTGACGCAGGTCCAGTGCGCAGCCAGATCGAGCAAAACGTGGACGAGCCAGCCGCCACCGCGCCCACCCAGCGCATCGACCTGCGCGTCTCCACGCTTGAAGTAGTCACCGACACCGACGACGCACAGGCTCCGGTTGAAGGCCGCGTACGGCTCACCGTTCTCTGGCCCGTCGCGGTCTCCACTCCGCAACCGCTCCAGTGCGGCGAACGAATCCGTGCCGTAGTCCGCCTGTTGCCGCCCGAAACCTACCATGACCCCGGCGTATGGAGCCGGCAGGATTTCCTTCTTGACCAGGGAATCACCTCGTCGGCCACAGTCAGTATGGATCGCATTGAACGCCTTGGTACATCTCCCGGCCGCTTCCTGTCCTGCCGCGTCAGCGGCCTGCAGCATGCCTCCAGCGCGCGGCTGCTTGCTCTGCCCGCGGCCATGCGCCGTCTGCCCGCCCTCTGCGCCTCACCCAGGACGACGCCATCATGCTGGCCGCCATGGTCACAGGCGACCGCACGTACCTCACTCATTCCCTGCGCGTGGGTTTCGAGCGCACCGGCTCCTTTCACATGCTGGTGGTCTCTGGCTTTCACCTCGCCATCGTGGCCGGGTGCATTCTGTGGACTGCACGCCGCCTGCGCCTTCCCCGCGTCCCGGCCACGTTGCTCACCATTGCGGCATCATTCGCCTACGCCCTCTTTACGGGCTTTGCCACCCCGGTGCAGCGCTCGCTGTGGATGGTCACGCTTTACCTGATCGGGCGCCTCGTCTATCGCGAGCGCAGCCCCATGAACACCATAGGCTTCGCAGCGCTGTGCCTGCTCGCCGTCAGCCCGCGGAGCCTCTTCGAATCAAGCTTTCAGATGACGCTGCTTGCCGTGGTGTCCATCGGAGGAATTGCGGCGCCGCTGTTGCAGGGCACTGTTCATCCGTATCTCTCGGCCACGCGCGATCTTCGACTCATTGCACTTGACGTCAAACTGGCGCCGCCGCTTGCGCAGTTTCGTGTGATGCTGCGCATGGTTGCCGCGCGTCTTCAAGCGGCCGCCGGCGGGCCATTTGCAGGGCGCATCGCCTGGCGTCTATTTCCCTGGGTGGTTCGCGTGGTGCTGCGCGTCGTCGAGTTGCTCGTCGTCTCCTGCGTTGTGGAATTGGCCATGGCCCTCCCCATGGCTATCTACTTCAACCGCATCACGCTCCTCGCGTTGCCGGTGAACCTGTTTATCCTGCCGCTATTGCTGGTCCTCATGCCCGCCGCACTTCTCACTTTGACGGCACTATTTGTATGGCCCCAGGCCGCGGTGGTTCCGGCCGCGATTGCCGCGGTATTCCTCCACTTTGGAGTGGGTCTGGTGCGGTTGTTCGGCTCACTTACGATTGGAGATTTTCGCATTCCCGCGCCGCTTCTGTTCCAATCCGCGGCTTTCTGTGCACTGCTCGGATTGGCAATCGTGATGGCCTACTTGTCACTTTCTACCCCGTCGCGCTGGCCGGGACGTGCGGCGTGGGCAGCTCTCCTGCTGGCGGCTGCTGTCGCCGTCGTTCCACGGCCCATCGAGCATCCCCGCAATGCGCTTCTGGTTGAAGCCATCGATGTCGGCCAGGGCGACTCGCTTCTCCTCATCACGCCCAAAGGCCAAACGCTCCTTGTGGATGGCGGCGGTTTTGGCGGCGGCCCGCGCCAGGGTCCGCAGGAGTTCGACATTGGAGAGGATGTAGTCTCTCAGGCGCTCTGGTCGCGCGGCATTCGCAGGCTTGACGTGGTCGCGCTGAGCCACGCCCACAGTGACCACATGGGAGGCCTGCCCGCGGTTCTGCGCAACTTCCATCCCGCCGAGCTGTGGGTGGGCAACAACCCTCGTGTAGGCCCTTACACCGCATTGCTCGACCAGGCCGCCGCCCTGCACGTCCGTGTGCGAACCCTTCATGCCGGCGATTCACTTACCCTGGGCGGCACAAATATCACCGTTTTGGCCCCACTCCCCAAATACGTGCCCGGCGCTGCGCCCGTCAACAACGATTCCCTGGTGCTGCACGCAGCCTACGGAGCAACTTCCGTTCTCCTCGAAGGCGACGCCGAGGCTCCCGTTGAACAGGCCATGCTGGTCGAGCAGGGCCTCCAGAGTACGCTGCTCAAGGTCGGCCACCATGGCAGCCTCACGTCCACCCATCCGGATTTTCTGGCGCGGGTCGCGCCGCGGTGGGCCATCATCTCCTGCGGCCTGCACAACCGCTTCGGCCATCCCCGCCAGGAAGTGCTCGAGGAGTTGCAGGCGGCTCACGTTCGCACCTACCGCACCGACATCAATGGCGCAACCTGCTTCAGCCTGGACGGCAAGGCGGTGACGCCGGAACCTGGGTGCGGGTGGCAGCAGAGCCCCTGATATTGAATCCCTGCCGTTTGAACTCGAGTTCCCCGGGCAGCGCGAGATTTATATTGCCTGCCAGAGCAGGATCGAATTGTATATTTACTTGTGCGTTGAAATTCGTCGCGCACGTTGCTAGACGGAGGTTCCCATGCTGCGCCGTGATGCTCTTAAACTCGCAACTTACAGCGCGGCGGCGTTGGCGTTTGACCCCCGTGCACTTGCCTCGCCCCCGCCGCATCCGATCCTCGACGCGCATATCCACCTCTTCGATCCAACGCGCCCGGGTGGCGTCCCGTGGCCTCCGAAAGACGACGCCGCTCTCTTCAAGCCCGCGCTGCCCCAACGCTACAAAGCGCTCACAGCGGCATTTGGAGTGGTGGGCGCCATCGCGATTGAGGCCAGCCCTCTGCCCACTGACAATCAGTGGTTGCTCGACGTCGCGACTAAGAACCCGGTCATCGTCGGCATCATAGGTGACCTGATTCCCGGCTCCCCGTCGTATCTTGACGATCTCGAACGGCTGCATCGCAACCCTCTCTTCCTGGGATTTCGCTACGGCAATCTCTGGGACCGCGACTTGGGCCAGGACATGCAGAAGCCCGGATTCATCGACGGCCTCAAAGCCCTCGCGCAAGCCGGCCTGGTCTTCGAGAGCGCAAACCCCGATCCAAGCTTGATCCGCGCCATTCTGAAGGTCGCAGAACAGGTCCCCAATCTGCGCATCGTCATCGATCATCTTCCCCACGCCCCCGTGCCCACAGAGCAAGCTGCACGCGACGAGTATTGGGCGAATCTTCGCAGCCTTGCGCGGAATCCGGGTATCTATGTAAAGCTCTCGGAGATTCCAGTTATTGCAGATGGCAAACTGGTGACGGATCCGCACTTCTACCGCGGCTCGTTGGATCGGATCTGGGATGTCTTCGGAGAAGATCGCATATTTTTTGGCAGCGACTGGCCGAACGGCGACCACGTCGCCCCTTATGCGAATACGCTCGCCATAGTCCACGGCTATATTTCGCAGAAGTCTCCTGCAGCGCAGGAAAAGTACTTCTGGAAGAACTCGATCGCCGCATACAAATGGGACAGCAGAAGGCCGGATCAGCCAGCGCTTTGACGGACGGATGTGAAGAGGTTGTGTCTCAAGAATAGCTGCCCACTCGCGTCTGTTGTGGGCGGGCAACGCCTGCGCCTGCCAATTGATTCCTCAGAACCGCATCCGCATCCCAAACTGGATCTGCCGCTCCCGGTAGAAATTCGTCGCGTTGATGTTCAGTGGCATCCCAAACGCCGTCGTGTCGGTCTTTACGCCCGTCAGGAAATCAAGTGTAGGCGGATCGCTCAAGGATGAGCCGCGTTGAATGTAATACCCGGTCGTCTCCAACTGAGTCACGTTCTGGTGGTTGAACAGGTTGAGCTCTCGGCCAGCAGTTCAACCTCCCGCATTTGTCCCAGGTTGAAGCTCTTGCCAAGGCGCAGGTCGGCCTTCCAGGTTTCCGGATAGCGATAGGTGTTACGGCCCACGCCGTAGACGCGATTGTCGCCGCCGGAGCCGTTCATTCCGGGCCCCAGGGCCTCAATAAGCGCGCCGCCGGCAGTGAAGCCCGCGGTCAGCGAGCCTGCGGTGCGCATGGTGTAAGGCCTGCCGCTCCTGAAACTCCCAACTCCCGACAGCATCCAGCCATTTCCCAACCGCCCGGCCAAATTGTGCAGCTTCCACGGAGCCTGAAAAATCACCATCGCAGAAGCCATGTGGCGAATGTCCATATCGCTCGTCCCGTATTCCTGGCGGAAATCCGCCGGGTCCAGTACATCGCTGCCCGTTACCTGCGTGCTTTCGTTGGGGTTCCAGTCCATGGCGTGGGAGTAAGTGTAGCGCGCGTGCAAGCTTAGTCCCCGACGCTCGTAGCGCACCACTTTCAGCATCGCCGCCTCGTAGGTCGAATTTGCCCGGCTCATCAACTCAGTGACCTGCTGATAGTCCGTATTCAACCTCCCTGTCGTTCCGGAAGAGGAAGCGGGCGAGGGCCACAAAGCATAAAAAGGTACTGTAAGCAGGCCAGGTTTGATTGGTCCTTTGCCGGTCGTGTCCTTGACGTCATAAGTGACGGTCCCCGGGTTCACCGCCGGATCGAAGTTAGTGTCGATCGAGATGGGCAGCCTGCGGCCCAGGCTCACCATCGCGCTCGCAGTTACTCCAATGTGCCCAGGCAACTTCTCCTCCAGTGAGACAACGCCCTGATGGATCTCCGGATTGTGAAACGCCGGCGCAAACTCTACAGCCCCGGGCTTCACCACTGTTCCCGGCAGACCGGCCAGAACATAAGGAAACGGCGGAGCGCCGCCACCGTAGTTCGGCAAGTCCTCTGTCGGACGCATAAAAAGGTTCAAGTCGCCCTTCGGTGAGCCGGTCTGGGTCAGCGCCGTCTCCACCACCGCGTTTTCCACGCGGCCAAAGCACATGCCATAACCCAGCCGCACCACCGGCCAGTGGCTCTCTCCAGCACCCCATGCCAGCCCCAGGCGCGGACCCCAGTTGTTGCCCAGCACCGGCAGTTTCTGCGTCAGCGGAAGCTCCGGATTTGAAACCAGGGCAATTGGAGGAGGCAACTGCTCCAGTTCCCAACGCAACCCGGCAGAAAAAACCAGGCGCTTTCCTGCCTGCCATTGCGTGGAGACATATCCGGCCCAGTCGTTGGTGCTAAGATGCCAGCCCGCTGGCCCCACAGTCTGCGTGTAGTAGGAGTAGCAGGGAAGCGATCCCAGGCCCCTCGGACCCTGGGCACTCTGCCACGCCCTCCCCGTCTGGTCGCATCCGTGCTGGTGACTGGGATCCAGCGGGTCCGATGCAAAGTTCTGAAATGCCAGCACGTCGGAGATGAAGTTCTGCACACTGGCGTAGGAATAAGTGCCGGTCTGGTTGCGCAGCAAGCTGGTTGCGTCGGCATTGTGGCCTACGCTGAAGCCTGCCTTCACCAACAGGCTTCCTCGGACCCAGTTCACCGACTCCTGATCCTGATAAAGATGCTCGTCGGGATAGCTGCCCTGCCCATAGCGCGACGGATTTCCAATAGTAAAGCCGTAGCGCGAATCCACAACAATCTGCGGTAACTGACCCCACAAGCTCCCCGCCAGCAGCCCCTGTTCAAAGGCAGAAGGCGTCTCAGGCCGTGCGCCCTGGATGGTCCGCCCCGTCGAGCCCTGGGTAACTGCCAGCAGGTTGGGAGTAAGAAACGCCTCCCACCGGCCCAGAATCCACGTCTCGCTGGCCTCGCTGGAGCCAAAGCTGTGGTTCCCGAACATCTCTGACACCCGGGTTAGACCGCCTCCAGCCGAGCTCCACCTTGCGCCAATGCCTTCAAGTGTCAGCCGGTGCCGCTCGGCCGGCTCCCAGTCGATGCGCCCAAAGCCGAACCACTGCGCAGCCACGCGCGGAGCTGGACCCAGCAGCCCGCCCAGCGTTTCAAGCATGCCGGAGTAAGCTTTCAACGCATCCGAAGTGCTCAACCCCAACCGCCCACCCAGCACCTGCATCTCCAGATCCTTTGGCTGGGCAAAGAACTGGTCAGGATGCCGCACCGTGGCCACTCCCGGGTCATTGCGCCCCATTCCATCCAGGGCCCCAAACCAGAACAACTTGTCCCGTCGAATATGGCTGCCCATACCGGCTCCCCACGTCATCTCGTGGTCTGAAGGTGTGTAGGGTTCCGGCGTGAACACCGGGGCGGTGATCGATGTGGCGGGCGACGTCTCCCGCACCCACTGCGTAAAGGGATTCCGCGCACCCCAGGTATTCTGCCGGTCAAAGAGGAACCCCTGCCCATGCATCCCATTCGTGCCGTGCCGCGTTTCCACGTTTACCCGCCCGCCCGCAGCGTGCGCCCCATCGGCTTCCACATTGCCAGTAGAGTTGCTCACTTCGCGGATGGCCGACTCGCTCACGCCCGGCTCGCTCATTGTGGTTCCACGGCCTCGCATCCAACTGCCACGGCCGCCAAATGCCAGCTTCCTGCTCGCGCCATCCACGGTTACCGCATTCGATTCCTGCCCGGTCCCGTGTTGCCCGCTCTCGCCGTCGATTTCTGTCTGCGTTGCGGTCGCAGGTGAATCCAGCACAAAATCCTGCCACCTCCGTCCGCTGGCAGGCAGCGCTTGTATCTGCTCACCCTCGAGTGAGGTGGTCACCGCTGGAGTTTCCGGCTCCAGGCTCGTGGCAGCCGCCAGAATCGGCATCGGCAGCTTGGGCTTTGCTCGTCGCGTCACCGGCTGCACATCGAACGCCGCAGCCCCAATTGAAGCCAAACAGCGCCCCTCGGCCAGCGATTGCTCCATAGCGCTCGGCGCATGGGCCTCAGAACCTGTCCAGAAACTAAGGTGATCGTCGCAGGAGCAGGTGCGCGAATGCGATGTGGATCATGGTTTCGGCGGAGGT
>OCZT010004185.1_pt1 | contig 14614 bp, 10 predicted proteins | sample 1539031 | NCBI WGS metagenome assembly OCZT01 (sample SAMEA3539308, study PRJEB22396) | soil metagenome | biome: tundra; feature: field; material: soil | place: USA | collected 2010-05 | depth 0.15 m
GGTCTCGCCGTTGCGGCTGACGAGCAGCACGAATTCCGAGCGCGCCAAATCGCGCTCGACTTCATTGAGCTTCGCGGTGGCCGCGGCGAAGGTTTTCACCTCGGTGCCGTCGATTTCCTTGATCCAATCGTCGGGCCGGAGGCCGGCGACGCCGGCGGGGCTGCTGGGCTTGACGAAGTGCGCGACGGCGCCCGTGGTGTCGGCGATTTTCACGTGGCGGTCGATGGCGTCGCCGTAAACGAATTCGCGCGCGGTGAAACCCAGGCGGTCGAAATATTTCCGCTCGGCCTCGCGGAGCAGCTTCGGTTCCTCGCCGAGCACGGCTTTCAACCCGACCCGGTCGCCGCCGCGCAGGACGGAAAGCGCGAGGGTGTCGCCCGGCGCGCGGCGGCTGACTTCGAGCTCGATGTAGGAGACGACGACGCGGTCGGGCTTGAGCTGCGGCAGCGGCTTGCCGTCGAGCGCGAGGATGATGTCGCGATCCTTGAGGCCGGCCTTTTCGGCCGGACTGCCCTCGAGCACCTCGCTGACGACGGCGCCGGATTGCGCCTCAAGTTTGAGAAATTTCGCGACCTCGCGATCCATCGGTTCGAGGCCGTAGGCGCCGAGCCACGCGAGCGGCCGGCCCGACACGTTCTTCGGCACGCGCCCGAGATACGGCAGCATTTCCTCCGCGAGCAGAAACGCGCTGCTCTCCTCGACGTTGATTAACACAACCGGCTGCGGGCGCGGGCCGCGGCCAAACTGGAGGTAACTCTGGCCGAACGAAGCCGCGGCGAGGCCGACCAGCACCCCGTCGCGGTTGAAAACCGGCAGGCCGGGGCTCGCCACTTCCTGCTGCGCAATCGCAGTCCGCTGCGGCAGCGACTGGATGAGCGCGACGTGGCTCTGCATCAGGTAGGGCGCGAAGTCCTCGTCTTTGTTGCGGAGCCCGACGCCCCACACGAACTCCGCGAGCTCCGGCACCGGCGACGCGCCTTTCGCGGCGAACGCCGTGACCGGCGTGAGCTGGGCGCGGATCTTTTCGCCCGCCCGCACAAAATGCCAGCCGGTGAACGCATCCTGCCCGAGGTATTCCGCCGGCGTGCCCGTCGGATCGCCGGGCAGGTAAACCTTAAACTCCTTCAACTGCCACGTTGCCGCCCGGGGATCGACCGCGCCCGATGGCATGATGATCGTGCCGTTGGCGTCGATGACGGTGCCCATCGAGATCGTCGACTGGCGCTCGGTTTCCGTCTCCGTGACATACTCGACGGCGACGGCGCACTTCGCGCGCTCCGCCCAAAGCGTGGGTAAATCAGCCGCCGCGCGCGAAACGCACGGCGCGAGCAGCAGCGCGGAAAAGAGCAGGCGGAATTTCATGGTTTGAGGATGTAGAGTGAGACGCGGCGGGCGCGCTGGACTTCAAAGAGAGTCGGCACTGGTTTGCCTTCGTAGGTGGTTTGCGCCGCTTTGATGACATCCAGCGAGCCGACGGGTTGCTGATTGATTTTCGTGATGATGTCGCCGCGGCTGAGGCCCGCAATGTCTGCGGGAAAGCCCGGCTGCACCCCGATGACGAGCACGCCGGTAGCATCGTCGAGCTGATTTTCGCGCGCGTAGGTGCGGGAAACCTTGCGCACGCTGAGCCCCCACTTCTCGAGGGCCCACTCGTCGCCGACGCGGCTCTCAAGCTGCTCGGTGACGACGGTGTAGTCGCGCGTCTCGGCGTTGCGCTTGATCGTAAGCTTGAGCGAAGCGCCGACGGGTTCGCTGGCGATGAGATTTTGAATCGCGGGGAGCTGTTCAGGAAAACGGCCGTCGATCTTGGTGCCATTGAACGCGAGGAGAATGTCGCCGCTGCGCAGGCCGGCCTTGGCCGCCGGCGAGCCGGAATCGACGCTGCTGATGAGCATGCCGGTATTGATCGCCAGCGAATAGAATGTTTCCAGATCCAGCAGCTCTTTGGGCACGATGCCGATGTAGCTGCGGGTGATGACGCCGTCGCGCACGAGGCCGGCCACGATGCGCTGCGCCGTGGCCGACGGGATCGCAAAGCCGAGGTTGTTCGCACCGGAATAGCCGCGCGTGCTGATGCCGACGACCTTGCCGTCCTCGGTCACGAGCGGGCCACCGGAGTTGCCCGGGTTGATCGCGGCGTCGGTCTGGAGCCAGGTGTTGAACTGGCCGGTCTCGTAGCCGTTCACGCCTTGCAGGTCGCCCATGTATTGATTGGTGTTCGAAATGATGCCGCGGGTGACCGTGCGCGAGAGACCGTAGGGCGTGCCGACGGCGTAGACGGCTTCGCCCGGGTAGAGTTTGCCGCTGTCGCCGAAATCGGCGTGGGTGAACTTCAGGCTGCGGCGCTTCACGTCGGCCATGTCGATGCGCAGCAGCGCGAGATCCGTCCAGTGGTCCCAGCCGACGAGCTTGGCGCTGACGCGTTCCTGGTTGGCCAGCGTGACGTTGAGTTCGATGGCGCGCGAACTCGCCACATGGGCGTTGGTGAGGACGAGTCCGTCGGCCGAGAGGATGACGCCGGAGCCGATGCTCGCCGCGTAGCGCTTGGCGCCGGCCTCGAAGGCGAGTTCGCGGACGTCGATGCGCACGACGGCGTCGAGCAGCTGGTTGAAACCGCGGGTCATGGCCGCGCGAGCCGGCAAGACGAAAGCGAGCGCGAGCAGCGGCAGAAGCACGAGCGCCGAGATTGACCGGGCAGGGAAAGGTTTCACAGTGGAGAGTTTTATACGATGGCTACCAAGAGCACCGACTACAACTTCCATGAGATCGAGCCGCACTGGCAATCTTTCTGGGAGGAAAATTGCTCGTTTCGCGCGACGAACGACTCGCCGAAGCCGAAATACTACGTGCTCGACATGTTCCCCTACCCGTCCGGCGCCGGCCTCCATATCGGCCACCCCGAGGGTTACACCGCGACCGACATCGTCGCGCGCTACAAGCGGGCCAAGGGGTTCAACGTGCTGCACCCGATCGGCTGGGACGCGTTCGGCCTGCCCGCCGAGCAGCATGCCGTCAAAACCGGCACGCATCCCGCAACCAACACCGCCGCCAACATCGTTAACTTCAAGCGCCAGATCAAAGCGCTGGGGTTTTCGTATGACTGGGAGCGGGAGTTCGCGACGACCGACGTGGACTACTTCCGGTGGACACAGTGGATTTTCCTGCAACTCTTCCAGCGCGGCCTCGCCTATGTCGATGAGCGGCCCGTGTGGTGGTGCCCGGAACTGCGCACCGTGCTCGCCAATGAAGAGATCGTTGATGGCAAGAGCGAGGTCGGCGGTTTCCCCGTCGAGCGCCGCAATCTCCGCCAGTGGGTGCTGAGAATCACCGCCTATGCCGAGCGATTGCTCGCCGACTTGAAAGACGTGGACTGGCCGGACTCGACGAAGCGCATGCAGGAAGCGTGGATTGGTCGCAGCGAGGGCGCGGAGATTTTGTTCGAATTGGAAAACAAGGCGCTCGGCGCGCTGAAAATTTTCACGACGCGGCCCGACACGCTGTTCGGCTGCACCTACATGGTGCTTGCGCCCGAGCATCCGCTCGTCGGCGCACTCACGACTCCGGAAAACAAACCCGCCGTCGAAACCTACAAGAGAAAAGCCGGCGCCAAGAGCGATCTGGAACGCACCGATCTCGCGAAGGACAAGTCGGGTGTGTTCAGCGGCGCATTCGCGATCAATCCCGTCAATAGCCTGCGTGTGCCAATCTGGATCGCAGACTACGTGATGATGGGCTACGGCACCGGCGCAATCATGGCCGTGCCGGCGCACGACGAGCGCGACTACGAATTTGCCCAGCGCTACGCACTGTCCATCCCGCAGGTGATCGCGGCGCCCGACGGCGAGACCAAGCTGCCCTACACCGGCGACGGCCTACTCATCAACTCGCCCGGCTACGACGGGATGCCGTGGCCCGAAGCGAAGAAGAAAATCACCGCTGATCTCGCGGCTCGCGGTGCCGGCAAGGCGACCGTCAACTACAAGCTGCGCGACTGGCTGTTTTCGCGGCAACGCTACTGGGGCGAGCCGTTCCCAATCGTGTGGGTGAACGCGGCGGACTACGCGAAGGCAAAGGCCGCGCGCGGTGCCACGCTGCCGGACAAGCCCGTGACCTACACAAGCGATGGCGCCACGCATTTCGCGCTGCCGCTGCCGGCTCGCGCACTGCCGCTCGAGTTGCCCGACGTGCAGTCGTATTTGCCGAGCGGCAACGGCGAGAGTCCGCTCGCCAACGTGCCGGCGTGGCTAGAAATTTGGTTCAACCATGAAACCGGCGCAGCCATGCCCGCCGCGCAACCGCGCCCTGCGGGCGAAGCGTGGCTGCGCGGGCGCCGCGAGACGAACACGATGCCGCAGTGGGCTGGCTCGTGCTGGTATTACCTGCGCTTCACCGATCCGAAAAATGAGCGCGCGTTCGCCTCGCCGGAAGCGTTGCGCTACTGGGGCATGCCGGATCTTTACGTCGGCGGAGCGGAGCACGCGGTGCTGCACCTGCTCTACGCGCGTTTCTGGCACAAGGTGCTGTTCGACCTTGGCGTCGTGCCGCAAAGCGAGCCGTTCAAAAAACTTTTTCACCAAGGCATCATTCTCGGCGCGGACGGCGAAAAAATGTCGAAGAGCCGCGGCAACGTGGTGAACCCCGACACGATTATCGCCTCGCACGGCACGGACACGCTGCGACTCTACCTGATGTTCCTCGGCCCGCTGGAGGCAATGAAGCCGTGGAATCCGCGCGGCATCGAGGGCGTGCATCGTTTTCTCCAGAAAGTGTGGCGCGAGTGCATCGCGGCCGACGGCAGCGTGAATGGGAAAATCTCCGCGCACGCCATCGAGCCGGCCGAGTTAACTAAGCTGCTGCACGAAACGATCAAGAAAGTCGGCGATGACATCGAGGGACTGCGCTTCAACACCGCGATTTCGCAGATGATGATTTTCTCGAACGCCCTCCAAAAAGCCCCGGCCGTCAGCCGCACGACCATGCTGGCGTTTGTGCAATTGCTCGCGCCGTTCGCGCCGCACCTCGCCGAAGAGCTGTGGGCCCGCCTCGGCGAAAGACCGTCCGTCCAATACGCGCCCTGGCCGCAATTCGACCCGGCGCGACTGGCGGTCACGGAGCTGAAGCTGGTGTTCCAAGTCGACGGCAAGCACCGTGGCGACCAATTGGTGCCGGTTGGCCTGACGCAAGAGCAGGCGCTGGATCTCGCGCGGGCGAACCCACGCGTTGCGCCTCACCTCAGGGGAAAAGGCATTCGCCGCGTAGTATTTGTGCCCGGGAAGATTCTCAATATCGTTACTCTGTAAGTAGTCTTACCAACTTGCTTATACTAGGGTTTAACCCCTAGATTGAATCCTCTCACAAAAATACGCGATTCGGTCCACAATCTCTATCACCATGAAAACCAAATGCCGTCTGCTTTCCATGTGTAGCCCGGCCTTCGTCGTCGGGTTGTCTGTGTTTTTGGTTATGCTGGGACTCATGCCGGTGTCGATGCACGCCCAATCGGCGAAGAAAAATCCAACGAGCAAACTTTATGTATCGGACTTGAGCGGAGACGCCCAAATCGACACCAGCGACAACATCCAGGATCTGGTGAAGCACTCCGTTTACACGGCGGAGGGCACGATTATCGAAACCAAGAAAGCCGACACGGAAGCGGAGAAGAACAAGATTTTCTCGACGATGGTTTACTCGAACGGCACCGCGGCCTTTTTCGACGAGGATACGCGCGTCGAAGTAAGCAAATTTTCGCAGGAGCCGTTTACACCTAACCGCACTGACATGGATGTTGAGCCATCGATTTCTCAGACGCAGGCTCACGTCTCCCGCGGCACGGTGGGACTCTGCGCGTCGAAGCTGGTCGCCGGCAGCACCATGAATTACAGCACCCCTTTGGGTTCAATCAATGTCCGCGGGCAGAAAGTCGTCATTGAATCAACGGACAATCAGACCAAAATCTCGATGCTCGAGGGCGACAGCACCGTGCGCGGAGGCATCCAAGATTTGGGCGGGCACCTCTTGCAAGCGGGGCAGCAGGCGATCATCCGCGCTGGCGCCCGGGGCCAGCCCAACATCGTGAACGTGCAGCCGATCCCACAGGCCGAGCTGAGCGCGCTCGACGACAAGGTGGCGATGGCCTGCATGGCCAAGAAGACCGTCTATTTCGAGGTGAGGGAACGGACGATCGCCGAGGGCAGTGAGCCGGGTTCGCTGAAGGCCGTGGACACCGCCAGCGGTTCCAACACCGACAGGCCGGTCGGCAGCGCACTCGTGACTGCCTTCGATAGCACCCCTGTCAACAGCAGCAGCGCGACCCGAGTCACCATCGTGCAAGAGATCGTCGCCGTTCCGGTTGTGCCGTCGAACCTGCCCGTTCAGTTTACGGTGAGTCCGGCACGCATCGTCACGCCAACCCCACCGGGTGGCTGATCAACAGGCGATCCAAGCGGGAGAAACACTGAGCGAGCATGCAACCCTGGCGAGAAATTCGTGCCGCCCGAGCGCTGCTGCTTGCCGTCGTCATCGGCTGCGTCCCCGCGCACGCCTTGGTCACGTTGAATTTCAACGACGGCCACGACCGCGTCTACGTGACCGCGACGCTGGGGGCCACCCACGACTCCAACGTCACGGCGAGCAACGGTGGACAGGGTGACTTCGTTTACTCGGCCGGGCTGCAGGCCGAATACACCCGGCGCGCAGGTTGGATCGGCGTTAACGCCAACATGGCCGTCAACAGTTCCCACTTTGCCACCCTGAAGGGCGAGGATTTCAGCAATCCGAGCTTCGGGCTCGAATTCACCAAGCAAAGCGGCCGGACGACCGGTGCGCTCACGCTCAGTGCCGCGCGCCTAAGCCGCGCCGATTCGGTGCTGAATGTGCGCACGACATCGTGGAATTACTCGGCCGCTCTCGACACCGCCTATCCGGTTGTCGACCGATTCAAACTCACGGGGCAATTCGGCTACGCCGCGACCAAATACGTCGATGCCGCCTACTTGGTCAATCTTTCGACCTACACGGCCGGCCTGAACATGTTCTATGTTTACAACACCGTGCGCGATTTGAGCGCCGGTTACCGCTATCGCTACACGCAGACTTCCGTCAGCGATTCCACAACCGACCATAATTTTACGGTGGGCATGTCCGGGCGACTGATCCGCGGCTTGAACGGTTCGGTGAACGTCGGCTACCAGTTCCGCGTGCCGCACGGCGGCGTGAACCACACCAGAGCCAGCGGGCTGAGTGCCAGCGGGGCCACCTCTTACGCCATCAACCGCAAGCTTTCCCTCAGCGGACAAATTTCCAAGGATTTCACCACGACGGCAACCGACGCATCCGTCGACACGACTGCGGCCGACCTCGGCAGCTCGTATGCCTTCAACTCGCAGTGGGGCCTTGGTGCGGGCACGGGTTGGGGCGAAAGCAAGTTTCTTGGCCAAGGCGGCCGCGTGATCCTGGCGGTGGGGCCGCCCGAAGTGTTTGGGCCAAATCGCCAGGACACATTTGCCCATTGGGATGCCAGTGTGAACTACTCCCGCAACGAGCATTTCAAAGTCTCCTTCAGCTATGGTTGGTTCAGGAACTGGTCGACAGTGCCCTACGCCGATTTCGTTCGCGCCAGTTGGAACCTCAAACTCAACTCCCGCCTATGAATGGCCTGAATCGCACCGCCGCCCGATTCATTCGCGACCTTTTGGTGCTCGCTGCCCTTGTCGGCGCCATGGTCGTTCGCGCCCAAGACGCCGCAAAGACGGACAGCGATGAGAAAAATGTGATCGTCTATAAGATTTCTCCCACCGACAAAATCAGCATCGTGGTCGTGGGCGAGGCCGACCTTAATGTCGGTGGCAAACGCGTCGATGCCAACGGCAACGTCAACCTCGCCCTCGTCGGCGAGGTCAAACTCGCCGGCCTCTCGGTGAGCCACGCCCAAACCGCGATCGAAAACGCCTACCGCGACGGCCGCATTCTCCGCAACCCCCAGGTCACAATCAACATCGAGGAATACGCGCCGCGCACCGTCTCCGTGTCCGGCATGGTGAAACAACCCGGCACCATCAACCTCCCGCCGGAAACGACGATGACCCTGAAGGACCTCATTCTGAAAGCAGGCGGGTTTACCGAGACCGCGAACGGCAGCAAAGTGCGCGTCACCCGCGTGCTGCCGGACGGCACGACCCGCATCTTTACCCTCAATATTGCGAGCATACTCAAGGGCCGGGACACGGGCAACTCTGCCGACGCCACGTTTGTATTGGAGCCGGGCGACATCGTTTACGTCCCTGAAAGTATCATCTGAAAACTCGATGACAGATTCGACCCCAAAACCCTCGCCGCCCGCGCCACCCCCGCCCGCCGACCGCGATGCCGATGTCATCCAGCGCCGGACTTTTCGCGACTACTACATCATCCTGCGCGAACGCATCTGGATCGCGCTGCCGCTCGCCCTCCTCGTGTCCATCGGTTACGGCTATCTGCAGATGCAGGCGCCGCCGATGTATGCGGCCACGTCGACGATGCAGTTTGAAAAGCCTGACACCATCGTCACCACGGTCGGCGTCGTCGATCAAGCCGTCCGCAGCGACGTTGATCTCAACACCTACCTGCAGATTCTCGGCAGCGGCAAGCTCCGCGCGAAGGTTCTTGAGTCGTTCACGCCCGAGGAGCGCAAGATTCTCCAGCGCGCCGCGTTGAAGCGCAGCCCGCCCGGCACCTCGCCCGCGGCGGTGGGCCTGCCGCTTGGCAACGTCGGTTTCAGTTCCCTGCACAACAGTTTTCTCATCGGCATCAACGTCACGCACCAGGATCCCGAGGCCGCCGCGCTCGTCGCCAACGCCTACGTGAAGCAGTTCATGACTTACCTGATCGAGAACGCCGGCGGGCGCAACGACGCCGCCCTCGGCTACTTGAACGAACAGGCCGAGCGCCTGCGCAAGGAATCGGAAGCGGCCGACACCAAGCTCCAGCAATACATGAAGGAGAAGAATCTCCTTTCGCTGGAAAGCAGCCAAAACATGGTCGCCGATGCGCTGAAATCCTCCTTTGGACATCTCCAGGAGGCCCGCCTCAATCTGCTCCGATTCGAGGACATGGTGAAGCAGGTCGAGGATTATAAGGCCCACGGGAAAAATCTCTTCGAGATTTCCTTCATCGCGGGTTATAGCGCTGTGCCTGGGCTGAAATCACAATTGGACGGCCTTCTCCAGCAGCAGGCCCGCCTCACGGAGCGCTATCTCGAGAAACATCCGCTGATGATCGACAACGCGAACAACATCGCCATCACGCAGGAGCAACTCGACAAAGCGGTCGCGCTTGCCATCGCCGCACTCTACGCGCAGCGCGATGAAGCCCGCCAGAGCGTTAAGACCTATGAGGCAGAGTATGCCAAGCGGGAGAAGGACTCCCTCGCGCTCGGCGACATGAGCATCGAATTCGGCAGCCTCAAGCGCGAAGCCGACGTCAAGAAGCAGAACTACATGGGCATCTTGAACCGCCTGAACGAAACGCGCACCACCACCGCCATCGACAAGCTCCCGCTGCACCCGCTCGACCCCGCGACCGTGAACTATTCGCCCTTTTCGCCAAACAAGAGCGGCATCACCCGCACGTGCATCGGGATCGGTGTCCTGATTTTCATCGGCGTCGCCGTCGGCCTCAGTTTCATCGACGATCGCATCAAGAGCGCGTGGGACGTCGAGTCGTTCATCGGCGCCAATCTCTTGGGCATCATTCCTGATCTTGCGTCGATGAAGGACGACGAGAAATACAGCCTGCTCCTCAACGACAGCCAGACTCCCGGGGCCGAGGCGTTCCTCAGCGTTTACAGTGCGATCAAGATTCACTCGAAGCTTGATTTTCCAAAATCGATTCTGGTGACGAGCACCATCCCCGGCGAAGGCAAGACCCTCATCTCCTGCAACGTCGCCGCCAGCTTTGCGCGCCACGGCAAGCGCACGCTGCTCATCGACTGCGACCTCCGTCGCCCGATGCTCCACCGCCACTTCAAGCAGCAGAATAACGCCGGTCTCCTCTCCTGGTTCGAAAGCGGCGCCTCGCTCGAGGGCAATCTCGCAAACCTTCCCACCCTCGGCATCATCAAGGTCGGCGAAAACATCTCCCTGCTCTGTTCCGGCGGCCGCTCAAAGAGCCCCACCGAGTTCCTCGAAAGCGCGCTTTTCGGCCAGCTCCTCGAAAAACTGAAGCACGAATACGATCTGGTGATCATCGACTCGCCGCCGCTTGGCGCCGTCACCGACTCCCTCCTGATTGCCGAGCGCGTCGACGAGGTCGTCTATGTCTGCCGCTTCAACCGTGCCTACCGGAAACACATTCGCCTCTACATGCGGGCGCTCCGCAATGGCAAGAACGAGGTGCTTGGCGTCGTGCTCAACGGCCTTTCGCCGCGCCGCATCGAGTATTACTCGAATTACCGCTACTACCGCAGCTACAAAAAATATTACGGCGCGCAGACGTAGCGCTGTCACTCTGCCGGCCCGCCGCATTCGCCGCAAATTCTTCGCCGCGCCACTCGCGCGGCTTTTCTGTGTCCGTCGCTCGCCGCATTTCTTCCTTCCGCCTCCCGCCTCCCACCTCCAGCCTCCCCTCCGTGCCTTCGCCGTCCGCCTTCCTCCCTGCTAATTTTGATCCGCGCAAGCCCCTCGCACTGATTGCCGGGCAAGGCCTCTATCCCGTGCTCGTGGCCCAATCGATCCGCCGCGCCGGCGTGCCGCTCAAGCTCATCGCCTTCGATGAGGAAACCCCGCCCGATCTCGTCGCCTCGTTCCCCGAGGCCGATCGCCACACGCTCCTCGTCGGCCAGCTTGGAAAGATGTTAAAGGCGTTGAAGGAGTTTGGCGCCGGCTCCGCCCTCATGGCCGGCCAGATTACACCGCGCCGGCTGTTCAAGGGCCTGCATCCCGACCTCAAGGCCACGAAAATTCTCCTGTCGCTCAAGCGTCGCAATGCCGAAACTATTTTTGGCGCCATCGCGCAGGAGATCGAGGCGCTCGGCGTCACGCTGCTCGACGCCCGCGCATTTCTCGACGATCACCTCGCCAGCCTTGGTTGCATGACGGGGAAAAAGTTTCCCATCGAGCCGGACTACCTCGAGCACGGCATCCACATTGCGCGGGAGTGTGCTCGCCTCGACATCGGGCAGGGCTGCGTTGTCCGCAAGGGCACCGTGCTCGCCGTCGAAGCGTTCGAGGGCACCGATGAAATGCTCCGCCGCGCCGGCACCTTCAAGACCGACGATGCCCTCTTCGTGAAAACCGTGAAGACGCACCAGGATTTTCGCTTCGACGTCCCGTGCTTCGGTCTCCGCACCCTCGAGGCCATGCGCGAGGCCAAGCTCGCCGCCGCCGCGCTCGAAGCCGGCAAGGTCATCCTCCTCGACCGGCCCGCCGTGCTCCAGCAGGCCCGCGCCTGGGGCATCCATCTCCTCGGCTTCGAATAGCGGCGCACTTGCGCGCCCGCTCGACTGCCTCCACTGTTTCCCCGCCATGCAAAACGACGTTGTCGCCGTCACCATCAAAGGCGTGATGCCCACCGCCAACGGCTGCGCTGTCTTCCTCGGCGAGGACACGAAGACCTTCGTCATCTACGTCGACCATTCCGTTGGCAACGCCATCCAGATGACGCTTAACGGCGTCAAGAAAGAGCGCCCGCTCACACACGATCTCATCGGCAGCCTGCTCCTCGGTCTCGGCGCCCAAATCGACCACATCGTCGTCAACGACGCGCGCGACGGCACATTTTTCGCCCGCATTCTGCTGCACATGGAAAACGAGCTCGGCAAAAAAATCGTCGAACTCGACGCCCGCCCGAGCGACTCGATCGTCCTCGCGCTCCAGCACAAGCGCCCCATCTACGTTGCCCGCGAAGTCTTCCAAAGCGTCGACGACATGACCGAGATTCTCGAGCGGGTGCTCAAGCAACAGGCCCAGGAAGGCGAAACCGAATCCGGCGAAGAAGACAAGTGAGCCTGCCTGTCCCACCCTCCGCCGGCCTTCCGCTTGGGTTGGCCCCCGGCCAGCCGCTCACCGCGCTCGCCCCGATGCAGGACGTAACGGACCTCGCGTTCATGCGCGTCATTGCGCACTACGGCGCGCCGGATTATTTTTTCACTGAGTTCTTCCGCGTCCACGCGCAATCGCGCCCGGAGAAACACATCCTGCGCTCCATCGACGAAAACGACACCGGCCGCCCCGTATTTGCCCAGCTCATTGGCGAGGACCTCGGCCACCTCGCGCGCACTGTTGAGGAGCTGCTGCGGCACAACATCGCCGGCATCGATCTCAACCTCGGCTGCCCCGCGCCCAAGGTTTACAAGAAAAACGTCGGCGGTGGCCTCCTCCGCGAGCCAGAGAAAGTTGATCAAATCCTCGCCACGCTCCGCGCCGCCGTGCCCGGCCTTTTCACCGTCAAGATGCGCATCGGTTTCGACGAGACCGAGCGCTTCGACGCCTTTGTCGACCTCATCAACGCGCACCGCGTCGATCTTCTCACCGTCCATGGCCGCACCGTGAAGGAAATGTATCGCAGCGACGTTCGCTATGACTTCATTGCCCGCGCCGCCGCCCGTGCCCGTTGTCCTGTGCTCGCCAATGGCAACATCACCTCCGCCGCCCGCGCCGCGCAAGTGCTCGCCGCCACCCGCGCCGCCGGCGTGATGCTCGGCCGCCACGCGGTTCGCAACCCCTGGATCTTCCGCCAGTGCCGCGAGCAATTCGCCGGTGCCGCGCTTTTTCGTCCCACGCTCGCCGACGTCCGCGACTACGTCGAGCGCCTCTACCGCGCCACGCAAACCGCCGAGATCCCCGAGGGCGCGCACGTGGGCAAGATGAAGAAATACCTGAACTTCGTCGGCCAGAGCGTCGATGCCACGGGCGCCTTCCTCCACGACATGCGCCGCGCTCAGACCGAGTCCGAGCTCTTTTCAATCTGCGACCGCCACCTCCTCGCCGATCCGGCGAAAGAATTTCCCCCGGAACCCTACCCCGGCATCATCGCCCGCCCCAACTGCGAGACTCCACACGCCACCGCTGACGGCTGTTCGCTTGAAACCGTGACAGCATGATTCTGTTTGGGGCAGCCTGCGATTTCTGACTCCCACTAATATTTCCAGTTTCCCACCCATGAAACACATCATCATCCCCCTCGCGCTGGCCCTCGCCGCGCTTCCCATTGCCCGCGCGCAACCCGCCCCGGCTTCGTCGCCCGCCGCTCCTTCTGCAACCGTCTCTATCGCGGTCGCCGCGCCGACCAATCCGCTCTGGCACGAGGAGAAAGTCAAAAACTACCTGCCGCACATGACCTGGCCGGAAGTGCAGGATCTCCTGACGCGCACCGACATGGTCATCATCCCGGTCGCGTCGCTCGAGCAACACAGCCTGCACCTGCCGATCGGCACGGATTTCTTTAACGGCCTCGAACGCGCCAAGCTGGTCGCGCAAAAGACCGACGTGCTCGTCGCGCCCATCCTCATGCCGGGCAACTCGCCCTACCACATGGAATTTCCCGGCACGATCACGCTCTCGGCGGAGACGATTGAGAAAGTTTATTTTGAGGCGGTCCAGAGCCTGCTCCACCACGGCTTCCGCCGGTTCCTCTTTCTCAACAGCCACGCTGGCAACCTGGCCACGACCCGCTTTATCGTCGACCGCATCAATCAGGAAACGCCGGGCATCGCCGTCGAACTGGGCGAAGCCTCCGCCCCGTTCCGCGCGCGCCCCACTGCCCGCCTGGCTCCGAAAATCGAGACCGCGCTGACCTTGGCGAACACCAAGGTCTTCGATCGTCATGCCGGCGTGGGCGAAACGAACGCCTCACTCTACTACACACCCAACCTCGTCAACATGGCTGCAGCCAAGACCGCCGTCCTCACCATGCCCAAGCACCTCGAGGCGATGCTGCCCAAAGTCATCGACGGCGATCCGACGGTGACAACGGTCTTTCTGGCCGAAGGTCTGAAAGCGAAGGAAACGGGCAAGGGCACATCGACCCGTGAGATGTCGAACACCGGCACCTGGGGCGTCGGTGACCTGACGCAGGCCAGCGCTGAAAAAGGCCGGGCGGATTCGGAGGCTTTCGTGGATGCAGCGGTGAAATTCATCGAGACGTGGAAGCAACTCCGTCCCCTGGGCACCAAGTAGTCGCGAAAGATTTTCCTTCCGGAACCCTTCCGGCATCATCGCCCCGTCAGATGCCTTCGAGGCTGGCGTAGCGCTTGCCGCAAACGTGAACGGCGTCGGCGCGAAATTGGAGAGCAGCAGGCGCGACCGATGCTATTCTCCAAGTTTGTCGATTATCCTATACGCAATCTCGGTCTGCGCCCGATCCTGCCAATCGGCATCCGACAGCTTGTAGCGAAAGTCGATTCGAACGAGGTCTTTTGGAATTCCGGGAAAAACGGAATCATCGAGAAAAATTGGTATCACCGCACCCTCGGGAACGCGTGGGGTAAAACAGTCTCGCTCAAAAGTAGGCCATATCTTGCGAAGGTGATTTTCTTCGAGGAAGCAAACTACATATCGGCTTGCTGCGCCAAAAATCCGCTTAAACCGCCGCGTTTTTCAGTCAATGACCTCAAAGGCCGGTTAATTACACTACAAGAGCG
>OCZT010004186.1_pt1 | contig 14613 bp, 14 predicted proteins | sample 1539031 | NCBI WGS metagenome assembly OCZT01 (sample SAMEA3539308, study PRJEB22396) | soil metagenome | biome: tundra; feature: field; material: soil | place: USA | collected 2010-05 | depth 0.15 m
CTGACTTGCGATTTCCTGCCCGGCTGGCGCCTCACCCCGCGCGGCGTCACGGATGTGAAAACCGGACAGATCGTGGTCCCCCCATCCGCCGCCTAGTACCGCTCTGGCCCTCCTGCCGGGGAAACCATATTGTGCGAGGCGACGACGGATGCTACGCTCGGTGAATCCGCCTGTGATCAATCTCTTTAGAAACGGACTCTCAACGAAGAATGCGCGTCTCGCGTTCTCCGCTAAGCTGGCTGCTCTGCTGGCTGCCGCACTTCCCTTGACGGCTCAATCCCCGGATCTGCTGAAGCAAATTGCGCATCCCCCTCTTCAGCATGTTGTCACCTTCGCCGCCGCAACCCCCGGCTATGGCCCGGAGAGTTTGATGGTGGCGTACAGCTTCCGCGAAGTCGATGTCAAGGACCAAGGCAGAGGTCAGACTATCGCCCTCGTAGACGCCTACGACGATCCAACCGCCGAAGCCGATCTGGCAACCTTCAGTACAAATTTCGGGTTGCCGGCCTGTACCACCGCCAATGGTTGTCTCAAGTTGGTCTACGCGGGTGGCACGAAGCCGCCGGCCGACACCAGCGGCTGGTCCAACGAAATTGCCATCGATACGCAGTGGGCACACGCCATGGCGCCCGCGGCCACCATCATGCTCGTCGAAGCCCAGAGCAGCAGCGTTAGGGATCTGATAGGCGCGGTGGATGCGGCGGTTCAGAATGGCGCCACCGTGGTTTCCATGAGTTGGATCGCATCCGAAGGTTCCAACGAGAGTCAGGCGGATACTCACTTCAACGTTACGGGTGTGACTTTCGTCGCGGCATCCGGCGACAGCGGACACGGTGTCGGGTATCCCTCGGCCTCGCCGTTTGTGGTGGCCGTCGGGGGCACTTCTCTTTACGTCAATACCAACGGCTCCTGGGCGAGTGAAACGGCTTGGTCGGGGTCGGGCGGCGGCACTAGCAGGTTCGAAGCCGAACCGTCTTACCAGACAGGCGTCCAGACCACCGGCAAGCGCGGCGTTCCCGACGTGGCTTATGATGGAAACCCGAATACCGGGGTTCCGTCCTACAATAGTTACGCCTGCGGCGCGTGCTTGACCGGCTGGGGGCAATGGGGCGGCACCTCGATCGGCACTCCGCAGTGGGCGGCCTTGTTTGCCATCGCCAATTCCCTGCGCGTACGGGCAGGGAAGACCACGCTGACCCAGCCGCAAGTCGTACTGTATCCCGCCGCCGAAACCGCCTATCACGACATTACTTCGGGCAGCAATGGCGCCTGCGGGTCACAGTGCCAAGCCGGCCCCGGGTATGATTTTGTGACTGGTCTTGGCTCCCCAATCGGCCGTGCGCTGATTCTCAAATTGGTGGAGTCCCGGTAACAAGGCGGCTGAAGACAGAAGACAGAAGTCAGAATCGCGGCTGCTATTCTGACTCCTGATCTGTGACTCCTGACTTCTTCAGTAGCAACGCCCAGTCCAGCCATCCGGGGGCCTGCGGAGATTTCCAGCGCGGTCCTTCGACTGGCGGCAAGGGCACCCATTCTCCGGTGAAGGCGCTGAACCAGGCCGCCTCGTAGCGCCCCGGTTCGAGCGTCACGGTCACATCGCCGCCGTTCGGCAGGTAGACCGCGTAAATCTCGCCCGGCTTCGCCAGGCAATATGCGCCGCTGTTGACCAGTCCGTCGTGCGGATCGGTCTTCCACCACTCAAAGCTTGTAAAGAAGTCCACCATGTGCTCGTAGCCCTTGAGCATCACCATGGTATCGTCGCCGCGCCCGTTGATCCAGCCGCCTCCGGTATCGGGCCAGATGTTCGTGCCGCGCCGTGCGCTCTCCCCCGCGGTGCCGTAGGCGCCGGCCATGGCGATATCCCAAGCCACGCGCCGCAGCGTCTCCGCCGAATCCGACCCCATGCCCGGCGCCCAGTGCGGGTAGTGATCCTCGTAGCCGTACTCTTCATTCGTCTGCGGAATGATGCGCCCGGTCTTCAGTTGGATCTGCCGCTCCTCCAACATCAGGGCGTGCTGTGTGCGCGACCAGTCTTGAATCGAAGTGAACCCAAACCACGCGGCGGCCCGGTCCTGATGCTCGCGATGCACGGGATGGCTGGTGGCCAGATGCCGGTAAGGGTCCCAGCCTTCGAGCAGCGTGCCGGTTTCGTGCGCCCACTTCTCGTCGCGAAAGCTGTCGAGGTCGTCGCCCAGGTCCCAGGTGATGTTCGAGAATGCGCCCAGGCGCGCGGTGGCATAACGCAGATAGCGGTGCTCGTCCTCGCTGCCCGCGCCCGGGTGGATGTGGCCGTCGCCGATGTCCTGGACCACGGAGACGATCATGTCGCGCTCCCGGGCAAAGCGCAGCATGCGCTCGTACCGTCGCCAGTAGGCCGTGTCGAAGCGCGTAAAGTCGATGCCCGGATTGTCGTAGCTCTCCGGCCGCTGGGCGACCCACGGCCGCAGAAACAGCGTGAAGTTGTCGCCCGTCATCACCGGTTCGCCGTACATCGTGAACGTCCCGCCGGAGAGCAGCACCCGCATGCGGTTGATCTTCAGGCCGCTTAGGCGCTGGATGGAATTCCGTATGAATCGCTCGTCGCGCCAGCCCATCAGCCAGAAGGCGGTGGTGCCGTTGAAGAAGTAGTGTTCGCCCGTGCCTTCCCAAATGAAATGCCACGGGTACTGCGGATCCACGCGGATGGGGCCGCGCCGGTGGCCGCCCGTAGCTTCGAAACCGCCGTCATAGGTTTTTTCGAAATCGCCCTGCCGGTAGACCACCGAGTATTTGTAATCGCCCGGCGCAGACGGCATGAAGCGAATACGGAAGACGCTCCCGCCGGGCGCGTCGCAGAAGCCATCCACCTGGACGCTCTCGGCGGCGCCGCGTTTGGAGAACGATCCGGCGAGGGTGGCGCCGGTGAAGGGATTGCCTGCGCCGGGTGCGGCGATGGCGGCGGTGACTTCGACGAAGTCATACGCAGCGACGCGCGGGGCGGACTGGGAGAATGACACATCGGCCGGCGCTGCCGCCAATAGCACAGGCAACGCAAGTATGCTGGCGCACAGGTAACGGAACATGCCCCCACTGTAGCGCTTTGGTGGGGCAGACCTCCAGGTCTGCGCGGGTCCTCCAGGACCCGCCCCCGCCGGGCCTGCTATCATGAGTTCCATCATGCCCGATCTCAGTTCGGTGTCCGCTCCGATGTCCGAAGCCGTCACCCACAATATCCGCGTGGAGGTTCTGTCGCAGTACTCAGCCGAGAACTCACGGCCGCTGCAGGACGAATGGGTGTTCCAATACACGGTGCGCATTACGAATCAGGGCGCCGAGACCGTGCAGCTTCTCAGCCGCCACTGGATCATTACCGATGCCCTGGACCACATCGAAGAAGTCACAGGTCCGGGCGTGATCGGCGAGCAGCCGGTGCTGGCGCCGGGCGAATCCTTCAAATACTCGTCGTGGTGCCCGCTCAAGACTCCCATGGGCATGATGCACGGCACGTATCAGATGGTCCGCACGGACGGGAGCCGCTTCGACATTGAGATCGCGCCTTTCGCGCTGAAAGCCCGATACACGGTGAATTGACTGGTGGGGCAGGCCCTTGGCCTGCGGCGGCCTCTCAGGCCGCCAGCGCGCGCTAGCGCGCCTTTTTCATACCCCGTTGTGGCCGCAGGCCATGGGCATTCACGCATCTGGGCCCATCTCAGATCCGCTGATAACAAACGCCCAACACCAATCGGTCAGCCGGATCCCCGCTGCCACCGTGCTATCCTCGCTTCGGGTAGATTATCGGGAAGAAGACCCTCCTCGGCGGCCACGTTACATGGTTACATGCACAATTTAGCCCAACGAACGCACAACAACCCGTGAAAATTACCGAACGAACCGAAAAAATGGGGGTATATACTATGCACAAATGGGGGTATTAGTCAACCGTAATTGATTCGCGGTGCAACCCGCAAGCATTTACAGCCACCGTCTGGTCGGCAATGCCGGGAATCAGGTACGCGGTCCCGCATCCGAAACGGGATCTCCGATAGGGACCTCTCAAGAGCATCGAAATGCAGACCGGGATCAAACTGAGACGATCCGTCGCTGTGGGAGGAAGTTTAGCGTCATGGACTACCTTGCATATCTGCACAAGGACCGGAACTCCGATTTCGGCGTCAGCTTTCCGGATTTTCCTGGCTGCATTACCGCTGGCCGGACGCTGGAGGAGGCGCACCGCATGGCTGCCGAAGCACTGGCGCTGCACATTGCTGGAATGGCTGAGGACGGCGAGACCATCCCGGAGCCGTCGACGCTGGACGCATTGGCGGAAGATCCTGCCATGAAGAACGCGGTCGCGTTTCTGGTTCATGTCAAGCCAGAGGCGGAGCGGACGGTGCGGATCAACATCACGGCGCGGGCCAAGCAGGTGGAGTTGATGGACCAGATGGCAGGCAAGGCGGGCATGACGCGGTCGGCGTATATGGTGCAGTCTGCGCTCAACCGTTTTCCGAGACAGCCAAGGCCCGCTACCGCAACCAAGTTGCCGAAGGGTAAGGCGCGGCACGCGGCGCGGTAGGCCGGTCGGGATCTCGTTGTCGTCGACGCGAGATCATCGCCCAATCCCCCACCGCCTAACCCCCAGTCCACTCCCGGAACGTCCATTCCCAAAACCGGACACTTTCACATTCCCCGCCCCCCGCCCCTAACCTTTTTCCCCCAAAGGAGTCATAATGTTACCAGCCCCGGAACGATTGGCAGGCGCCGTGCCTCTCCCTCCGTGGAACCGAACATGGATGTACCTCGAAAAGACGCAGCCAAGAAACGCCTCATCAAGCGCATTATCATCGGGTTAGTGATACTCGTCCTCCTGGTGCCCGTCGGGTACTATGTGGGAGTCCCGTTTATCTTCAAAGGACGGCTGAAGCCCGCCGCGCCCGGCGTGGAACTCTCCACCCTGTGGCCCGATTCGGTGCGCCGCGGTCCCATGGTCCTCGAAGTCCGCGGCCTGGGCACGCTGGTCCCCGAAGATACCCTGCTAATCCCCGCCCAAACCGACGGCCGCATCGAGAAGATCCTCATCAAACCCGGCACACCGGTGAAGCCGGACAGCATCATCCTGGTCATGAGCAATCAGGAGCTGCAGACCGCCCTGCTGGATGCCGAATACACGCTCAAAGCCGCGCAAGCCTCTTACACCGATCTGCGGGTGACCCTGGAAAAGCAAGGGCTGGACCTGAAAGCCAACGCCGCGCAAGTGTCCGCCGATTACCATACCGCGCAACTCAAGGCCGAACGCGACGACGCGCTGGTGAAAGAGGGCCTGGTGGCCCCGGTGGATGCCAAGATTTCCGACGTGACCGCGCAGGAGCTATCCACGCGCAACGAGATCGAGGAAAAGCGCCTCAGCATCAACCAGGAGTCGGTCGAAGCCCAGTTGGCCGCGCAGAAAGTCAAGGTCGACCAGTTTGAATCACAGTACAAGCTGAAACAGCAGCAGGTGGAGGAGCTCAAGGTGCGGGCCGGTGCGGAAGGCATGCTGCAGGCGCTGCCGGAATTGCAAAAGGTCGAGGAAGGTCAGAAAGTGTTGGCCGGAACCGCGCTGGGTAAAGTCGCGCAACCCTCGCACCTGAAGGCCGAGCTCAAGATTGCGGAGACCCAGGCCAAGGACGTCACCATCGGCCAGCCGGCCGTCATCGACACGCGCAATGGGCTGGTGAAGGGCAAGGTTTCGCGCATCGACCCGGCGGTGCTGGCCGGAACGGTGACCGTGGATTGCAGGCTGGAAGGGCCGCTGCCGGCGGGCGCCCGTCCGGATTTGAGCGTGGATGGAACCATCGAGCTGATGCGGCTCGACGATGTGGTCTACATGGGCCGGCCGGTGTTCGGGCAGGCGGATAGCAAGGTCAGCCTGTTCAAGATGGAGCCGGAGGGCAAGTACGCCAATCGCGTGCAGGTGACGCTCGGCCGCGCTTCGGTGAATACTATCGAGGTGAAAAGCGGGCTGAATGTGGGCGACCGGGTGATCTTGTCGGATATGTCGGCTTGGGACGCCTACGAGCGAATAAAACTGAACTAAACCCGCGAACGAAACGTATTGGAGATGAAATGGGCACTAACGGAAAAGAATCGCTGATTGTCTTGGACGGTGTGACGAAGGTGTTCGTGACCGACGAGGTTGAGACCCACGCCCTGTCCGGGATACAACTCGATCTGAAGAAAGGCGAGTATCTTTCGATTGCCGGGCCGTCGGGCTGCGGCAAGTCGACCCTGCTGGCTATTCTGGGGTTGCTGGATACGCCGAGCGACGGCACCTACACGTTGAACAACCGGCCGGTCAGCGGGTTGAAGCTTTCGGAACGCGCGCGGATTCGCAACCGGGAGATCGGCTTCATCTTCCAGGCGTTCAACCTCATCGGCGATCTGACGGTGTATGAAAATGTGGAATTGCCGCTGACCTATCGCGGGATGGGGTCGGCCGAGCGCAAGAAGCGCGTGCAGGAGGCGCTGGAGCGGGTGGGCATGTCGCACCGCATGAAGCATTATCCTTCGCAGCTCTCGGGCGGTCAGCAGCAGCGCGTGGCGGTGGCACGGGCGCTGGGCGGCGATCCGATGATCCTGCTGGCGGATGAGCCGACTGGAAACCTGGATTCGGCCAACGGCGAAGCGGTCATGAATTTGCTGAAGGACCTGCACCGCAATGGCGCCACCATCTGCATGGTGACCCACGATCCGCGGTACGCGCAGTTCGCGGACCGCACCATCCGCCTGTTTGACGGCCGTATCGTCGAGGAAAGCTACGAGGCAACGCGGAATTAAGGCCCTGTTCTTGTGGGGCGGGCAATCTTGCCCGCAGCCGGCTTTCAGCCGGCTTGAAATCGGAGGGAGGGAGAATGCTACTCGCAAGCGCCCTGTTGGCGCTGGCAGGCGCAGTCAGCCTGCCGGCAACTGGAAACTTCCATCAAGAGTCCAGCCGGATTTATCCTCTTTCGGCGCGTGGACGGGTGTCGCTCCAAAACATCAACGGGGATGTGCACATCCGCGCCTGGGACCGCAATGAAGTGCGCATCGCAGCCGTCAAGACCGCCTCCAGCCGGGGCCTGCTGAACGAAGCCCGCGTCACCATCGACTCGACCACCGATTCGATCAGCATCCGCACCAGGTACGGCGACGGCTCCACCACGAATCCCGGCAGCGTGGAGTTTACCGTCATGGTGCCGCGTCGTGCGCGCTTGAGTGAGATCAAAGCGATCAATGGCGCGGTGGATATCGAAGGCGTCAGCGGCGGAATCAACGCGTCGTCGGTGAACGGAACCGTGCGCGCGGAAAAGATTGCCGGAGACGTGCGCCTTTCCACGGTGAACGGAAAGCTGGAAGCCACCTTCGAGCGTCTGAGCGATGCCAAGACGATCTCCATGAATTCCGTGAACGGGCCCATCTCACTCTCCATCCCCTACGACGCGGGAGCCGAGTTCAATGCGCGCAACGTTACGGGCGGTATCGACAACGACTTTGGCATTCCGGTGAGCCAGGACCACTCCGCCGGCAGCCAGTTGCACGGCGTGCTGAAGGGCGGCGGGACCTACATCGATCTGAAGAATGTGAACGGCACCATCTGCATCATGCCGATGGCGCACGGCCGACGCGTCAAATTCACATAAGTGGGGCAGACCTCCAGGTCTGCGCGAGTCCTCCAGGACCCGCTCTGTGATCCATTATGCTGCAAGATCTTCGCTACGCATTTCGCATGCTCCTCCGAAGCAAAGGGTACACGGCGGTGGCCGTGCTGGCCCTGGCATTGGGCATTGGCGCCAACACGGCCATCTTCAGCGTGGCGGATGCCTTCCTGCTGAAGCCGGTGGCGCTGCCGAACCTGGAGAATCTGGTCGTCCTGATGGAGCGTGCGCCACACCAGACGGCCGAATGGACCAGCGTATCGCCGGCCAACTATCTCGATTGGAAACGCCAGAGCCGGTCGTTCGCTGTGCTTTCACCCTACACGTGGGATGACGCTAACCTGACCGGCACCGGCGAGCCGGAGCACATAATGGCCGCGCGCGCCGCGGCCAACTTCTTCGAAGTGCTCGGCGCGAAGCCCATGCTGGGCCGCGTGTTCCTGCCGGAAGAGGAGCGCGCCGGCCCGAACCAGACCGTTGTGCTCAGCTACGGTCTCTGGAAGCGGCGCTACGGCGCGGATCGCACGATTGTCGGCCAGACCATCAAGCTGGACGGTCTCAGCCGCGTGGTGATCGGCGTGATGGATAAGAAGTTCAACTTTCCGGTGAGCGTCGAAATGTGGGTTCCCTGGGCGATGGATCCGCAGGAGAGCCAGGTGCGCGGGCGTCACTATCTGGAGATCGTGGCGCGGCTGAAACCCGACGTATCGATCCGCCAAGCCTCCGCCGAGATGACCGCCATTTCGCGCCGCATGGGCGAGCAGTATCCCGAGACCAACCGCGGCTGGGACGCGCAGGTCGTTCCCATCAAGTACTTTGTCACCGGCGACCTCACTTACCGGTACACCGTGATGCTGATGGCCGCGGTAATGTTCGTGTTGCTGATCGCCTGCGCCAACGTGGCGAACCTGCAATTCGCGCGCGGGGCCGCGCGGCAGAAGGAGTTTGCGGTGCGAACCGCGCTGGGTGCCAGACGCTGGCGCGTCGTAAGGCAGTTGCTCACGGAGAGCATCGCGCTTTCGCTAGTGGGCGCGGCCGCCGGCCTGGCCCTCGCCGAATGGGGCGTGGATCTGATCCTGCATTACATGCCGGCGGATATCGCCCGCCACATCGCCGGCTGGTATGAGATCCAGCTTGACGCGCGTGCGTTCGCATTTGCCCTGGGCCTGGCGGTGCTTGCCGGCATTGTTTCGGGCCTGGCGCCCGCCATCCAAAGCTCGAAGCCGGATCTGAACGAAACGCTGAAGGAGTCCGGCCGGGGAACTTCCGCGGGCCGTGCGCGGCAGCGCGTGCGCAGCGTATTGGTGGTAGCGGAGCTGGCGCTGGCCCTGGTGCTGCTCACTGGCGCCGGCCTCATGGTCACAGGCGTGAACTCGCTGCTGGCCGTGCGGCAACCCTACGATCCGCAGCACATGCTGAGCATCCAGATCAACCTGCCGGAGGGCAAGTATAAAGACCCGCAGAAGCGCGCGGCGTTCTACGGGCAGGTGTTGGAGCGGTTGCAGTCCGTGCCGGAGATCGAGTCGGCGGCCATCGTGCGCAGTCTGCCTTATGGCGACGGCCGACACATCGTGCAACTCGGCATTGAGGGTGTGCCGGTCGAAAAGGGCGAATACCGGTCCGCACAGTTGGAGACCATCAGCCCGGATTACTTTTCGCTGATGCGAATCCCTCTGCGCGAAGGACGCGCGATCGGCGAGCGGGATGGCGCGGAGTCGCTGCCGGTGGCGGTGGTGAGCGAGCGCATGGCGCGGCGCTACTGGCCGGGCGAGAGCCCGCTGGGGAGACGCATCAAAGCCGGCTCGGCGGATTCGGAGAAGCCCTGGCTGACGATCGTGGGAGTGGTGGGCGAGATCCAGTATGACTGGCTGGACAAGGAACCGCCGCCGGTGCTCTACCAGAGTTACCGGCAGGCGCCGGAGGGTTGGACGACGTTGGCGGTCCGCTCGCACGGCGATCCCATGCGGGTTGTGCCGGCGGTGCGGAGCCAAGTGGCGAAGGTAGATCCCGACCAGCCGCTGGCGGAGATCAAGACGCTCGACCGCGTGATGACGGATGCGGTGCTGGGGTTGTCGTACGTAGCGGTGATGATGACCATTCTGGGCGCGATCGCGCTGGCGCTCTCCGCCATCGGAGTCTCCGGCCTGATGGCCTATGCGGTGACCGAGCGCACGCACGAGATCGGCGTGCGGCTGGCGCTGGGGGCGCAGCGGGATTCCGTGCTGCGCATGCTGGTGGGCCGCGGCATGCTGCTCGCAGGCATCGGTCTCGGCATCGGCCTGGCAGGCTCGGTCTTTATAGCGAGGCTACTGAGCAGCCTGATCTTTGGCGTCAGCGCGACCGACTGGACCACCTTCGGCGGCGTGCTGGCGGCCATGGCGGCCGTATCGTTGGCGGCCAGCTATATCCCGGCGCGGCGGGCGGCGAGGCTGGATCCGACTGTCGCCTTGCGGCACGAGTAGAGGGCGCTATAAAGGCTGCTGTCCGATTCGCGACAAGAACTCACTCACGGTCTTCCATGGCAGTCGAATTCCACGGTGATGCAACGATGCAAAGGAACCGCGGAGATCGCTTGAGGAGAGCAGTTCCAATTCGTGGAACTGTGTAAGAACCCAGAAAGTTCCGTGGACCTCGAGGCCGTCTCGCTCGGCTAGTTGCCGGGCCGCGGCGGTCCGCTGCCGGAAAGGTCCTGAAAATAGAGTTCACCTTTGGCCCAGCCATGCTGCACGACGATCAACAGGTAGCGTCCATTCTCGGACGTGACCGGCGCAATCCAGGTATCCGGTCCGAAGCCCTCGCCGAACACTTCTGTGTCGTTCGCGGCGCCGGGAACCAGCGCGTGATAGTAGAGCCTTTTGCCTGCGTCGCGCTTGCCGAGGCCCTGGCGCTTGCGCACGTCCAGAATGTGGATTTCAGTCTCATCCTCGCCGCCCTGCCGAACGGAATAGGCGAGCAGGTTGCCGTCCTCTGAAGCGCCCTCCAGGCCAACGCTGGTGCGGTGGTCCGCGCTCAGCGGCGCGGGATCTATCGGCAGTTCGTCGGGGCCGCCGGTGGCCTTGCGCCGGTAAATCGACCATAGCTCTTGCTCAGCCCCGCGCTTTTCGAAGAAGTAATAGCCGCCTCTCAGCGCGGGGCCACCCACCTGATCGTGCCGCAGCATTGCGGTGAGACGTTGCGATAATGGTGGGGATCGATCCCACGATTTGAACGCCGTGGAATAGCTCGGGCACATTGTCTTGGCGAATGGCGGGCGGCTGGTCCTGCGCGCAGACGGAGAGCGCACGCCAAAAAGCAGGCGACTTTCGCGGGCATACGGCTAGTCGCGGCCCCGGCGGTGGTACTCGCCTCCGCCCAAGCCGCCGAGGTCGATGATCACGGCTACTATCAGGATGATCAGGTTGACGCCTTCCATGGGCCGGTGCGTGTTGACCATCCAGGCGTAGGCCAGCGTGGTCAGCGGCAGGAAAAAGAAACCGAGCAACGGGATCAGCAATCCGTGATAGGCGCGTTGCAGGTAGTTCGTGAGCAGCCAGAGCGCCACCAGCGCGACCCGCGGAAATGCCAGCACTACAATCACAACGAGGCAGGGCATAGGACTGATTGTCGCAGATTCGCGGCCCGTGGGCGCGCCGTCAGGTGGCCTGCGTGCTTAACCGTTTCTTTGGGAAACCGCTCCCTGACGGTCGCGGCTCGGCAACAGCCGCGAGCAGCCGGCGGTCATGGGTCTCCATCACCCGATAGCAGCGCTCGAACTTCGCAACCAAGCCCTCGAGAGCCGCCACGGCGTCCTTGTTCTTGAAGCGCTCCACCACCATGTACAGCGCGCGCGACATTGGGAATCTCCGCTGTCTTGAGCTATGCCCTACAGAGTACCATCACCCTGGCTGGATTCCGCCTGGGTCGCCGGCGCGGATCTCGCCGAAGTCAGGCATAGTTGGATCGCCGCTATCGCCCGCTCAACTTCGGCTTGCGAAGTTTGCCAATTCGAGACGCTCACCCGCACCGCGCGGCGCCCACGCCAGCTCGTCCCCATAAAGAAGGCCTCACCGCTGTCCAGAACTCGCCGAATGATGGAATCGGTGAAGTGGTCATGGTCCTCTTCGTGGGCTCCCGGCCGGGGGTCGAGGAAGCGCACCAGCCCCTGATTGATGCGAGGCTGCCAAAGCACCTCCGACCCATCCAATCGCCCGATTCCTTCCACAAGCGTTCTCGCGTGCTCGCAACAACGGTCGATCATTCCCGCAATGCCAAGGCGGCCCAGTTGCCGGATGGCAGCGTAAGTGGCAAAGCCTCGGCCCCGCCGACATGGCCGCCCGGTGCGCCTCCGGCCGGGCCACGAACGCATACCCGGAGTCATAAGGAACGTTGAGCCATTTGTGGCCATCGGTAGCCCAGGAGTCGGCCTCCGCAACGCCATCTAGAAAGTGCCTATAACGAGGACTGGCGGCAGCCCAGAGTCCGAATGCGCCATCCACGTGCACCCAAGAGCCGTGCCGCTTGGCCACGGGGATCACCGCGCGGTAGTCGTCGAAAGATCCCGAGTTAAGGTCGCCTGCCTGCAGCAGGACGATCGTTGCCGCATCAGGCGCAGCGGTAAGAGCGGCGCTGAGCACCGCTGGCGTAATCCGCGCGTTGTCGTCCAATTCGAGATCGACCACGTTGGCTTCGCCGATCCCCAGCAGGCGAATCGCGCGCTCCACAGAGCCGTGCCGGTTCGAAGCCAAAACCCGGATGGGCGGCGCACCGCAGAGTCCGTTCCGTTCAACATCCCAGCCTCTCTCTTGTAAGAGCGCCATTTGGCATCCACTCACGAAAGCAAACGAAGCCGAGGCCGGAATTCCCAGCAGATCTTTCAGCCAAACGCCGGCAACCTCCTCCGCTACCGCGGCCGATGGGCTACTTGCATATAGACCTGCATTCTGATCCCATGCCGAGGTCAGCCAGTCCGCCGCCAGTGCCGCCGGCACGGAGCCGCCGACAGCCCATGCAAAGAATCGTCCGCCTGCGCTCCCAACTATCCCGCCCTGCGTGTCGCGGACCAGATCGCGGACCACCTCCTGCGGATCGAGGCCGTGATCGTTAAGAGGTTTCGCCAGTCTGCTCCGCAGCTCGGATAAGCCGGCGGTGGCGGCAACGGGTCGATTTCCCAGATTCTCCAAGTGGGCCAAAGCGGATTGATAGGCAACCTGCAGGGCGGCCTGGAATGAAGAGGAGTTGTGATTCATCGAGTCGAGTATAGGGAATTTGCCTCGCTCGGCGCCATCCGATTCTTGTTATCGAATCGAGACCGCCGTCAGAGCAGCAGTGGAACGAGAATGATCAAGACCAGCAGCGCGACCAGCAGCCAGGATGCGCGATTGCCGAAGTTGATGGTGTAACCGACGCCGAATCGTTTCTCCACCAGCAGCGCCGGATCGTTCGGATTGTAGTAGATCTGGCCCAGTTTCCAACACTCATCCGGCGTGCCATCGCTGCCGCTGCCGGACTCCTGGCAGATGCGGACGATGGGCCAGATAAAGGCCGCCGTGACCGCCAGGATCGCGGCCACCATGAGCCACGCGGGTATGACCAGCGAATCGCCGCCCGACAGATACGGGTTCAGCGCCAGAACGGCGAAGAGCGCGGCGAGGGTCCAGCCCATCGCCACGATCAGGCGGAGGTTGGCGCGGCGGAAGCGCGCCGTCCAGTCCGCCGTTTCGGCCATCCGCGCGCGGGGAGACGCGGCCACGATGAGGAAGCCCAGCAACTGCACCAAGGCGATCGCCAGGACGCCCGCCAGCAGCGGACCATCCACGCTGCGCCAGGTGCGTTCGGCCCATTGGTCGGGAGTTCCGTTGAGCCCCCAGTGCACCGGAAACCGGCGGGGCAAGCGTTGCCAGTTCGCTTGCAGGAAAATGGCGGCCGCGGACAGCATGGCGTATGGAACGATAATGCCGACGGCTCCTCCCGGCAGATGTTCAGACGCGGCGGCGAGCGAAGCGGCGCGGGTTCCCGCCGGATGCCGTGCGTACGGCCTGGTGCGGTTGCGCCCGCGGGCGAACGCGATGACCGCGCCGAGAGTTTGCAGAAGCGGGCCAGCCGCGAGCGTCCAATTGGCTTCCCTGCGAACTCCGGCCCACAAGAGAACTGACACGACCAGCGAGAGGGTCCACATCTCGATGCGATACTGGCGCAATACCCGCAGGGCTTCCGGCGTGTTGCGGAAATCCGGCGCCACGGTGACTCCAAACCAGAGGCTGCTGCGCCGCCACAAGGGCAGCCAGTGCAGCAGCACGGCGATCAGCAAGACGCAAACGAACATCGCGATCGAATCGCCGTTCATGACTTTACAGCCTCCATCAGCGACGCCAGTTCGCGCGCGACGATGGCCGGCGATAGCCCTTGCGCGCGCATCTCCGCGACCAGTTGCCGCAGCCGCCGGCGGAAGATGGCCAGCGTCTCTTCATCCGGGCGGGGCGCCCGCCGTTTGCGCACGCGAACTCCGCGCCCATGGGAGATTTCGAGCCAGCCCTCCTCGGCGAGCGTGCGGTACGCGTCGGCGACCGTGTTGAAGTGCACGCCCAGATCGATGGCCAGGCGGCGCACGGACGGCAGCGTGTCGTCCGGCGCCACCACGCCGTCCACCAGCAGCGTGCGAAGCTGGTCCACGATCTGCCGGTTCACCGGCGCGGTGGAATCCAGATCGATGCGGATTTGAGCGGCGTTCGTCACGGTTGGGTCACTGTTTACTGTACATAGACAGTATACAGTAAAAGGAGCCTTTGTCAAGATTGGAAGGTGCTGCTGGTGCTGCTGGCGAGCGCCATCATTTCGGCGAAGAGATATTGGAAATCGGGGTCTCGGGCGAGCTCGACATGCCGCGACAGAGCCGCAATCTTCCGCAAGCGCGCCTGGCGCGTGGAGGGTGCCAGCAGCAGCATGCGCGCGCCGCGCAGCGCGCTGTTGCCCACCGGCTCCACCGGCA
>OCZT010004189.1_pt1 | contig 14606 bp, 13 predicted proteins | sample 1539031 | NCBI WGS metagenome assembly OCZT01 (sample SAMEA3539308, study PRJEB22396) | soil metagenome | biome: tundra; feature: field; material: soil | place: USA | collected 2010-05 | depth 0.15 m
GTCGCGTCTCTTCGTTCAAAACAATGGGCTGCGCAACACGCATATCGAGGCCTCCTCATCATAAGATGAGCCTCGATATATAAATGATTCTAATAATGAGACACTACACTAGCAGACTGCTTGCTCCCCAAACCACTGGCAACTGGAGTGCTGCGCTCATTGCGCACCTCCTGTTGCTTCAGCCACAGCCCAAACCCTCACCGGGGGTTTTCGGGATGGGCGGCCAGGTCGCTTGCGGCTCTCCGGCGTTGGAAAGTCCATCAGTTTCGTTTCACAAGCAAGGCAATAAATACTCCCTTGAGTCTGGGCGCGATACCAAAGACTTCCGCACCCCTCGCAAACCTTCAATTGCACGCGCAATTCCATGACTGAATCTCCATCTTCGAGTCAGTTCCCGACGGATGTTCTTTGAGGTTGGTATTCCGCCGGTTAGAAAGAACCGGGCACGGCTGCTCAGGTTTCTTCTGTCCTGATGGAGGAGCAACGGTTCCCCAATTGCGTTACACATCGCCCGCAGCCGCCGGCTGGCTCTTTCCTCGCGGAAAACCCACCCGGAAGATCGCAGACAAGGACACGTAAATTGGAGAAACGTTCTAACCGCCCGTCTTCTTTCGTTTTTTGTCATGCCCATAGCGCGCAGATCCCGGAATTCTCTTGTCTGGCCTGGCCCTGACGCCTCTGGAGAGCGTCTTGAAGCCGGGATCAGGATGGCCCGGACCTATGGAAATGGCCCGGCCAATGTTCATATGCCTCTGAAAAGGGAGAAAATCCGCCCGTTCCAGCCTTTCGGCAATGAAACGAATCCTGAAAGATTCCCACAAACCATAACGAGATTAAGTAAACCTAATCTAGAAACATGTATCCTTTGCGTCAATCTCACCCAGAGCTTTTCCGTCTCAGTGTTTCTTCATGCTGATGCGAACGCTGAGAACCAGGGCCAATAAGCCCTGATAACTTTGCCACAGGAAAATTTGGACCTTTCCACGCCATTGCTGGTGGCGGATTTTCCACATATGAACTTTACTCAGATGCACGAACGACTCCGCCTGGAACTGCTGCGCAGGATACAGCGGGGAACGCTCAGCGTCTCTTTGCTGGCCCGGCAGACCGGGTTTGGGCAAAGTCATCTGTCGAACTTTCTGCACAATCGACGCCAACTGTCGCTAGAGGCCATGGACCGCATCCTGGCTGCGCAGCGTATGGCAGCGGGAGACCTGCTACCAGCCGCACACCTGTCCCGGGACCTGCCGGATGACGGTGAAAGCAGCACCGTGCCGCTGGTTTCCCACGCTGTAGCGCTCTTTGAGCCCTTCATTCGCCCTACTGCGGTGCAGGCCATGCTGCATATGCCTGCCGGAGTGCTTCAGGCTGCCCGCGCACGCGTTTCCACCCCGCGGCGCGCCTGGCAGCGATTTGTGGCCGTCCGCATCCCTGGCGCCGATGCACTGGCGATGGAGCCGCTGGTGTTGCCGGAGGCCGTTGTCCTGGTGGATCGCCATTACAACTCGCTGATGCCCTACCGGCCGAACCGGCCCAACCTTTACGCAGTACGTGAGGGGGCGCACCTGACTCTAAGGTATGTTGACTTTCTTGCCAACCGGCTGGTTCTGCGTCCGCACAACATTGCCTTCCCGGTGGACTTGATCGAGGTTGGTCCAGGAGAAACGCCCGCCGACCTGATCGCCGGGCGGGTCGCGCTGATATTGAATGAGCTTTAAAGACTGTCTAGCTTGGATGCACGAAGTCAGGGTTCTCAAAGCGCGTGTATTGCGAGATGAAGTGAAGAAAGACAGTCTCCGTGGGACCGTTACGCTGCTTGGCAACGATGATCTCGGACTTGGCTTTGTCGGCCTCGGAGGCTTCCTCGCTGCGGTTGTAATAGGCCTCGCGGTGGATGAAGGCCACCACGTCGGCGTCCTGCTCAATCGATCCCGACTCGCGCAGGTCGCTCAGCATCGGCCGCTTGTCTTCGCCGCGCCGTTCACTGGCACGCGAAAGCTGGGAAAGGGCGACCACCGGCACATCCAGTTCTTTCGAGAGCGCCTTCAAGCCTCGAGAGATGGCCGAGACCTCCTGGGTGCGGTTTTCGTAGTTCCTCTTGCCCGAGGATGGCACCGTGGCCGACATCAGCTGCAGGTAATCGACCACCACCAGGTCCAGGCCGCCCTGGGTGTGCTTGAGCCGCCGCGCTTTGGCGCGCATCTCGGAAAGGGAGATGCCAGCGGTGTCGTCAATGAACATGCGCGATTCCACCAGTTCTCCCAGCGCCCGCTCCAGCTTGACCTGGTCGTCACGGGGGATGAATCCTGTTTGAAGCTTGCGCTGGTCCACCCAGGCCTGCGAGGCCAGCATCCGGCGCAGCAGCGACTCCTTGCTCATTTCCAGGCTGAAAACGGCGACAATTGCGTTCGCTTTCACTGCGGCGTTCTGGGCGATGTTGATGGCCAACGCCGTTTTGCCCATAGAGGGGCGAGCGGCGATGATGATCAACTCTCCCTTCTGCAAACCGCTGGTAAGCCGGTCCAGATCTGTGAAGCCTGTGGCGAGCCCTGTGACCTCGCGGCGCTGCTTGTACAAGTTGTCGATGGACCCAAAGGAGTGCTGAACAATCTGGTCCAGTGATTGGAAGCCCTGAGCCATGCCCTGCTGGGTAACTTCGAGCAGTTTTCCGCCGGTGTCGTCGAGCACCGAGATGGCGTTTTCGCTCTGGTCGGCGGCGCGCGCAATGGCCGCCGAGCAAATGGCCATCAGACGCCGAAGCAGGCTCTTGTCCTTTACGATGCGGATGTACTCTTCGATGACCGGGCGGCGCGGCAAGCCCTCCGTGAGCGAAGCCAGGTAAGCCACACCGCCCACCGCCTCAACCTCCTTGTTGCGGGCCAGTTCGTTGGCCAGGGTCACGATGTCCACGGCGCGCTGCGAGTCCATCAGTTCGCCCATGCGCTGGAAGATGCGCCGGTGCGAGTCGAGCGAAAAGTCGTCCTGATTAATCTTCTCGGCGGCCTCGGCGTGGGCCGCATTGTCCAGCAGAATCGCGCCGAGGATGGTCTTCTCGGCATCGATGTTTGCCGGCAGCCCGGCGTCAAGAGTCAGATCGGGGATGGTGGCCATACAGGTAGAGTCTAGGCCGGATTGGCGGTTCAGAAGAAGGCAGGGTAAATGCGCATAAAGTGGAAAACGCGGACAACTTCAACTGGCCAAGGCCTCTACCACCGCCTCCGGACGGTGGGCAACTCCTCGTGGCTGAGGCCGCTAGCTGTCCGCACCGCTCGCACCTCCACAACCAGCGGCAACGAAAACTGATGCACCGCCGACGGTTGCGCCTTGCCCTTGGCAATGGCAGCTGCCTCGCGCATGGCTTCAACAAGTTCGTTTGCAAAATCCTTACGTTTCATTGGTTGACCCTGCGCGCTGATAGCCGGGAGTGCGGATGCAAAGCTGCGATCACGGCGGTTGGGTTTTTTGCGATTACGGTGAGGAAGGCTCTGGCTGAAGACTCCGGGGTGCGCCGCCCACCTTCCCAATGCTTGACTGCGTCGAGTGAGAAACCGAAAGTGTCTGAAAAACGGGCTTGCGTCATCTTCAGGCGCTTTCTTATGCCCTTCACATCAACCTCGGCAGGGAGGTTGACTTTGTAGCCCTCAGTCTTACCGGCAAGAAAAGCATCCACTTCGTCCAGTCCGCTCATCAGGTCATGAAACAGTTTTGCCATGGCTTACCTCCTGTACTGCGCGAAGATTTCATCCGCGCGCTTGGCCAGTTCGTTGCGCTCTTCTTTGTCAAATTCCCCTTCTCGTTCTTGGGGTATGCGATAACAAGGAAGATCGGAAATGCTTCGTTGCGCAGGATGTAAACCACTCGCGCCCCGCCGCGCTTGCCCATGCGCTCCGCGCAATACGAACCTTGCGGAATCCGCCAGTTCCCTGCATGACCTCGCCGCACTCCGGGTCCGCCGCTACCATTGCGACTATTTGCTCGCGCTCGACTTCGCTAAAGAGGGCTTCGGCAATCTTGAGATAGCCGGGCATTTCGACGACGGTCTGCACTTTTTTCTTGTACTCCATTGGACACTTTTTGTCAAACTGAAGTGCCTCTCGTGGCCGATGCCCCATATTTGCAGCGTTCCACCCCATGCTCTGAAAAATGGCGGGGCGAGCACCCAGCGAGCTATCGTATGAGTTCAGAGGGTGAATGGTGAATCTCGGGCCTGGAGAGTTGTTCCTGAGAATCGACAATGCCACGCGATCTGAGGTTTTCGGGTGGTGGGAAGCGCGGAGGCTACGCTACAACCTGCTCGTTGGAGTCGTTGGAGTTGTTACGTTGCTGCTTGTTCTTATTGCTGGATCGGCGGCCGTCAAACCCGGAGTGGATTTCGAAGAGCCATTTGCGATGATTCTCGGCCCCTTTGTTTATGGTCTGCTGGCAAATCTCTGCTATTCCTTCGGTCCGATCTTTGACACCGTGTTCTACCGAAGAGCGCCCCGAATTGCCTTATTCAAAGCGGGCCATGCTTTCTCAATCCTACTGACTGCACTTCCCGGAATCTGGGCGGTGACCGCTTGGTTGATCACGGTATACACCGGAAAGAAACTGGAGTAGACCCTATTGTCCAAACAGCGATGTCGGCAGAAGAATCGCACCATCTCAGCGGGAGTCTCTATAAACTGGCCGTTGCCGGCAATATCTCGTCCACATCTACCCACGCGGTGGGGTAGTTGCCGGTATAACATGCGGTGCAATAGCCGGTGTGCTCTTCGCCTTCGCAGCACTTGAGCAGGCCTTCGAGGGATAAGTAGGCCAGTGAGTCGGCTTCAATGAAGCTTCGTATCTCGTCAACCGACTTATTGGCTGCAATTAACTCCCGCTTGCTGGGGGTATCCACGCCGTAAAAGCAAGGCGAGATGGTGGGCGGGCAACTTATGCGGAGGTGGACTTCTTTCGCCCCCGCGCCGCGCACCATGCGGACTATTTTTCTACTTGTTGTCCCGCGGATGATGGAGTCGTCAATGAGGATGACTCTCTTGCCCTCGAGCAGGTTGCGAACCGGGTTGAGCTTTAGACGGACGCCGAAGTCGCGGACGCGCTGTTCCGGCTCGATAAAGGTGCGGCCCACGTAATGGTTTCGAATGAGACCGAGGCGGAAGCGGATGCCGCTCTCTTCCGCATAACCAAGCGCTGCGGTGACGCCGGAGTCGGGAACGGGAACGACGAGGTCGGCCGGGACGCCTGACTCGCGGGCAAGCTGGCGGCCCATCTGGTCGCGGCTTTCCTGCACCCAGCGGCCAAAGACGCGGCTGTCAGGGCGGGCAAAGTAGACATGCTCAAAGATGCAACTGGACTGGGGGATGCCTGTGGCGTACTGGCGGCTGGTGACGCCGTCTTCGGTGACCATGACCAGTTCGCCAGGCAGGACGTCGCGCTCGTACTTGGCGCGCAGCAGATCGAAGGCACAGGTTTCGCTGGCGAAGACGATAGTGTCGGGGCCTTCAGGATTTTTGATGCGACCCATGGAGAGGGGGCGGAAGCCGCGCGGATCGCGGGCGGCAAAGATGCGGTCGCGAGTCATCATCACGATTGAAAAGGCGCCCTCGACACGGGAGAGCGAGTCGGCGATGGCGTCAACGAGGGCTCCGGCGTTGGAGTGGGCGATGAGCTGGACGATGATTTCCGAATCGGAGGTGGTCTGGAAGTAGGCTCCGTCGCGCTCAAGGCTGGCACGCAGGTTGCCGAGGTTGACCAGGTTACCGTTGTGGGCAATGGCGATGAGGCCCTTGGTCGAATCGACGCGGATGGGCTGGGCGTTGAGGAGGGCCGAGTCGCCGGTGGTGGAGTAGCGGGTGTGGCCGATGGCCATTTGGCCGGGCAGCTTCTCGATGACGTCGTCAGTGAAGATTTCGCTGACGAGGCCCATGCCTTTGATGTTGGCAAGGTGCTGGCCGTCGGCGGTGGCGATGCCGGCTGATTCCTGGCCGCGGTGTTGGAGGGCGTAGAGGCCTAGATAGGCCTGCCGGGCGGCTTCAGGATGGCCATGAATGGCGACTACGCCGCATTCTTCGCGGAGTTTGTCGCCTGCTGCGACAGGGTACAGTGAACAGTGAACAGTGGACAGTTGCCCGGAGATATCGGCGATCCCATCCACTCCCTGGTAGAGCAACCGGGTCATGCCGTTACCTCGCCGTGGAGGGTGGCTTCAAGGGCATTGGCCCAGGGCTTGCGCAGACTCTCGAGCGGGGCGGAGATCATGGGTTGCTTGTAGACGTTGATTTCAAGATTGTCGCCGCCGGTGGTGCCGATGCGGGCCACAAAGTACCCGTATTCGTCGGCCAGTTCTTCCATATCCACTACCTGGGTTGGGCTGGTGGAGACGATCAGGGTTGAAGCAGGCTCAGCGAATAGGCCAAAGAGCGGATGGGCCATCAGCGACTGCTCCTGCTCCACCTTGGCGCCTATCCCCAAGGGGAATGCCGCCTGTGCCAAGGCGACTGCGATGCCGCCGTCGCCAATGTCGCGGGCGGAGTGAAGCAAGTGGCGCTCTGCCAGCACCTGGAGCAGGGTGTGCAGATCGGCCTCGGCATCCAGGTCGAGCGGTGGCGGCTGGCCCCAGACGCCGCCCAGCACTGCGTTTGCGTACTCAGAGGAGCCAAAGCAGACCAATTCGGCCGACGCCGTGGCCTCGGTCTCCACCGCCTCGGGGTGGATGGCAGCTGGATCGCTGAGTACGGGAGTCAGCGGGTCGGCACTGCTCTCGACCAGTTCTGAAGGAAAAGGAACCTTGAGATCGGGATTGGGCTCTTCGCCGGCGGGGATCGGCCACAACAACAGAATGGCATCGCCGCCCTGCTGGAAGTGCGCCGGGACAGCTTTGGTTACATCTTCCAGGATTCCCACGATGCCCAGCACCGGGGTGGGATAGATGCCTCCGCCCTTGGTCTCGTTGTACAGCGAAACATTGCCGCCGGTGATGGGGGTACCGAGCGCCGTGCAGGCTTCGGCGATTCCGTCGATGGCCGCTGATAGCTGGGCCATGATCTCCGGCTTCTCTGGATTGCCGAAGTTGAGGCAGTTGGTGGCCGCCACGGGCGTTGCGCCGGTCATGGCCACCTTGCGTGCGCACTCCGCCACGGCATGCATTGCGCCCAATTTGGGGTTCATGTAGGCCCAGCGGCCGTTGCCGTCCAGAGCCATGGCAAGGCCGCGTTCGTGGCCGGCGGTTCCGGTGCCCTTGATGCGCATCACGCCGCCTTCGCCACCGGGGCCGATGACGGTATTGGTCTGCACCATGGTGTCGTACTGCTCGTGGACCCAGCGCTTACTGCAGACGTTGGCGCTTGACAGGAGTTTTTTAAGGTCGGCGGTAAAGTCGCGATCCTCTGCAAGTTGGGCCTGAATTTCTTCAGAAGGCTCAAGGGGGATGGGACAATTCCACACGCCCACGGGACGATGGTAGAGCGGGGCGTCGTCAGTGAGACATTGATTGGGGATGTCGGCTACCAGCACGCCGTGATGGCGAATGCGGAGGCGCGATTCGGTTTCGACCGTACCAACGATTACGCCGTCGAGGCCCCACTTCTCAAAGACGCGGAGTACTTCGCCCTCGCGGCCCTTGGTGGCCACCAGCAGCATGCGCTCCTGGCTTTCAGAGAGCATGATTTCGTAAGAGGTCATGCCGGTTTCACGCTGCGGAACCAGGTCAAGCTCGACATCGAGTCCCACGCCGCCGCGACCGCCCATCTCGCACGTAGAACAAGTCAGCCCGGCTGCTCCCATGTCCTGGATGCCGACGATGGCGCCGGTTTGCATGGCTTCCAGGCAGGCTTCGAGCAGCAGCTTCTCCATAAAGGGGTCGCCTACCTGGACATTGGGCCGCTTGGCCTCTGTCCCCTCGTGGAACTCCTCAGAGGCCATGGTGGCCCCGTGGATGCCGTCGCGGCCGGTCTTTGCGCCAACATAGATGACTGGATTGCCGGCACCGCTGGCCTTGCCGTAGAAGATTTCGTCAATCTTGACCATCCCGAGGGCGAATGCGTTTACCAGCGGATTGCCGCTATAGCAGGCCTCGAACTTGGTTTCACCACCCAGGCAGGGAACGCCAAAGCAATTGCCATAACCGGCGATACCGCTGACCACACCTTCGACGATGGAGTGGTTTTTGGCCAGCACTTCAGGCTCGGCTTTGCCCGGCTCGATGGGGCCAAAACGCAGCGAATCCATCACCGCCAGGGGGCGCGCGCCCATGGTGAAGATGTCGCGCAGAATGCCTCCCACGCCGGTGGCCGCGCCTTGATAGGGCTCAATGTAGCTGGGGTGGTTGTGGCTCTCAATCTTGAAGGCGCAGGCCCAGCCGTCGCCCACGTCGATGATGCCGGCATTTTCACCCGGTCCCTGCACCACGCGGTCGCTCTTGGTGGGTAGCCGCTTGAGATGCACGCGGCTCGATTTGTAGGAGCAGTGTTCGCTCCACATCACGCTGTAAATGCCCAATTCTGTGAGAGATGGGACACGCCCGAGCGCTGCGAGAATGCGGTTGTACTCATCCGCGGTGATGCTGTGCTGTGCAAGCAACTCCGGGGTTACCGCGACCGGTTCGGGAACGACTGCAGAGGAGGCTGTGGTCATCACGATTGCCTTCATTGTCGCATGGTATTCACATTCAGGGGCAGGACAAGCGGTGTGGAAAGACGGGTCTTGGGCGCAAATGCCGCATTCCCGGTGCACTTGCCGGACACCTTTCGAATTTTCCGATGTGCTAGAATTCGCGGCAGTTTCAGAAGAGCTTGCAATTGAGCTGCAAATTCCGGCCGGGCGGTCCGCCGGACGCAGACCTTTGCTCGCGGTTTTCACGATTCCCAGAGAACTCGGCTTTGAAGCTTATAGCTCAAATTCCATACACAAGGGGAAGCTGATACCGATGAACCCGACGCGACGCACCGTTCTTTCTTATCTTGCGGCCTTTGGATCGGCGGCCGGCCTGCCTTCATTCCGCGCCTTACTTGCTGAAGCGGTGAAAAGCGACGTCAGTGGGCGATTGAAGGCCTCAGCCGGACCGCAACTCTACGTAGCCAAGGACGGAGACGACAGGAATCCCGGGACCAAAGACAGGCCCCTTGCGACCCTCGCAAGAGCTCAGGAGCTGGTGCGCGGGATGGCTAAGAATAAGGTGGCGGGTATCACCGTTTGGGTCCGGAAAGGCACTTACTACCAACGCAAGCCTTTGGTCTTTGAGGCGGCCGACTCAGGTACATCCAATTGCCCGGTGACTTACTCCGCATTCCCGGGCGAGGAAGTTACGTTGAGCGGCGGCCGCCGGCTCGACTGCCACTGGACCCCCTACAAAGACGGGATCATGATGTGCTCTCTGCCGGAGATGAAGGGATCGACGATGCCGTTCACTCAACTGTTTGTCAATGGCAAGCGGCAGATTCGCGCCCGTTATCCGAATTATGACGCCAAGAATCCGCTGGTCTGGGGCGACGGTTACATCGACGTGGCACAGGCTCCGGAGCCGTGGCCGCCTACGCAATTCCACTTTGAACCCGCGACGTTCACAAAGAAACGCTGGGCAAAGCCAGAGTTGGCGGTGGTTCAGATATTCCCGGTGGCTTATTGGGGTTCGTTGCAGTGGCAGGTCAAGGACATCGACTGGGATGCCCACCAGGTGAAACTCGGCTGGGGCGGATTTCAGATCAACGAGCTTGAATGGGGCTCAACTTCCACGGGGCTGGGCCGGAGCAAGTTTTACGCTGCAGAGGATGGCGCGGAAGCGCCCTACAAGGCGCGGTTCTATATTGAGAACGTCTTTGAGGAACTGGATTCGCCCGGCGAGTGGTATCTCGATTCGGAAAAAGGAATCCTCTATTACATGCCTGCCGCCGGCGTTGATTTGAACCACGCAAAAATCGAAGCGCCGGTGCTGGACCAGGTGGCCGAGTTCCGCGGCTCGCAGCAGGATCCGGTCCACCACATTAGCCTTTCTGGCTTCAGAATTGCGCATACAGCCAGCACCTTCTTCAAACAGTACGAAGCACCTTCGCGCGGAGACTGGACCATTCACTGCGGCGGCGCAGTGTTCATGGAAGGCGCGGAAGACTGCGGTGTTGAAAAGTGCTTCTTCGATGCTGTCGGCGGCAACGCCATCTTCCTCAATAACTACAACCGGCATAACAGGATTTACGGCAACAAGATAACTGAGACTGGCGATAGCGGTATCTGCCTGGTTGGTTTTGAGCCGATGGCGCAGGGCACAAATCATCCTGTTCCGACAGAGAACCTAATTTCGAATAACCTGATTCACGACTGCGGCGTTTTCGGCAAGCAAATCGCCGGGATTTTCAGTTCAATAACCTTGAGGAGCACCATCAGTCATAACTTGGTCTATAACATGCCGCAAGCCGCCATGACTTTCAACGATGGATGGGGAGGCGGCCACATTATTGAATTCAATGAAATCCACGACACGGTGCTGGAAACATCGGACCACGGACCCATCAGTTCCTGGGGACGGGGAAGGTATTGGTGTTACGAGCAGAACCATGGGCCGTTTTCGCACGGCTCTGGTTATCACGAAAACGAGAAAGACTTTGTCTTCTCCAATCCCGAAGAAGACGGATTCATAAGCGAGTTCAGGAATAACTATCTTCACGAAGAGGCCTTTATCCATCAGGTTTCTCCGCTAAGGCAAATGGGGATCGATTTCGACGACGGGTCATCTCACTTTCACGTTCACGACAACCTCTGCGTAGGGCTGAACCTTACGCTGAGCTGCGGCGATTACCGCACCGTGGAAAACAATATCTTCATCCATCCTAGTAATCCCGTGATGTTCTGGGGAAGTTATGAACACAACCACGACCGGTTCACGCGAAACATCGTTGTGTCCGGCAAGGATGCGGCCAACAAGCCAGCTGACTCCTGTCGAGTGTGGAACGGCGCCCTGCAGGGGCCGTTTGTGGAAGAGATGGACTACAATTTATTCTTCCTGGAAGCTGGCCCATTCTCTGCGGAGTACGCTCCTCGGGATGGAAAGCCTGCGCACCTTTCGCTGGAACAATGGCAAGCGATGGGCTATGACAGGCACTCAATCTGTGCCGACCCGATGTTCGTGGACCCGGAGCAGCGCGACTATCGCGTAAAGTCCGGCTCTCCGGCGCTGCAACTGGGATTCAAAAACTTCGATCTAAAAGGGGTGGGATTGCTCCCTGACTTTCCAAGGAGCTACCTCGGTTGAACCACCGGGGCTCCTCGACTTGCGATACGTAGGCATTCTCATCAATGGTGTGTTCGGCGAAAACCTGGGCCGAGTCAACGCCCTTTTCCGCGACGTACAGAACGCGATACAATTCAGTGGCGGATGCGTTCAGCGCGTCTGGCCGGTGAGAAGTTCGGCTGCCATGGATTTCGGCATGGTTAGCTTGGCTGATTTTACGGACTGGATATAAATAGAGCAGGCACCTCAACGAGATGTGCCGGGATGGCGGAACTGGCAGACGCAGCGGACTCAAAATCCGCCGACCGCAAGGTCGTGGGGGTTCGACCCCCCCTCCCGGCACCAACAAAACAAAGGCTTTAGATCGAAATGGCCACGCGGATAGGAATGGCCATTTTCTGCTGGTGTCAGTAGTGGTGTCAGTTGCATCCCTCACCATGTACCGGAGAGGCGGTCCACCACGGACTGCATGTGATCTGGTGACAGATGAGCATACCGTGCAGACATGGTGATTGTTTTGTGTCCGGCTGCCTCCTGAATCTCCTTAATACCCGCACCACGCATGGCCAACCAACTGCAAAACGTGTGCCGGTTGGAGTGCCAGACGTAGCCGGTAATCCCGGCAGCCTCAAGACAAGGCAGGAACCAACCGCGTGTATCGTTGCGGGTCCACTCTGCCTGAAACACAAGGTCTGAGGGTTTCCGCTCTGGTGTCTTGAGAAATTCAATAGATGTGGCAGCATCCGGGTCTAGGCGAATCGTCCTGGGGGAGCCGTTCTTAGTCTCCGTGAGGCGAATGCTGCGATTATCCAGATCCACTTGGCTCCAAGTCACGGTGTACTGCTCAGACAGTCGCATTCCGGTGTGGACACTGACAACAAACTCCGCAAGGTGTTCGGGGCAGCGTTGCTTAATCACTTCGCACAACTTGCCGTATTCCTCACGGCTAAGGAACCGCAACCGTGCGCCGTTCTCTCGCCGTTGCCTCACACTACGGGCGGGGTTCTGTTTCACCTTCCCGTTAGCCACTCCAAGGCGATACGCAAGGCTCAGAAAGGCTTTGTAGCGGTTTCTGGTTGCTGCTGATACCTTCCGCCTGTCCAGCCACTCATCAAGCTCCTGCGGGGTGATCTCTGCGGCTGGACGGTTGCCCAATCCCTCGCGCAGAATCCCTGCCTTTACCACGTAGTCACGCGCAGACTTGTGCTCTGCGGTGTGTTTCAACACAAGGTCTATAAGGTTGTTCAGCGTTACCTTCTTTGTGTTGCGGAGTACAGGAACAATCTTCCCTTCCCGTGCCTCATTCTTGTGCCGGATGTATGCGCTTCTAGCTGCGGTTTTGGTGCCCTCCTTCTCGCGGTGTAGTTTCCCCTCGGTGTCTGTCCACCGCACCCACCACTCGCCGGGACGGTTTACAGGGTCTTTCTCAAAGACTCCGCGCACCTTCTTCTCTGTGCTCAGGTTTCGTGCTCTTGGCATCTACTCTCCCTTCGGTGTCAGTTAAATCGGACTTGCTACTTTAATATATCCGCCGAACTGACACCATGCAAGACTTTTCTTAGGCAGCTAGTGCCAGAGTGGACTGTGGTGAGACAAGATCACGCGGTGACTCATAGTGGTTGCCCTGCGCGAACCTGAGGAGACTGGCGCGGGTGATTAGCACTTTCTTGCCAATCCTGCGAGTTTCAAACTCACCCGCTGCCAACAAATAATCAATCGTTCTGACACTCACGCTGAGGGCATGAGCAGCGGATTTTCTATCGTAGAGAATCTTGTCTGTCATGCTGCCTCCTGTACCCCGTGGGTATATCCGAAATGCGGTATAACGCTTGCGATGGACATTAGACTTTCACTCCAAGGAAACAAAGGAAAAGCCCACTACCGAGTCAACGGTGGTGGGCCGGGTGGCGGTTTGGGCTGTAATCTAGGTTTAATCCCTGATAGTCAGTCCTCTAAACTCTTGCGGACAACTTTTCATTGCGTGATATTCCCCGCGTTCGTACCTTTTTGGGACCTTGGCGGACGGCATGACGCTGTGCGACCTTCGTTCCCAACGTCGCAAATCCCCAGTGTTGACGGCACCTTACGCGATTAAGGCGTTGCCAGTGCTATTCAAACTGAGAGTTTGAGACGGGTTCGATCGTACCCCCCATACCGCAAGAATGGTTCGAGACATTGGCCAAATTGGCCGGTTTTCCTCTCCTTTCCAAAGACCGAACGCGACGGGGTACGACGGCGGAAAACGGAGACCGCAGACTACGCGGCCAGTTTGGCCCTCCTGTCCTTGGCTTGCCCTTGGCAACCACAACTGGTGATGAGGTCGTTGACGAGGCCGTATTCTGTGACCTCACAAGCAATCCCGCAGTCGCACATGGCCCTCCAGCGTGGGCAGTTGCAGTCGTGGCTGGGCGGAGCTGGTCTCAATACCAGCAGACGGCCATAGCGGCAATTTACAAGGCTCAATGAATCTTCTTCTTCAATAGGCATAAGGCTTCCTTTAGACATAGCGGTACTTCCTCTGCTTTCAGGAGGTGTTGAGGGCGGATCTTTGACGCCGTAGCGCCAATGTCCGCACGGTGTTCAGGTCGTGGGTTCCTCTCGTGGGAGAGGGTGAGTCTAAATGCGTCCCATAATGGCGTCGAACTTGGCGTTAATCTCTGCGAACTTCGCGTGGTCGGCTCTCTCCTCCAGTTCCTTCGGGGTGAGGCGATTGGGATGGATTGCTCCAACAATCTGGTCAAGTGTGAGGCCCCGCAGGACTTGCTCCAGGAAGCGCACTTTCCAGACTTTGTTCTTAGAACCTGTCCAGAAACTAAGGTGATCGTCGCAGGAGCAGGTGCGCGAATGCGATGTGGATCATGGTTTCGGCGGAGGTGTGGCGAAGTTCGTAGTCTTTGCTGAGACGGCGTGACCAGTTGAGCCAGGCGAAGGTGCGTTCGACGATCCAGCGCTTGGGCAGTACGCGAAACAGGTGTTGTTCGTTGCGTTTTACGATCTTGACGGAGTAGTCAAACATATCTTTTGCCCAGTCGATCAGCTTGCCTGTGTAGCCGCCATCGGCGAAGACAGTGGTGATCGAGTCGAAGCGGCAGAACAAGCGCATCAGCACGGCACGGGCCGCCACACGGTCCTGGATGCCTGCCGAATGCACGATCACCGCCAGCAGGTTGCCTTGCGTATCTACCGCGATGTGCCTCTTGCGGCCCTTGATCTTCTTGCCCGCGTCGTAGCCGCGCCGCCCCCTTTTAGCGCCGTCTTGGCCGACTGCGAATCGATAATCGCCACGGTGGGCGTGGCGTTTCGTCCGCCGGCCTTGCGGCCCTGTTCGCGTAGCGTCTGTCCTACGCGCTCCCACACGCCGCTGTCGCGCCAGGAGCGAAAATGCTCGTGAACTGTTTTCCAG
>OCZT010004190.1_pt1 | contig 14602 bp, 8 predicted proteins | sample 1539031 | NCBI WGS metagenome assembly OCZT01 (sample SAMEA3539308, study PRJEB22396) | soil metagenome | biome: tundra; feature: field; material: soil | place: USA | collected 2010-05 | depth 0.15 m
CAAGCGAATTGTGATTGAACGGCCTCGCCAAAATTTCATAGCGTCATCCCGTGCACGAACCCCAATCTCCGCTCCATATCGCGTTTCTGACGCACGAACCGTTTTATCCGCCCTCCGGCGGCGGCTCGGCGGAGGCCGTTTATCTGGTCGAAGAAATGGTCCGGCGCGGCCATGAAGTCCACGTTTTTTGTCCGCAAATCGCCGAACCCGAGGCCGTCGAAAAGAAATTCGGCGTCCGCTTGCACCTGTTCACCGCCTGGCCGATGGGCCGTTATGCCCGGCTGCGGAATTTCAAATACCTGCTCTATCCATCCTTTTTGCAGCGCATGGTTGCCCGGGCCGCGCGCACGATAAAATTCGATTTGCTGCTCTCGCAACACGCGATTTCCGCCGTGGCCGCCGGCCGGTTGAAACGCCGGCTGAACGTGCCGGTCGTGATGAATTTTCCCGACCTCCTTACCGGTTTCATGGAAACCTGGCCGGCCTACATCGCGCCCCGCCCGTTCGTCGAGATGCTCAAACGCTACGAAATTTCCATGCCCGTCCGTTACGGCGTGGATGGTGTGCTGGCGATTTCCGACACCCTGGCCGATTACTTTGTCGAACGCGGTTATCCGCGCGAAAGAATCCTGCCGATTTACTACGGCTATGCGGCGGAATATTTTCCATTTTATGTGCGGATGATTGCGCCAAAACTCCCGCCGGTCGTCGTCATGCACGGCTCGCTGGATTTTCATCACCTCGGCGACATTGCCTTTGGCGCGATCCGGCACGTGACTCAAAACCGTCCTGGCACCATCTTTCGATTTGTCGGCCAGCGCACCGCTGCACTGGAAAAACTTTTGAACCGCGCGCAGGAATCCATTCCCCATTTCCACTTCGAATGCACCGGCTTTGTGCCTTACGCCGAAGTCGCGAGACACCTGGCCGACGCCAGCATGGGCATCGTGCCCTATGAGGAATCAGCCGGCACGCACTGCGCGTTTGTCGCCAAAGTCGTCGAATACGTGGCCAGCGGACTGCCCACCGTCTGCACGCCGCTCCAAAGCATCCGGGGCTATTTCCAAAACGACCCGATGGTGCGCTTTTCGGAATTCAATGGCGCGGATTTCGGCAAAAAAATCCTCGACTGGCTTGATGAACCGCCCCTGGCCTGGCAAATCCGCGCCGCCCAATCCGCCGCGCGGGTCGAAGCCGAACTCGACTGGGGGCCGCTGTGCCGCCGGGCGGTTGATTTTGTTGAAGGAATTTACACGCGTTCAAAAAACTGACGCGCGCTCGTCGCATGAAAAAATCGGACTGGCAAAAACTGGCAGGAACTTCCGCCGATCCGGCCCGGGTCAAACATTTCCTCGATTTGCTCGCCGCGACGGGCGCCGGCCCCCAACTTGAAAAATTTTCCGCCGACCGGATTCGCGTCGTGGTTGCGCTGTTGAGCGGTTCATCGGTGCTCGGCAATTTGCTGGTCGCGAATCCCGACTGGCTGTCGGTGCTCGACATCCAGCAGCTTAAATTTCCACGCCGCGCAGAGGGCTTTCGACGCGAGATCGAAAGCGGGTTGAAACCGAAGCTCGAGGCGCGCGATTACTCCGGCGCGCTGGCGGAACTGCGCCGCTTCAAGCAGCGCGAAATGCTGCGAATCGCCGCGCGTGACCTCGCCCGCTTCAGCAACGTGGTTGAAATCACCCGCGAAATTTCGGACCTGGCCGATGTGTGCCTTGACGCCGTGTGGCGGATTTGCCGGCAGCAATTCACCGGGCGATTCGGCCAGCCTTTTCATCAGGATGCGGAGGGGAACTGGCAGCGCACGGAATTTTGTGTGCTCGGCATGGGCAAGCTCGGCGGGCAGGAACTCAATTACAGCTCGGACGTGGACGTGCTGTTCCTCTACAGCGATGAGGGCGAAGTGTTCAAAGCGCCGCCGGCGAAGAAAAAAACGCAGCGCGCCACGATGTCGAACCACCAGTTTTTCAGCAGACTCGCCGAGGCTTTCATCGCCGAGGTCTCCCGCGTGACGCCGGACGGAATGTTGTTCCGCATTGATTTGCGATTGCGACCCGAGGGTGACGCCGGGCCGCTGTGCCGTTCGCTTGAAAGCTATGAGAATTATTACGCGGAATGGGGACAGACCTGGGAGCGGATGATGCTCATCAAGGCGCGGCATGTTGCCGGCGAAGAAAGCCTGGCTGCCGAGTTCCTCGAAATGATCCAGCCGTTCCGTTTTCCCGGTTCGATAAGCCCCGACGTGCTCCACGAAGTCGCCGCGGTCAAGGATCGAATCGAGAAGGAAATCGTTGGGGCGGAAGAACTGGAGCGCAACGTCAAACTGGGGCGCGGCGGCATTCGTGAAATTGAATTCGTCGCCCAATCGCTGCAAATTTTACACGCGGGCCGGCTGCCGTTTCTGCAAACCGCGCAAACGCTTCCGTGCCTCGCCAAACTCGCGCAGTACAAATTGCTGGCGGAAGAGGAAGCGCAACAACTCGACGCCGCCTACCGGTTTCTTCGCGATGTCGAGCATCGCCTGCAAATGGAGGAAAATCAGCAGACGCACACGATTCCCACCGACCGCCATGCGCAACTGAGGCTGGCGCGGTTGATGGGCTTCAAGTCATTGGCAGAATTTGAGGCCGCGCTGCAAATGCACACCGGCAATGTGCGGCGGGTTTATGACAAACTCCTGAAATCAGACGCGCCCAAATCAACGCACGCGGTTCTACCACCGGAATTCGATGGCGCGGAGGCGGAATGGGAAAACCTGCTCGCCGCGCATTCGTTTCGCGACCCGGAGACGGCGTTTCGCCTGCTCAAGGAATTCGCCGAAGGCCCGGGTTACGTTCATGTATCGCCGCACACGACGGAACTGGCACGGCAATTGATTCTAAAATTCCTGGCTCTTTGTCCCGGCCAATCCGCAATTCATAGTCCCCAATCCCGGATTCTTTCCGATCCCGACCGCGTGGTGACGCGTTTGGACAGCTTCATTGAGGCTTACGGCACGCGCATGGCGCTGTTTGAAATGTGGAACGGCAACCCGGCGGCGTTTGAGTTGATGCTGTTGCTGTTCGACCGTTCCGAATTTTTGGCCGAGGCCGCCATTCGCGATCCGGATTTAATTGACGATTTTGTGGCCGGCGGGCGCCTGCGCCAGCGCAAAATGGCGCCGGAGATTTTGAAGGATTTGCGCCACGGACACGATGACGAAGACCAGTTTCTCTGGTTGCGCCGCTATCACGAGGCTGAGTTGATGCGGCTCGGTCTGCGCGACATCCTGGGCCTCGCCGATTTCGAGCAAAATCTCGCCGAACTCTCCGCGCTCGCCGATGCCTGCCTGCAATACGCGCTTGAAGTTGTCATGCGCAAAAACAAAATCCGGACGCCGCCGTTCGTCGTCATCGGCCTCGGCAAACTGGGCGGGTGTGAAATTGATTACGGTTCCGACCTTGACCTCCTGTTTGTCACGGACGCCCGGGCAAAGGAGCTGCCAAAATTGCAGCGGCTGGCCGTGAACATGAAGGAATTGCTGTCGCGCCGGACGGAGCAGGGGATGGTGTTTCACACCGACGCGCGGTTGCGTCCCGACGGTGAGAAAGGTTTGCTGGTCAACACGCTGGCAGCTTACGAGGAATATTACCGGCAGCGGGCGCAGCTTTGGGAAATCCAGGCGCTCACCCGCACGCGACCCGTGGCCGGAAATTTTGCGCTTGGCGAAAAATTTCAGAAGCTGGCGGCGGTACTGACGAATTTCTCGAAAGTAGTGCAGGCGTCTCGCCTGCCGAAAATGAAGTCAAGGCAGAGCAGACGGGACGTCTGCGCTACTTTGCCTGCCTGCTTCGCTCCCGACTGGAAAGAGCAAATTCATCAAATGCGGCTGCGCATCGAGAAAGAGCGCACACCGCAGGGTCAGGACGACCTGGCCATCAAGACCGGCAAAGGCGGTTTGATGGATGCGGAATTCATCGCCCAGGCTTTGTGCCTTGAAAAGGGCTGGCCGGAGGCAAACACCTTGCGCGCGCTCGAACGGGCGCGCGATGCCGGGGCGTTGCCGGACGCGGACAAGCTGCTGGAAAATTACCGCAAACTGCGCCGCGTCGAGGGTATTTTGCGCCGCTGGAGTTACGAAGGTGAAACAGTTTTGCCGGACGATCCCGCGCCGTATTATCGCGTTTCCGTGCGCTGCGGTTTTGCCATGCCGGAGGAATTTGGAAAGGCGCTGGCGAAATGGCGAAAGGCCATTCGCGAGGTTTACAACAAGGTATTCAAGTTTTCCCCCGCTGCCGGTTGACTTCGTAGAGAAAAACCGCCGCCGCCGCGCCCACATTGAGCGAATCCACCGTGGGCGGCATGGGAATGGCCACCGCTTCATCGCAAGTTTCCAGGACCGGCGCGGAAATGCCGTCGCCCTCGCTGCCGAAGACGATGCAGCAATCGCCGGTGAAATCGGTGCGGGAGATGGTTTTGTGTTGGAGTTCAAGCTTTAGCTTGTCTTGAGGAGGCGTTGATGCGGTCGAGGGCAAGCTGAAGCTTGAACTCCAACTTTCAGCGTGCGGATGCGCGGCGAGGCAACGGATGCCACGAGCGCGAAGGTCCTTCAGGCATTCAACGAGCGTCAGGTCCGTGGTGTGCGGTTTGGCGGTGAACTGATGCCGCTGGCCGAGTTTCGCCAGTTCGATGACCGGCAACTGCAGGATGGTGCCCATGGAATTGCGCACGGCGCGGCGCAAAAACGGGCTGCTGGAAGTTTCGCCGACGATCAGCGCCTGGACACCGAAGGCGACGCAGTTGCGCACCAGCGCGCCGAGATTTTCCGCGCTCGTCAGCGCGTCCACGGCCACGAGGAGCAACGGTTTCGGATGCTTCGATAAAATGTCATCCAACGAAGCGGGCGGGGGTATTTTCCCGACGGCGAGCTGGCCTTGATACATCGAGAAGCCGATGAGTTGCTCGAGCAATTTTTTGTCGGCGAGATAGACGTTGAGATTTTCCGGGCGCGCTTCGAGCAGCGGACGAAAACTTTCCAGATGTTTATCGGGCAGGAGGACGGACACAACTTCAAAACGGCTTTCGAGCAGGCGGCGCACGACCTTTTCGCCTTCAGCCACGAAGATGCCTTGCGCCTCGTGTTCCAACGGCCGCCGCATGGTGCGATACGGTGCGAGTTCAGGCAGGTCAAGGGAGGTGATTTTTTGAACGCGAAACATGTTGGTAGGGCGGGCAGTCCTCTGCCCGCCGCACGCTCAAATGTGAATCGCGGCGCGCACGGAGTGACGCGAGAATTTTGGAGTGCGGTGGCAGAGCGCAGCGGCGACACCGCTTTGGGGCGCCGCTAAACGCTGTAAAAGCGGCGTGGCGCTTCGCTTCCCGCCGCACTCCAAAAAAGTTTGGTTGCGGCTGTCCCGCACTGCGCGACCGCTCCGGTGGTGGTATGGCAAGTATTTGAAATGCAAACCTTTCTGTAAGATTCCAAATTGGAATCTTACAGCCTCCGCATCTTCCTCAGTGAGTTGGAACATGCAATCGGTGGGAAATCGGGAAAGGTTGCGTCTCACCGCTTTATTGAGGTTGCCGGTGCTGACGCCATACATCGCGGCTAGATCCCGGTCGAGCATCACTTTTTGTCCGCGAATCAAAAGAATTGCCTGCTCGATTTGCATGGCCGGGATTATTTTGGCGGCAGTCATGGTTCAAATTCACAATTGAAGCGTCGCGCACGGCACATCCTGCGCGGCGATTTGCATCTGGACGTGGGTGGCGCCGATTTTTTGGAGGCGTTCGGACATGACGCGGTGCGCGAGTTCGGTCTTGTTGCACTCGCGGCTCAAGTGGGCGAGGTAAAGGTGCTTCAACTCGGCAGACATGATTTCCGCGGCGGCTTCGGCGGCGGCTTCGTTCGAGAGATGACCGTGGCGTCCGAGAATGCGCTGCTTGAGACTCCATGAGCGGCGCGGACAATCCTGAAGCATCTTCACGTCGTGATTGGATTCGAGGACGAGGACATTCGCCGGGCGGATGCGTTCGAGCACCAGTTTCGTCATGTGGCCGAGGTCGGTGACGAAGGCGATGTTGCCGGCGGCGGTGCGCAGCAAAAAGCCGACCGGGTCCTGGGCATCATGCGGAATGGTAAAGGTGTCCACCAGCAGGTCACCGATTTCAAAGCTCGCGCCGGTGTTGAAGAGGTTGCAGTTAAATTTGGTCTGCAACTGAAATTCAAATGCTTCTTTCGTGGCGCGGTTGCAATAAACCGGAATGTTCAGTTTGGCGGCGATTCCGATCAATCCCTGGACGTGGTCGGAGTGTTCGTGCGTAACGAGAATGGCAGTGAGATTTTCCGGCACCCGACTGATGGTGGCGAGCCGCTGGCGGATTTGGCGCGGGCTGAACCCGGCGTCCACGAGGATGCGGGCTTCATCGGTTTCGATGTAGGCGCAATTGCCGCCGGAACCGCTGCCGAGGATGGTGAATTTGACAGCCACGCATGGACGTTAGCGGCAGGCAAGTTAACGGGCAAATTTTTTCCGGTGGGAAATTTGACAATTGGCAAAAAGTCTGCTAATTAGGGATATAAATTTAATTCATATGATAAAAAACCAACGATTCTTGCTCGCCATGAGCGTTGGATTGACAGTGTTTTCTGCTTTCACGACGCACGCCCAGACAACGGTGAGACAGCGTTTGCACGGTCATATACCGGAAGCCGTGTCACACTTGCAGCCGATTGGCCGCTTTCCGGGTACGAATCGTCTGAACCTGGCAATTGGGTTGCCGCTGCGGAACGAGGAAGCGCTGGACAATCTGCTCCAGCAAATCTACGACCCGGCCAGCCCCAATTTTCGCCAGTATCTGATGCCGGAACAATTCACGGAAATGTTTGGCCCGACGGAACAGGATTATCAGGCAGTCATTGATTTCGCGAAGACGAACGGCCTGACGGTGACCGGGATGAGTGCGAACCGGGTTTTGCTGGATGTGAGCGGTTCGGTGGCGGACATCGAGAAAGCGTTTCAGGTGACGATGCGGACTTACCGGCATCCGAAGGAGAACCGGATGTTTTACGCTCCGGATGCCGAACCTTCGGTTGACGTGGCGGTTCCCATTTTGCACGTCAGCGGCCTGGATAATTTCGAGTTGCCGCATCCCAAACTTAAAATCGAGCCCGCCGCTCAAACAGCGGGAATGGCGCCCAATGCCGGTTCAGGGCCTGGTAACACTTACATGGGCAACGATTTTCGCGCGGCTTATGTTCCGGGTGTTTCGCTCAGCGGCGCCGGGCAGACAGTCGGGTTGCTGCAATTCGACGGCTACTATTCCAGTGACATTGCGGCCTATGAAAGTCTGGCCGGTTTGCCGAGTGTTACACTGGTGAACGTGCCGGTTGATGGCGGGGTAAGCACTCCGGGCAGCGGCAACGGCGAGGTCTGCCTGGATATTGAAATGGTGATTTCCATGGCGCCGGGAATATCAAAAATCATCGTCTATGAAGCGCCCAACCCCAGCCCGTGGCCCGATCTGCTCAACCGCATGGCCAATGACAACCTGGCGAAACAAATCAGTTGCTCGTGGGGCGGTGGTTCGGCCGATCCAACTTCCGAGCAGATTTTCAAACAGATGGCTTCCCAAGGCCAGTCCTTCTTCAATGCTTCCGGTGATTCCGATGCATTCACGGGATCAATAACGTTTCCATCCGACAGCACGAACATCACCCAGGTTGGCGGAACGACGCTGACCACGACCGGGCCAAACGGTTCCTACGTATCGGAAACGGTTTGGAATTGGGGTCTCGATCAAGGCAGCTATGTTGGCAGCAGCGGCGGCATCAGCACCTACTACCCGATTCCAAGCTGGCAGCGAGGCATCAACATGACAACCAATCGGGGTTCAACCACCATGCGGAATGTCCCCGATGTGGCCCTGACCGCTGACAATGTCTATGTCAGATACGGCAACGGTTCGAGCGGCACGTTTGGCGGCACAAGCTGCGCGGCGCCTTTGTGGGCTGGATTTACGGCGCTGGTCAATCAACAAGCCGTTGCCAGCGGCAGGTCCACCGTCGGGTTTGTCAACCCGGCCATCTACACGATTGGCCAGGGTGCGAATTACGCCGTTGATTTTCATGACATCACCACCGGCAACAACACCTGGCCCAGCAGCCCGGCCAATTTTTACGCCGTGCCCGGTTACGACCTCTGCACTGGTTGGGGTACGCCTGCCGGTCAAAGTTTAATCAACGCTCTTGCCGGTCCGTCCGACACGCTGGTCATTACCCCTGCGTCCGGCTTTGCCGCCAGCGGACCGGTTGGCGGTCCATTCAGCGTGACCACGCAAAACTTTTCGTTGACCAACCTGGGGACAATTTCACTGAATTGGAGTGTTAATAGCACCGCATCCTGGCTCACGGCTTCACCGAACAGCGGCGCGCTGGCGGCTGGCGGGCAAACCACCGTGACGGCGAACCTGAATTCCGCGGCCTACAATCTGGCGGTGGGAACTTACTCCGCCAATGTTTGGTTCACCAATCAAACCACGAGCGCTGCGCAGCTTCGCCAGTTTACGTTGCTGGTTGGACAATCGCTGGTTCAGAACGGCGGGTTTGAGGCCGGCACTTTTACCAGTTGGACTCAATCCGGCAACCCTGCTTACACCTCCGTTACCAGCGGCAATTCGCAATTCGTGCATTCGGGCACATACGGCGCGGCACTGGGCCCTTCTGGTTCACTGGGTTATCTTTCCCAAACCCTGCCGACTTTTGCCGGACAGAACTATTTGCTCTCGCTCTGGGTGGACAGCCCGAAAATATCCGGAACTGCCACTCCGAATGAATTCAGCGTGTCATGGAACGGCCATATAATTTTCGATCAATCAAACATGGGCAAAATCGGGTGGACCAATTTGCTATTCATCGTCACGGCCACCGGCCCCAGCACGGTTCTCCAGTTGGGATTTCGGGACGACCCCTATTACCTCGGCCTTGATGACATCAACGTAGCACCGATTCCAGTGCTGGCGTTCCGGGCAGCAACCAAAACTTCCAGCACTTTCAATCTTACTTGGGGGACAATGACGGGCTTGGTTTATCAGGTGCAATACAAGACCAATTTGCTTCAGACCAACTGGATTAATCTTGGCAAACCACTCATTGCCACCGACGGTAATTTGACGGTGTCCGACACCAATGCCATCGGTTCCTCGCCGCAGCGGTTTTATCGCCTCATGGAGTCACCCTGAAGTTCCTCCACTCTTGCTCCGCTCCGCCAATGCGGTAGCATCAAGGCGTGAGCGATTTGCTTCAGCGCGTCGAGAACAACATCCAGGACCGCCGGCTGCTCAAACGCGGGCAGGCGGTTTTGGTCGCCGTCTCCGGCGGGTTGGATTCGATGACCTTGCTGCATGCGCTCCACGAACTTTCATCCCGCCACCGGTGGAAACTGACCGTCGCGCATTTTAATCACCAGCTCCGGGGACGCAGCAGCGACGCCGACGGAAAACTGGTCCGTCAAACCGCCGCTGCGATGAGGCTGCCCTTCGCCGCCGGACGGGCAAACGTGAAGGAATTTGCGAAAAAAACAAAATTGTCCGTCGAAATGGCCGCGCGAAAATTGCGGCATGATTTTTTTGCACGCATGGCGAAGGAACGCAACATCCGCGTCGTGGCACTGGCGCATCACGCGGACGACCAGGTGGAACTTTTCTTCCTGCGCGTCCTGCGCGGCGCGGGCGGCGAAGGTCTGGCCGGAATGAAATGGCGGTCACCGTCGCCGGTGGATTCAAAAATCATGCTCGTTCGTCCGTTGCTCGACGCGACCAAAGCCGAACTGCGAGGGTTCGCGCGCGGAAGCAAAATCCGCTTCCGCGAAGATGCCACCAACACGTCACTCGACCTGCCACGCAATCGCGTTCGCAACGAACTGCTGCCGCTGCTGCAACGTCGCTACCAGCCGGCCCTGACGAAAATAGTTTTGCGGCTCATGGAAATCGTCGGCGCGGAATCGGATTTGGCCGGTGAAGCCGCGCGGCAATGGCTCGTCTCAAAACGAAAAATTGAACGCGCCCCTCGCCCCGGCCATGCCCGCAAACCCGGTAGGGCCGACCTGCTGGTCGGCCCGGACGCGCGGCAACGCGTCTCTACCAGACTGGTTTTTGAAACCTTGCCCGTCGCAGTTCAACGTCGCGTTCTGCAATTGCAATTGTCGGAGGTTGGCGTGCCGGCGGATTTTGAATTAATCGAATCGCTCCGGGAAGCGGCCGGTGTTCGAATCAGCGTTGGTTCCGAGCTTTTTGTTTTGCGCGATGCCGCGGGCGGGGTGGATTTGCGGACGGAACCCCCGGGGAAATTCAACGCCCATGAAATGGTTCTGAAACTCGCGGGCAGGGCAGGGGACGTGGAGTTTGATGGCGTGCGTTTTGGTTGGCGGCTCAAAGCGGGGGCAAATTTTGCCCGGCCATACGGCCAGAAAGCGTGTGAATCTTTTGACGCGGACAAGGTCGGTGGCAGAATCACGTTGCGTCATTGGCGTCCGGGCGACCGGTTTCAACCGATTGGTTTGAAGTCATCGGCGAAACTTCAGGATTTGTTTACAAACCGGAAAATTCCACGCGCCCGGCGGCGCGAATTGATGGTGGCAGCAACGGAGGATGATGAAATTTTCTGGGTCGAAAATTTGCGGATGGGCGAGCATTTCAAGCTGACGCCGCAGACGAAACGGCGTCTGGTCTGGCGTTGGCGGCATTTGGATGACTCAAAAAGTTGAGTCCGGTCAGCATACAGGCAAATGAGGATGCATTGGCGATATGTTCATTGATTGTGTAATCAAGCTTTGACAACAACCTCAGTCACATAACAATAATCAGACCTCTATGGGACTATACAAAGGTCGTTTGTTTCGTCCGGTGCTTTGGTTGGCACTGCTGACCATCGCCATGTTTTCCTCAGGTTGCCGAACGACAACCGAGACTTCACTATTCACCACCTCAGGCCCGGGCTGGCACGTGCAAGAAGGGCAGGCCCTCTGGCGACCGGGCCGCGGGTTGCCGGAGTTGGGCGGAGACCTGGTGATGGTCAGCCACGAGGACGGACGGTGCGCCATCGAGTTTGCGAAAACGCCGCTGTCGCTGGTTTCGGCCCAAACTACCCGCACCAATTGGCTGATCCAATTCCCGGCGGGCAGAATGGGCTTCACCGGGCGCCGGCAGCCGCCGGCCCGCTTTGCCTGGCTTTATCTGCATGCGGCCCTTTTCGGGGAACAGCTCCCTCCGCCGTTGCGTTTTGAGCGCAAACCAGATGGAGGCTGGCGGCTGGAAAACACCCGCTCGGGAGAAACCCTGGAAGGCTTTCTCGGGCCGTGAGTCTGTTCCTGAAACGCTGGTGGTGGGCCTTGCTCACGGTGGCGGTCGGCATCGGATTGTGCCGGCTCCGGTTTGACGTGGACATCCTCAACCTGCTGCCGCCGGACGAACCGACGGTCCAGGGACTGAAACTTTACCAGAAACATTTCACCAACGCCCGTGAACTGGTTGTCACCCTCCGCGCCCCAGATGCCGAACGGGCCGAGCGGCTGGCGGATGCGCTGGCGGCCCGCCTGCGGCAGCAGACGAACCTGGTCGCCACGGTGTCCTGGCAGCCGCCGTGGATGGAAAATCCGGGTCAGATGGCTGAACTGCTCGGCTGCCTGTGGCTTAATCAACCGCCGGAATCCTTCGCCGCCCTCACCAACCGGCTGGCACCCGACCGGCTGCAAGCCGTGCTCACCGAAACCAAGGAAGTCCTTGCAACTTCCATGTCGCCGATGGACATCGCCCGGCGCGCCTTTGACCCGTTCGATTTGTTGAACCTGCCGGCGCTCACCAACTTCAGCGGCTTTTCCATGGAACAGGGGCAGCAAATGTTTGCCTCCTCGGAGGGAAATTTCCGGCTGGTGTTCGTGCAATCCGGCGTGGACCTGTCCAGTTATCGTCAGTGTGCAAGCTGGCTGAAATCCATCCGGGCGGTGGTGGCCGGCCTGCGGGCGGAGCAACCGAAGGCGGACTGGGACGGCGTCGTGGTCCATTACACCGGCCGTCCGGTTTTTGTGACGGAAATTGCCGCGAGCATGCAGCACGACATGAGCGGTTCGGTGGGCGGGACGACCGTCATCATCGCCCTGCTGTTCTGGCTGACGCACCGGCGCTGGCTGCCGATGCTCTGGCTGCTGACGTTGCTGGGGTTGATTTTGGGCGCGACCTTGGCGCTGGGCGGACTGGTGTTGGGGAGCATCAGCGTGGTGAGCATGGGATTTGCCGCCGTGCTGCTGGGGCTGGCGGTGGATTATGCCGTGGTGCATTACCAGGAGGCGCTGGCGCACCCGCAATTGTCCGTGCCGGAAATCCGCCGGGCCATTGCGCCGAGCATTCTATGGGCGGCCATCACCACGATGAGCGCGTTCCTGGTTTTGAACCTGGGCGGTTTGCCCGGCCTGGGACAACTGGGCACGCTCGTGGCCATCGGGGTCGGCCTGGCGGCGCTGGTCATGGTGATGATTTATCTGCCGCCGTTGTTTCCCAACCGCCGAAAAGCGCCCCCGGCCCAACCGCCGGCCCCTTGGTGGAGTTATTTTGTCCCGCCACAGGAATCGCCGGCGACCGGGATTGCGCCGGCAAAACAAAACTGCCGCACTGCCCTGGTGGTGACCGGGCTGGTGTTGTTCGCAGCGGGCGTGGTGCTGTGCGTTTACCGGCCCGGGCTGGACCGCAGCGGGAACGCCCTGCGCCCGGCGCGCGGCGAGGCGGAGACGACGCTCGACGAAATCAAGTCCGCGATGGGACTGCCACCGGACCCGCTCTGGCTGATCATCTCCGGCCGGGATGAACCGGAAGTTTATCGGCGTCTATCCCTTGCCGAAGGGGTGCTCAACGACGCGGTTTCCAATCACATCATCGGCCGGTATCTGCTGCCGACCGCGCTGTGGCCGCGGGCCGAGTTGCAGGCGGCCAACCGGGCGACGGCGGCCATTCTGGGAAGACAAGGCCCGGTGCTGCGGGAAGCCGCGCTGCGTGAAGGTTTCAACACCAACGCCCTGGTCCTGACCGAAGAACTGGTGCGGACATGGGCGCGCGCCGGCGCCAGCACGGGTGTGGTCTGGCCGACCAATCAGGTGAGCCAGTGGTTGTTGAAACGGTTCGTGGCGCGCACGCCCGACGAATGGCTGGTGATGGGCTTGATTTATCCGGCGACCAACCGGGTTGAGGCCGCCGCCCTCGCCGGCTTGTCCACCCGCCTAGCCGAAAACCGGGCGTTGCTTTCCGGCTGGGAACTGCTCGGGAGCACGACCCTCAAGCGGGTGCAGGCAAGAATGTGGCAGGTGGTGACGCCCATGGTTCTCCTCGTGCTGGCTTCGCTCTGGTTCGCCTTCCGCCGGCCAACCGAGATCCTGCTGGGCGCGGCGGTGTTGTTGCTGAGCGGGCTGTGCCTGCTGGCGACGATGGCGGTTGCGGGCTGGTCCTGGAACCTGATGAACCTCATGGCCCTGCCGCTGATGCTGGGTGCGGGGGTGGACTACACCATTTTCATCCAACTGGCCTTGCGCCGGCATGGCGGTGACCTCGGCCTGGTCCGGCGCTCCGTCGGGCGCGCGTTGATGCTGTGCGGCGCCACCGCCATGGCCGGGTTCGGCTCGCTCGGCTGGTCCAGCAATCCCGGCATGGCCAGCCTGGGCAGGGTGTGCGCCGTCGGCATCGGCGCCAACATGATCATTTCCGTGTTTCTGCTCCCGGCCTGGTGGGTCTGGTTAAGTCCAAAGTCCAAAGTCCAAAGTCCAAAGTCCGAAAATGGTGACAGTCAGCCGTCATCTTTCACGCATCACGTTTCACGCGTCACGTCCACTTCTTCTTTCTATCGCGCCGGCTTGTGGCGTTTCGGCCTGGCCGTCGTGCGAATCCTGCCGGCCGGATTGGCGAAGGGCTTTTCCGTAATCGTGGCCGAGTTTTATTTTCTTTTCCGACGCCAGCGCCGCGAGGTGGTGGTGCGGAATTTCCTGCCTGTCTTTGCCGGCGACCGGGCCGCCGCCGAAAAGGCCGCCCACCGGCTCCATCGGAAATTCGCCCTGAAACTGGTGGACCTGTGGCGCGTCGAGGGCGGCGTGCCGGTGCAAAACTGGCTGACCAACTCAAGCGAACTGGAAATCATCCGGACCGCCCAGCAACGCGGACGCGGCATCCTTTTCATCACGCTCCACCTCGGCAATTGGGAGCATGGCGGCCTGTTACTGAACCAGCTCGGCATCCCGCTGACGGTCCTCACCCAGGCCGAACCCGACGATGGCCTCACCGACCTTCGCATCGCATTGCGGCGGCGCTGCGGGGTCGAAACCCTGATCATCGGCCAGGACAGTTTTGCTTTTGTGGAGGTCATCAAACGGCTCCAGGCGGGGGCGGCCCTGGCGATATCGCTCGACCGGCCGCCGGCCAAGAGCGGCGTGCCGGTGGAATTGTTCGGCCACCCGTTCGAAGCGCCGCTGGCGGCGGCGGAACTGGCCCGGGCGTCGGGCTGCGCATTGATCGGGGTGACGATTGTCCGCCGGCGCGCCGGTTACGCCGTGAAGGTGCTCCCGGAATTTGCCTATGACCGCAAGGC
>OCZT010004191.1_pt1 | contig 14601 bp, 3 predicted proteins | sample 1539031 | NCBI WGS metagenome assembly OCZT01 (sample SAMEA3539308, study PRJEB22396) | soil metagenome | biome: tundra; feature: field; material: soil | place: USA | collected 2010-05 | depth 0.15 m
TTTTTTTCAAGCAGAAGACGGCATACGAGATATTGGCGTGACTGGAGTTCAGACGGTGTGCTCTTCCGATCTATTGCCGTCCGGGACAATGGTCTTCACGCCCTCTCCGGAGAGGGGGATGACGGGAGGAATGCCTGTCAGTGCGCTCCCGTTGTTGGCGATTTTGAATATGCCGTCGGATTCGGTGCCAAAGTAGACGTTGCCCGTCGCATCGGTGACAACCGTTGTGATCGCATCTGTGCATGGACTAACGGTTAAAGGGGCCGCACACGCCGGCGTCAGCGTTGCGAGCAGCGTGGGGATGGCGGCGTAGGTTTTGCTTGAGGAGTTGTACGGCACTTGGTACAGGTCGGAATAGGTGCTGTATCCGACAGTCGTCCCCGAATTCGAAATGAACGAGTCGGTGAAGTACACGTTGTCGTTTTGATCGACGGCAATGGCGCCGGTGTATAGCTGGCCACCGGAACCGGCAGGCTCAACGTAGATCTGGACCGGCGCAGGCGTCGCGCCCCCCGTTGGATAGAGGCAGGCCACGTTGCACTCGAAAACCGAGTACGGAGCGCTGGGGGTGACGGAACCGGCATTTGCGTTGGTGGTGAAAAACAAGTTGTGCCCACTGTCGACCGCAAGACTGGCCACGTTGAAGCCGTATTTCCCGTTGCCGAGGTTGATCTTGCAGATTCCCGCAGTGTCAGGCAACTGGCCGACGCCGGCGCAGGCCGGTGGAGGCGTGCCAGTCGAGCCGGTGCCGCTGCCCAAAAATGCGCATTGGCTGCTCGTCGGACAGACCGAATTGATCGGCCCGTAGGTTCCCACCCCGTAGGCCCCATTGGCGGTGGTGTTCACGGGAATCTTATAGACGACGTTGCTGGACTCGCCCGAAATGTAGAGGGAGTTGTTTCTATCGATGGCCATGCCGCCGGGGCCGATGTCGCTTTCGCCAATGACTGTCATCACCGCGTTTTGGTTTGTAAATTGCTCTGCGAAGCCTCCGTAAGAGGTACCGGCTACGAAGACGCCGTCGGAATTGACGGCTGCGGAATGGCCGCCGGGAGAGGCGGAGCCCCAGTTGCCGCCGACCGTGGCGACCGTGGTGTTCTCGAAGGTGGCAACGCTGTTGGTCTCGTTCGCTCCCCAGAATTGCTGGCTGACGACGATGGGGGTTTGTGCAACTGCGATCGCAGACGCGAACAGCAGGATAGCCAGCATCGACAGCAGGGCAACGCAGGTTTCCCGCGCCGAGTACCCCTTGAGTCTATCTAATTTCGTAAGCATCACAATTCCTCCGGGTATAAACCGTTAGTTATTGGAACGGCCTATGCGTTCAACGCCGTATTTTAAAACCTAGCGGACAACTCCGGCATCTCCGGTCAAGCGATTCTGCTGCATGCATCGATGGTGTGAGCGCCCCATTTACGCTCGCGCCGAGTGTCCTGCTAAAGCGTCATGTATAAACTGTCGTTTGTTGCGCGCTCCGGCCCAGCCCCCCATGCCTGGCGGGGGATGGCTCAAAATGCGAGAACCAAGAAGGCGAAACGGAGTGCTGCGCCGTACGCTCCTGTACAACTCCACGCGAGCCGCCGCAACCGGTGCGGAGGCACGCTAAATCCCCAGCCAAAGCCATCCCCGATATCGCCTTCATTGCGCCTGCCCGAAGCACAATTCGATTCCGAGTGCCCCGGACGCCGCGTGCACATAGATGTGCTGAAAATGCAGGATCATTCTCGTTCCACCGGTTATGGTTGTCAAGAAGATTCTGACCCGGATAAGGCTTTCTTTCGACAGGCAAAAAAAAACCCTTGACCTTGATCGCTCGCAAGCCACATAATCTCAGACCGAATGAGCTCATCGATTCTTGAGGCACTGTATCGTTCGCGACCGCGTATTCGCGACCGCGTGGTGGTGCGATCGTTCATCCGCCTTACTCCGAATCTCGCACAGCTTGGCAGCCGACGGGGGGTTTTTCCGATGACGCGTTTTCCTGAATTTAGACCGGTGCTCGCATGTTTGGGGTTACTGATCGCGGCCCTGCTGTTATGGCATCCGCCCGCTTTGGCGCAAGAGACCACGGGCACTGTGTCCGGCGTGGCGAAGGACACGACGGGCGCAGTGATCCGCGGTGCCTCGGTCGTGGTGACGAACTTGGACAATAACTCCGAGCGCAAGACGGTGAGTAACGGCACCGGTGAGTTTTCCGTGCCCGGGATCGAGGCGGGCCTCAGGTACCAGGTGCGGGTGGAAATGCCGGGCTTTTCGACCTGGCAGTCGCAGCCGTTCCCGCTCCGGCCCGGGGACCGGGTTGGATTCAGCGATATCCGCATGCAGCCGGAGTCGACCACTGCCTCGGTGACCGTGGAAGCCTCCGACAACCAGACGATCAAGCCTCTGGATACGCCGGAGCGCAGCGATGTGATTACGGCCAAGGATCTGGGTACGCTGGCCCTCGTGGGCCGCGACGCGACGGAGCTGATCGGAATGCTGCCGGGATTCGCTCTGGTCAGCAACCAGGTCAACAACCAGGGACCGAACACCGCGGTGGTGGGCATGAGCGGTCCCACCGGCTCCTATTCCGCCAATGGGGCTGGCCCTACCGGACTGGCGACCATTCTCGACGGCGTCTCGATCCAGGATATCGCTAACAATTCCGGCACCGTGCAAATGGTGAATCAGGAAATGATTCAGGATATCAAGGCCACCACGTCGACCTTCAGCGCCGAATATGCGAAGGGCCCTGCGGTGCTGAACGCCAACACCAAGCAGGGCGGCACCTCATATCACGGCGACTTCTACATGTATTTCCGCGACACCGTGCTCAACGCCAACGACTGGTACAACAATTATCTCCAGCAGACACGCCCCCCCGGAACCTATTATTATCCCGGTGGGCAGTTGGGCGGTCCACTGTGGATTCCGGGAACCCGATTCGGACCGCACAATAACAAGCTCTTCTTCTTCTTCGGTTACGAGTATTACAACCAGAATTACTCACCGGAGACCCTTGGCTCGTGGGTTCCAACCATGTCCGAGCGCCAGGGCGACTTCAGCCAGCAGTCACTGAACTCCGAGTTATGCGGCCTGCGTCCCGACGGTAAACAGAATCTGAATGCAGTCCAGCCCATGTGTTTTACGGAGAACTACCTGCCGAACGGCCCTGCCGTCGCGAACGGCAACGTAGCTGCAATCAATACTCCTTCTGGTGCTGCTGGTAAGGCCCTGGTCAACTGGCTGCCGCTGCCCAATGCGGATCCGTTTGTCAACGAACAGGGTTACAACTACATCCAGCAGGTCGTCCAGACACAAAACGGGTCGATACTTCATGCTCGGGTGGACTTCGACCTGAGCGACTACAACAAGCTTTATGCCACCTACGGTCGTCAGTCGCAAATCAGCGATGAACCGGTCGCCTGGGGATATGTTCCCTACTGGTCCATGGAGTATCCAGGGGGCGTCACGTCGGGCGACCTTTCGAACATCTTCTCCCTGCACTATGTGCGGATCTTCGGCGCCAACGTCACCAACGAGGCCAGCGCTTCCATGTCCTTCATCAGCAACCCCGGCAATATGGGCAATCCCCAGGCGGTGAGCCGGTTCTACATGAATGACTACAACTGCTCGAATGCGGCCCTACGCGCCACGGCGTCATGCAAGAATTCCGGCAGCGACAACTTCAACTACTTAGGGGAATTCAAGACGAGCAACGGGGACTATTCGGTGCCCGCCCTATCGGACTACGGCAGCCTGGGCTATCCCAACATGCTCATGGCGGGCGGCTTCTACAACAATCAGATCAGGATGAAGAAGGTGGTGCCGACGCTCGCAGATACGGTGGACTGGGTCAAGGGACGGCATGGCTTCGCATTTGGCTTTTATGCCGAACGGGGCATCTTGAACGGGGATGCGGATTATGGCTCGGCATTCCCCCAGGGCGAGTACAATTTCAACCCAGGCAATGGCTTCTATGAGTTCAACCCCAATCAGGGGCAGGCATTCCCGGAGGCCCAGAACATAGCCTGCGAGAGTCCCGATCCACAGGGCACCAGCCGCCTTTCGGGCGCCGCCGACTTCGGAGCCTGCATCAACCCTGTGGCCATGATGTACATGGGCTACGCGGACAGCTTTACGCAGACCAACTTCTCACCCATCGTCGACATGCAGTACACCTCGCTGGCCGGGTTCGCCAACGATTCATTGAAGTTGCGTCGGCTGACGCTGATTCTCGGCGCCCGTGTCGAGCACCTCGGACCATGGTTCGACCGCCACGGCAATGGCCTGGCCACGTTCTCTCCCACGCTCTACAACAGCGAATGCTCAAACGACGACGCACTCCCAACCGGACCCCCCGTTCTGCGCAACTGCAACAGCCAGGCCTTGCCGGGAATCACGTGGCACTCCGCGAACTCATCCGTCGCCAACTCGGTGAGCAGTCCGCCCACAATTTACTTCTCGCCGCGGCTCGGCGCCTCAATCGATATCTTTGGGACGGGCAGGACGGTGTTGCGCGGAGGGTGGGGCACCTATCGCAACCAAGAGGCGTTTAGCCCTTATGCTCTGGCTGCCGCCACCGCGCAGGGTTACAAGACGACCAACCGCGTGGGACAGGAGAACTTTGCTCTGATTGACAACCAGACGCCGATCAACCCTCCCGATATCGACGTGGAAACGCTCAGTCCCTCGGATAACGTGCGGCCCATCTATTACCAGTTCAACCTGACCTTCGACCAGCGGTTGCCCGAGAAATCGTTCCTGAAGAATTCGCTACTGGAGGTTGCCTTCGTCGGAAGCGAAAGCAGGAACCTGCCGACTTACAATTCGGGCGGCGTCACCTCGGGGTCCTCCCCGGGGGTCACCAATGCGGGGGTCGCCGGCTATAACGGCGCTTCGGATCTGAATGTGATTCCCTTGGGCACGTTTTTCGGCTCCACGTTCGCAACTGGCGAAATTGACCCCACTGCCTGTGAGGGAAGCACGGGAAACGCCAGCCTCGGCGGTCTGGACACCTGCCAGACGGACTTCTTCCGGAATTATCCTTTTTACCAGCACATCTATTCGCTAAGCCACAAATTTTACGCGAACTACAACAGCCTGCAGGTCTCATGGAACAAGTCGGCGGGAATGGTGAGCTGGGGAGCCAATTACACCTTCTCCAAGGATCTGGCGACGGCTGCGTCTTTCAGCAACGCGCTCGCCGATCCCATCAATCTGCGCAACGATTACAATCCGGCCACATTCGATCGATCGCAGGTCTTCAACATTCATTACCTTGTCAATTTAGGAAAGCGCTATAAGGGCGGCAATCGCCTGCTGACCGCCATCGCCAATAGCTGGCAGATTTCCGGTATTTCCACTGTGCAGAGCGGTCCCGACCTGCCCTCGGAGCAGGGCGAAAACTTCTCGTTTGGGTCCGGGACGATTCAAGCCACTCAGGTCTCGCTGGCAGAGCAGGGCGGGGGCGCGAACCAGGATCACACCTGCGCGAACACCTATGGCATCCCAGCCGACAAGAACGGCGCCTACCATTGCGTGTTTAACATCAACTCGGTCGTCTGGATGGGCAGTCCCGACTACGAGCTGATGCCGACCGTGACCGGCAACCCGAAGGCAGGCCTCGCGAAGCATCAGTTCATCAATCCAACGGCGTTCGGAGTTCCGCTGCCCGGAAGCCCCACGTCGGGCCAGTATGCGCTCTCAACCAACCCTACCGGACAGGGGCAATATCGCCTCCCGTATATTCACGGTCCGGCATACTCGAACAGTAACCTGTCGGTGATTAAGGCCTTCCGGGTGGGAAGAGGGGAGAAGAATGTGCAATTGACGGCTTCCGCCTTCAATTTCTTCAACCATCCTCTGGTCTCTTTCAACAACAATGACCCCTCGAATCTGGAGTTGGGTAATCTGCTGGACGCAGTTCCGGGGCAATCCCTTACACAGTCGCAACTGGGATACAAGAACTTCGGGATGGCGAATATTAAGTACGGATCGCGCTTGATGGAACTGAGTGGGAAGTTTACGTTTTGACGAATCGCCCCGCCGGACCGGCGTGCTCAATGCCGGGTGGCCGTGGAAGGCATGGACCGGCGGCAGAAAATCTACGGATGATGCAATGGGATTGTGGAGGAGGATTGTCATGGCCATCGAGATTGCAGCGAACTTTCGCCGGCTGACGCGCGCCGGGGTTTGGTCACTCGCAGGAATATTGACATTGTGCGCAGCCGCAGTGGGGCAGGCTCCGCTGGTGAGCGTGGGCTCGGTGGTTCCCATTCCTATCGACAGCAACATGAACCAGATTTACAGAATTCTCTTTTACAAGGGGAATGTCCTGGCGCTCGACTCCGGAGCCGACGTGCTCTTTCAGTTGCAGCCCGGCGCAACGATATGGAATAACATAAGCGGACCCCCACGAAACGCGAATTTCCTCGGGGGCGGCTACAACACCTCAGACATGGCCATCGATGCCCAGGGCACAATCTACATTACCGATGCGTATCCCCCCAGCGATGCCGGGACCGCCCTCTTCTGGCGGTTTCCTTACGATGCGGTAAAGAACACGTGGGATCTTTCGACGGCCGGCGCTTGGGGCGGCAACATCATCGACCCGAACAACGCACCCACCACCCTCGTGGGTGAGCAGGGGCAGGGCTCGGTGGGCGTTGTGTTCCAAAACAGCCCCGCGATGGACGGCAGCGGAACGTTGTACTTTTCGGCTACTGCGAATCAGATCTTCTCGGTCCAGGTAGACAAAGACGGCAATGCGGACCTTCCGACCGTCAGGGCGGCGTCCATTGTCAACGCATTGAATGGGGGCGGGTCACATCTGGCGATCGACGCGACAGGCAACCTCTACTTCGTCGAGGGCCACGCCATTAACGCCACTGCCGGGGTTCGCCCCGCCGGCACCACCGGCATCTGGTTCATCCCCGCGGGCACGACCGGCATCACGGGAACGAACGGGTCGGCGGAGGCGACACTGCAAGCGAACGGCTGGAGGGTCGACAATGATCAGGAGAGTAGTACAAGTCCTGTTGTGTATGCCGGGGTGACGCTCGACGCCGCCGGCAACCTCTATATGACCTCTGAAATGAACTCGGGCTACGCCGAAACCTTTGCCGGGGTATGGGAGATTCCGAATGTTTGCGGGAAGCCTCCGACGGCGGCGAATCTCAACACCTGCATGGACGATAACGACATTGAGCTGCTGGCTCCAATTAGCGCCAACCAACCGTTGTCGATCGATTCGCGAGGTAACTTCTGGATCCCTACGTATCAGCAGTATTCTCCGTCAGGGGAGGCGAACCAGGTTGGCGTGTGGGCAATTGTTGTGTTTGCTCCGGGCGTCCTCAACCTGAACTACTCGACCCCACCGATCGGAGGCCCCTCGCCGACGGGGACAGCATCGCCAGCAGGGAATCTGTACGTAAGCTTCAACGGGACATATCAGCCGAGCGCTTTTAAGTTCTCTTCTGCTTCGGGCAGCGCGCCGGAGTTCGCATTGACACTGACAAATCCGCTTCCAAATACTTCGGCCGCCACTCCAACGGTTCCGTGCAACAGTACGACAGGTAATGCAAGCGGAGCCTACAGCACGTATTCGACGACGAAGGCCTGCTTGTTATGGGTCACGCTGGACCCAACCGTCCCCGGCCCCGTCTCCAGCGAGCTTACGATGTACGGCAACACGCCGGCGGCCTCGGGTACTGGGACGGTCCCCTACAACGTCAACGTCTATGTGAACGGAACCGGGCTGGGGGCGGGGGTTGCAATGCTCGACTCGCCTCAGTTGAATACGCTAGCCGCTCCCACCGCGCTTAACACTCCCGGGCAGGTGGCCTCCGACCCGATCGGCGACACCTGGGTCGCCGATGCCGGTGAAAAGCAGGTCCTTTATTTCCCCGCGGGTTCCTCCAGCGCATCGGGGCGGTCGGTCGGGACCGGACTCTCGGATCCCACAGGCGTTGCTGTGGACGGAGCGGGCGATATCTATATCGCCGACTGGAATTCGAGCAAGAAGCTGGGCACGGTGTACGAGATCCCCTGGGTTCCCAACACGTCCGCGGCAGGCGGCGCCTACGGTACAACCCAGATTGCCCTGAGCACCAAGGCCATGGGTCTCGGCAATAATCTCAATCTGGCAGTCGACGGCAGCGGCGATGTGTATGTCGCGGATCCCCAAAATGCCCGCGTGGTAAAGATTCCCACGCCTTCTCAGGCCTCCCTGGTAGTCAACCCCGACACTGCCGGCGACACCACCGCCACAACCACCGTCACCGTCGGCTCCGGATTCACCGCGCCTTCGGCGGTCGCGGTTGACTCTTCCGGCAACGTGTACGTTGCCGATGGCACTGCCAATGGCACGAGCTTGATCGAAATCTCAGCCTTTCCGGCCAGTGCGCAGACTACGATCACGGCCTCCCTGCCCGCTCCCGTCACTGGCCTGGCGGTCGATACCTCCGGGTCGGTGATTGCGGCGCTCAGCGGCGAAGGTCTGTATCGCATCCCTAACATCGTCACCAATGGTGTCGGCGTCCTGAGCGTGAACAGCGCAAGTCTAATTGACACCTCCTTCACTTTGCCCGGCAGCTCATCCTGCGGCGGGCCGGGCGCCTGCACCACCACCACCAACGTCACTTCGCCCGCTGGCGTGGCCTTGGATCAGCAGGGAAATATCTATGTCACCGATATGACGAGCGGGATTCCGAACCTCTATCAGATGAACGTCACCAAGGGATTCGTAAACTATGGCGTAGGCCTGACCCCCTCGGTCGCCGACGAGCAGGACCTCGATCTGTTCAATATCGGCAACGAGCCTTTGACCCTGACGCCCAATTCATATGCGTTTAAGGGGCCGGACCTCGCCGATTACTCCCTGACTAAGCCGAGCGGAGGCACCCAGTGCGATACCACGGGCGTCGCACACGTGGCTACCGGCTCCTCCTGCTCATTGGGGCCGACTTTCACGCCGCCGGCGCTGGCAAAGTCGGACCTCACTCCCAATATCTATTCAGATAGCCTGTCGGTTCCAACCAACGCGAGCAACATCGGGGGCGGCGGCACGGCCATCGCGGCTTTGCAGGCTGCCTCAATCAATGGCCTTGAGAACACAACAACGACCGTTCAAGTGAACCTTACTGCCGCGACCTATCCGGGGAGCGGAACGGTGACCGTAAACATTGCTCCGGACGTAGCTACCTCTGGCCAAAACGTCTACGCCCTCCCCTATGCGCCCCTAGGGACGGTCGAACTAACCCTGAGTTGCGGCTCGCTGGGCTGCACGCAGGCCTCGATCATCGAAACAGGGACGGCGACGCAGGTCAACAGTTCGGGCCAACCCACTTCCGTTACGTTTAGCAACCTGCCGGCCCTCGACGGCGGCACCTACAATGTGACGGCTATTTACCAGGGAAGCGTCCTCAACCTAATGGCAAAGTCGACGGGCACTGCGACCTTTACAGTAAATAGGGCAACGCCGGTCATTACCCTTTCCCAGCCCGTGGGCGTTATCCCCAATGCGACAAACGGGGTGTACTACATGCTGCAGGGCGCACCAAACACGCTCCTGGCCAACGTGTCTTCGGCGGTCGGGAGCCCCACCGGCACCGTCACCTTGAACGATGCAACGCAGGGGTCTTTGGGCGCCGCGACCTACACCTCGAACCAGATTTGGACATTCTCCGTAGGCGCCCTGGCTGTGGACCCCTACAGTCTCACCGCCTCCTACGGCGGGGATGAAAACTTTTCCCCGGTTTCCACCAAGGTGCCTGTGACTTTCCAGCTCATACCTGAGAGCGTGCTGCTCACGGCCAGTCCGGCTTCGGTGTCAACCAAAGCCGGAACGCCGGTGGCGTCCACTATTACCATCCAGTCGCTGGTCGGGTTCTCAGCGCTCAAAGGGGCCAACATCTCCTGCGAGATCGCTCCGGCGGATACTCTCCCGTCTTATTCGGAATGCACGTTCAACAACCCACAGCCCATTATCTGTTCGCCGATCGGCAATAGTACCTGCGCACCGTCGACGACCGTGCTCACGCTCAGTACCAATATCCCCGTCAACATCCCCATTGCGAGCAATACGCACAGGTCTCAACCTTTCGAGTCGCCATTGAGTTTAGCGGGAATTTTCGGCTTGGGGCTGTTGGGACTTACTCTGCGCAGGAGAGCGATCTTCAATCGCTCCCTGCTTAACCTCATCTGCTTGGTGTTGTCCTTTGCCGGGGCGGTGATGGGCATAACGAGTTGTACCAACTCGAACTACACCCATACGCCGGTGGTCCCTGTCTACACGACTCCGAGCGGCACCTACAAGATCAGCATCCAGGTCACGGATACTGCAACGGGCGTGGTGGAATCGCTGCCCTTCACGCTGGGGGTCACCATTCAGTAATCGGGCATATATGAACCTGAATTCTGCGGTTTCTTGAGGCCAACTGCCCGCCCTGAAGGAAACCCGGTTGCTCCGGAGCAACAGCCGCGGGTTCAATGATCGGGCAAGGTTGGTATGAGTTTTCCAGGGAGACACATCATGTTCAACAAGTCATTCATGTCGCTGTGCCGGTTCTCCGGATTTACGCTCAGCCTCGTGTTCCTGGCCGCATGCCTCTGCGCGGGAGCCCAGGCGCAGACCGCACCGGCTGCTATCGCCAGTTTCGCCGCCGGGGTGAACCACGCTACTGCCGCCAACTCCAGCTGCGCGTCATCGTGCACCATCGGGACTCTGGGCACCATTGCGAATCTGGCTACCGATAGCTTTGGGGACGTGCTCGCCGTGGACGCTAAGAACGGGGCGCTGTATGAGTTTCCTGCCGGCGGTGGAGAGGCCATCGTGCTCGTTGCGGCAGGTGGACTAGCCGGTACCCCCGTGAACGTCACAGTCTCCAGCGCGATTGTCACTCCTGGAATCGCCATCGACCCTGCGAACAACCTATATATCGAGGGCGGCTCCTGCGTCCTGGTGTACCCCTACGATTCGACGACCAATACTTGGGATGCGTTGTCCGCGCTTAATTCGGGCTCCACTTCCGCGACCGTTTGCGGCCCAACCGGCGCAGCGCCCACCTTCTACAATTTCGGAACTAAAACGCAGCTCTGGGGAATTGCCATTGACACAAGCTCAAGCTCTCCGAGCCTTGTGGTCGGGACCAGCCCGGCCGGCGCCTCTGCCGGCAGCAGCATTGTCAGCATCCCGGTCACTGGTGCCTGGGCTTCCCCGGTTGCCGGAGCGCCAACGACGATCGTTTCGGGCATGGCGGGAGCGCCGATTTCGGTTACCCAAGACGCGTCTGGCAACATCATCTATTTCGTCGAGGACGGTGCAGGTGCCCTGGCGGGCGCTTACAAGATACCCGCCGGTCAAACCGGGCTGAAGACGGATTCCGGACTTGCCCGAATCGATCCTTCACTGCCTCAAGTAACGGGAGTGGCCGCTGATGTACAGGGCAACATCTACATCGGCGACGACACACTGGGCGTTTTTGTGTATCCCCATGGCGCTACGTCTTCCAGCGCCGCCTTCCTGCTCACAACTGTGACCGCGCAGGGCGGAGTCGCATTCTCTGGCAACACTGGCCTGATTGTTCCAACCACCCAAACGCAATCGAACGGCTATGGCGACGTTGCTGAAGTCTCATTCAACGCAGCCCAATTCGGCACGGTAGGGGTAGGAGCAGCCCCAGCCTCGGAACAGGTGACCTTCACCTTCAACGCCAGCACGACACCGGCGAAGATCGAAGTGCTCGAGGACGGCAAGAGCACTCCCGACTTCGCTGTCAACGTCGGCGCCAAAAGTACCTGCTTGTCGACCCAATTGCCGCCTCCATACGCAGCCCAGACCAGTTGCCCGGTTACTGTAAGCTTCGCCCCGCTGGCGGCGGGCAATGATTCCGCCACGCTGGTCATGCTGGGCGCGAATAACACGCTGCTGGCTTCCATCCCCCTGGACGGAACCGGGATAGGCGCGGCGGTGCAGGTCCTGCCGCAGGTCCCTCCCGCTGCGCAGTCGACCATCGGCGCCAAAGGCAGTCTCAAGAGTCCTAGCCAGATGGCCGTGGACGCCGCCGGCAACCTTTATGTCGCCGACTCCGGCTTGGGAGCAGTAGAGATGTACCCGGCCAATTCAACGTCGGGAACCGCGGGTACGCCCGTGGGTACGGGCCTGAAAGCTCCCACCGGCGTGGCAGTAGACGGAGCCGGAGATGTTTTCATTGCCGATAGCGGAAGCGTCTATGAAGTGCCGGAATCCGATACGGGCGCCGGGCTGAATGCCAAGGGGCAGATAACGCTGAAAACCGGCCTCGGCTCCCAAGTCCAGTTGGCCGCCGACGGCCTTGGCGACCTCTATATCTCGGACGTGAGCAACCAGAAAGTGTATGAGCTGGGGAACTTTAGCACAGGCTTGAATACCAGCCTTCCCGGCGTCTTGGCCCCTCAATCCGTCACGCTCTCGGGTGCCGCGGTCAGCGCGCCCTCTGCCATCGCGGTTGATCCCTACAACGACCTGTTTGTGGTCGATGGCGGAAATGTGTACGAGATCACGCCGGCCAGTACCCAGACGCAAGTGCTTAGCGGGCTAAGTGGCATCAACGGTGTGGCCGTCGATCCATCTGGTTCCGTCTTGGTGGCCGCAACCGGCGGCGTGGTTCGTCTTCCTTCTGTGAGCGGCGTCCCGAACCCCGCCACCGGCGTTACCAACCCCACCGCCGTGACCCTGGATTCTCTAGGCAATATCTACGTAGCAGACGGCTCTGCGCTCGACGTGAGCTTCGACAGCGCAAGCGCGGGTCTCAATTTCCAAACATTAACTGCAGATCCGCCGGCCGCGAACTCGTCGGAGACGCTAACCGCGACCCTGCTGAACTATGGCAACGCGCCGTTGAAGGTGACCGGCTACAACAGCGTGCTCAACTATTTCCAGCCCACCAACGCAGCAGCCGGCTATACGGTGGCCGATTTCACCGAGACAGCGGATACTTGCTCCGGAAACACGATTGCCGTCGACTCGACCTGCACAGCAACTATTACCTTCAGCCCCGCTCCCGGCGATGGAGGCAATCTGACAGAGCAAGTTCTGGTTCAGGGCAACGTGTCCAATGCTCCTGTGGGTGTAAACGCCAGCGGCGTGGCTCCAACGTTGGCCATTGTCACGGCGACGGCGCCGACGAGCACTACCGGCACCATCGAGGATATTCCAGTTGCGGTGACCGTAACGCCCAAAGTTTCCGGCAGTCCCACGCCCACGGGAACGGTCACCCTGACGGTGGTCTACGGCAATAATGTGCCTCTCACCCAGCCAGCTCTGCCAACCAAGTACCAGCTCACGGCGCCGCTCCAGAATGGCGTGGCGACGTTCAATTCGGCTATAGCGACAGCACAAGGGATGCCCATGGCAGGGTTGCCCATCGCCAACTACACATTCACGGCCCGCTACAACGGAGACACCGCGTATACCTACGCGAATTCGAGCGCGTCAGCTCCCGTTTCGGTCGCCATCTCGGTGCCGACCGTGGTCATCGAGCCCACGATCAATGCCTCCCCGCTCAACACGGCCCCCACCAGCCCGGCACAATTGGAGCCTTATACGCTCCCCTGCACGTCGGGCCCTCCGGGCAACTGCACCACCAGCTATAACTGGGGCCAGCCTGCAAGCAACCCCCCGGGTTACCTTGTTGTTGCGGCCAATGGTTGCATCGGCTGCGTCGGCTCCTGGGGGAGTGACGGCACCGTCCCGCTATGGTCTTACAATTATCCTTTGACTGTGGCGTCGGCCAGCGGCGATCTCATGGTTGGCACGGCCGCCTACGCAGGCCAAACGAGTCCGAGTGGCTATAACTTAGGCTCGGTGAATTACGCCGGGACGAACGGGTCCATCTGCGGCACCGGGGCAGGCAGTCTATCCATTATCGACGTGTATCAAACGAACAGCGTCGACGTGGCGCCGTTTCCCGTTCAATGCGCCCCCATCATCGGCATCAACGGAGCGGTGGTGCCCGTATTCATGGCCTATTTCACCTTCACTCCGCAGTATACGGGGCAATATAGCGACCTGCTCCCGAGCGATACCAATCCGAACTACAAGAGCTCGACGGCAGCGCCCGTCAACATCTGGGGGGTGGCGCATCCCGTAGTGCAGATCAGTTCCAGCCCGGCAGCGCTCGTTGTGGCCCCCGGATCGTCGGTATCGGCCACGCTCACCCTCGCTTCGGTCCTGGGATATGGCTATATTGACCGCGACAACGGACCAACCCAGATTCCAAATTATGCCATGCCGCTCGCCTTGCAGTGCCAGGGCCTGCCCGCGTACGCCTCGTGCTCCTTCACCTATCCGGTTCCCAATCCGTTGGACCGGCAATCCGTCGCCTATGCGGCGGGGGTCCTTGTATCACCTTACAATACCGTGGCCTTTCCGGCCTTCGGTGGCTTGCTATGCCAAAATAGCACTGCGGCAGCACCGGTATATTGCGCCGTCGATATCGGCCCTCCCCCTGGATTTGTGCCTGGGCTCGCGATAAATCATAACGGCAAGGCGGCACCCTCCTGCGACGCAAGCGATGGATGCCTGGGGCCCGGTACTGTCATCATGACCATTAACACCAATGTGCCGCTGGGCACCGTCTC
>OCZT010004192.1_pt1 | contig 14599 bp, 14 predicted proteins | sample 1539031 | NCBI WGS metagenome assembly OCZT01 (sample SAMEA3539308, study PRJEB22396) | soil metagenome | biome: tundra; feature: field; material: soil | place: USA | collected 2010-05 | depth 0.15 m
GGCGGGGGTTCCGCGGAATGACCGGGCTCATGGAACTGACACGAGAGCATTTGGAAAGAATCCGAGGGAGCCTGCCGGTCGAGCGCGGCAATGTCAGCATCGACGTGCTGAGCTTCCTCAACGCGGTGCTGTATGTGGCGGAGAACGGGTGCAAGTGGCGGCGGTTGCCGGCGGGTTTTGGCCCCTGGCACACGATTTACACCCGGATGAACCGCTGGAGCAAAGCCGGGGTGTGGGACCGGGTCTTCGCGCGCTTGCAGCAGGCAGGAGTGCTGCAGGTTGAGTTGCGGGTGGTGGCCTTGGACAGCACGATCGTCAAGGTCCACCCCGATGGGACCGGCGCGCTTAAAAAAACGGGCCGCAGGCCATCGGCAAGTCGCGCGGGGGCTGGACCACCAAGATTCATCTGGTTGCCGCGAATGAGCGACAGGCCGTGGGGTTTGCCCTCTCCGCCGGACAGTGCGGGGACGGGCCGCAAGGCCGGGAGCTGATCGCCACGCTGGGCTGCCCGCGCCACGGCTGCGCCTTGGTCATGGACCGGGCCTACGAAGGCAACGAGACCCGCGGCTTAGCCAGCCTCCTCGGCTTCCGTCCGGTGGTTCCGCCCCATCCCCTGCGCCGAAAACCCTGGCGCTACAACCGCCGGCTTTACCGCCGACGCAACCAGATTGAGCGGCTCTTTCGCCGCCTGAAAGGCTTTCGTCGCGTCTTCACCCGCTACGACAAGCTTGACGTGCTCTTCCGCGCCTTCGTTCTCCTCGCCCTGTGCTGGATTAGTGTTAACAGGCCCTAACCAAAACCAGCGATAGGGAGCACTGGTCGTGGTAACGCCATCGCGATACGGATTGAGAAAAAGGTAACGCATTACGTCTTCGACTTCGTCGCCTTGGCGAAGACGATGTTCGTAAAAATTAGGCTGCCACGAAAGGCCCCGGGCAAGAAGTGTCGCTCGAGTTTTTGTTTTAAGGCGAGCGACGCAGCGAGCGATCGACAAATTTCCGGTCAGTTTAACGAGCAAGTGCAAATGATCCGGCATTAGTACGCCTGCGCGTTGGGACCAATGGCCGTCGGTCTCGAGGGATGTGATTTCAGCACGGATCGCAGAAGCGACATCGTCGTGCGTCACGCCTTCAGTCCGGTTCTCAGTGCAGAGCGTGAGAAAATAGGATGTTTCGGAAATCGAAACTCGGTAGCGCCGTAGTGCACCCTCTCCGCGACCAGCCGTGTGCATAAACCGAGGCTGGGGAGCAGGCAGAGCGCGAGCAAGCTCGCGGCCTACGGTCAGACGTCAGGTTTCTCCAGCTCCGCCAGTTTGCCGGCGGCGATTTCCCACGCGGTGGTGGCGGTGGCCAACAGGTCGACGAGGGTGCTGAGCTCGAGATTCAGGTGATGAAACTTGCCCTTGTCGGCGTAGGTTTCGGGCGCCTCCAGCGCGGCGGCGAGTTCGTTCTGCCTCGCCTCGAGCTTGGCGACCTCCTCCTCGAGCCGGTGGACCTCGGCGTGGAGTTTCTTGATTTCGCCGGGTGTGATGCGCTTCTTTTCGGGCGCGGCGATCGGCGCGGCCTTGGCGGCGGGGATGTCCTGCTTCGGGCGGGCGTCGGTGAAGCCGGCGGTGAGCGCGGCACGCGCGTTGGTGGCCTTGGATTTCTCGAGGTAGTAATTGTAGTCGCCGGCGTAGGGCGTCAGCCGGCCCGAGTGGACGTGCAGGACGTTCTTCGCGAGCTCGTTGATGAAATACACGTCGTGGCTGATGAAGATGAAGGTGCCGTCGTATTGTTTGAGGGCGAAGAGCAGCGCGTCGATCGAGGCGATGTCGAGGTGGGTAGTGGGCTCGTCCATCAGCAGCAGGTTCGGCGGGTCCAACAGCAGGCGGGCGAGGGCGAGCCGGGATTTTTCGCCGCCGGAGAGCACGGAGACCTTCTTGAAGACGTCGTCCTTCCGGAAGAGGAACGCGCCGAGGATGGCGCGCGCCTGCTGCTCGGTGAGATCGTTCTGCGCGGTGCGCAGCTCCATGACGTTCTCCATCACGGTGAGGTTGAGCTTGAGGTTGTCGGCGCGGTTTTGCGCGAAATAGCCGGGGAGGACGTTGCTGCCGATTTCGCGCACGCCGCCCTGGATCGGGATGATGTTCCCGAGAATTTTTAGGAGGGTGGACTTGCCGGCGCCGTTGGGGCCGACGAGCACGATGCGCTGGCCGCGCTCGGCCTCGAAATTAAGGTCGCGATACACGACGTGGTCGCCGTAGGCCTGCTGGACGTTCTTGAGCGAGATGACGCGCAGGCCCGAGCGGGGCGTCGGCGGGAAACGGAAGTGGATCTTCTTCAGGTCCTCGGTGGGCTCGTCGACGGCGACCTCCTGCAGGCGCTCGATCTGTTTTTCCTTCGACTTGGCGCGCGAGGCCATCGAGGCCTTGGCGCCGAAGCGGTCGACGAACTTCTGGAGGTGGGCGATCTCGCGCTGCTGGTTCTTGTAGGCGGCGGCCTGCTGCTCCTTGCGCGCCACGCGCTCGTTGAGGTAGTCGTCGTAGTTGCCGGTGTAGCGGTTGAGCGTGTTGTTGCGCAGCTCGAGGATGCCGGTGCAGAGGATGTTGAGGAAGGCGCGGTCGTGCGAGACGACGAGCAGCCCGCCAGGGTAACGCGTGAGGTAATCCTGAAACCAGAGCAGCGCCTCGAGGTCGAGGTGGTTGGTCGGCTCGTCGAGGATCAGGAGGGCGGGCTCGCTGACCAGCAGCCGCGCGAGGTGGGCACGCATCACCCAGCCGCCGGAGAACGTCTTGGCGAGCTTATCGGAGTCGCCCTCGCGAAAGCCCAGCCCGGCCATGATTTTCTTCGCGCGCGGCTCGAGGGTCCAGTCGATGTCCCAGTCGTCGTCATTCTCGGGCACGAGTTTCTTTCCGCTGGTGACGATCTGCATGATCGTCTCATCGCCGACCGGGGCGCTTTCCTGCGGCAGGAAGCCGAAGTCGGCGCCGCGTTCCCACTCGATCGTGCCCGAGTCGGGCGACTCGTCGCCGAGGATGAGGTTGAAGAGGGTGGTCTTACCGGCGCCATTGGGGCCGACGAGGCCGTAGCGGTCGGTGCGCGCAACAAAAAGCGACACGTCGCGGAAGAGTTCGCGGGTGCCGTAGGACTTGGAAATGTCGGCGATGGTGAGCATCGAAACCGACCACCACACCCTACGCGGAGCTCCGCGTCAATGCGCGGGTTGAGGATTGTGGGATATCTCACCTGGCTTGCTCACTTAGACCCGAAATCGCTCCGTATCGCACCTCTAGCTGATGGCGCTGTGAGCCTTGATGTCCGCTATCGAACCAAACCGGGAGGCTCGGGGCGGCATTCCTGTGACACCCGCTTGGAAAAAGCCAGATACGCGCCAATGATTCCATAGAACAATCCCAAAACTAAAACCCAAGTCATGATAAACGGAGCTTCATCGAAGCTATCCGCAAAATATACAAAAAAACTCACAACGGAATAGATGAAGGCTGCCCCAAGAAGAGTTACGTGCAGCCACCGGGCCCAATTTTTCCCTTTCGCTAGATAGAATGCGATCACGCAGGTGAGGCAAAAACGAACTATGTGAGCGGCAAGAAGCTGCGTGCTGCCAGCAATCCTGACGGCGACTAGGTTTGCGGCGGAGGCGCAAACGATAGCTACGGCTATCCAAAAGACTCGTTTGTGTGACTTCATCTTTGGCGAATGCTGGGCGCGAGTCGTGGTGGTCGCGGGTGCTGGCGCAGATTGAGACAATTCAGAGCGTTATCCGCACTCCGTTGGCCGAGGCTTCGCTGACCGGGTCGGTCGGTTTGCCCTGCTGGTCGAACACCTCGTACTTGATGGTCGAATTGAAGGAGTTTCCATCCTCGGAAAGGGTGATGGTCTGCGTGAGCACGCCGTGGCCGCCGGGTGACCAGCCGCCGCCCTTCGTGATTTCATCCAAAGCCGCCGGCGGCTTGGTCCAGTAGTAGACATACTTGGCTTCGTACTGACGCGGGCCGGTCTTCTTCCACACGCCATACGCGGGGGTCACCGGGGGCGCGGCGTCGTAGTTCGACGACTCCGTCATGGTGCCACCCGAATTGAAGGCATACAGGAAATCGAGGTCGGTGACGGCGGCGAAGGCGCCGGTCTTGAACTGCACCTTGCCTCGCCAGGCGCCGACGAGGTCGTCGCCGGCCGTTTCCGACTTGGCGTTGATCACCGTCGTGCAACTGCTCGCGAGCAGCGCGACCATCAAACTCAAGACCGACAGCAGGAATCGTTTCATAGGAGATTTGGTGGGGCTGAGTGTGTCCGGATCCTCAGACTGGGACAGCTGAAATTTTACCACGGATTACACTCGGAGACACGGATCATATTCGGATTCTGTATTTTGGCGCATCTGATCCGTGTTGTTTGCGTGTAATCCGTGGTCAAATTCCGGACCGTCGCGCTCGTCATGTCGGGCATGAAGCCCGACCCACGACACTCGAATCACCGATTCAGCGTGAGCGCGATGCAGCCGGCGACGGCGATGACGGCGCCGACGATGGAACGGCGGGTGGGGCGGTCGCCCTCGAGCCAGAACGCGATGGGGATGGACAGCAGCGGTGCCGTCGCGGCGATGGGCAGCACCAGGCCGCCCGGCGTGGTCGCGAGCGCCCATTGATAGCAGCCCACGCCGGCGACCGGGCCGGCGAGTCCATTGGCGAGCACCCAGAACCGGCTGGTGCGGCGTTCGGCCGCGTTGAGTACGGGCGCGGCGGGGAGGCGGCGGAGCAACCGCAGCACCAGCACCCAGACCGCGATGAACACGACCCCGGCGAGGATGCGATGATACGCCGCAGTGAGTCCGAACGTGACGTTGGCCACGTGTTCGCCCGCGGCCGTTGCGACGGTCACGCCCTTCCGGCTGACGAGGGCGCCGAAGCCTTGGCCCGCGGCGGCGAGGAGGCCGAAGAGAAAACCGATCGGCCGCACGTGGACTTTCGGCGGACTCGACTTGCTGGGCATGATGGCGACGGCGACGCCGACCAGAATCACGCTGCCCCAGAGGATTTGCAGCGTCGTGAGCCGCGTGCCGAGCCAGAGCCATTCCCCGAGCGCCGCGATGGGGGCGGCGAGACATTGCGTCATGAGCACGGTGAGTCGCGAACCGAGCATCGGCAGGGCGGCATAGACGCCGAGGTCGCCGAGACCCATACCGATCAGACCGCTGAGGAAGAACCAGCCGACGCTCGCGCTGCTGAAGCCATGGCCGACGGTGTGGGCAAAAAGCGCGAGCAGGATGGTAGCGACGATGAGCCGCCCGAGGTTGGCCCGCAGGGCGCCGAGGGCGCGCACACTGTGACTGGCGCACGTGGCGTTCAACGCAAAGAAGAAGGCGGCTAGAAACGAGGCAAACATCGGGTAGCCAACGACAAGAGCGGACCAAACCCCCCGAGGCGACGGTTTTTTATGTCCAGCGGAAGGGCCCGCTGCTAGCTTTCCCCTTTATGAAAGCCAAGAAAGCCAAGGCGAAGCCGGAGGTGGTGAATGCCGCCCTTGCAGCCAGGAAAGGCCCGGTTTCCAAGTTTATCGCCCAGCATTACCGCCACTTCAACGCCGCGGCGCTTTTGGATGCCGCCAAGGGTTACGAGAGCCATCTCAACGCCGGCGGCAAGATGCTCGTGACCCTCGCGGGCGCGATGTCCACGGCGGAACTTGGCATCTCGCTCGCCGAGATGATCCGCAAGGACAAGGTCCACGCGATCGTCTGCACCGGCGCGAATCTGGAGGAGGACATCTTCAACCTGGTCGCGCACGACTACTACGAGCGCGTGCCGCACTACCGCCACCTCACGGCGGCCGACGAGCAGAAGCTGCTGAACCGGCACATGAACCGCGTGACGGACACGTGCATCCCGGAGATGGAGGCCATGCGCCGCATCGAGCGGGTGGTGCTGGCGGAGTGGGTGAAGGCCGACCGGGCGGGCGAGCGCTATTTTCCGCATGAGTTCATGTATAAGATCCTGCGCGGCGGAAAACTGAAGCAGAGCTACCAGATCGACCCGAAGAATTCCTGGATGCTGGCGGCGTGCGAAAAGAACCTGCCGATGATCGTGCCCGGCTGGGAGGACGCGACGCTGGGCAACATGTTTGCCGGCCACGTCATCAGCGGCCACGTAAAGAACGTGCACACCGTCCGCACCGGCATCGAATACATGACAATGCTGGCCGCCTGGTACACGAAGACGGCGAAGAAGCTGCGCAACGGCGAAGGCTCGATCGGGTTTTTCCAGATCGGCGGCGGCATCGCGGGGGATTTCCCGATCTGCGTCGTGCCCATGCTGCATCAGGACCTGCAGCGCACCGGCGTGCCGCTCTGGGGCTATTTCGCGCAGATCAGCGACTCGACAACGAGCTACGGCAGTTATTCCGGCGCGGTGCCCAACGAGAAGATCACATGGGGCAAGCTCGGGGCGAAGACGCCGAAGTTCATCGTGGAGAGCGACGCGACGATCGTGGCGCCGCTGATCTTTTCGTGGGTGATGGGGAAGTGAGGATGTAGGGCGGGGTCGCTGACCCCGCCTCACCCGCATTGTCATTCTGAGCGCAGCGAAGAATCCAGTGGGAGTCCGTCGTGGTCTTCGATCACATCAAATTGGATTCTTCACTGCGTTCAGAATGACAATCAAGGCGGGGTCAGCGACCCCGCCCTACATTTTTGCTTCGGCGCTTTGCACCTTGGCGGCTTTGCGTTTCAACTGCCCACCGATGCCCAACGCCCTCGCGCACGAGAAATCGCCGTACCTGCTGCAGCACGCGGACAATCCCGTGGCGTGGCTGCCGTGGGGCGAGGCGGCGTTTGCCCGGGCGCGCGCCGAGCAGAAGCCGATTTTTCTCAGCATCGGCTACTCCACCTGCCACTGGTGCCACGTGATGGCGCACGAGTCGTTTGAGAACGCGGCGACGGCCGCGATCCTCAACGAGCACTTCATCGCCATCAAGGTGGACCGCGAGGAACGGCCCGACGTGGACAAGGTTTACATGACCTACGTGCAGGCGATGAGCGGCCACGGCGGCTGGCCGCTGAGCGCGTGGCTGACGCCGGAGCTCAAGCCGTTCTATGGCGGCACGTATTTTCCGCCGGAGGACCGGCAGGGGCGCGGGGGATTTCCGACGATCCTGCTGACGATCGCGCGCGGCTGGCGCGAGGAGCGCGACAAGCTCGTGGCCGAGGGCGAGCGGGTGATTGGCGCGCTGCAACTGCACGCCGAAGGAGGAAGGGTGAAAGGTCCCGCCGTCGCCGAGGCTAGGGCGGGCAGGGCAGGGAGCACGGAGGAGACGCCGCTGGCGGTGGCGGGCGCGGAGGCGTTTGAGAAGGGCCTCGGCTATTTCCAGCAGGCGTTTGACCCCCAGCACGGCGGATTCGGGGGCGCGCCGAAATTCCCGCGCGCGTCGAATCTCAATTTTCTTTTCCGCTGCGCCGCGATCCAGGGCGTGGCGAGCGCGACCGGGGCGGAGGCCGTCGAGTGGGCGGCGCGCACGCTGCGCGGCATGGCGGGCGGTGGCATCCATGACGCCATCGGTGGCGGGTATCACCGCTACTCGGTCGACGAGGCCTGGTTCGTGCCGCACTTCGAGAAAATGCTCTATGACCAGGCGCAGATTGCGCTGAATGCGCTTGAGGCGCGGCTGGCCACGGGCGACGAGCGCTATGCCTGGATGGCGCGGGATATCTTCGACTACGTGCGGCGCGACCTGACGAGTCCGGCGGGCGGGTTCTACACGGCGGAAGATGCGGACTCAGAAATAAGTGGCACGGGCTTTCCAGCCCGTGGCGATGAGGGGAACACGGGCTGGAAAGCCCGTGCCACGAAACACGCCGAGGGGGCGTTCTATGTGTGGACCGCGGGGGAGTTGCGGGCGGTGCTGGGCGGGGACGCGGCGCTGTTCGTGGCGCACTTTGGCGTGCGGGAGGCGGGCAACGTCGAGCCCGCGCAGGACCCGCACGGTGAGTTTCACGGGAAAAATATCCTCGCGCAAAGCGGACCGCTCGGGGCGACCGCGGCGCAATTCGGGCTGACGCCGGAGGAGACCAACGATCGGTTGCTGGCGGCGCTGGGGAGCCTGCGCGCGGTGCGGGCGCAACGGCCGCGGCCGCTGCTCGACGACAAGATCATCACGGCGAACAACGGCCTGATGATTTCCGCGCTGGCCCGCGGCCATCAAATACTGGAGCTGTCTGGGGGTAGGGACGGACCGCTGGGCCGTCCGTTGGATTCGGCGCGCCCAGCGGTCGCGCCCTACCTTCAAGCCGCAATCCGCGCGGCGGAGTTTGTGCAGCGGGAGCTCTTCGATCCGAAGACCGGCGGGCTATTCCGGAGCTGGCGCGAAGGGCGCGGCGCGGCGGAGGGATTTGCGGAGGATTACGCCTACCTGATCCAGGGACTGCTCGACCTGTATGAGGCGTCGTTTGAGTTGCGCTGGCTGCAATGGGCGGGACAGCTGCAGGCGGCGATGGACGCGCGGTTCTGGGACGAGGCGCCCATTCGACAGGCTCAGGGCGGGCGGGGCGGCTATTTTAATTCGCGGGCGGATGACGCGGCCATCGTGCTGCGACTGAAGGAGGACTACGACGGCGCCGAGCCGGCGCCCAGCTCCGTGGCCGCGACGAATCTGCTACGGCTGGGGGCGATGTTGCATGATGAGTCGCTGCGCGGTCGGGCGTTGCGGACGATCGAGGCGTTTCGGGCGCAATGGTGCGGCGCCCCGCACGCGATGCCGGAGATGCTCTGTGCGGTGGGTTTGGCACTCGAGCCGGCGCGGCAGGTCGTGCTGGCCGGCGACCCGGCCCGGGAGGACTTTCGCGCGCTGGCGGCGGTGCTGCACGAACGGCTGGGTCCGCGGCGCGCGGTGCTGGCGGTGGCGGGCGAGGCCGACAGGGCGTGGCTGGCGGAGCGGGCGCCGTGGCTGGCGGAAATGCGCCCGGTGGGCGGGCGGGCGACGGCCTATGTTTGCGAACACTTTGCCTGCCAGGCCCCCGTCACGGACCCGGGAGCATTGCGGCGTTTGCTGGCCGGGTAGGGTCGCTTTCCACGTTGCACCGCAGTCGGGAGCCCCCACACGCTTGAGCGAGTGAGAATCCTGGCTGTTGAAGACGATGCCGTTTCCCGAGCCGTGCTGCGCCAGGCGTTGCGCAAGCTGGGCCATGAGGTGATCGAGGCGGCGAACGGCGAAGCCGCTTGGAAGCTGGTGACCAAGGATCACGTGCGGGTGGTGGTGAGCGACTGGGCGATGCCACACATGGACGGGCTCGAGCTGTGCCGGCGCATCCGCCAGGCGGCGGGAGCCGACTACACGTATTTCATCCTGCTGACGGCCCGCGATGCGACCGGCGAAAACCAGCAGGCGGCCGCGGACGCGGGCGTGGATGATTTTCTGACGAAGCCGCTCGATGTGGATGAGCTGTGGAACCGGCTACGCGTGGCTGAGCGCATCCTGCGCTATACCACGCAGGTCCGCCAGCTGGAGGAGATGCTTCCCATCTGCTCCTACTGCAAAAAAATCCGCGACGACCAGAATTACTGGCAGCAGATCGAGGGCTACATCAACGAGCGCACCGGCAGCGAATTCAGCCATTCCATCTGCCCGGACTGCTACCAGCGCGTGGTGATCCCGGAGCTGGAAAAGCTGAAGCATCCGCCGCGATGAACGACCGCGTGCAGCGGCTGGAGGAAAAGGTCGCCTATCTCGAGCGTCATGTGACGGAACAGGACAAGGCGGTGCTGGAACTCACGGAAACGCTTTCCCGGCTGCGCCAGGAACTGCGCAAACTGCGCGAGCGGCTGACCGACACCGCGACGGGCGAAGGCGGCGAGGAGCCGGCCGACGAACGGCCGCCGCATTACTGAGATTTCTGCGCGATGGCATGCTTGACGCAGACGGCGAGCCTTTCGACAGGCTCAAGGCCCTGAGCTGGTCGAACGGGCTTGCTCGCGCTTCAGGGCTAGCGCCTGCAAGCAGGCGGCCTACCACATTTCAGCTTACTTGCGCAGGAGGGCGATGCTGGCGCCGACGGCGGCGATCGCCGCGAGCAACGACACCGTGATCGTCACCCGGCCGACCCGCTTCGAGATGGCGTCATTCCGGGCCGTGACTTTCCTGAGCTCCTCCGTGAGGGCCCGGTTGGACTCGGTGACCGCGAGCATGGCCTTCGCAATCTGGCTGGAGTTCCGGGTTTCCAGGATGGTCTTGATGATCTTCGAATTTCCGCCGTCGTCCGGTTCCGACGACAACGCCGCCTGCAGCTTCTCGGTCGGCATCTTCAACCAGGATTCGGCGGCATGGGGATGGATGCTCATGGGCGGCCGAAAGTTTAGCCGGGCAGCTAGAACGTCGCCGTGACTTCCTGCTGGCGACCGGGGTCGAGGCTCAGGCCGCCGAGGGCGGTGCACTCGAACTCGTCATTCTTATAGAGCTTGAATTTCACCGGCGCCGTGGCCTCGGAGGTTTCCCAGCGCCACTTGCCGATGGAGACGAACTGGAGCGGCACGCCCTTGTCCCAGCCCAGACCGGGGCCCTCGCCGCGAATGAAGAGGCGGTTGCCGATGCCGATGTAGGCGGTGACGAGCAGCCGGGTGGCGCCGTCGGAGGAAATCACGTTCTCGACCACGTCGGCGGCCGGGCTCGTCGTCTCGTCGGGCGCGCTCTGGCCGAATTCGCCGGCCGGCGCGGGCGTCGCGGCCGGCTCCTCGATGCCAAGGCTGAGGTCGGTGGCGGCCGTTTCCGGGGGCTTGGGCTTTCTCGGGGCGCGTTTCTTGACGGGCTTGGGCTCCTCTGCGGCGGGCGCAGAGATGGGAGCAGATGTTTCCGCCGGAGCCTCCGGCGGGGTGGAAGCAATGTTGCCAATGAAAGGCGCGGACGTGGACGGCACGACGGGCTCAGGGTGCACGCCGGTCTCGGTGGGCTTGGCGGCCGCCTGCGGGGTGGACGAGGGCGGCCGGCTGGTGGCGGCTGCAGGGACGCTGAGCTTGGCTTGGATCTCGGCCAGCGCCGCCGTGGTGGCGTCCGCGAGCGCTGCGGGAACCTTGGCGAGGGCGGTCTGGGCGGAGGTGAGATGGAGCTGCGCGATGGCCTCAAGTTTGGCGAGCTCGGCGGACGCATGGTCGACCTTGTCGGCGATGGCTTCCAGCCGGTCGCTTTCCGACGCGCGGAGCAGGGCGAGCTCCCGCTTCAGTTCCTCGCGCTCCTCCTCCTGGGCGTTGGCGAGCAGGGTTTGAAATTCGGTGACTTTCTCCCCGAGCTTGGCCGGAAGCTGCTCGGCATACCGGAGGTTTTTCTGCGCCAGCTCGGCAATTTCATGCAGGCCCTGGGCGGCGATGCTGATTTGCTCGGCGGAAGTCGAGATGGTGAGGGCGAGGGCCTCCAGCGCGCGCTGGCGGTCGTCGAGCGCCTCGTTCTTTTCCCGCTCATAGTGGAGGACGAGCGGAATGGTGCCAATGATCGCGCCGGCGATGACGCAGGCTGTGACCGAAAGGGCGGCCGTGGCGGACAGCGGCCCGGGGCTCCGGTTGGCGATGAACCAAGCCGTGAACAGCAGGACGGCGTCAGTCAGAAAGAAAATCCACCTGGGCAGCTGGGGGGTCGGGGAAGAGGGCGTCATGGGGGCATCGCGGCCGCGAAAGGGGTGTGCGGGGCGGGGGAGGTTTTTTCAACCACGGATTGCACGGCGGCGCCGCGCGTTTGGATTTCCCATCGGGGCGATTCCGTGCCATGGCTGGCGCACCCCCATGGATTTTGCCCATTTTTTGCGCATCGAGCGGGAGGAGCGGGGCGGCTCGCGGCACTACGTCGTGCACGTGTGTGATCCGCGGTTTTCGCTGGAACTCACGCCCGACGGGGCGGCGCCGGACCACATCGGGCAGGGCGTAATCAAGCGGATCTGCCTGCCGAACTCCTGCGCCGGGGATTACCACAAATACATCAAGCTGCTGGACGCCGCGCAGGATTTTTTTGCCCAGTCCTTTGCCGCGCCGGTATCGAAGCCGGAGACGCGGCGGTTCAATTTCTGAGCGGGATTTTTATTTTGCCGCGAAGAGCGCAAAGGCCGCGAAGCCCGATCCTCCATCCCTTAAATCCGTGGTTACAATTCCCGAAGGCTTGGGCTTCGCGATCCTTGCGGCCTTCGCGGTTAATTCGGTTTTCCGAACCGGGTACGGAGCGCCGTGTGGAGGCGGTTCCACTCGACGGGGTTGAGGTCATCCTTGCGGCCGGGCGCGACCTGCCGGTGGTCGGTCATCCCGTCGAGCGTCCAGCCGTGGCGAACCCAGCGCGGGGCCAGCCATTCGAGCGCGGACGCGAGCTGGGCCCCGGTGAGTGGCGCCGCGTAGGTGTCGCCGGCGAAGGACAGACCGAGGAGAAAGGCGTTGCAGCCGGCGCGGCCCCGGAACGACGACGCGCCCGCGTGCCAGGCGACGTGGCCGTCGGGCACAAGCGTGCAACGGGTGCCATCTGGAGCGATGACGCAGTGATAACTGACCTTGCGCGCCGGATCGGTCATGAGGGCGATGGTCTCGTCGAACGAAATGACGGTGTGATGAAAGACCACGCCGAGCTGCTCGTGCGGGATCGTCGCATCGCAGTTGGGCGACAGGCGGGTGAACTCGGGATAGGCCATGCGAAAAGTGAAAGTGAAGAGTGAAAATTGAAGGTGAACGCTCTGGGCCGGGGACGGGTGTCCGGGTTTCAATCTTCAGTTTTCTATCTTCAACGCGCTGCGCGCTAGAGCCGGCGCCACGCCATCGCGATCAAGGACACGAGCAGCCCGACGCGCACCGCGCCCTCGAAGGTGAGGATGACCAGCACCCATCTGATCCCGGTGTTGCGCCGGAGGGAGAAGCCGATGGCGGTGACCGCGACCAGACAGAGCCCGTGCATGCGGCTGAAGGGCGTCAGCAGCAGACCGAGCATCCACACCCAATAGGCGAGCAGGACCGCGCTCCAGCAAAACGCGATGAACTCGCGCAGCCCCAAAGCGCGCGGGTCGCCGTTGCGGGCGATTTGCTTGATGCCGAGATAGCGCTCGCTGATGACCAGTTGCCAGATCTCGAAGGCGAGAAAGAGCGGCGCGACGAGGAGGAGCGTGGTCACGAGGGAAGGCGGGGCTTCAAGACCGGATTGTCATTCTGAGTGCAGCGCGGAATCCAGCCCGATTCCGCTGCAGACTTTGGCCGTGTCCAAGTGGATCCTTCGCTGTGCTCAGGATGACAAGGACCGGAAGCACGGTGGGGAGACGGGTCCTTGTCACTTGCCGGCATACCAGAACGCGCGGAGCCAGTTGTGGCGCTGGAGTTTCTTGAGGAGCGCGGGCGTGAGGTCGGGCAGGTCGCTCACGCCGCAATTGGCCTCGGCCTGGGCGACGTTGCGGATGCCGGGAATGACGGTCGACACGGCGGGGTGGGCGAGGACGAATTTGAGCGCGGCCTGCGCCATCGTGAGACCGGAGCTGGCGAGGTCCGAGCGGACGGCCTCGGCGCGCTTGACGGCGCGTTCGAGCCGGTCGCCAGCGAAATAGGTGCCGCGAAAATCACCGGACCCGAAGCGGGTGTCCTTGTTAAACTTGCCCGTGAGCACGCCCTCGTCGAAGGCGACGCGCACAATGATGGCGACGCCGCACTCGCGGGCGACGTCGAGCAGCTCGGCGGCGGGCTCCTGTTCGAACAGGTTGTAGATGACCTGCACGGCGTCGACCCAGCCGCCGCGCATCAGGTCGATGACGCTGTTCTGGTCATGCTCGGGCGTGGAGACACCGATCAGGCCCAGCAGCCCCTCACGCTGGAGCTGGCGCAGCAGTTTGAACGGAGTCGGGTTGCGGTTCCAAGCGCGCGTCCACGTGTGCAGCTGCAGCAAGTCGAGGCGGTTCGTGCCAAGGTTGGCGCAGCGTTCGGCGAGGTTGGCGCGGAGGTGGGCCTCGGCGTAGCGTTCATCGGCCACGCAGTAGGGCGACGGCGGCCAGAGGCCGGGCCCGGGCGGAGTCTTGGTGGCGACGAATATTTTTTCCTTTTTTCCGGCGGCCCCTTCGACAGGCTCAGGGCGGGCGGCGCGCTCGCGCAGGACCTGGGCGATGAGCTTTTCGCTGCGGCCGTTGCCGTAGCCGGCGGCGGTGTCGATAAAGTTGCAGCCGAGGTCGAGCGCGCGGTTCAGCGCGGCGAGCGAGTCGGCATCGGCCTGCGCGCCCCACCCGCCGCCGATCGCCCACGCGCCGAAGCCGATCTCGGAACCGTTGAAGCCGGACTTGCCGAAGGGACGGAATTTCATGACGGCAAATATAGCAGAGGTGGCGCGGCGTGCAATCGCCGGCTGAATCAATGCCAGACCAGCAATCCGGCGACGCCCGCGACGGCGAGGACGGCGCCGAGGTAGTAGGACGCGCGCGGCCGGGAGCCTTCGAGCCGCGCGGCGAACGGGATGGTGAGGAGGGGGGCCGCGGCAACGATGGGTTGCACGATGCCCGCCGGCGTGGTGCGCAGGGCCCACTGGAAAAACGTCACGCCCAAAACGGGTCCGGTGAGGGCATTGCCGATCACCCAGATCGGAAGAGCGTCGTGTAGGGAAAGAGTGTATATCTCGGTGGTCGC
>OCZT010004193.1_pt1 | contig 14599 bp, 16 predicted proteins | sample 1539031 | NCBI WGS metagenome assembly OCZT01 (sample SAMEA3539308, study PRJEB22396) | soil metagenome | biome: tundra; feature: field; material: soil | place: USA | collected 2010-05 | depth 0.15 m
AGGGAAACTCCCATCGGAAAGCGTGCCGCATGAGCACCTCTTATGGGAATCCCCCTACTTTAGTGGGGGGAGGATGTCAATAATATTCAAGTGTTTCATTTAACGGATTATATCAGGAAATTGTGGCTGGGAAGGAAGGATTCGAGCTTACACTAATATACCACCATCGGATTTAGCGACTCGCCCTATACTAGCTTATAACTCACCTCTGTCAAAATGTTTTTTGATGGTCCTAGTAGCGGTTGTTGTAACTAAGACCTGTCCTGAACAATATGTCTATAATTTCTTCAGAACAACAACCAATTCTTTGTTGCTGCTAGTCGTATCGTCAGGATCGGTAACTAGTGCTTCTTTTATCTCAACTACACCTAAACCATTAGACATGGCAAAATTGATAATTTCGTCACGCTCAAACATCCGATCAGTACCAACCACAAGCTGTCCGTTTTTGTCCCTCACTTTCGTGCCATCTTTTTTCTCAGAAGGGTAAGCCCAAAATCTTCGATTTTGTTCCTTGTCGGCTTGAGTATAGCCACGCTCACCTACCTTTAACTGCTTAACTACCTCAAAACAGACGACCCCATTAGGCTTCAAGCATTTATGTGCGTTTTGAAAGAACAAACCTAATTCCGTATCAGTAAGGTGGCAAACGACGTGGAAAAAGGCAGTAATTAAATCAAACTTATTCTCCGAATCAAGTTTATATGGTCCCCCCTGTTCGGTAGTAAAGCTAGGTAGGTTTTGGCGAGCTAGCTCAATCATTTTTGGTGATATATCTACGGCATAACCTTGAGCTACCTCAGCGTAGTCATACATGCCAGCTATAAAATCAGCCGTAGTGCTACCAGTTCCACAGCCGAAGTCCATGTACGTTATTTGGCTAGGTAGCAGGCTTGGCAGAATAGCATGATAAATCTTATACATGGCTTCACGACGATTACGACGTACAGGAATTTCATTTTGTTCTTCATAAACATCAGCCCGTACATCATAGTATGCTTCCTGGTCAGTGATCATTGAGTCAACAAAAGCAGCTCCTTTAGATTCAATTCTTTTCTGAATCTCCTCTATATTGTTCATGCTACGTATGTTATCACGAATCACTTCTGTTAAAAAGTTGCTGGCTGGGGAGGAAGGACTTGAACCTTCAATTATCTCGTCCAGAGCGAGGCGCCTTACCATTTGGCCACTCCCCAATATTACTTAGTTCTTCGCGCAAGTTTTCTATTATGTTTTGCGTCAGCTTTTTTCTTGCTTCTTTACTGCTGTTTTTGTTGGATCCGCTTTCTTTTTTATTTTAACTCCCAAAAAATTACTTATAAAAACTGGTGCAACGGGCAGGAATCGAACCTGCTGGGTCACGGCTTATAAGGCACGCTGCTCCCCCATGTAGCAACCGCTGCAATCTGGCAGGGAAGGTAGGGCTCGAACCTACACTTAGAAGCTTCAGGGGCTTCCGCCTTACCTATTTGGCCACTTCCCTAGATGTTAGTTATATAGGTCTTAGAAAGGCTCTGAAGCACTCTAAAACACATATTTGAGGTAGATTTGGTCCGCGAGGATGGACTTAAACCATCGTCCTTTGCCTTATCAGAGCAACGCGCTAATCAACTGCGCCACTCGCGGATAAACGAGAAGGACCAAGGGTGATTATTCTTTGAGAATAGTCCAGGAGTCGAACCTTGCCTTCTCTTCCGGATAAATAAAATAAGAAAAATTGGAGACACGGGAGAGAATCGAACTCTCGCATATTAGTTTTGCAGACCATTGCCTTAACCTTCTTGGCGACCGTGCCTTATGTTTGGTGGAGGCGACAGGGAACGATCCTGCAACCTTCTGCGTGCAAAGCAGATGCTCTCCCAATTGAGCTACGCCCCCATAATCACGGCTATATCGTTTACCATGCTCACGCCGGACTTTACCGGAGGATAGGTCGCGATCCCTTCTTGAATTTGGTGGGTGCCGAGAGACTCGAACTCCCAATGTCCTTACGGACGGCGGGGCTACAACCCGCTGCAATTCCATTATGCGAGACACCCTTGAAAGAAATTATGTAGAGAGAATTGGGAGCAGTCACAGGAGTCGAACCTGTTATCAAAAGTGTATGAGACTTTCATGGTCTATGTATCCGTGCCACCCGACTGCTATGTCCAGACGTTAATAAAAATTGGTGGAGCCTGCGGGGGTCGAACCCGCCACCTTTTGTCTGCCAGACAAATGCTCTCCCAAATGAGCTAAGGCCCCATAGAATTGTGAAACCTGCTAGCCCAAGTTTCACACATTTAAGGTTAGCTAGACCTCCGGCGATAATAAGCGTTTACTTAGACTGATCAATTTTGAGTAATCCTCTGTGGTAGAATAACACTATGGACCTAGAACTAGAATCGGACAAAACAAAATCCGCCTACCTTGATAAAGAACTGGTGGCAGGTTACGCCAAAGTAAACGTTTTGCATGAAGAGATGCTTAACCATATAAATTCTTTTCTAGATTCTTTAACTGGAAAACAGATTATTGATATTGGTTGCGGAGTTGGACACATGGATGCTTATATGTCCTCACAAGGATTTGAAGTTACAGGCATCGACGCATCTCCAACCATGATTAAATATGCCAACGAACATTACAAACCTGATTCTACTCGTTATCTTACGGCGGACATGAAATTTTTCTCACGTCTATTTAAGCCTTCTTCATTTGATGGTGCCTTTCTTTCTGCTTCGTTACTACACATTCCCAAGAAAGAAGTCAATCAAGTTCTGGAAGAAGCGAAACGAGTTCTCAACCCTGGAGCTAAACTTTACATCAGTTTAAAAGAAGGAAACGGAGAGCATCTTCTTAAAGAAGACGCTTATGGTAAATCTGTTGAAAGATTCTTTTCGTACTGGCAGGAAAGCGATTTTAGAAAAGTAATAGAAGCAGCAGGATTATCTATCGAACGAGTTGAAAAAGATAGTCGTCGAGACACTTACTGGTTGCATTTTTATCTATCAGTTCCAAAATAATATTGGTGCGCTCGGGGAGACTCGAACTCCCAAGTCTATTGGACACAGCGTTCTGAGCACTGCGCGTTTACCTTTTCGCCACAAGCGCATTTTTTCGAACAAGTAGTTGAACATGGTTTAAAGACTGGCCTGTTATTCCCGAGAGAATCCAGCATCCAGTTTGGAAGATAACCCAAATCCTTCGGCTCGAAAACTAGAATGGACCTACACCCTGGCTTTCCAGGCATCCTAACCAAAACGTGTCACCAAACACGTCCCCACACCTCGGTCCATTGCAATGTATTCATCCCGACGATAAAACACGTCTACCCTGTGGAGGATATTACAGGTTTCTGGTCCGCTGACCAAGGGATAGAGAAGAACTGTACAGGAACTCTTTTCGCTTGCCCCGGGAGCAAACATTGACTTTGTTCCGCTACATCATTATTTTGAGGTGGCGGAACAGCGATTTCCGCTACCTCCTGTAGCTAGAAAATATTAGTGGCGGAGAGAGAGGGATTCGAACCCCCGGAGGTTTTACCCTCGACCGCTTTCAGGGCGGTTCCGTTCAACCGAACTCCGGCATCTCTCCGAATCATCATAACTGGCGGATAGGACAGGATTCGAACCTGTGGAAGGCTTGCACCCTCATGAGCTTTCCAGGCCCACTCTTTAAACCGCTCAGACACCTATCCATAGTTTAGATATTTTACAACAATTGATTCTTGATTAGTGTTAATTATCTCAGAGGAGGGGAGAGTACTGCGTCAGGTACTACCTGAACTTGGGCCCACTCATTCCAGTTCTCAGTAAGAACTGCTAGTGCTCTTTCGCCAGCAGGTGCGTGACTCTGCATTGCATACCTCTCCGCTGAGATAATTAATTTTTAGTTTGCTCTACTTTATTGAAGGCACATATGCCAATTCGTCTATAGTTGGCTGTATATCGTAGGGACTTTTATTGCCCGAAATCGCGAAATAAATTGCTACAGGTTCTGCAGATTCTGCGAGAATGGCCTTTTCGAATATTTGCGTTGCATCAGCATGACTGAGCCATATCGACACATATTCAAAATTCTCTGAAGGTTTATTATCGTTTTCTAATGCCCCAATTCGCAGACAAATGGTGCAAACTCCATGTTCAATATAGTATTCTTTGGCCAATTGTTCTCCCCAAACTTTACTAGCACCATATAGATTACCAGGATTAGGAGTATCTTTTACAGTAATTTGCCGACCATCACTAAAAGGAGATTTATAAGGAAAACCAGAGTAACCGCTAAGCGTATGCAATGAACTTGCAAAGATTATTTTGGGAACTCTAAATTTTACCGCAGCTTCGTAGATGTTTTTGGTTCCAATGTAGTTAGATACGAAAATTTCCTCTGCTGAAGAATCTGGATAAGCATTAGCAGCCAAATGGACAATGCAGTCAGGTCGACTTTTTTGAACAGCAACGAGAACTGTATTCCAATCGCCCACATCACCCTTAATTTTATTTTTGCTCTCCGAAGTTGCAATTTTTTTATCAAATTCAATAACTTGAAATATTCTAGAAAGATAAGGAGTAATTGCTCGTCCAACTCTTCCCTGTGTCCCCGTAATAAAAACTATTTTAGTCTGTAAATGTTTAGACATTGGCGTTTTATATCACATCCTTTTAGACATTAGAATTGGCAGGGGTGGCAGGAGTCGAACCTGCGAATCACGATTTTGGAGATCGTTGCCTTGGGCCACTGGGCTACACCCCTATATGTTTATTAACTTGGCTGGGGTGACGGGACTCGAACCCGCCCGAACCATTTTAGAGATAGTCACCTCCACCCGGAAGTTTCACCCCAATAACTCTAGTATAACAAAAGATCTGGTCGGGATGGGAGGATTTGAACCTCCGAAAATCTCCAGTCCCCCAGACTGGCGCTTTAAACCGAACTAAGCTACACCCCGAAAACAATTACGGACGTTCATCAAAATACTTCTCTTCATTTCCGTCTTTATCCATTACATGCCAAGAAGCTTTTTCCGGTTCAATGGTATCCACATATTCAACGTTTTGAGAAGCAAAGTCACCTTGATATGCTTTTAGAAACGCTTATTCTACAGAATCAGCTTCAATCTCCAAAATACTTACATACCGCTCTGGTCTTTCTACAAAATACTTACATACCGCTCTGGTCTTTCTACAAAATACTTAGTCATAAATTTTCTCCTCAGTTATTCTGAACCAATCTCACTAAAAACATAAGAAAGAACAATTCCTTCTTCCTGGCCCGATGCTGAAAAATCTTCTTCTGTTAAAAATACAGGCAGTTCCATATTCTCTTCTGTTACATTTTGCAGATAATCAATCAACGTAGAAACTTTTATAAAATCCATCATTTCTCCTTCTTAACGACTTACTATATTTTATCATTTCAGAGTCACACCTGCGAAAAGATGGTCTAGGTGGCTGGATTCGGACCAGCGATCACTCGCTCCCAAAGCGAGCATGTTGACCTAACTACACTACACCTAGATGTTGGTCAGGAATGCAGGAGTTGAACCTGATGCCACACGTTTCCAAAACTCGGATGCAACCGCTACACCTATTCCTGATAAGTGACCAACGACAAAAACCGAAAGAATCGTTTTGGTCTATATCTTTTTCGTCTTTGCTAACACAAAGAGCCGGTTTGCTCTGGTACTCGCAAGGAGATTCGAACTCCTGTCTTCAAACTTGAAAGGTTTGCGTCCTTAGCCGCTAGACGATGCGAGCAAAATTGTTTAGAAAGAAAATTGGCCCCCCTGACGGGATTTGAACCCGTGATCTTCATTTCGACAGAATGTTATGTTAGGCCAGGCTACACTACAGGGAGTTGGCTCCAGCGAGAAGGATCGAACCTACGATCTCAAGATCTCAACGCTTAGCAGGCGCGCGTCTTACCGCTCCACTACACTGGAATAAATGGCTATTAGAAGAATTGGCGCCAACTGAAGGAATTGAACCTTCGTATCTCGGGCTTCAACCGAGCGCTTGAACCGTCTCAGCTAAGTTGGCTAATTTGAAAAATAATGTTGAGTGGCCCCAGACGCGCTCCCAACCAACCCGAACCTAGCTATCGAGTTCCCGACATAAGTGGCGGTTGTTCTTCAATCAGGTTTCCGCCAAACCTCGTTGCGCTGGCTCCAGGAGCAGGACTCGAACCTGCGCCCACCTTTCGGTGAGTCTGTCGATTAACAGTCGAAAACTTTACCGCTCAGTCACCCTGGAATATGTGTTGGGCTCCGAGACTTTTCGGTGAGGTTAGTCACCTTCGCGACACGCCATAGCTAGTCTCGGTTGCCAGTTCGTTCGTTACCTTGTCACCTGGCACTTCGGGCGATCTATAAATTTTAGAGAAGATTTGGTCCCCAAGGTAGGATTTGAACCTACGATCCTTGTGTGTAGGACAAGAGCTTTTGACCAAGCTGAGCTACTCGGGGATAAGTTATAAGAATGGTGCCCAGAGAGGGATTTGAACCCCCGGCCATCGCCATGTAAAGACGCCGCTCTACCGCTGAGCTATCCGGGCTTAGTTATTTGAAGAATTGGTGCCGAGTGACGGGCATGATCCGCCGACGCCTAAGGCTTCAACTTAGCGCTCTACCAACTGAGCTAACTCGGCATACTAGAAGTATATCTTATCATAGATCTAAAACATCTACTTGGATATCATCATAAAAGGAAACCGCTTTTTCGCCAACAATCGTCCCCAAGTTAGGTAAAGAGGGATATCCGATTTTTGGTGAAGGAATTTGATAGCCAGCAGCAACAATTCCCCTAATAAAGCTTCTTAACCGATGACAACAAGTACAAACCACATCACATTTAGCGGCCTCTTTAACCATTCTCTCTGGAGACAATCCTCGGCTTTTCCCAATAGTTAAAAGCTTTTCTTCAAGATGGTCAAACTGCATGACCCAAAACGGATATTTTTCTTGGCAATCTAGACATTCTCTATCTTTAAACTTTCGTAAATCAAGTTTTGCCTTAGCATTTGTCCTTCGTTGATGAAACCTTCTTTTTTCTCTATAATAATTAAGATTGGCCAAGTAATGAGCTCTAGAATAAGACATTTTCTTTAAATCATCCGAATTGACCGAATTTAGAGTATTACTCCAAATAAATTTTTTATTAGCTATTATTACTTGGAGCTGTTCGTTCGAAAGAACAATATCTTTTAAAGTTTTATCAGAATGACAATTAGCACAAACGATCTCGCATTTAGAAACTTCAAGCAAAATTCTCTGTTTAGAAAAATCTTTTACCGTAGCCATATCAATAGAAAATTCTTTAATTCCTTTTACATGGTTGAAATCCATTTGCCATGGCCAATACTGTTTTTCACAATCTTTACAAGGCCTATCTTTTAATTTGTAAAGTAATTCCGCATTCTTTTCATGTAAAGCACGAGCATTTTTACGTTCTCTAGTCCTAACTCTGTCATAATGATTTTTTCTTTCAATACGCTTCTCATCTCTTTGACATTCTTTGCAATGAGATTGAAAACCTTTAGTGTTATGGCTCGCATATTCAATTACGTTTTTATTTTCTTTACACCGTGAACAATATTTTATCTGATTCTTCATCTTTTAATTTTATCATAAAAAAAGAGCCAAGTAACCTGAAGCCCTACCAGAGGATCGAACTCTGACAACAACGCTACAAGGGTCATCTAAACAACCAGTTTGTAGGGCACTTTAGAAAATAGAGGCTGGTCAAGGTTGCCCCAGCGTTCCTTCCGGGGACTATTGATACGTCCTTCGTATACGGCCCAACGCCATTTAACCTACCCGTCTATTTGCATCTGGCAGGCACCTCATCTAGAAATAAGAAATTGGGGTGAATGACTGGACTTGAACCAGTTTTCGATGGGCCACAACCATCTGTAATAACCCGTATACCACATTCACCATGAGCTTGGTCCCTCCGCGAGGATTTGAACCTCGATCCCGACATTTAAGAGATGCGGCTCTGAACCACTTGAGTTACAGAGGGATTTTGATAGTTGAGAGGCGCGAGAATCGAACTCGCCCACGGTAGCTAACCGTACAGACCACTCTGCCAGCTTATCTCTTGCGAAATAAGGCGGGAATCGAACCCACAGGTTTCTGCCAGTACCTCTCAAGCCTGTCTTTTGATTTGGCGGATAGAACAGGATTCGAACCTGTGGAGGGCTTGCGCCCTCGGTGGTTTAGCAAACCACTGCTTTCGACCACTCAGCCATCTATCCGTAAACTTAATATATCAAATTGGAGCCGATGGTGGGAATCGAACCCACCGTCGCTGCTTTACCAAAGCAGTGCTCAACCAATAAGCTGCATCGGCAAATAAAGATTGAAAAAATAAAAGTGGAGCGGCATACCGAATTCGAATCGGTGAACCAACCTTGGAAGGGTCGTATGTTACCACTACATCAATGCCGCATATTAACTTTTATTTTGGTACCCCCTGAGGGATTCGAACCCCCGACTTCAACGTTCGAAGCGTTGCACTCTAGTCCACTGAGTTAAGAGGGCGCGTTAGCTATTATACAATATTATTTGGGAAATTGGGGTGACTTATTGGGTTTGAACCAATAACCTTTCGGTCCATAACCGAACGCTCTACCACCTGAACTAAAGTCACCAAGCTTGGTCCCTCCGCGAGGATTTGAACCTCGATCCCAACGCTTAAAAGGCGCGGCTCTGAACCACTTGAGTTACAGAGGGATAAATTTATTTGTGGCTCAAGGAGTAGGATTCAAACCTACATCTCGCTGGTTCAAAGCCAGCTTTCCTATCAATTAGAAGATCCTTGAATGAAGAATTAGATGCAGTCCCACGGTAGGAACGCTCAACTTCAACTCAATATCCCGTGAAAGACATCAAGCCATAGCGAAGCTAGCGTCCCTACCGGACACTACATTTGCGATGTATTCAGTTATCAAAGTTCCGATGCTCCAAATAGCTCTTTCGTCTACTCAAAGCGGTGTCTAAAATGACTATTATTTACTTTTCCTATTGTTTCTATTTATTTGTCTCTTTCTTGTTTTTCCAAAATAAAAAGGGCCTGACTTTCGCCAGACCCTTGAACTTTCTCTTGAAGATCCCTTACAAAATATCTCCAATATGTCCAAGAGTCTGGCTGGTATTCGGATCCTGCTTGCCTTGGAGGGCATAAATTGCTCCCAACTGGCTATGCAGGCACGAACGCCCGGCCGCCTCAAATGAGGTGGCTGGCGTTGTGGGGACCATCCAGATTCTTGCTGATAAAACCATTTGAATTCTTTCTTCCTTTTTTGCTAAAAACTTTTGTTTACAGTAATTGCTTTTTAAAATTATCACATCCGGTTAACACTTGCAAGTACTTTCTAATATTTGTCCGAGCTGTGTCCGGTATGAGACAACATCCTAGATCATATCTTATAACATTGTCAAGCACTAAACCAATATTTTATTTAAGCAGTGTTCTGGAAAAAGATTATTTGCCGTTAAGTTTTTTTGGAGTCGTTATCTTGATTTTCTCAGGCTGAGCAACTTGCCTCAAAGGAAGCTTAATACTCAAGAGCCACTTCTAAAAACAATCGATCTACTGGACGACGATAATGGTATCCCAAAACTTCGAAGCTGTTACTTGGTTTTAATAATTCACCATTTACTGAAGCGGCGTAATAGACAAAACTGGGGTCGGGGTTGAATCCTTTTGAGATTTTAAGGCAAAACGATATGTGATTGATGGGGATGTAAAAATCGCTTCGACCTGTTGTGCCTGTGCAGGAGTCAAAAATACAATATAGCTAGTAGTAATTCCTTGTGTTGCCGCATTGCTAACCGTACCCAGTTCCTGAACTTGCAAGTTTTCAATCTGAAATTTCCAGGTATTAGGATTTTTAGGATCAGCCGTAAGCATATTGACATAATCGCCAGTTTGAATATAACCGCCAACAACGTGAAGTTCATCTCCTGCCGGAATACTCACAGCAACGTCACCTTTGGGAATGTCCAGATATGGAGACTTAACTTTCCCAATCGCCGACTTAACTTCCACCACCAAAGCAGCGGTCAATGGAGTGTTTGGGGCAAGAGCGACGGCCGAAAATTTGCCGACAACCTGGTCTTTAGTGGTAAATGCCCCTGTGGGCAGTTGATCATCTGCATATTTCACCGTACCCAAATCTGCTAAAACGAATTGATGACCACTAAGTACGCTACCTACAGTTACAACAACATCGCGATTACGACTTCCACCAGAACTATTAGAGGAAACATAGACACCAACACCAATAGCAACAATAACACCTAGTACTAACCCTAATAGCATTAATAGTCTGTTGCTTTTCCGAGGATGGGATTCTACAGTCATCTTTGCCTCCATTAGCGGAACTGATAGTCAATTTAATTGAACGGTTTTAGTATAAACCAACGTTCTCAAAAAACGCTAGCTAATCTCATAAATTAAATAAGAGATGGAACAGCATATTTGGAATCGTCAAACGGAATTGTTCTGTAACCTTCCAACTTTTTTTGCTCTACCATTTTTCGAAACTCACGAGATGCTTCCCAAATCTCTAACTTTTTGGGTTTTCCGAAATTTAGACGAGCACCACGTCTACCCCACATACATAAATAATAACCCGTATCTGTATATGCAGCAGCCCAAACCTTATCACTATTTTCGGAAACACTACTATAGTGTCCTGCCCATTGCTCTTTAATCATTATTAGAACCCGAAATCCCGAAGAGCTTTATCATACGAAGATTCCAAATGACCAATAGTTCTTTCAAGTTTCAATTTCTTAGCACTATCTCCCCAGTCTCCCCAACCTTTAGAAGACAGATAACGTTCTCCCCAGTTCCATTCTTTAGTTTTCAGGGAGTAAAATCCCGCAAAATTTAGCTCATCTTGTCTTGGTTCTAAAAATAAATCAATAGGAATATTTTTTTGAGTGGACATTATTTCAAGTGCAGGTAAGTATTCAAACCATTTTTCGTCATAATCGAAAAATGCAATATCCATATCTTTAGGATCTTTTTTCTCTATTGACATGCTTCCAAAAAGATAAATTTCCATATGTCATAACTTACTCAATTCCTTCGGACAGACGTCGGACAGTTCAGAGAATCGGATTATCTAAGTCGGGAAGATCAAGGTTATTGATAAACTCTTTAAAAATCGAAGATCCATATTCCATTTTACCTTCTTCAGTTTCCGAAGAAAGCCCCGCATTATCAAGCACCTCTTTTGAAACAAACACCTTTGTTCCCAACCGTACAGCAATTGCTAAGGCGTCACTTGGACGAGAATCTATCTCTTTAATTTCTCTAGCTATTTCTAGAAATAATTTGGCAAAAAACACGTCTGAATCCACCGATACTATCTCTACTCGTTTAACTTCGGCCCCTAATTCCTGAAGCATTATCACAATCAAATCATGTGTAATAGGACGTTCGGTTACAACTTGCGAAAGAGCCAAAGCAATTGCATTAGCTTCATATATTCCTATCCAAATCGGTAAATATCGTCCGCCATCTTTTTCTTGAAGGATCACCAAATGTTGCCCGCTTGGAACGTGCACTCGAACACTTTGCACTTCGACTTCCTTAAAACCTGTACTCAATTAGTTCCTCCTCAGAAATTTCCTAAATGACCTACTTATTATATTTGCACAGCGTACTGGTTACGTATACGCGATAAGATGTTTTGTGCGGTCACAATATTTGTATCAACTTAGTGGCATCAAAAAAGAGTAAAATTATGAGAGGAGAAAAATGCATCTACAAGATCACGAACGCGAATTACAAAACTACCTCGAAGAGATAGGCAGAGAATATTTTAGAACTGGCCGACTCCCGAGCCTCAGTATAGATGAGGCATTTAAACTCATGGAGTTTGCACGTCGTCTAAAAAATGAAGCGGAAACACAATTTAATCAAACAAAACCTCAACATTTCGCAAAACAGGTGGGCCGCCGTATATCTAAGGCTGGAGGCAATATCAATCTAGCTTATTATCAAATGCAACAAGAACATCGCCAAACAGCACAACCATACTACGATGCAGAACAACTTTTCAGCGTTGCTCATCGGTGCTTTTCTAAAGCACAAGCCATTAGACATAAAGAAAAGGCCAAAGAAAATTCTGTTGATTCTACTTCTATATAGCTAAACGATTACTTACAAATCTCCAAAACTCAATTGATAAAAATCTTTGGAAACTTCACTCTTCACTTCTTTAGTTGTCGGAAGACTCGGTACCGTTTTCGCAGAGATTCCCACACTGTTCCAACCAGCTTCGATATCAAGCTCATCACAAAGTAGGGCTAACTTTAAACTGGTTTCCGCAGCCTCCTTTTGCCCTTCAAGTTTTTTTCGAATTCGAGAAGGGATTTGGTCCAATCCTTCATAAATTTCGTCAATGGACTTAAATTTTGTAAGTAAAAATACTGCACTTTTACGGCCAATACCCGGAACCCCTTTTATTCCATCACTATTATCTCCCTCCAGCGCCTTTAAATAACAAACCAACTCAGGCCCAACCCCCATAATTTCCTTGCATTCAGATGGACCGCAGAGACGAATTTGTCCACCACCTCGCATCAATAAAACACTAACTTGATCAGAACAAGTCGCCAGCAGATCTTTATCTCCTGTAGTAATCAATACTTTACCTGGGAATGTTTTAGCCATTGTAGCTAAAACATCATCAGCTTCATGTCTTGTCGCCGTTACTACCGGCCACCCTGCATCCCTAAACATTTGGGCAGCTTTTTGAATTTGCTCAACCAAGTCTGGATCCATCGGTTTGCGCTCTGCCTTATAAGTAGCATCGACCTCTCGTCGCATTCCTTCTTCTTTTCGAGTATCGGCTGCAACTAAAATATCAGTGGGATTATAGGTTTCCATAGTTTTCTGCATAACGTTAAAAGCACCTTCTGCTCCATGGTTCGAACCGAGCTCAAAAGTCCCAGCAGGACGAGCAAACCAATACCTAGCCACTAAATTACTCAAATCTCCCATTAGCAACAGTTTTTCTCCATGTCCAACTTGATTTAGCAAAAGATGCTCACGAATAGTAGATAAAGCGTTTCCCGTCAGATTACGTCCACCATTACTGTGCCCCCAATCTGATTTATAAGGTCTTTCTTCATAGAGTTTTTTATGTCCTGTGGCCAACAGAAATTGTTTACAACTCTCATGTTGTGAAAATTTAGCCCTAAAAGCTACAAGCATAATATCAAATTTCATCTCTTCCCATTGGGGTCTCAGTTTCAAAGATTTTCCTAACTTTCTAGCTTCAACTGGAGTAACAGATCTCCTGATTTCTTCACGTAGATTCTCATCTAAAGTTTTTTGACCATAGTAAAAATGAGCCGCCGAAGGCCATGTAACTCCAGAAATACTTATCGGAGTACTTGCAAACGCGCTTAATGGACCCCCATAGAAATAAATTTCTTCATCTTCTTCTCGCCAAAGCATTACAAATCTCCTCTCTATATTCTACCTTAAATTAGACTATAGAGATCATACGCTCTACGGCAAGCCTAGCTTTATCAGCAATAACGGGCGAAACTTTAACTTCATAAATATCATTTTTCAAAGAATCAAGCAAGTTTTCTAAATTGATCATCTTCATGTACTTGCAAACAGCTCCTCTACTGGCTGGAAAAAACGACTTCCCAGGAACTTCTTTTTGCAGACGATGTAAAATTCCTGTTTCGGTCGCAACTATAAATTCCGTCGCATAAGAAGATCCGGCCTGACGAATCATTCCTTCTGTACTTAAAATTTTAACACCCTTTTCATCCAAACCATATCTATATATTGCCGAGCTTGTGCATCCGCATTCTGGATGAATCATAAGTTCAGCATCTGGATGTGCGATCCGGGTTCGCTCAAGTTCTTCTGGTTCAATTCCTGCGTGCACATGGCATTCACCCATCCACACATGCATTTTTCGACCCGTAACTCTTTCAAGGTGTGCCCCTAAAAACATATCTGGCAAAAATAATATTTCTTTATCCTCGGGAATAGAACGAATAATTTTTTCTGCATTTCCGCTAGTGCAACAATAATCAGATTCTGCTTTTACCTCTGCCGAACAATTAACATAGCTCACAACTGTCGCGCCAGGATATTGAGCTTTCCAGTCTCTCAATTGTTGAGCATTAATTGTTTCAGAAAGACTACAACCTGCATTTTTATCAGGAATCAAAACTTTTTTAGAAGGAGATAGAATAGAAGCTGTTTCAGCCATAAAATAGACCCCACAAAAGACTATCACTTCAGCATCAGTTTTAGAAGCTTCTATAGAAAGACCTAGAGAATCCCCAACGTAATCAGCTACATCTTGAATTTCTGGAATTTGATAATTGTGCGCCAAAATAACCGCATTTTTCTGTTTGGCAAGTTCTTTAATTTCAGCAGAAGTTCTCTTAATCCCCTCTGTCGAAAGTGTATAGTTTTGCAACATCTCCATAAGATCAGTATAACACGTTCAGGTCAATATGACCATTAGTTGTGCAATTATGCAGGGCGACGGCAAAGTGTATTCCTGACCCTAGATATGTGGTATAATGTTGTCGAAGGTGAATTAACGTAGGAGGCAGATCATGGAG
>OCZT010004194.1_pt1 | contig 14599 bp, 13 predicted proteins | sample 1539031 | NCBI WGS metagenome assembly OCZT01 (sample SAMEA3539308, study PRJEB22396) | soil metagenome | biome: tundra; feature: field; material: soil | place: USA | collected 2010-05 | depth 0.15 m
GCTCTCCTTGACTGTGAATGCCGCAGCGGAGAAGATCATTCGCCAGGAGTTGCAGAGGCTGGGAGCGCCTACTCGTTTTCTGATTGTGCCGGGAAGTGGCGCTGCACAAGCCTCAGGCCCCATGCCTGCGCCGCTGGCCGGCAACGTCCAGGAGGCTGCGCTTGCCAACCCGCTGGTGCAACGGGCCAAAGAGATTTTCAAGGCGGAGGTCCGCAGCGTCGTCGATCTCCGCACCAGGTAGGCGTTCGCTCAATCGAGGAGAAGAGCCATGGTCAATCCACTCAAGATTAGCGAAATGCTCTCCCAGGCGAACCAGCTACAGGAAGAGGTCCAGCGCAAACTGGGCCAGACCGTGGTGGAGGCGTCGAGCGGCGGCGGCGCGGTAACGGCTACCATGAACGGCAAGAAGCAGCTCCTCAAGCTGCATATCGATCCTGCGGCGGTGATTGGCCTTGGAGGCGAAAAGCCGGACGTGGAGATGGTTGAGGACCTGGTTGTGGCCGCAGTAAACGAAGCCGGCCGCAAGGCCGATGAAGCAATACAATCCAGCGTGCAGGGCATGCTGGGCGGGTTGAAGATTCCCGGGCTTGGCTGAATTCTCGAATGGCACCACACGGAGAGAAGCATGATGCTTGAAGCATTGAATCGCAGAAGTTTCCTGGGATTGAGTATAGCGGCCGGCGCGGCGGCACTGGCTCCGCGCTGGGCCGGAGCTCAAGCCGCGACCGCTCCCGCCAAGGCTGCCCCACCCCGCCCTGATGCGGCGACTACCCCGATCAAGACCACCAAACTCTACGACAACGTCTACCTGCTGCAAGGCGTGGGCGGCAACATGGCCCTTCAGACCGGCGCGGACGGCAATCTGCTTATCGACTCAAGCTTTGCCCCGGCGGTTCCGAGGATTCGCGAGGCCATTGCAGCCGCCGCCGGCACAGACGCCAGTGGGTCGCCCAGCATGTTGATCAACACACATTGGCACGGGGACCACACCGGCGGTAATGAAGGAATGCACTCTGCCGGATTTACGATTTACGCACACGAGAACACCCGCAAGCGGCTTTCGGTGCCGCAGGTCATGAAGATGTTTCATACCACCACAGCTGCCTCCCCAGCCGGTGCCCTTCCTGCGGTCACCTTCGACCAGGCACTGCGCGTCTGGCGCAACGGCGACTCGCTCGAGCTGGTTCACTTCGAACCGTCGCACACCGATACGGACATCTACATCCACTTCCACAATGCCGATGTGCTGCACGTAGGCGATATCTGGTTCAATGGCATCTATCCCTTCATCGACGAGGGAACGGGCGGTTGCATCGGCGGCATGATCGGCGCAGCTGAGAAGGCCCTGGAAGTCGCTGGTAATAACACCAAGATCATCCCCGGTCACGGGCCGCTGGGATCAAAGAGCGACTTGAAGGCCTACCACGACATGCTGGTGGGCGTTCGCGACAAAGTGGCGGCACTTAAAAAGGCCGGAGCCTCTGAGGAAGAGGCTGTAGCCAAAAAGCCCACCGCGGAGTTCGACGCCGCGTGGGGAAAAGGGATGTTGAATCCCGACCAGTTCGCCGGGATCGTTTACCGCTCCCTTTAGAGCGGCCTGAATCGGCAATTTGTCGGAAAGAAAGCCAAGGGAGGCGCAACCCGTGCCACGCTATGCCGAGCCCATGGCTCGTCTGATTGAAGAATTGAAGAAGCTGCCCGGCGTTGGCGCCAAGAGCGCACAGCGGTTCGCCTTTCACATTCTGCGCTCGACAGACGAAGACGCTGCTGCCCTTGCCGAAGCTGTGCGCGGGCTCAAGGCCAGCCTGCGCCTTTGTTCCATCTGCAATAACATTACCGACGTCGATCCCTGCGCTTACTGCTCCAGCCCGACCCGCAACCAGCGCCTGATCTGCGTGGTCGAGGAACCCACCAGCATTGCCGCAGTGGAGCGGGCGCGGGGCGCGCAGGGCGGCTACCAGGGCGTTTATCACGTGCTGCACGGGACCCTCTCGCCCCTGCACGGCGTGGGGCCTGAGCAGTTGCGGACGCGGACTCTAGTGGGCCGCGTGGAGCGTGGCGAAGTGGACGAGGTGATCCTGGCGACCAGCCCGACGCTTGAGGGAGAAGCCACCGCCGACTGGCTGGCAACTGCGTTGCGCGGCCATTCGGTCAAGATCACGCGCATAGCAACGGGTGTTCCTGCGGGAAGCGACATTGAATATGCCGACGAAGTGACCATGGCGCGAGCCATGGAAGGACGGCGGGAGCTCTAGTGCGGTTCTACGATTGCGAAAGATTAAATGATGGCGGAAGGTTACGACAGCTTTGGGTGGCCCCGGCGAAGTTTTCTTAAGGCCGGAAGCCTGCTTGCCCTGCAACCGGGCGGAATTCTGGCGGCAATCGCGCAAACCCGCCCAGGAAACACCTCACGCAAACTTGCCCATGTTATCCAGCCGGCCTCGCCGGAGTGGATGAAAGACCTGGTCATTTATGAGGTCGCGACCAAAGGGTTCACCTCTCCCAACGGTCCGGAAAGTGGAACCTTCAACAGCCTGCGAGAGAAGCTGGCCTATCTTCAGGAACTGGGCATAACCGGCATCTGGCTGACCGGCTACTCGCTATGCGATGCCCACCATTTCTATAACATCTGGACGCAATATGCGGTGATTGAACCGGACAAGTTCGATCCCACACTGGGTACAGCGAGGGAGTTCAAAGAGGTAGTCGATGAAGCTCACCGGCGCGGCATCCGCGTGTTTCTTGACGTGATTACCCACGGGCTGATGCCGGAGAGCCCGGTGATCAAGGCTCACCCAAACTGGTTCCGCGGCGGCAGCTGGGGGATGACGGACTTCGACTGGACCGGCGGCCACACCGACCTGGATGACTGGTGGGTGAAGATCTACACGGACTTTGTGACCGTTTATGGGGTGGATGGCTATCGCCTGGATGTCGCGATATACCGCCCCGATTTGTGGGAACGCATCCGGCAAGACGCAGCCGCTGCCGGGCACCCGATTGTGATTTGGGAAGAAGGCGGCACGGTCATTCCGGGTGTTACGGACTTCACCCAGACGCAAAATGCCATCAGCACCGACCAGACAAAAATTGGCGTGCTGAATGAAGTCCTCATCAACGATCTGCCCGGATTTTATGATCGCAAGTTGGGGCGGGCCGGCTATTACCAGGTTGAGGTCCAGTACAAGGACGGCGACTCCCAAAAGGGAAGCACAAAAGGCGATGGCCCGCTCGGCGTTCGCTTGGCAGGCCTTTCCGCTGATAGGGTGGGCCGTTCAGACCCCAGGCCAGACGGCCTTCCCGACGTCCTCATCAGGGTAGAGAATGTCTCACCGAAACCGATCGCGAACATCACAGTGCGCAACGACATGGCGGAAGTATGGCAGCTACACCCGGAAGGATGGGGAGGCAGGCCGCTTTTCGTCGATGCCCCGGAGCCGCAGGGGCAGGTCGCGGTTGGACCGCGAATTGATATACACATCGGGACGCTTGCATGGGGGTCGTCCGTCGAGCTGAGTTGCCACGACGACGGCTGGGAAGGCTATCCGCTGGATCAGAACCCTTATGTCGCACAGGGGAGCCGGTCCGCCTTCGGATACTCAGTCTTGTTTTCACCCATGATCCCAATCTTCTTTTCGGGGGAAGAATTTGACGCGACCTTTCACGCGCTGCCGGGGTTGTCTCCGAACCTCTATGGAGACAAAGATGCTGGAAAAGGGCGCTGGCTCTATGGCGCGATGCTGGATTGGAATGAGTTGAAGGAACCCAGACACAGGGAGATGTTCGCCGATGTCAAGAAGATGATGGCTATCCGCAAAAGGTATTCAAAAGCGCTGGCCATGCGGCCGGGAAGCGATGAGCCCGATCTCAAGGCGGTGCAATTCGAATGCGATATCAAAGTGCCTGTTCCCTATGTGCGTTGGGGCGATGGGAACGCAATTGTGGTGGCTGCCAACCGGAACCGGGACTGGGATGCCGCCTTGCGGCTGAAAATCGACCTTTCCGGGATTGGGCTCACCAGCCGCAAGAGCTTTGCCGTCACTGATCTCTGGTCGGGAACTGAGCCCATGACGTTGACCGAGCACGAATTGGGCAACTTCCGTTGCATGGTCAAGCGGGATGGGGTCGCAGGCGGAGGGCTTGCGGTCTTCAATATTCGCGCGGACTAGTTGATGGCTCCGAGTCCAGATCGCGCGACGGCCGAATGAAGCACGGCTCAGGCGCGCAATCGGCTCAGCAGGTCCTGCGGATGGACTGGCTTGGCAAGAATCTCGAACTCGTAGCCTTGTGCGCGCGCCTTTTCCAGAAGATCGGCCGTGGCGGCCTGGCCGGAGAAAAGCAGAATCTTGATCTTGGGCAGCAGGGCGCGAACCTTTATGGCTGCGTCAATGCCGTTCAGCCCGCCCATGATCACGTCCGAGATGAGCATGTCGGGCGCGAAAGTGGGAACAAGCTCCAGGGCTTTCTCACCGGAGTAAACGGCGCGAGCCTCGAAGCCGCTTTGGTTCAGTATCATCGCCAGTGTATCGGCGATCACCCGTTCGTCGTCGGCCACCAGGACCTTGGGTTTTGCGTGGTTCTCGGGCATAATCTCCTCAGCGCTCGACTGCTACCGCACCACTAGCCCGCGCGGCCCATCAGCAGAAAGCCTAGCCTGATGGGATTCGCCGGATTCTTCTAAGGCTAGTTGCTTCAGCACAATGATACTCTCGGTTTGTGGTTCATTGCGAGTGATCTTGTCCAATTCGCCAGATAAGGGCGCGTATTGCCCTACAAGCAGACGAAAGGCTTTCTCACCCGGTAAGATTCCCGCCGATTCATCCGGTAGAAACCGGGGAGCCATACACTTGAAACAACAACTGGCCGCGGCACATTCCCCGCGCGGACCCTACCGCATTCTCACCGACGGCGTCATCCGATCGAGGACGGCATCTGTGAAAGTGCCTCCAATGGAGAACCATGTATGCAGGCAGCGGCCATCCCCACTCCGTCCCCGACCCAGGCTCCTGAAGCCATCATTCGTGCCGAGAAGATCGAGAAATACTACGCGCAGCCCAGCCAGAACCGCATCCAGGTGATCTCTGCCACGGATCTCGAAATTGTGCCCGGAGAAATCGTTGCCTTGCTTGGCCCCTCGGGATCGGGCAAATCGACCATGTTACGCATGTTGACCGGCCTCTCCACACCCTCTGCCGGCCAGGTCTACTGGCATGACAAGCCGGTTGCCGAGGCCGAGATCAACGTTTCGATAGTCTTCCAGAGCTTCGCGCTTTTCCCGTGGCTCACGGTGCTCGAGAACGTAGAGGCGCCATTGCAGGCCCGCGGAGTGTCTCCCGATGAACGCCGCAGCCGCAGTATGAAGATGCTGGACACGGTGGGCCTGGACGGTTTTGAGGCTGCCTACCCCAAAGAGTTATCGGGCGGAATGAAGCAGCGGGTGGGCTTTGCCCGCGCGCTGGTGGTGGAGCCAGAGGTGCTGTTCATGGACGAGCCCTTCAGCGCCCTCGACGTGCTGACGGCCGAGAACCTGCGCAGCGAACTGCTGGAATTGTGGGCCAAGAAGACCATGCCTACCAAAGCGGTGTTCCTGGTGACCCACAACATTGAAGAGGCGGTGCTGCTGGCCGACCGCATCATTGTGCTGGGTCGTAACCCAGGGCACATCCGCACCGACTTCAAAGTGCAACTAGCGCAGCCCCGCGACCGCAAGTCGGAGCCCTTTACGGGACTGGTTGACTACATCTACAAGGTGCTGACCAAGCCCGATGTGGTTCCCGAAGCCGCGCCCGAGCAGCCGGCCCGCGTGCGCGACCAGCGCCAGATGCATTACCAGATGCTGCCTCACGCGCGGCCGGGAGGCATTGCCGGCCTGCTTGAACTGCTGCTGGACAAGGGCGGCCGCGACGATATTTACCGCCTGGCCGACGACCTGACATTCGAAATCGACGACCTGCTGCCCATCGTGGATGCGGCCCAGTTGCTCGGCTTCCTCACCGTCGAGGAAGGAGATGCGGCCATTACCGCGGCCGGCGCGGAATTTGCCAACTCCGAGATTCTGCGGCAAAAGGAGGTATTCCGCGACGCCGCGGTAACAAACGTGCTGCTGCTACGCCAGATTCGGCGCGCTCTCGAGGCCAAGAGCGATCACACCGTGCCGGAAGATTTCTTTCTCGACATGCTCGACGAGCAGTTCAGCGAGGAAGAGGGCCTGCACCAAATGGAGACGGCAGTGACCTGGGGCCGCTACGCAGAGCTGTTCGACTACGACGCCGGACGCCGCCGCTTTGTGCTGCCCGACGCCGCAGAAGAGAATATCGCCGAGGAGACTGCCAACAGCGAGGATGGCGAGTGAAGACACCACACCCTCTTGCCAGAACGCTGGTCACCATCCGCACCTGGCCGGTTCTCACAGATCTGGCCGTGCTTGCCTTTGGGCTGGCGTTCTTCTTTGCTATCGCCAGGATTGGCGGGTATTGGCTATCAAAACCGGTGCCCGCGGTGGTCATCTCGCACTCCGTGCGGGCTCTGCCTCTTTACGCGTTCTACTCGATCGTGCGGATTGGAATCGCCTACCTGCTCAGCCTGGTCTTCGCTGTCGCTTACGGTTACATCGCCGCCTACAATCCGCGCGTTGAGGCGTGGATGGTCGCCGTGCTCGATATTCTGCAATCCATTCCCGTGCTCAGTTTTCTGCCCGGCGTGATGCTTGCGATGATGGCGCTGGTTCCCGGCCATCAACTGGGCATCGAAATGGGTTCCATCCTGCTGATCTTCACCGGTCAGGTGTGGAACATGGCCTTCAGTTTCTACTCGTCGCTGAAGAGCATCCCGCGCGAGATGATCGAAACGTCGCGCATCTACCGCTACTCGGCCTGGCAGCGCTTCTGGCAACTGGAAATGCCCTTTGCCGCCATCGGGCTAATCTGGAATTCAATTGTCTCCGTGGCCGGCGGATGGTTCTTCCTGATCGCCTGCGAGATGTTCGTGCTCGGCTCGCGCGACTTCCGGCTGCCGGGACTGGGCAGCTACCTGCAAACCGCCGCTTCTGCCAATCCCGTGGACATGCATGCCCTGCTCTGGGGTCTTGCAGTACTGGTGCTGATCATCGTGGCCACCGACCAGTTGATCTGGCGTCCGCTCATCGCCTGGAGCGACAAATTCAAGTTCGAGCAGGTTGAGTCCGCGGACCGTGTTACTTCGCCGATTCTTTCATTGCTTCAGCGCTCGACAACACTCACCACGCTGCCCTCCCGCGCTTGGGACGCGATGGAAGAGCGCCTCTATCGCCGCCTCTCCACGACGCGCGAGTGCCGCGTTGTGCAATCCATCGACGGACCCGTTAAAAAAGGAAACATCTTGATTCCGGTAATGCTTGGCAGCTTTGCCGGGTTGGCCATCCTCTGGGGAGCAATCAAGGCTGTGCAGATGGTCCATGGTGTGACCGCGGGAGATTTGCGGCTTCTGCTGCTGGGCGCGGGAGCTACATGGCTTCGCGTCAATGCTTCGCTGGCTCTGGCCGCACTGTGGACGATTCCCGTTGGCGTTTCCATTGGTTTGAATCCGAAGCTGGCGCGCATTCTGCAGCCCATTACCCAGGTGGTGGCCTCCGTACCGGCTACGGCGCTGTTTCCTGTCTTGCTGTCGGACTCATCCGGCTGGGCGGCGGATTGGGCATCGGCTCCATCGCCCTGATGCTGCTGGGAACGCAGTGGTACATCCTGTTCAACGTCATCGCAGGCGCCACGGCCATTCCTTCTGATCTGAAGGAAGCTGCGGCGGTTTACAAATTCACACCATGGCAGCGTTGGACGCAATTGATTCTGCCCGGTATCTTTCCCTATCTCGTCACCGGCATGATTACCGCATCGGGCGGCGCGTGGAACGCATCCATCGTGGCCGAGTACTTCCACATCGGCGACAAGACTCTGCAAACCCTGGGCCTGGGTGCGCAGATCAGCGCGGCCACCGACGGCGGCAGGTTCCCCATCCTGCTACTGGCAACCATGCTGATGGCAACCATGGTGATCACGATGAACCGGCTGGTCTGGCGGCGGCTGTATCGGTTGTCGGAGACACGGTATAAATTAGAAGGTTAATGAGTTCCGGCGACACGTCGACTGGGCTCTCAGGAGAGCGGATGATTCGTGCGGGAGTGGTTGGCTTCGGTTTGGGCGGCAGGGTTTTTCATGCGCCGCTGCTGTCTTCAGTGGATGGGATCGAACTTGCGGCTATCGTCGAGCGCAGTTCGAACAAGGCCCAGGAGCGCTATCCAAACATCACTACCTATCGCTCGCTCGACGCCATGCTGGCCGATTCTTCTCTGGACCTGATTGTGGTAACCACTCCCAGCGGAGCGCATTACGAGCAGGCCCGCCAGGTTCTTGAAGCCGGCAAGAATCTCGTTGTCGACAAGCCGATGTGCACTCGGTCGAAAGAGATAGCCGAGTTGATACGAATGGCCGCGGCTAAAAACGTCCTTCTCTCGGCCTTCCACGAGCGCCGCTGGGACTCGGAGTTCGGGACCATCAAGAAATTGCTTGCCGATGGCACACTGGGGCGGCTGGTCCACTTTGAGTCCACACTCGACCGCTGGCGGCCGACGGCAAGACTTCCGTGGAAAGATGATCTGTCGCTTGGCGGCGGGGTCCTGCTGGATTTGGGGACGCACCTGGTGGACCAGGTGTTGATGCTCTTCGGGAAGCCGCAGGCGGTAAGCGCCGAGGTGGTGCGCGAGCGCGACGGTACGGGAGCAGATGACTGCTTTATGCTACGGCTGCGTTATCCGGGCATCTCTGTCGCCGTGGGCGGCGCCAGCCTTTCCTCGCTGGCGCGGCCGCGTATTTATCTGCGTGGAACCAAGGGGAACTTCTGGAAGTGGGTGCCCGACTCGCAGGAGGCAGAACTCTCCAAGGTCACGCGCATCGACAGTCCCACCTGGGGGCAGGAACCCACGGCGGCTTGGGGAACACTCTGCGTAGATGTGGATGGGGGCATGGTTACCCGGCCAGTCACACCGGTTCCCGGCGATTACCGCATCTTTTACCAGGGAATCCGCGATGCCCTGCTGGGCAAGGGGCCGGTCCCGGTCACCGCGGTGGAAGCATGGCGCGTGGCGCGTGTGCTGGAATGGGCCATTGAAAGCTCGGAGCAGCATCGCGATATTCCTTGCGACTGGAGCGACGAACCGAAGTAGGCTGGACGACCGTCAATGGATTAGCCGAAAGGCTGGGTGCCCCATCTCTCGATTCTGAGACATGGGATAGCACGAACACGAACAGTCGCTTATTCTTTGCGCTCAGGCTCTTTCTCCACCAGCGGCACCCAAAAGCGGAAGGTCGCTCCCTGCCCCGGAACGCTTGAGGCCTCAATCGCACCTCCGTGCGCGGCCAGAATGGCGCGGGCGATGGCGAGGCCCATGCCTGAGCCGTTGCCCAGCTTGGATCCTTTCTTGCCGCGGTAAAACTTCTCGAAGATCAGAGGTAGATCTGCCGCATCGATTCCTGTGCCATTGTCCTCAACAGAAAACTCCAACCGGCCTGCCTCGCGCCGGGAGCGCAGCGTGATGCGGCTGCCGGCCGGCGAATAACCCGCAGCATTCTCGATCAAATGGCGCAGGACGCGCCCCAGAAGATGCGGGTCGAACCATGCGGGAGTGTCGGGTTCTTCAACTTCGATAGCCACCCGGTGCGAACCAAGCACCTTGCGAGACTCCTCAACAGCCTGATCCAAAAGCGCGCGGGCACACTGCGGAACAGCGCGCACCTCGACGACATGGGCGTCGATCTCGGCCATCTCGACGGCCTCGCCGATGAGCACGTCGAGGCGCAGGCTCTCCTCATCCACAAGCGCGGCCAAGTCCTGCCGGGCCGCTTCATCCAGACCCTCCGACTGCCGAAGAGTGGTGGCTGCGGCTCGAATCGACGTGAGCGGAGTGCGCAGTTCGTGAGTCAACGAATCGATCAGCGCCGTGCGCAGGCGTTCTCCCTCGCGGGCGGCCTCCATGCGGGTAAAGGCCTCGATGGCCAGCGCACGCGTAAGCACGATGGCCACCTGGGCGCTGACGGCCGTCGCCACTTCATGCGAAAGCACGGCCGGACGCCAGCCGAGGGCTCCCACGGGGCGCAGGCCAAGCATCAGCGGCATGGCGTTGAATCCGCCCGGAATGGAGAGAGTTTGCCGCGGCCCATCGGTCATGGCGCGCAGGCTGGCCTGAATGCTCATGGGCAACTCCGATGTTGAAGCATAAAACTGGTCCTGGTCGCGGACATAGAGCACAACGCCATCGAGGGCGAAGATGCAGTCTATCAGCCGCGGGACAACCTGCACCAGTCCTGCCGGGTCTTCGTGCAGCATCATCTCCTGGCTGAGTTCATAAAGCCGCTCCACGTCCTCGCGGCGCTGTTCGGCCTGGCGGGCCTGCTGTCGCGCCTGCTCCGCCAACCTCCCCGCGACACCGCTGCAGACGAGAAACGCGATTAGGGCAACCCACTGCTGAACGCCGATGATCTGAAGGGTGTGAAAGGGGGGCAGGAAGAAGTAGTCGAAAGATGTGCCGCAGAGCAACGCGACATACAGGGAGATCCATACCCCCGCCTGGGCGGCGGCCCAAACCACGAGGACCAGAAATACCATTCCGGCGGTGGTGGAGTTGGCCCCTGTGAATACCAGCAGGGCCGTCGCCCCCACCACCGTGATTGTGGACATGAACCCGTGGAAGACGCGCCGCGAACCGGAGAGCCATTTCATTTTCTTCTCCACCGTGCATGATACCCGCCAGGGCCGATGATTTAATCTTCCTTTGAAAGAAGAAAGCTATGCCCGGCAGAATCCTGGTTATCGACGACGAGCCCCAGATTACACGCGTACTGCGCGCGGCCCTCTCCGCACAGGCCTTCGACGTGCGCACGGCGAACGACCCCGAAGAGGGGCTCTTGCTTTTCAAGGACTGGATGCCGGACCTGGTAATTACCGACCTGATGATGCCCGGCTTGAGCGGCGTGGAGGTCTGCCGGGCCATCCGCGCCACCTCGGCAACGCCGATCCTTGTCCTTTCGGTCCGTGATCATGAACGGTCGAAGATTGAGGCGCTGGACGCGGGGGCCGACGACTACGTCACCAAGCCATTCGGTATCCAGGAACTGCTGGCACGGGTGCGCGCCCACCTGCGGCGCGCCCCTGAACGCGCCACCGCCGCCATTGAAGCCGGAGACTTCACCGTGGACGCAGAGGCCCATTCGATCACCGTACTGGGCCGGCCCGTTCACCTGACGCCGAAAGAGTTTGACCTGCTGCTCCACCTGGCCCGCCATGCGGGCAAGGTCATTACCCATCGCACCCTGCTTACCGCGGTTTGGGGAGCGCAGTCCGCCCACCAGCCGGAATACCTGCGCGTCTTCGTGGGACAGTTGCGGAAAAAGCTCGAAGCTGAGACAGGCAAGCAGTACATCCAGACTGAGCCCTGGGTCGGCTATCGCTTTATGCCAGAGGGCTGGAGCGGTAACGAAGAATAGGGCTCGGCAAGGTCAGCTAGTCTGAGCGGCGCGTCGACAGACGCGATTCCAACTCTTCATCCCTCATCCCGGTACGGGATTCTCCGAAAACTATGAATCCGCGCGCTTTCGGGACCTGTTTGTTCCCTGCCCTTACGTTTCATTTAGGAATCCCTTTTGATAATCAAATTGCGCCTGCGCCACACTCATCTTGGCGTTTGAATCCAGTGCGGCACAAGAAGCCCCCCCTGGAACTCGACACCGGAACACGGAGCCCCGCAATGCAAAATTTTTGGATGTTGGTCTACACCGCAGTCTTCTTCGCCCTGGCGTTTCTCTACGTCAAGGCGTGCCAGAAGTTGAGGTAACCCATGCACACAGACATGATCACCGTCGTCGCGCTCGTCCTATCCATCCTGCTGCTTGGTTACCTGGTCATAACCCTGCTCTACCCGGAGAAGTTCTGACATGACTGCCAATGGCTGGTTGCAGTTCGCCGTCTTCTGTCTCATCCTGCTTGCAACAGTTCGCCCGGTGGGCCTATACCTGGCCCGCGTGCTGGAAGGAGAGCGCACCTGGCTCGACCCGGTGCTACGTCCTTTCGAGAGGTTCATCTACAAGCTGTGCGGCGTCAAGGCCGACCATGAGATGAACTGGCGCGAGTACGCTTTCGCGGTTCTGGGTTTCTCTGCCATCAGCATGGTGATGACCTACGCGATTGAGCGCCTGCAGCATTTTCTACCTCTGAATCCACAGGGGCTGGCCGCGGTTGGGCCTGACTTGGCTTGGAACACCGCCGCCAGTTTTACCACCAATACCAACTGGCAGTCCTACACCCCTGAGACGACGATGAGCTACCTGACGGAGATGGTCGGCCTCGCCTACCACAACTTTGGCTCCGCGGCGGTGGGCATTGTAGTGGCTGTGGCACTGATCCGCGGCATCAAGCGGACGACGTCGGGCACCATCGGCAATTTCTGGGTTGACTGCACGCGCACGTTCCTTTACATTCTGCTGCCTGCCTCGATCGTTTATGCGCTGCTGCTCGTGGGCCAGGGCGTCCCGCAAAACCTGAAGGCCTACACAACCGCCCATCCGCTCGAGACTCCTGGGCAGGTGCAGACCATCGGACAAGGCCCCGTGGCCTCGCAGGAAGCCATCAAAATGCTGGGCACCAACGGTGGCGGTTTTTTTAACGCCAACAGCGCCCATCCCTTTGAAAACCCTACGCCGTTCTCGAACCTGCTGCAGATGCTTTCGATCTTCATCATTCCGGCGGGGCTGACCTACACTCTTGGCCGCATGACCGGCTCTCCCGGCCATGGCTGGGCGGTGCTGGCGGCAATGTACGTTCTGTTTATCGCCGGGTTTACCGTCGTGTACTGGGCCGAGGCGCACCCGCATGCGCTGATTCACAACGCCGCGCAGACCGGGAGCTCTACCGCGCCGTCGGGCAATATGGAAGGCAAGGAAGTCCGCTTCGGCGTGGCATCAAGCTCGCTGTTCTCCACCGTTACCACGGACGCGAGCTGCGGCGCAGTGAACACCATGCACGACTCGCTCACTCCGCTGGGCGGCATGGTCGTTCTGACCAACATCATGCTCGGCGAAGTGGTTTTCGGCGGTGTCGGGTCAGGATTGTATGGGATGTTGATCTTCGTGGTGCTTTCGGTGTTTATCGCCGGGCTCATGGTGGGCCGCACTCCGGAGTACCTGGGCAAAAAGATCGAGTCGTACGACGTCAAGATGACCATGCTTTATGTGCTTATCTTCCCGCTTATCATCCTTTCGCTCACCGCCGCCTTTGTTCTCTCGCCCACCATTGGCCTGGCGAGCTTGAACAACCAGGGACCGCATGGGCTGACCGAGATTCTTTACGCCTACACTTCCGGCGCGGGCAACAATGGCTCGGCGTTCGCGGGCCTCAACGCCAACACCTGGTGGTACAACGTGGCCCTGGGCTGGGACATGCTCTTTGGCCGCCTCTTCATGATGATTCCGGTGCTGGCACTGGCCGGCAACCTGGCCATGAAGAAGAGCGTTCCTCCTTCGCCGGGCACATTTCCGGTGAACGGATCGCTTTTTACCGTGCTGCTGGTTGGCGTGATTCTGATTCTCGGCGCACTCACCTTCTTCCCTGCGTTAAGCCTGGGACCGATATTGGAACACCTGCTGCTGAAGGCTGGACAGCTCTTCTAGCCGAAACTCGCACCTCAACACGACCGGAAGAAATGGACTGTCATGCTTGAAAAGAAGAGTCTCTGGAACACGGAAATCATGGCGCAGGCGCTCAAGGATTCGGGGCGCAAGCTCGATCCCCGCGGCATGGTGAAGAACCCTGTGATGTTTGTCGTCGAAGTGGGCAGCGTGCTGACCACGGCGCTGCTTATCGACAACGTGATCAACCACCGGCCCGGCTTCGGCTTCAATTTGCAGATCACGCTGTGGCTGTGGTTCACGGTGCTGTTCGCCAACTTTGCGGAGGCCATGGCCGAAGGCCGCGGCAAGGCGCAGGCCGACACCCTGCGCAAGGCCAAGGGCGAGACCATTGCGAAACGCTACACGGCTGACGGCGGCCTCGAAGATGTCGCCAGCGGCCTGTTGCGGGCCGGGGACATCATCTACGTCGAATGCAACCACTACATCGCCGGCGATGGCGAGGTGATTGAAGGCGTGGCGTCGGTGGACGAGTCGGCCATCACCGGCGAGTCGGCTCCTGTGATTCGCGAAGCAGGCGGCGACAGGTCGGCGGTGACGGGCGGGACGAAGGTGCTGTCGGACTGGATCAAGGTGCGCATCACGTCGAATCCCGGCGAGACATTCCTTGACCGCATGATTGCGCTGGTCGAGGGCGCAACACGTCAGAAGACGCCGAACGAGATCGCGCTCTCAATTCTGCTGTCCGGACTGACCATCGTCTTTCTGCTTGCAGTAGTGACGCTGCAGCCTTTCGCCATTTACTCCAAGGCGCCCCAGACTGTCTTCGTTCTGGTTTCGCTGCTGGTCTGTCTCATTCCGACCACGATCGGCGGGCTGCTCTCGGCCATCGGCATTGCGGGCATGGACCGCCTGGTGCAGTACAACGTGCTGGCCATGAGCGGGCGCGCCGT
>OCZT010004195.1_pt1 | contig 14597 bp, 13 predicted proteins | sample 1539031 | NCBI WGS metagenome assembly OCZT01 (sample SAMEA3539308, study PRJEB22396) | soil metagenome | biome: tundra; feature: field; material: soil | place: USA | collected 2010-05 | depth 0.15 m
ATTCAATAATTTCAAATGGTATATCTTATGTTAATTCAAATGTACCTACATTATATGGTCAAGGTGATGGAGCTTTATTTTCTCAATTTTGGGGTACTGCTTGGGGTTCTGAAATATATCAAGATTATAGAACAGGACAAATTGCATTAAGGGGTAAAAATAACGATATCTGGCAACCTTGGAGACAGGTTTATGATTCTGGAAATTTTAACCCATTAAATTATTTACCTTTAACAGGTGGAACATTGACAGGTGCATTAAGTATTCATTCAACAGGAAGTAATACAATTGCAAAATCTGTAGTACAAAATATGACTGATGGACATTATATGGAATTTGGTGCTTATGGTACTACAAGTGGAGCAAATATATTAGGAGTTAATGCACAGGGTGGAATTGGAATTTATATGGTTCCAAAAACAACAAGTTCTGCAATAATTGGTACTGGTTCAGCAACACCTTTAATTTTTGGAACTAATGGAGCTGAAAAAATGAGAATAACATCAGGTGGTAATATTTTAATTGGTACTACAACAGATAATGGATATAAATTATCAGTAAGTAACTCATCTTATCAATCAATTATTAATGTATCTGGAAGTGGTACAGGTAGTGCAAAAATCGGTACGACTGGGAATAGTGGCGAATATGGTGCAATTTGGTTTAATCAAACAACACCAACAACATCGAATATGTCATTTTTAGGTGGTTCTGGAATAGTTGAATTTAATTGTAATACTGGAGATTCGATGTATTTTGCTGAAAATAACACATCCAGAATGTTATTAAAAGGTGGTAATTTAATGATTGGTACTACAACCGATAATGGTTCAAAACTTCAAGTTAATGGGACTGTCTCAGCAACCTCATTTAATTCAATTACAGGGCTAGCTACTACAGCTCCACAAGCAAATGGTACTGCTGCAGTTGGTACATCTACATTAGCTGCAAGGCAAGACCATGTTCATGATGGTGGTAGTTTATCTAGTTATGTTCCATATACTGGGGCTACTAACAACCTAAACATGGGAACTACCTATACTGTTACGGCAAATAACTTTATACTTGCATCCGACAAAAGACTTAAAACTAATATAGAATCAATTTCCAATAACCCAATTGATGTTCAATTCAAGGAGTTTGAAATGATATCAAATCCCGGAGAAAAACGTTATGGTGTTATAGCCCAAGAGTTGCAAGAGGTTGCTCCTGAATTGGTTAATGAAGATGAAGATGGAATGCTGTCTGTTAAGTATATAGACTTACTTATTAGAAAGATTGCAGAACTAGAGAGCCGGATTAAAATTATGGAGGATAAATAATGGTGTCAATAGCCGGTTCTAATTTTTCGCTTACAGACGTTGCGAGCGTTCTATATAATGGTAATATAATTGGACATGATTTATTGTCAATGTTTTCAGATGCTTCCGGAACTTTCGATCCGTCTCACCAACCAAATGCCACTGGGTCTAAGAATAATCTACAAAATTTTGGAGGATATATTAACTTAGTCATGAGCATATCTAGTATTCAAAAAATATCTCCCACATCTTGGAAGACTACTGTTACTTTTAAATGTTTTAGTTCAGGAGTTAACGTTCAGATGGGGGTCTGTTATAATAATACTGGGGGTCCTACTACTGCAGATAATCTTATACAAATAAATTCAGCTACTGGTCCATTAAATGTTTCATATGTAGATTTAAATATAACTCCTACAGTAGTCCTATCTGGGACTATATTCGTAAAAGCATATATGATTGTAGATGGAGACCCTTTTTATGTAAATTCTGTATGGCAGATTTAGGCTGAAAACAACAAATTTAAATAACATGAAAAATTTTATAAAACGAATACAAACTCCAACCCAAAGAAATGGAAATAATATAAATTGTTAAACTAATTTATACAAATATTTATTGTACAGATTAATACAGACTAAATTCAAAATAAATCTAAATTCATTTATTTTTGACCCAAAAATGTATTAATTTTGTACATAAATAAAAATATGAACTAATAAGAAAAAATTAAAATTATGGCAGTAGATACCAATGATTACGATGTTAACTTGGATAATTATCCAATAGTTGAGAATGAAGAAGATATTGATGACCCATTTGCATCAGGAATTCCTGATCCAGATAAACCAGTAGTTGCAGATATAACTCCAGACAATTATTTGGATGAGAAACCAAATGAAGAGGAAAATGATATAATTACTACATTACTTAGTCAAAAAGGGATTACAGATTACACTAAAATTCAATTTCAAAATGAAGAAGGTGAATTAGAAGAAGTAAACTTTAATGATTTAACTAAAGAAGAACAATTAGTGATTCTTGCATCAGAACCTACAACTCCAGAGATTTCAGAATATGAAATGGATGTTGTAAATTTTATGCGTGAAAATAATGTAACACTTGATGAAGTATTACAATATGAAAGAGAGAAAGCTGTTGCAGAATATGTTGAAAACAATAAACAAACTGATTATACAGTTGATGATTTGAGCAATGAGGAATTATACAGATTTGATTTACAATCTAGATATCCTAACTTATCAGATGAAGAATTGGATGTAAAAATTGCACAAGAATTACTTCAACCCGATTTATTTGCTAAAATGTCAGATGCATTAAGAACAGAATATAAAGGACTAGAAGATGCTCAACAAACAGAACTAGCCGAACAGAAAACACAAGAAGATGAGAAAACTTACAATGATTTAGTCGAAACTATGGTAAAAGTAGCAGAAGATACTAATGATTTATATAGTTTAGATTTAGAAGATAATGACAAAGAAGAAGTATTATCCTTCTTACTAGATAGAGATATTAATGGACAAAGTGCATTCGCCAAACTCCTTAACGATCCAGAAGAACTTTTCAAGTTAGCTTGGTTTGCTATTAAAGGTGCAGAAGCATTTGATGTTACGCATGAATATTATAAAAAAGAAATAGATACGGTTAGAAAGCAGGGTTCTACCCAACCTCAGAGGACTGTGATTAAAAAGTCAGAGGCATCAACCGAAGATACTTATGGTATCTGGGATAAAAAATAAACCAATTAAAAATTAATTAATTATGGCAATAATTGCTGAATTTACAACAGTAAAACCTGAATTAGCTCACTCTAAAACGTATGAAGATTTCTACAAATTTCTTGGTGCTCGTCCAACTCGTTTAGGTATCGTGTCTAAAATGTACGAACATTTAACCGCTTCGTATTTAACAGAAGGACTAGGAAACATTATGTATAATAGTCAAAAAACAGGTTCTAAATTTCAAAAAATCAATTCTCTTATGTTTGAATGGGAAATTGATGTTAACTTTATCAAACGTATAGAATTTGCAGCTGTTCCAACCGGAAATGGTGCTAATGGTTCTGATATTACCATGCAATTTACAGAACGTTATTTTGAACGTAATGACACTTTCATTATTGAAGAATCAAAACAACAATGTATCGTTATGGAAGCTCCAATTCGTAAATCAGATAACTTCTGGGAATACTCAGTAAGGTTAATTGATTCTACCTATAAAGAAACTTTAGATGCTACTTCATGTCAAATTGGTATGACGACTCGTTTCGTATCGAATATCCAACCAGAATATCATGAAGAAGGTTTTGCTAAGTTCCAATCAAACATTGAAAAACATCGTAACTGGATTACAGAACATAGAATTGACGTTAATTACTCTTCTCGTTATGCTTTAACCGAAGATGTATTCTTGAAAATCTCTAACGGAGAAGATGGTGGAGCTTACAAAGAAGCAATCTTTAAAATGCCTAAAGCAAAAGAACAAGCATTAGCAAGTTTCATGGAAGCTCGTAACAACGCTTTACTTTTACAAAAAGGTACTATGGATGTGAATGGTAAATCATCAATCATCGACAAATTAGGTCGTCCATTGATAGCTGGTGATGGAGCAATCCCTCAAATCAATCGTTTCGCAGGTAAATATAATTACTCTAAATTAAGTGTATCTGTATTTAACAAAGCCATTACTACAATGACTCAAAAAGCTGCTTCTCCAGGTGGAAATACATTCGTATTTGTATGTAATGAAGTAGCTTATGCTGATGTTCAAACTACATTAGCTGAATACTTAAACAACTTCAAAGTACTTAATTCTTACATCTACTCACAAGCAGAAGGGAAAACTATTAAAGTTGGTGCTACTTATAGTTCTTATGAATTCTTAAATAACACTATCGTATTCAAAGTAGATCGTGCTTTATCTCGTGAATATCCTAACAAGGGTTATGCAATCTTAGTTGATTTAACTGCTGACAAAGCAAGTGGTCAACCAGCATTACAATTATTCTCTTTAAAGGGTGCAGAATTTACAAGTAATACTCTAGCCGGTGTTGGTGGTCTTGATGGCTCAACTTCAGGTGTAGTTTCTACCCCAGTTGCAGGTAGTAAGTTAATCAATAGTGGATTTGCAGGTATTGGAGTATTTACACCGTATAGAGCGTTCATACTTTTGCAATCGTAATCAATATAGAAATATTTGATTAAATATCTGTTTAAAGTAATATTTAAAATATATTCTAAATCATTTTGTTTTACCACATAAGTTTCGTAACTTTACATATTATTAAAAATCAATATGGAAAAGTACAAAATTAAAAACAATCACTATTTATATAAAATAACTAATGTAATAACTAAAGAATATTACTTAGGTGTAAGAAGTTGTGATTGTGAGGTGAAAAAAGATAGATATATGGGTTCAAGTCAAATTTGGACTAAAGAATATATTAAAGATAATAAGCAAAATCTTAAGAAGGAAATTCTAAATGAATTTCTTTCAAGAGAGGAAGCAGATATTAATGAAGTTATATTATTAAAAGAGAATGAACACAATTCTCTATGTATAAATATTTTATATGATTCAATTCCTAGTTGGTTGGGTAAAAAACAAACTAAGGAACATATAAATAAACGTAAATTATGTGGTAAAAGAAATGGTATGTTTGGTAAACATCATACTGAGGAAGTAAAACTTCAAATTTCTGAATCATTAAAAGGACGTACTATTACAGAAGAGACAAGAGAAAAAATGTGTAAAGCTCAAAAAGGCAGAACAGTAAGTGAAGAAACTAAAGAAAAACTTAGAGTTGCTAAAGAAATTAAGAAATTAATTATTGATACAATTACTAATGAACAGTGGATAATGGGCTTAAAATCATTTGCTGCTGAACATAATTTAGTTTATACAAGTTTACGTTATGCTGAAAAAAATAAAACTTTATATAAAAAGCGATACAAAGTAGAATGCATTAATGATGCGGCCTTCATTGGTAACAATGATTGCAAATTGGGTGAAAACGGGGAATAACCAGAAGTGGTCAATCCCGTCGGAAGTTTGGGAAAACTAATAAAAGTACCAAAAACCGCTAACGACTAATAGGTGAGTATAGTAAACAATAATCCTAACACGAGTGCCCGACCTCTTATTTAAAGAGGATGATATAGTCTGAGCAATGGTATAACAAAAGAAGCCATTGAATTAAAGGATAAAGAGCCTTTAAGATAACAACACTGACAGAAGCTTCGTACTTATGCAAAACTAGGATTAAGTTTAAATAATCCAAAATTAAAATATAACTGCTACATAAATCGTGTAGCAGTTATATTTATTAGATAATAAAATATAAAAAATAGATACGTAGTTTAACTACTACTTAAATTAAAAATGAATTAATATGAATGATAATATTATTATTATAAGAAGTGTATTTGGAAAAGTTGAGCAATCATTCTTTATCCAACCATGTCCTAACCCTAAGACAGGCCAATTACCTGCCCATGTAAAACCAATCAATTCTAATGGAGATATGATTTTATCTGAAAAAGATAGAACAGAAATGAGTTTAGGAGCTATTTTCATTGCAGCTGATGAAGCTATTGAAATAGTTGACGGAACTATGTTTGATTTAGACAATGATTACCAAAAAGCAAGATGGGAAGCTATACAGTATTCTAAACTTATTGCTACTGAAAGAACAGCTACTAATGAACAAGGTGAATTCCTTATTGATGGTGGCCAAAAAAGATACGGGATTGCAGATTTATATATCCAACGTCCAGGAGAAGATACTAAAATTAAAAATACCAAGAAACGTTTGGTTATTAAAGCTCAAAGCTTTGTTTTAGAAGATTCACAAGATGGTAGAGTTACTAAATGTAAATTACTTGGAAAAGAAATGGGTAGTGCTCATTACAGCGATGTAGAAGATTACTTATTAAGTATTGCAGAAAAAACTCCAAACAAGATTATTGATCTATACACAGGTACAGATACAGAAGTTCGTATGTTATTAATTGACGCTTTAAAAGCTGGGGTTATTCTGATTAAAAGCGGAATTTATACTTATGGTGATTACGTTAATTTAGGTGTAACAGAGAATGCTGCTGTAGCATGGTTAAAACAACAAGGTAATGCTAAATTAGTTGCTGAAATCAATTCAGAAACTTATCCTGACTTTAACAAAGTTGAAAAGCCAACTAGTAAAAAATAAAATCATTCATTAAACACGATAAAATAACCATAATTTAATTATATATGAAATATATTGTTTACAAAACTACTTGTTTAATTAACAATAAAATTTATATTGGAGTCCATAAAACAGAAAAATTAAATAGATATTCTTTAGATGGAATATATATATTGATAGTTTTACTACTATAAGTAATGCTAAAGAAAAATTAAATCTAAAATTATCTAGTATCAGTTCTGCAATTAAATTAAATAGACAATGTAATGGATTTTTATGGACTAGATCCGATAATCCACCTCAAACTATTAGTATAAAGATTCCAAATAATAACAATATTAATTAAACTATTAAAACCTTACAACTATCACAGCCAGCCAACTATTCGAAGCAGCTCTAACAGAATTAAATAAAACCAGTGCTCCAAGTTTATTGTTAGAAGATTATAATTACTTTATCAATAAGGCTATAAATGTCTATATTAATAAAGGGTATAATGCTTATGACATGAATCAACAGAAATCTGATGATTTAAGGGTATTAAAAAGTACAGCTGTTTTAACACCTAAATTACAAACAGTATATCCTGCAATTGTAGGAGGAGTATCAACTTCATCTCTTTTTAAGGCAACATATGAAGTTAATCTTCCTGATGATTACTTCCACATTTTAAATTGTTTAGTTGAATTTAAAGTTGGAAAGCAGTTTAAATGCTATGATAAAGATTCTTATATACATTTTGGAGCTAAAAGATTAACAGGGGATATGTGGTCACAAGTATTTAATAATTACTATATGCGTCCTTCATATAATAATCCTTATTTTTATATTCATAATGTAAATACTCAAAATACATTTCCAACACAAGATAATCAAACACCTTTAGTACCAGGTCATTTTACTGATATTTCAGCAACTACTCCTATTACATTAAAAGGGTATTATAAAATAAATACCGTTGGAAAAATAAATAGTATTAATTATTATTACACAACAGATCCAGTAGTTAGAAAAATTATTACTGGAACTTTTACAGTAGGAGGCCAAACTATAAATCAACTAACTACATATACAAGATCTGCAGGAAGTTTTCTAACAGATGACGGTATACAAATTAATGACTTAATTAATACTGGTAGTAGTGGACCTGATCCTATAACAAGTAGAGTTCTAGATGTTACTGATACAGTAATTACTTTAGAATTATATACTGATGAACTTACTACTTTTACAGGGGATTTATATGCTTATATAGGTTTAAATAAAGTAGATCCAGACTTCAATATAAATTTAGTTGAAAGAGAGTCAGAAATAAGATATGGTAACTCAAATTCTGTAAGAATGGAAATACGTTTTGGAAAAGACGATACAGTTTTCAAACCTACAAGTATTTATGTAGATTATCTAAAAGTACCACAATATATTCGTTTAACACCAGATCAAGTTGATGCAGTAGAAGATACTTCACAAGTATTAGAATTCCCTGACTATGTAGTACAGGAAATTATAAATGAATTAGTTAGTTTATTAATGGAAAATGCTAGTGACCAGAGGTTGCAAACACATATTCCTATAAATCAATCTGTAGCTAATCCTGCACAACAACAACAACCTCAAGTAAAGAGATAAGATTCGTACTAGTAATTAGTACATTAAAAGATTAAGATAAAAGTAAATACTTTTGTCTATTAACAAATAAAATAAAAAATAATATGTTTTCATTCACAACAGAAACCATTATCAACTCGAATTTAGATTCAAGCGGTGCTACTAAATTTTTCGCAAACGGAAGTACATTTAGTGTAATGCGTGCTGGTAATTTCAAAACTTCAGAAACAGTAAGTGTATTTAGAAATCCTTATTCAGCAGCCGTTAAAGAAACTTTAGTAACAACTATAACAGGAGCACCTGTAATAGGTCAAATCTATCGTTTGGCTTTAGATATTAAATTATCTGGCTCAGCTAACTCAGAATATGCAAATGATTTTGTAGTTCGTTCTAAAAGATTCTTCTATGAAGTTAAAGCAGTTACCGCAGTAGCAGCAGATTTAGCAACTTTATTCTCAGCAGCAGTATTAAAAGAAGCTACCACAACTGGTTTCTCTTTATTCACTCTGACTAATGCAGGTGCAGTAATCACAATTACTTCAGGTACAGAATACCAACGTTTCAAAAAAGCAGAAATTCAAACTTAACTTGATGGTACAGTAGTTAATGGAGCAGTTCTTACTGGTTATGATAACTATAATGTTTATCAAGATTTAATGTTAGGTTCATTAACACCTGGAAAACAAGGGTTTGGTACAACTACATGGTTGACTAAAAACTTACGTCTACCTACTATTGATCGTACCAATTGGACTGCTATTGGACAAGAAGAACTTCCTCAAGCTGGTGGACAATATACACAATATTCTATTCGTACTGCCGTTAAACGTAGTCATACAGGAATGGGAACAGTAGGTCAAGAAATGACATCTATTGTAACTGCTATATTCTATGTATTATCTACATTAACTAGTACTTTCGAAACAGCAATGACAACTGCTGGTTTAACTATTTTAGATGCACAATTAGGTTCTAATAATGAGTTCGTTCTATTAGTAGCTGATAATAATCTATCAGTAGGTGACACTATTCAAGTAAATCCACAAGGAGCTATTGGAGCAGTAAGTTACGTTTCTAGTGTTCCAGCTACTGCTACAATTAATGCTGCAACTGGTTTAGTAACAGCTGTAGCTGTTAATACTGGTACTCCTACTGTAATTACTGCAACTGATGCAACTGGTAAAACAGGTCAAGTATCTATTACAGTATTCGCATAGTATTAACATTTTTATAATCACCTCTAAATTGCGGGCAGGAAACCCCTGTTCGCAATTTTTTATTTAAGCTAAACTATGATTAATGGAATAATATATTGTTACACTTCACCATCTAATAAGAAATATATAGGACAAACAATTCAAGAATCTAAAAGAAAAAGCAGATTTAAAGATTTAACAAAAGTATATTCTAGTGGGGGTAAGTTAGAAAATGCAAGAAAGAAATATTTACCAGAAAATTTTATATATGAAGTATTAGAAAAAAGAGTGTTTATATGTAAAGAAGATATAAAAGATATATTGAATGATTTAGAAATCTATTATATTGAATTATTTAATACATATAAAATTGGATATAATTCTTCTATAGGAGGAAAATCTACTTATTCTGATAAACAATCTATAATACAAACTAATAAACATCATTCAGAAGAAACTAAACAAAAGATATCAGATAAAGTAAAAGCTACTTTAAATTCTTCAAATTATATAAAACCTATTATGAGTGATGCAGCTAAATCAAAAAGATCTTTAGAAACCTCAAAAATAGTAAATCAATATAGTATTAATGGTGAATTTATTAAAGAATGACCTAGTATAAAATCTGTTGGTGATTTTTATCAAATAGATAAATCTGGTATAGGTAAATGTTGTAATGGTAAAAATAAAACTGCTATTGGATATATTTGGAAATTTAAAAATGATTTATTACCAGTAATTATAGAGTGTGTTGATAAAATTAAATATAAAAAAGTTCAAGGAATAAATGGAAGATTTAGTAATTCTATAGAACAATATACTTTAGACAACATTTTTATAAAAGAATGAGATTCAGTAGAATTAATTTGTAATTCCTTAGGAATTAATAATAATGGTTCTATAAATAAATGTTGTAGTAATAACCCAAAATGTAAATCCTCTAATGGATTTATTTGAAAATATATTAAATTAAATGATAATATTTAAACAAGCATCAGCAATATATAATGATGTAGTATCTGGTCTTGCTGGTTATACATCTACTCCTGCAATATCAATGGAACAACTTGAAGATGATGTAGTAGATACTCGTTTACAAGTTATAAAAGAATACTCTCTTAAAAATGCTTTACCTGTTAGAGATTTAATGGATTCAATAAATTGCATACAAGTAGATTGTATGAGTTTAGATAAATGCTGTATATCAACAGCTAATCATAGTAAACCCATTGCACATTTTGAAATACCACAATTAGTTAATGATTTTGGTGAACAAGCTATAGGATTTTTAGGTAGCACAGATAAAATGATACATTTTAAAGCCTACACTAATAGACTATTTAAGTATCATAAAACTAAATTTCGAGGAGCTGATAAACCTTATGTTTACATAGAAACGACTCCAAATCAAAACAATTTATATGATTGTTGGATATTTAATGCTCCTTTATTAAAACAATTAACTATTATAGGAATTTTTAAAGATCCTAGACAAGTAGAACAATACTCATGTTGTACAGATGATGGAGAAAATCTAACATTTATAAATAAAGAAGTAAGAAAAAGACTTACACAAGAAAAACTATATTACTACCGTCAAATGGTAGCTCAACCTCAACCTAATAATCAAGTAGCACATTAATGGATAACACACTAAATTTTTATACAGCTTATTCACATTTATATGATGTGTATGGTGTAGAAGTAAATGAAGATTTATTTGAAACACTTGGAATGATTGCTTGGAATAAAATTGGGAATAGACAATCTCGTATATATAATATACAACTAAAACCAGAAGCTGATCAATACGGTGGTTGGTATATAGAACTTCCTTGTAATGTAGATTCAATAGAAGCAGTAACTGCTTGTTATGAAGATTATCAAAAAACTAGTTCAACTGAAAATTTTCCTGGTATATTAAGTTTACCTACAGAAAATCATATTGAGTTTGAAAAATATGGTACAAATGATCTTTATATTTCTGGAAAATTCCTTAAATATAGACAAAATGGTAACTCTCTTTATTTTACTGAACCATATAGTGCAGTTAATATACTGTATCATGGTACTTATGCTGATGAAGATGGATTACCTTATTTAAATATTAAAGAAGTAGATGCAATTGCTTTATATATTGTATATACTGATGGCTTTAAAAAAGCTAGACAAACACATGATCAAGCTACTCAACAAATGGCAATGCTTGATAAACAATTATGAGATAAAGCTTGTAGTGCTGCAAGAGTACCAATGAGTGTATCACAAAATGAAATGAATGAAATCTTAGATGCAAATACTAGCTGAAATCGTAAAATGTACGCCAAAAGCTTCAAACCAATTCAATAACACTATGAACTATGCAACAGGATATGGAATATCCCCCAAAGAATTATACACTACTTTTAAATTAGAAAATATAACTACTCCACAATCTCAGTTATGAGATAAGAGTAAGAAAAAAGTCTGCGGTAAGATATTTACATATTGCATGTTGCAAGTTCTTAATGATATTATAGATAACAATGTAATATTCCAACTCCCAGTTAATACAGAAGCATATCTTGAAATGACAAGTATTACAGGAGATGCTTTTAAAAAGGCTAGGCAGAATGGAGCATTTGAAGATGTTAATTTAACTACATCTCATTTCACAGGAAATCAACTTGTTTATAGAGCAAGACGTACTGGTTATTGAAAATTAAAACCTGTTAAAGTTAGTAAGGTTTTAAAAAATAGAATAACTGAACATACAAATAATGGAAAAAATTATAACTAATGGTAAAAACAATTGAAGATTATGTACAAGTAGTCCATGAGCAATTTCCACAGTTAACTGAAAAAGAAATTAAAAAGATCATTACATTTGGATTTAGAATGTATCACTTCGTAAATAAAATGGGTTGTGATGTTCTAATTAAAGATGATATGACAACAAAATATACAATGTTTACTGGGCAGTTAGGATATTGCCCTTTAAAACATTATAATAGGGGACTTTTCAAATGAAGAATGAAGGAAAGGATGCTATATAGATTAAAGAAAATTAAATGAGATGGATGATATTACTTTGGTGTTAATGAAGAAAAATACCAAGATATTAAACGTCAAATAATGAATAAAAAAATTAAAAATATTAATATTGGAAGAACATTCTTTTATAAAGTATTTAAAGAGATAGAACATGATCATGCAGTAAAACATGTATTTAAAATTAAATATCCAATGGATTGTGGTTATAAATTTATTATTAATAAGTTTACTACAAAGGAATTAGAGTACATTGGTATAAACGAAATAAAAATATGGGACAAAAAACAGAAGGAACCAATAGTTTTGCCGGTGGCCTTGTAAGCGATTTAAATGCAATAACTACTCCTCCAAATATACTTACAGATTGTTTAAATGGTACAATGTTAACCTTCAATGGTAATGAACTTGTATTACAGAATGATATGGGTAATACAACTATAAATGATGCTAAATTAACAGAGGGTTTTATTCCAATTGGTGTAAAAGAAAATGGAGGAATTATTTATATAGTATCATATAATCCAACATTAAATGGTGGAACTACAGAGATTGGTAGTTTTCCTGGTCCAGATTTTCAAGATGTAAATCCCTCACCAAATCCTATAAGTAATGATATAAATATTATTACTCTTGATAATGAAGGAACTATTCTTGAAAATAATCTAGGTAAAATATTACCATTAACAGTGAAACAACTTAATCCTGGAGATCCTTTTATTATTTGTATAACATCAACTAATAATTTTAATGATACTTTAACAAGTTCAGTAGATAATAGGAAATTTTATAATCCTAGATTAATTAATACAATTAATAATAGAGATATTACATCTTTATTTAAAATTCAAAAAGATATTACTGATAATATTAATGATAAATTTTGATTTTTACCTCACTCTTTAGCATCAACTAAAAATATAACAGATTATCTTCCAAATAAAACACAAATTTTCCCTAATGTTAAACCAGGAAATTTAGCTATTAGATTTGATTTAGAAGATATAGATTTATTTAGAATACAATTAAATATTGATGGAAACTATTTTCCTAAATTAAATGTTACTGGAACTACAATTCCTAATTTTACTCTAGATTTTAAAACATTTGAAGTACAAGAACCTAGTGCATTTAAAATTAATTTAATTGATATTACTTATAGTATTTATGATTTAAATGGTAAATTAATTAGTGGTCCTATTACAAGTTGTATAGCTGGAAGTAGTAATGGATATCCAATACCATTTAGTCCTAATTATACTAATAATGCTAGTGTTGGGAACTCTATTGCTGTATATAATACTGATTTAAAAATTTATACTATTACTTCTGATAATGAAACTTTTAGTATTCCAATTGGAATTACAAAAGATGTAATTATTGATTATACTATTTCAGTATATAATACATATTATGGTAGAAAATATAGTAAAGATCTACATCATAGATTAAATTTAAGTAAAAATCCAAATGAATGGAATACAGAGTCTTTTTTTAAATTAAATGACACTATTTATGTAGATCAATATATTAATTCTGATTTTACTACAAGTTCAGATATAATTTTAGATTTAAAACCAAATCCCTCAAGTTTTAGTGGAGTTCATTCTTATGGTGGCCCTAATAATGGAGATTTTGATGAAACTTATTTAAAAAGTAAAAAACTTATAAATAGAGATTGGATTGTAAAATCTCCTACACTTTTTAGGGCAGAAGTAAATTCATCATTCCCAATCCATACTCATATAAATAATGGAACTACTGTTGGTGTATTTGCACGTGTATTATTATCTGGTAATACTTTAAACTCAAATACATTTACTTATACTAATAGTTCTACACAGGATGATAATATACCTGTAGATGGTACTTTTACAGTAACATCTGATACTATTCAATTAACTTTAATAGAACATTCTTATCTTACTCCTGGAGCTGATAGTTCAAATATAATTGATTATTCTTTTGTTATAGATACAATACAAGTTACTTTGCCAAATAATACAGGTTATATGATTAAACCTATTATTGGAAAATATAAAATAACAAATGGAATACAAATTGCTATTAATTCTGAGGGTACAGAAGTTCCAATTACTGATACTAATACTAATAATACTGCTAATACTTCAATTGAAAGATTCTCTACTGCAAATTGGGAAATGATTAATAATGCTACTATTATTAATTCTCCTAATATAACATCATTTAACAAGAATGTAGATCATTATAATAGAATAGTATTTAATG
>OCZT010004196.1_pt1 | contig 14593 bp, 7 predicted proteins | sample 1539031 | NCBI WGS metagenome assembly OCZT01 (sample SAMEA3539308, study PRJEB22396) | soil metagenome | biome: tundra; feature: field; material: soil | place: USA | collected 2010-05 | depth 0.15 m
CACCGCCCACCTGGTAGCGTTCCCCAAAACAGATCGCGTCAGGACAGAGCGTGACGAAACCGCGCTCCGCGAGCAGCGGGCCAAAAGCCAGCTCGGGTTTCAGCTCCGCCACACCCGCACACTGGTCTTTTCCGCTTTGCACGGTCTGATGCAGACAGAGCATGGCGGGCGCTTTCTGCCGCAAACCTTTGGGCACAAACAGCCAGGCGCGGATGCGCTCGCCAGGGTCGCCGGTGTATTCGACCTTCTTGCGGATGAAGTGCGGAAAGTCCTGCTCCTCCAGAATTTTCGGCTGCAGCGGGCCGGAGTTTCGGGCCGAAGGTCCAATCAAATCCCGCCAAGCCGCCCTGATTCTGGTGCGCAACTCGGCAGAGTTTCGTGCCTGGTGGTCGCCCACAAGCTTGAAGTCCAGCGCGGGCTCAAGTTGATCCTTACCCGATTGCGAAGTCTTGATCTTGCAGACCTGGTCGGGATGGCTCCTGGAGAAAGTGTCGTAATTCCACTGTTTTGCCGGCTCCTGACCAAACAAGCACGCCGTCTGAGTCACAATCAGAAGCGGTAAAGAGATTCGGGTGAGCAAGGACATGCAGGAATACAAATGGATAATGCCGGCGTTGGCAAGGACGGCTAACGGTCACACGCGACGCGGCTGCGTTAGGGGAATGGTCATCGACACCCTCGTCCCTTCGCCGGGGCGGCTGTCCAGGGTGAAGCGGCCGCCCAGGTCCTGGAATCGCTGGCGCATGTTGCGCAGACCGTTGCCCTCGGGCCGGGTGGCCGACGGATCAAAGCCGCAGCCGTTATCCTCGATGTTTACCCGCAAGGTCCCGTCCTCGACCGCGACCTGGACGCGCACTTCGGTGGCCGCCGCGTGCTTGTTGACGTTGTGCAGGGCCTCCTTGCACGCCAGATAGAAGTGGTGCCGCACTTCCGCAGGCACGACGATGTTCGGCAGCTCAGGCGGCGCGGTAAACCAGCAACGCGTGGCTGTGTTATCAAACAGCTCGTCCACCCGGCGGCCCAGGTATTCCACGAGGCTCGTCAAGGTGTCGTTTTGCGGCAGCACCGCCCATACGATTTCATCAAAGGATTGCACCGTCTCCCGGGCGGTGGAGGAAATCTTCCGGGCCTGTGCGCGCACCTCCTCCGGTTTGCCGGCGTCGTGCTCGGCCACCTCAGCCAGCCAGGCGATTTCGGTGAGGTTCGCGCCGACGCCGTCGTGGATGTCCTGCGCGATGCGGGCGCGCTCCTTCTCAACCGAGAGCTGCATTTCAACCCGTTCAAGCCGGCGCTTCAATTTCCGGCGGCTCATGAAGGCCACGGTGCCCGCCAGCGCTGCCGCGGCGAACGTTCCCGCCCCCAGGAGGAACCACCAGGTCTGCCAGAAATACGGCAGCACTCGAAACGCCAGCGTCGCTCCGTCGGCGTTCCACACCCCGGCCTGGTTGCAGGCCGTCACCCGAAAACGGTAATCTCCGGGAGACAAGTGGTTGTAATTGGCCGTGCGCTGTGTGCCCGCCTCCACCCACGCCTCCTCGAGGCCATCGAGCTTATGCCGGAAACGCACTCGCTCAGGCGCGGTGAAGTTGAGGCCGGTGTAGTGGAACTCATAACGGTGCCGGCCTGGCCGGACCCGCAACAACGAGGGCGCGTTCAAGCTGGACGACGGCCCGTTGGCAGGCGCAATCGGCTCACCATCCACCAGCACCTCCTCGATCAACACGGGCGGCGCAACAGAGTTGGTCGGCACAGTCGCGGGATCCACTACCACCAGGCCCTTGATCGTGGGGAACCAGAGCCGTCCGTCGCTGGTCCGGCAGCCGGCCGGTTGAAAGCCGCCCGGACATTCCAACGCCGGCAGGCCGTCGGATTTGCCGTAGCTGATGCATTGGATGCGCCGCCGGGTGCCGTCGGCGAATTCGTTCAACTCCGTCTTGGACACCCGGAACACGCCCTGGAACGAGGTGAGCCAATAGAACCCCCGCCCATCATCGCCAATGTAATTGATGACGTCGTCCACCAGCCCGTCCCGCGTAGTGCACGCGACAAAATGGTTGTCCTTCAACCGGCACAATCCGCCGTCCACTGTGCCAATCCAGAGGGCGCCATCCGGCTCTGCGTGCAGGGCGCGGACCGTGTCACTTGACAGTCCATCCTGGCATGTGAAGCGGCGGCATTGGGCGTCCTTCCAGCGGAACAATCCGCTGCCATCCGTGCCCGCCCAAATACTGCCGCCAGCGTCTTCCGCGATCACCGTTACGTCCAGGGCCGGGGCGGGGTTGGGAAGGTCAATTGCCGTGGCGGAACCGTTCTCGAACCGGACCAGGCGATTCAGCGTACGCTGCCCCAGCCACATGCGCCCTTTAGAATCCTCAAACAGGCTGGCCAAGCCCATGTCCCGTCCGGGAAAGTCGCCCACCGAGACAAAGCCCGCGCCTTCCAGCCGGTACAAACCGCCGGGCCACGAACCAAGCCAAAAGGTGCCTTTCCGATCCAGCAGCAGCGTTCGGACGTGGCGCCCGACCAGCCCCTGCTCCCGGTCGAAATGCTCCACCACGTTATCTTTTAGCCTGAGTCGGTCCACTCCGTCGCCGTCGGTGCCCACCCAGAGCTCACCATCGCGCCCCTCACAGATGGCGGTGACCAGATCCGTCGCAAGGCCCTGTTTCCGGCCATAGGTCTTGAACAGTGCGGTTCGCAGCCGGTTCAATCCGCCGGGCCGTGTGCCCACCCAGAGATTGCCCTCGGCATCCTCGAACAGAGCGCGCACCAGGTCACCGTTGCCAATGCCCTCACCCTGAGCGGTGGCAGCCCCACCTTCCTCGGCAGCGCCAACATGACCATCAACGGCCCGGTCGCCCTCAGCGTCAACAACCGCACTATCACCGTCAACGCCAACACCCTCACTCTTGGCGGACAGATCACGGGCGCATTCACCCTGACCAAGGCGGGCAACGGCACGCTGACACTCAATAATAGCGGCTCGGCGGACACTCACAACGGCACACTCGTCAGCGCGGGCACATTGGATTTGGGTGGCACGAGCCAAACTCTGGGCGCTGTCACGTTCTCGGGCGCAAGCACGACCCAGAACGGCACGATCAATGGCAGCAGCTACGCCGCGACTCTGAGCTCTCTCTCTGGCACAGCCACCGTCAGTGCCAACCTAGCCGGCAATAGTGCGTCCTTGACCCATTCGGGCAGCGGCACCTTGGTCCTCCTCGGCGGCAACACCTATGCGGCAGGCACCTTCATTAGCGGGTCCGGAATACTGGCAGTGACCAACGATGCCGCCCTTGGAAATGCGAGCGCGGGCATCACGTTTAGTGGCAGTGGCGCCTTGGCCGCCACCAATAATGCGGCCTCCGTGACCAACACGGTCACCATCAGTTCGTCCCGCACCATTACCGTCAACAGCAGCGTGACGGCCAACTTCTTCACTCCAGACACCAATAACCTCACCGTAGCCGCCAAGATCACCGGCCCGGGCAACGTCATCAAGCGGAGTTCCAGCTTCTCGATCGGCACGGTGCGCTTCAGCAATGACACCAGTGATTACACTGGCGACTTTTCCGTCGGCTTTGGGAACGCGGAGTTCACGTCCGTGACGGACCAGCGCACCCCAAGCTCGCTCGGGGCAGGCGCGGCGGGCACCGGTGGTCAAATTACCATTAACAACGCCACCTCGTCCGGCACGCTCCGCTACGTTGGCGCCGGCAATAGCGCGACTCACCGCCCGATCAACTGGTCGGGAACCATCGGCACTTACGCGCTGGATGCCAGCGATGCAGGAACCGTGCAATTCCTTGCAACCGGCAATCTGAAGTCAGGCAGCGGCAGCGAAGAACTTCGCTTACGCGGGACGAACACCGGCGCCAATACCCTGGCGCAGGTGATCAATGACCAGGGCGGCGTCACTTGGGTCAACAAGTTCGACGCGGGCACGTGGGTCCTGACGGGTGCCAACACCTTCTCGGGCGCGGTCACCAACAGCGGCGGCGTGTTGCAGGTCGATGCGGCAGAGACGCCCGGCACCAGCGGGCCTCTGGGCAACGGCGGCACGCTTTGGTTGGCCGGCGGCACACTGCAATACAGCGCGGCCAACAACTTCGATTACTCCTCCCGGTTCAGCACAGCGGCCAACCAGGCATGCAAGATTGACTGCAACGGCCAGAGCATCACCTTTGCGACGCCCCTGACGAGCAGCGGCGGATCACTGGTCGTCAGCAGTTCCACTCCCGGCGGCAGCCTCACGCTGTCCGCGGCCAATACCTACTCCGGCAGCACCACCGTCAGCAGCGGCACCTTGTTGGTCAATGGTTCCATCGACGGCGGTGGGGTTACAGTAACCGCTGGCACGTTGGGCGGCTCCGGCGCCATCAACAGCGCCGTCAGTGTCCAAGCGGGCGGGACCCTCCAGCCCGGGTCGGGTGGCACGAACATCGCCACGCTTACCGTCAACAGCAGTCTGACCCTCGCCGGCAACACGGTTATGGCACTCAACCGCACTAATACTCAATCCGCCAGCCTCATCACCGGCCTTTCCAGCCTTACCAACGGCGGGACGCTCACCATCACCAACGTCGGTGATGCGCTTCAGTCGGGCGACTCCTTTACTCTCTTCAGCGCCGCCAGTTATGCCGGCTCCTTCGCCGCGACCAACCTGCCCGCGTTGGACACCGGCTTGGCCTGGGACCTAAGCAACCTGTCGCAGAATGGCACCATCACCGTAGGCGAGGCGCCCACCATCACGACCGCGCCGGCCAGCCAGGTCGTCGAATGCGACGGCACCACTACCTTCACCGTCGCCGCCAGTGGGTCGCCCACGCTGGCTTATCAATGGAGCGTGAACGGTTCGGCTGTCAGCGGCGCCACTTCTACCAGCTTCACCACCAACAACGTCCACGGCGCTGGCAGCGTCTATACCATCTCCGCCACCGTCTCCAGCGCATTCGGCAGCGTGACCTCGAATGCCACACTCACCGTCCAGGACACTCTCGCCCCCGTCATCACCATGAACGGCGCCAACCCGCTCTACGTCGAATGTCACGGCGCCTATGCCGACCCCGGCGCCAGCGCCCTGGATGCCTGCGTAGGCTCGGTGGCCGCCGTTGCCAGCGGCACGGTGGACCCCAACACGACCGGCACCTACACGCTGACCTACACCGCCAATGATGGCAACGGCAACACCGCTACTGCTTTCCGCACGGTCATCGTCCAGGACACCACTCCTGCCTCGATCACCTGGAGCTTCACCAATCTCACGCTCAGCACGGACACCAATTGCACTGCGCTGATGCCGGATGTCACCGGAACCAACTACATCCTGGCCTCAGACGTTTGCAGCGCTTCCCTGACGATCACGCAGAGCCCGACCAACAGCGCCGCCCTCCCGCTGGGCACCAACACGGTGGTGATTGCGGTGGCCGACGGCTCCGGCAACACCGCCTGGTCCACCAACACCATCGTCGTAGCCGACACCACCGCGCCGGTCATCACCCTCCAGCCGCAAAGCCAGACAAACCTCTTGGGGGCCGATGCAGTCTTCACCGTGGAGGCCCTGTCCTGTAGCACCCTCGCTTACCAATGGACCTTCGCCACGAACCCCTTGACCGATCAAACCAATGCCACCTTGACCGTTACCAACGTCCAGCTCACGGACGCCGGAGATTACCAGGTGGTGGTCGCCAGCACCGCCGGTATGACGACTAGTGCGGTCGCCGTGCTCACGGTCAACCGCGCCCCGGTCGCCGCCGCGACCAATGCGGGAGTGACGGAGAACCAGGTGCTGGTGATTGACAATCTCAAATTGCTGTCCGTTTGCAGCGATCCGGACGGTGACCCGTTGACCGTTGTCTCCGCCGGCCCGCTCAGCACCAACGGGGGCTCGGTGACACTGACGAGCAGCAACGTGACTTACCTGCCGTTGACCGACTTCGTGGGCGCAGATCGGTTCGACTTCACGGTCAGCGATGGCCGGGGTGGCAGCGCCACCGGCAGCGTGCTGGTCGCCGTTGCCTCTGCGAGTGCGCCCTCCCTCAATATCGTCAGCGGGCCAGATATTCTGCCGGACGGGCACTTCCACGTCGGCTTCGCCGGTATTCCGGGCTACAGTTATACCATCCAATACTCACCCAACGTAGATGGCCCGTGAACGACTTTGACCAACCTGACGGCGGGCACCAACGGCCTCTTCGACTTCGAAGACCCCACGGAACCGGCGCCACCGACACGTTTCTATCGCACCACCTATCCCTGATTGCAGCCGTTGGAAACACTGTGGTGCCGCGTCTGCTTCCAGTGCGGAGTGATGCTCGCGCTCTTGAGCGCGGTGGAGCTGGCTAATGCGCAGGTAGTTCTTCCGTCTCCACAGGGGACAATGTTCCCGTTGATGATGTATGAGGCAACGTCCGCGGATGCGCGGAACCTCACTCCCTATGGCTGGAACGTGCTGCAGTCCTACGGCTTGAACACCACCAGTGACATCAACAATTACCTGCAGGGCCTGGCAACGAACAAGGTGACGGGCGTGGCTGTCATCCCAGCTACGCTCACCACCAACGCCGCAAACACCAACAGCACCTACTATGTCGAATGGCCCCAGACCCAGGTGCAGAGTTGGGTGCAAGGCGTGGCGGCCAATACGAATCTCGCCTGGTGGAGTTTGCCTGAAGAAATGCGTTCCTGGATGCCGACTGAGCTGCAGCTTCTGGGCGATTATACAAGCTGGACCCGGGTTTACGATCCCCAGCAACGGCCGACGTTCGAGTACACACCCAACAACCGCGCCGCCAGCGAGATTTCCCATATCGTGCCGACGGTGGACGTCATTGGCCTGTCCTGCTATTGCGAGTTCCTAGGCATGCCGCATGCCTGGGTGCGCTACAAAGTCCAGGAGGCAGGGCTCCATGGCATTGCGCTGGCGGGCAAGACGGCAGGAAACGATTACCCGGCTGGCCAGAAGACGCCCGTGACTGTGCTCTACTGCGCCAAGGCCACCGGCGTGAATTCGCCCACGAACATGCCGACCCCGAGCCAGACCTACCATGACTTCTGGTCGGCCATAGCTTCGGGTGCGCGAGGGATTTCGGTCTTTGCTTATTGGCATGGACTCCACGATGACCCGTCGCTCACCAATAACCTCCAGCAGCTCAATCTCGCGGCATCCCAGATCACCGGCTCGGAGAAGCTGGGCGATGTGGTGCTGTATGGAGCGCCGAACACGAATGTAACCGTCAGCATCATTTCCGGGCCGAGCCAGACGGTGTCCTTCCAGCCGCCGAACGAGACCAACTCCTTTCAATACCCCTCGGTCAACGTGCTCTGCAAGACCTGGGCCAGGAACGTCTATGTAATTGCCGTCAACTCCACCGACCAACCAGTCACCGCGTCCATTTCCAATTTGCCGTCGGTGGCCGCTTCGGCGGCGCTGCCCTTCGAGGCGCGTTCGGTCACCATGACCAATGGGGGTTTGGCCGACACTTTCCCGCCGTGGGGGGTTCACATTTACAAGCTGCCCGGCGGCGTGTTCCTGGGCGGATTTACGGCGCTGGGCGGCGACCAGTTTCAATTCGCCGTGACCAACTCGGGCGTGGCCAGCTATACCCTGCTGGTTTCTACCAACCTATCGGCCTGGAGTGTGCTTGGGTCCGCCCTTCGGTCTGTCCGCGACCTCTATCAATTCACCGACCCATTGTCGGCGCAAACACAGACCCGCTTCTATCGCGCGCGCTGGCCGTGAATCAGTCTCAGCACAATACGCACGCCTGCGCCATAATTTATTATTGGTACGATAGCGTGCTTGAATTGTCTATTGGAGTATGATCAATCATTCAGTCAGCGGACTGATGATGAAAGTCCTGCCGGCAGTGCAGGCGCGAGCACAGACCAGCGCCGTCGAGCCGGGATGGCAGAACCCTCCAAACCCCAACAAAACAACGGTAGAACAACGGTAGCACAGCGGTAATCCAACGGTAACACAAGGGAGTCCCCCGCAAGCTCCTCGCAATCCCCTGGCTATCCCCTGCCTGCCGCCTCCGTAGCGGCACTACGGCATCAGGCCGCTAAACCCGTCGGAACGACCACCAGACCTCGGACCTTCCCCCTCCGTTGGGAGCCCTCTCTCCCACCGGGATGGTTTCAGCCTCGAAAATACCTTTATTGTGGGATCGCACGGTAGAATTGCGGGCCGTTGGTGCAGGAAGTGTAATCAATGTAAATGTAAGGCTGCGTGGGCAGCGCCACATTTGTCAGGGTCGTCCAGTTGCCGCTGGTGAGGTTCGACGTGGCTTGAATCAGATAATTCGAGCCGAGCGGGCCGTTCACGATGACACCCGCGAACATCTTGACGTCCACACTGGCAAGCGTGACAAAACTACTGGTGACGCTGCCGGCCGCATTATTCACGATGACGCTGTAAACACCGACGTTGGCAGCAGAGATATTGGCGATGGTCAGCGAAGCACCGTTGGCGCCGGTGATATTGGTGCCATTGAACTGCCACTGGTAACCCAAGCCGCCCCCGGTCGCACCAACGCTCAAGGTGACGCTGCCATTGGGTGAAACCGTGTTGTTTGTGGGTTGAAGTGAGATGGCCGGAGGCACTACTACGGTCAAAGACGCTGTTCCACTCACGCTGCCGGAGGTTGCAGTGATGGTCGTGACGCCGTTCGTCACACCCGTGGCCACGCCGCTGGTGTCAACGGATGCCACATCCGGACTGCTGCTTGACCAGAGCAGGCTGTTTCCGCCGCTGCCATTGGTCAGGCTTTGTGAAGAACCATCGCTGTAATGACCCGTCGCGGTGAACTGTTGATTCGAGCCAACGCCGATGCTGGGATTGGCCGAACTAACCACGATGTCGGTCAGCGCTTGCGGGACGCTGTCTTGAATGACAAACAGGCGGGCGGAACCTCCGCCGGAAGCAAGCACATAGACCCGGTTGCGGCTGGCATCCACGACGATGCTTCCCATGCTGGTGATTCCCGCGCCCAAAGAAACATTTTCAATGCTCTGGCCGGTGGTGGCGTTGAGGATCGCCACAAGGTTGGAGCTGTTATAGCCAACATATATCCGGTTGAGCACAGGATTAACCCCAATCCGACTGCCAAAGGTGTAGGGCAAGGTAATATTCGTCAGCACCACCTCGGGATCGGGCGCGCCATTGATGACTTGAAGCGTTGTGCTGTTTACGGCGTAGAGAAGATTGGCCGAGGCGTTGGCGCCGATCACGGTGCCGAAGGCATTCGCCGTGACCGCAAAGGTGGAAGGATTCACCCGTTTGGAAGAACCGCTGGCATTAAAATAGGTACGGCCGGTCGCCGGGTTAACCAGCGGAGAGCCCATGACCCCGCCGGGGCTGATGGGCCCGGCCAAGCGGGCATAAGTATCCGCGTTGAATACCCAAAGGGAATCACTGCATTGCGCCCCAACCCACACGCGGCGATGCGGCGCATCCACGCTCACCCCAATCGCGCAGCCGGAGCCGGTGGCAGCGCTTCCCAGCGCGGTGTTGCTGCTGTTCCAGATCGTGGCACTGTCTGAATAAACTCCGGCGGACCAGTAGTTATTGTTCGTGACGTCCACGTCCACACCCTGGCCAAAGCCCACGCCCGTTTGGCTGAAGGTGACGCCGTCCACCACCACGATCTGCATTGCGGCTGGATTGCCGCTGGCAAAGTATAATTTGTTCAAGGCCGGATTCACCGCGCAGAGATCCAATCCGCTGGGAGCCGCGACGTTCGTCAGCACTTGCGCAGCGGTATCTTGAATAACAAACAGGCGAGCGGAACCGCCGCCGGAGGCAAGCACGTAAACCCGGTTGCGGCTGGCATCCACGACGATGCTTCCCACGCTGGTGATGCCAGCGCCCAGAGAAACGTTCCCAATGCTCTGGCCGGTGGTGGCGTTTAGGACTGCCACGATGTTAGTGCTGTTATAGCCGACATAAATCCGGTTGAGGACTGGATTAACTCCAATCCGGCTGCCAAAGGTATAGGGCAATGTAATATTCGTCAGCACAACCTCGGGATCAGGCGCGCCGTTGATGACCTGAAGCGTTGTGCTGTTTACGGCGTAGAGAAGATTGGCCGAGGCGTTGGCGCCGATCACGGTGCCGAAGGCATTCGCCGTGACCGCAAAGGTGGAAGGATTCACCCGTTTGGAAGAACCGCTGGCATTAAAATAGGTACGGCCGGTCGCCGGGTTAACCAGCGGAGAGCCCATGACCCCGCCGGGGCTGATGGGCCCGGCCAAGCGGGCATAAGTATCCGCGTTGAATACCCAAAGGGAATCACTGCATTGCGCCCCAACCCACACGCGGCGATGCGGCGCATCCACGCTCACCCCAATCGCGCAGCCGGAGCCGGTGGCAGCGCTTCCCAGCGCGGTGTTGCTGCTGTTCCAGATCGTGGCACTGTCTGAATAAACTCCGGCGGACCAGTAGTTATTGTTCGTGACGTCCACGTCCACACCCTGGCCAAAGCCCACGCCCGTTTGGCTGAAGGTGACGCCGTCCACCACCACGATCTGCATTGCGGCTGGATTGCCGCTGGCAAAGTATAATTTGTTCAAGGCCGGATTCACCGCGCAGAGATCCAATCCGCTGGGAGCCGCGACGTTCGTTACAATTTGCTGGGCAAAGACCGGAGCAACTCCGGCAAAGGTCAGCACCGCGAGGGCGGAGAATACCAACCCGAGGTTGAGGGCTCTTGTTAAGTGGGTGACCCACGCGGTAATACAATATATTCTATTTGAGTTAAGCATGGCTAAATAACTGCGGTGATGCTGAGCATGAACCAAGCCAAATGCTATTCTGAGAATATCGAATGCCAGCGCGCCTGCGGCTGCGCCAGTTACGAGTGACTAGGGGTCCGAATTTGCCTTTATAGGTGTTTGGAGGAATGTTTGAGGAGCACAAGCCAAGCAGCATGAAAGCAGAGCAGTTGCAGACCGGAACTCAACCCCCACCTGCTTCTCTGGTGGGCAAGGGAAGCGGTTCGACGAACCCGGAGCACTGGGTGGAAGAGCATGGTGATGAGCTGTTTGGTTTTGCGATGGCCCGCGTGCGGGACCGCAGCGCGGCGCAGGACCTGGTGCAAGAGACTTTTTTGGCCGCCCTTCGGGCGATCGCGAGCTATGCCGGACGCTCAAACGAGCGCGCCTGGCTGTTCGGCATTCTCCGCAATAAGCTGGTGGACTACTATCGACGGAAGGGCCGTGAAGCCTTCCTCGACGACGGCGATGCCTCGGGGTCGGACGAGGACATGTTTTTCCACGCCGTCGGGTTCAAAAAGGACGCCTGGATTAAGAGCCTGGCGCCGCAAGCCTGGGCTGCTCCCGATGAAAGTTTAGTCCAGAAAGAGTTTCAGAACGTATTTCACCGCTGCCTGGCGCGGTTGCCCGACAAGCTGGCACAGGTTTTTCTTCTGAAAGAGGTGGATGGCGTGGCCTCCGACCAAATCTGTAAGGATTTGGATGTTTCGGCGAACCACTTCTGGGTGATGTCGCATCGAGCACGGCTGGCGCTGCGCCGATGTTTGGAACTGCACTGGTTCGGGCGGAAGAAGACTGGCGATGAAACGGATTAATTGGACAATGACCGCTGGGGCGGAAAGCGGAGAACGTGGACTATGTTGAATTGCCGGCAGGTAACGCGATTGGTTTCGCAAGGCATGGATGCCAAGCTTCCCTGGCATCAGCGGCTGGCGATCCGCATTCACCTGCTCTATTGCATTTGGTGCCGCCGCTATGCGGCCCAAATCCAATTCCTGCGCAAGGCGACTAGAGAACTCGCCGGTGGCACGAATCCGGCCGGAGGGGAGAAGCTTTCGAGTGAGGCCCGAGAGCAGATCCGGCAACGGCTGGCTCAGGCCCTGAGCGAATACCGCCCACCGCAATAACAGGTCATTTAACTCGGCACTGTCGCCCGAATCGTCCCTCACGGCACGCCCCGGTCCTTCCCGATTCCACCCGCCGCGGCCTCAAACTTTCCTGTAAGGATTTCGACTCTGCTTCGACTTCGCAGCGTGCGGTCAGTTGGACTCGAGGTCATTGAGCCGCCTGGCCATCACGAAAACAACCTGGCGGGAACCTGATCATGCTTGGGCATGACCGGGAACCGTGCCTAAAGCGATAAATAAGAAACAAAACAATAATTCAAAGTATGAAAAGTTCATTAAATGGAAAATGCCTGGGCGTTCTGGGCGCTGGTCTGCTTGCCCTCAGCGTCACTGCAACCGCAGAGGAAGGAGCGGGCGTAATTTATACCATGGACAATGCTGCCGCCGGCAACCACGTCCTGGCTTGGAAACGCATGGCAAACGGCGCCTTGACAGGGCCCGCCGTGCAGGCAAGTGGCGGAGCGGGGACGGGAGCCGGCCTATCCAGCCAGAGCTCAGTGGTGCTGAGCCGCGACGGGCATTGGCTGTTCGTGTGCAATGCTGGCAGCGACGAGGTTTCAGTTTTTGCTGTTGCGCCACAGGGCCTCCAGCTCGTGGACAAGGTCAACTCCGGCGGCCGGCTGCCCCTGAGCCTCACCTTGCGTCGTGACCTGCTGTATGTCCTCAACGCCGGCGGCACGGTTGGCGATAAAGACAATATCACGGGCTTCGTGTTCCGCCATGGGAAGCTCGCGGCGTTGTCCCACTCCACCCGCGCCTTAAGCGGCGATAACACCGGCCCGGCGCAAGTATCCTTCACGGATGACGGCGATGCGCTGGTGGTGACTGAAAGGAATACTAACCTCATCGATACCTTTGGGCTGGATGACGACCGGCTGGTCACTAGCCACAAGCTGTTCCAGTCGGCCGGTCTGACGCCCTTCGGCTTTGCGGTTGGGCGGCGAGACCGGGTCTTCGTCTCGGAAGCTGGCGGAGGGGCGGCCAATGCCAGTTCGGCGTCGGCCTACTCGATTTCAGAAGACGGCGATCTTGAGGTGCTCAGCGGGGCCGTTCCAACCGAGCAGACTGCCGCCTGCTGGCTTGTCGCATCCCATGATGGACGTTTCCTTTACACCGCCAACGCCGGCAGCGGCACAATTTCCGGTTTTAGCGTTAGCCCCGCGGGTGGTCTGCAATTGATTAGCCCGGGTGGCATAACGGCTGTCACGGGAGCCGGCAGCCATCCAGTTGATATGACCCTGAGCCGTGACGGCCGATTCTTCTACAGCCTCGCTAACGGAAACGGCACGCTTGGGGCTTTTCGGACAAAGCCTAACGGATCACTGGAACCGCTGTCCGTAGTGAGTGGAATTCCCGTCAGCGCGGCCGGCCTTGCGGGTCGATAGTCGAAAGCGGACCCTGCCCATCAGCGGCGCATGTGCTTCGCTGATGGGCGTTTGCGCTTTGCCACGGCTCCGCGTTTCGTTTTGGAGAAGGTCTTCCGTGGGCACGGCTGCCGGCAAAGCCGTCAACAGTTCTCACTCGGTGCCCCCTCGACCGCGCCTGCTTCGAGGACGGAGAGTGAGCTAGTTGAAGCAGCGCTTCAGGAAATCCCGAACCAACCCCACGGCCTCTGGCCCCCAGAAGCCGTGCCCGGTCCCCTTTCATCGGCACGAAGGTCGCCGCCCACCCGCCCCTTTCAGTTTCATCAGATTCATTCTCATTCGGAGTAATTGCGGCTTCTGGTCCGCTTTATGCTCTTCTCACGCTCACGTGAAAAGACGGCAGCAAGCACAACTTGCTGCTTTCTGGGGGCGTCCCCTCGCACGTTTGAATATGGAACAGGCAGAAACCATAGTCGCCGCCGCCCGAAGCCAGTGGGCGGATGACCAGCCGTCTTCTTCTCAGGAGATGGGCTGCCACGTCGTTCCCCGAATCCCAAAACCGCAACGATGTCCAACCACACCAGGCAGCAGCCGGGCCGCCCCGCTGCCGCAGTCAGCAAGCAAACCATTAACAACAGTGCCAGTAATCGCATGAAAGCAAAGACCCTTAGCTCCTGTATCCTTCTGCTCGCCGTCGCCGCGTGCCAACAGCTCGAATCCACGGCGGCCGCCGCAGCCTTGACCGTCACGCCTTCGACCGTCAGCAACACCTACAGCGGGACCATCACGTTGCAAGTCACCGGCTTGACCAACGGGGAGACGGTCGTGGTGCAGAAATTCCTCGACGCCAATACCAATGGCGTCGTGGATGCCAGCGATTGGCTCGTGCAGCAGTTTAACCTGACCGACGGCCAGGCGGGCATGGCGATCGGCGGCATCGTCAATTCCAACGTGCCGGGCGACACCGACGCTACAGGAGCGCAAATCACGGCGCAATTGAACTTCTTCAACGGCGACTTCATGCAGAACATTGCCGGGCAATACGTGTTCAAGCTGTCCAGTCCCGGTGGACATTTTGCCCCGATAACAAGCCTTTTCACCGTCACCAACGTTCCTTACGCGCAGAAGTTCACCGGCAACGTGGTAAGCAACCGCACCAGCACGACCTTGCCCAATGCCATGGTCCTCCTGTTCGGTCCCCCGCGCCCGGACAAGAACGGGCCTAGCGGCCCGCCGCTGGCGGGGGCGATGGCCAACAATGCGGGCAGCTACACCATTCCAGCGCCGGTGGGGACCTATATGCTGGTGGCTTTCAAGGGCAATTATCTG
>OCZT010004197.1_pt1 | contig 14591 bp, 14 predicted proteins | sample 1539031 | NCBI WGS metagenome assembly OCZT01 (sample SAMEA3539308, study PRJEB22396) | soil metagenome | biome: tundra; feature: field; material: soil | place: USA | collected 2010-05 | depth 0.15 m
TAACCGCCGAGGTTACCGGTTCACCGCCTCCCTGCGCATGGGCCGCACGTCCCCGCACGGCCGGGACCCAGCTAAGAATATTGATGCTCATAACCATCATAATACTCTTGTCCTCGGGTCTCCCGTCAAGCGTGCTTCCCGGGCCGGGGGTGGCGTGGGATCCGGGCCGAGCGGGTAGGAGGGGGATTGGCGGGGTCGGGATACCGGTACACGGAGGACCGCAGCGGCAGCCGCGTCGACGGTTGCACCGACGTGGCCGAGGCCCGCTTCCGGGTGAAGGCATGTCCACAACGTGGGGCCGTGGGCCCACGGCGGCCCGGTCTAGCGCAGCGGCAACGTTAGCGAGGAGCCGCCTTGTCGTCTTCGGAGGCGATCCAGCGCCGCTGGCGTTGGGCCCCCTCTTGAAGGGAGCCTAGGCTATTCTGAAAAGATGATCGAGGCCGGCCGTCACCCCGTAGGCGCCTGACGTGTGTGAGCATTGCGGCTGCGAGGGGTTCGGTCCGCTTCGGGAACTTCACGAGGATCACCTCGCCATCCTTGGTGCCAGCACTCGGCTGACGGACGCGGTGAGCTCCGGAAACCCCGATGCGGTGCGGAAAGCGGTGGCGGCTCTCGTCGCGATGCTCGAGCCGCATGAGCGGAACGAGGAACTGGGGCTCTATCGTGAGATGGCGAGAGGCGCGCCGGAGTACGTGGCGAACCTCCTTGGGGAGCACGAGGAGGTTGGCCGGCTGATCGAGTCGTCGCCGCGAACCGGCGAGGGCATGGCAGCACTCCTGGATGCGGTCCGCAGGCTCCAGCTGCACATATTCATCGAGGAGCAGGACTTGTTCCCCTACGCGATCCAGATGTTCACGGGAGTCCAATGGGATCTCATCGAGGACGTGCATGCAGGGCGTCGTGAGAGGCGGGACAGCGCCAGATCGAGCTGAGCGGCGAGCATGCGCGACCGCGGCCACCCCATGTCACCGATGAGGCAAGCGCAGCCACCGATGAGACTGTCGGGCAAGCCGCCCTTGGGCTGGCGAGTGGGCTCTCGAACCCAGTAACGCGTGCAAAATCACCGGCCGTGATCTCCGCCCCACGGTAATAGCCGATACCGCACAGCTTCCTGCATTCGACCGCAGACAATCGCTTCTGGTGCCGCCCGGTCGGGCTGACTGGCTCTCTGCTCCGGATTGACGACTAAAGAGCTTGGTTAATGCGGTTGTGTGGAGATTATGGACGATTGCGATCGTCCAAATCCCCCCGCCCAGGATGCCCCTGGACACCTGTCTGGGGTGATGGGTCCCCGGCAAGGAGGTGTCCATGAGCGGAACCTGGGCGTCCCAGCACCACGACATCCCGGGCTTCCCCGCGCGACCGAGGCCGATGGTCGTCGCGTCGCAAGGCTGAAGTCGTCCTGCGTCCGCTCCGCGACCAGGACCTGGACGCGGTGAGCCGCGAGATCGGCACCCGCGCCGCCACCGTCTCCCACTTTCCGCAGGTCGAGCGGGGAAATGGTGACTACGCCGGCAGCCGGTGAGGGCGATGCCTGGGCCTCCCTGAAGCTCGGAGCGCCCGGTTCCGGGTCCTCGTGAGGGTTCGGCGCGGCGGTCGGTGCAGCCCTTCCACTCCGGGATCAGGGCAACGGGGGAGAAGGGGATGATCGCGATGAGCCACAGCTACAGTTCCTCGGCGAATTCGAGAAGGGCCACCGCGTCGTTATGCTCGCGGTCGCTGGCGCCGAAGATCAGGGTTATCTTCTCCTTCTGCGCCTGGTCGCGAAGCTCACGCAGCGTTGCCAGCTCGCCCCGGTCCTCGAGCTCGCGGCGGTAGCGCCGGCGGAACTCGTCCCACCGAGCCGGCTCATGGCCGAACCACTTGCGCAGCTCGGTGCTCGGGGCGAGGACCCGCAACCACGCGGAGAGCTGGGCACGCTCCTTGGAGATCCCGCGCGGCCAGAGACGATCGATCAGGATGCGCCGGCCGTCCTCCGGGGATACCGGGTCCCGGACGCACTTGATGGCAAGCCCACGTCGACCGACGATGGGCGTCGGTCTCGTCATGCTCATGGATCCATCCTAGGACGCGCTCCTCGTCGAGGGGACGATGCGCATCGTTTGCCTCGGGATGCCGGCGGGTGCCTCCGCTTGATTAAGTCCCACGCCCTCGGCCCGTGTTGCAGCGTGTGCTCTCTCACCCCCGCTCACCGCGAAGGACCGGACTTCCCCCGCGCCGAGCTCACTAGGAGCAGAGTTCTAAGCTGCGGTTGACGGCCTCGAGCCGGGAGTGCGCCCCAGCTTCACGATCAGGGTGCGGATGTCGCCAGTCCCCCTCCTGCCCGCTCGGCCCGGGCACCAAGCCAGTCACCGTTCGGGAGGCGCGCTTGACGAGGGAGCCGGCTCCAGGATATTATGATGGTAATGAGCATCAATAATATGCATAGGGTTTCCGGCCGGCTGGCTCTGGCCCCGACCCCTCGCTGATAGTTGTGTGAAGTTGGTGACACCGGACAGAGCGAACGTCGGGGGCGACCACCGATGACGGTCCGGAAGGAGCAATGACGATGCGCCTCAATTACGCAAAAATCCTCCCCGCCGCTCCACAGGTTCTCGCCGAGGTCGAGAAGCTGGTGGCGCGGAGCACGCTGGATCCCGGGCTGGTGGAGCTGGTGAAACTGCGCTCGTCGCAGATCAACGGCTGCGCCTTCTGTGTCGACATGCACACCAAGGACGCTCGCGCCCTGGGAGAGGAGGAGCAGCGACTGCACCTGGTTGCGGTCTGGCGCGAGGCGCCATGCTTCTCCGAGCGCGAGCGGGCGGCGCTCGCCTGGTCGGAAGCGATCACCCTGCTGCCAACAAGCGGCGCCCCTGATGACGTGTATCAGGACCTGACCACAGTCTTCTCGCCCGAAGAGATCGTCACTCTCACCCTCGCCATCGCCCTGATCAACGTCTGGAACCGGCTGAGCGTCGGGTTCCGCCGACCGGCCGGAGACTACGTGTCGACCCGGCGGCCAGCCGCGTAGGGTGGCGCGCGCGATGCTGCTTCCGCTACCCGAGGACTGGGGGCGAGCGCTGGCGATCGTCGCCCATCCTGATGATCTCGAGTACTGCGCATCCTCGGCGGTGGCGCGGTGGACAGCGCACGGGAAGTCCGTCGCCTATGTAATTGCCACCCGTGGCGAGGCCGGGATAGACAGCATGGACCCGGCCGAGGCGGGGCGGGTACGGACCCAGGAGCAGATCGCCAGTGCCCGGGCGGTGGGGGTCGAACTCGTCGAGTTCCTCGACCATCCCGATGGCGAGGTGGAGTACGGGCGGAAGCTCCGTGCTGACCTCGTCCATGCCATCCGGCGGCACCGTCCCGAGGTGCTCGTCTCCCTCAACCCCCACCTCAACACGGCGGGAGGTGGGCCCAACATGGCCGACCACCGCGCTGTCGGGACCGCCGTCCTCGACGCTGCTCGCGACGCCGGTAACCGCTGGCTCTTTCGGCGATCATCGCCCGACGATCTGGAGCCGTGGGACGGAGTACGCATGGTCTGCTTCGCCGCCTCGCCGTCCCCCACCCACTCTCTCGACGTCGCCGAGTTTGTCGAGGCAGGCATCGCCGCCCTGAAGGCTCAGCACACCTACATCGCCGGCTTGGGGGGAGGGTTCGATCCCGAGCACTACCTGCGCGACGAGATGTCGCGGGCGGGCGGCCGAGCAGGCCTACTCTTGGCCGTCGAATTCGAGGTGTGGCCCCTTTAGAGCCGCAGGACACCGCTGGGCCGGTGGCCGGCGGTGGCCGGGCTCCCTCGGGCAGGAAGTGCCCCACGTTCTCACCCAACGCCGTTGACTCGACCCGGGCTCGCGTGATATAAATGGCATACATCATGTTTATGGTTACTACGGTTCTCGTCCCACCCACCGCCGGCAGCGGTGCCATTGACGGCTCGGTTGCCAGTCGGGGTGTCCATGCACCTGATAGAGGACGGCTCCTGTCATGAGCTACGTCATCACGGAGACGTGCATCGACGTCAAAGACCTGTCCTGCGTCGACGTCTGCCCGGTCGACTGCATCCAAGCCAGCGACGATGATCGGATGCTCTACATCGACCCTGACGAGTGCATCGACTGCGGCGCCTGTGTCGACCCCTGCCCGGTCGACGCCATCTACGCCGAAGAGGATGTTCCCGCAGATCAGCAGCCCTACGTCGAGATCAACCGCCTGTACTTCAAGGACCGGGCCGCGGCGCGCCGGCGCGTCGAGGAACTGGGACCTCGAGTTGGCACCGACGTAGCACCGACCTGAGGCAGAGGCTCTTGGTCCCGTACGGCCACCATCGCAAGGGAGATGAAGGATGACCAAGGGCACCTCGTTGGATTTCTTGGCGTCTCGGCGTGGGACCAGGAATCTCTAGGCGAGTACCTGGGCGATGTCCCGTACTAAGAGGTGGGCCAGCCAGCCCATCACAACTAGATAGAGCACCGTCATCAACCACCTCTGGGGGTGGTCGACCCGCCAGAAGGTTCGGATCCCCCTGACATCGAATACAACGGCCAACACGGCGAGGGGGATCCCGATGACCGGCCCCACCATCGCGCCGAGGGCGGGCGTCAAGATAGGCATGAGCATGTAGGTGAACATGTACCGCCCGAGGAGGTATGTGGGCGAGCAGGAATAGTGCAGAGGTCCTCGGGGGTGTTGAGGACATGATCGTGTTCGGGAAAAGGGAAATCCCTCCCGGCAAGCTGGACGGTGTGACCTGACCCCCCGGAACTGATTAGGTCGACCAACAGACAGGAACCGGTCAGCTCATCGGACGACCCGTCACCCTCCCTCGCTCCACCGGAACCGAAGATCAACATCCTGCTAGAGGGATCGTCCATGCGGCGATGCTACTGGCCGTTAGGCTGGCTCACAACACACCTAACACCAGCGGACGGCCAACCGCGCTTAGCATCGCACAATCCGGTGACGGTCTCATGGTGTGTCGCTCCACTGTCGTCGTCGCGCGACTCCACGATAACCGCCAACCTCACGGTCTTGCGCATGCGATCGGTTTCAGGAAGCGCCAACATGTCTGCCGGTGGTCGCCGCGTCCGGCGTCTCGATCCAGGCGTACTAGGGGAGGAGCGCGCTAACCCTCGTCCCGCAGCGGTATCCTGTGCGGCGTCAAGCCACCTCATTGGAGGGCTCTGAGGAAGACGTTCGCCAGCTACAGAAAGTGCGCCATGTCGGCGTCAAGGCTCTCTTTGAATACGCAGGGCGTCTGCTGCATGCCCTCTTTCCTTCCAAGCTGGATGTCGCGAGTTCGAGTCTCGTCTCCCGCTCCACTCCTCGATCTCGGGTTGAGTAGCAGCATCTGCCTCAGAGCTTGTCGAGTGAGGTCGCGGTCTATTTACTTCCTTGCTTATGCTGCGGGGGCTTCAGCCAGTCCTTTGTGACCACCGAGCAGTTGTATTCGTCCAGCACTTTGACGATGTTCCGGGCACCTACGCTGGCATCGCCCCCGACCCTTTGGATCTGTTCTTGGGCCACTAGCATGAAAGCGATGTAGCGATCTGCATTGGTGTCCGGCGATCGCAGACGGAGACGATATGCCGCCGCAATCCCCGGCAGGTTGGCCCGTCCGCTGGCTACGCGGAGCTCCAGCGTGCGGCTCCGGCCTCCGTCCGCCAGGCCCAGGGCATGTCTCGGGTGTTGCGGGCCACGCCGGGACGGCCGGCCGCGTCGACGACGATGATCCCGCCCTCACCGCCCACCCGCTCGGCCAGCTCCTCGATGAGCCGGGCGGCGCAGGTGGGGGCGTCCAGCCCGGCCGCGAGCATCTCGACCGCCCGCCGGCAGCCGGCCAGGCGGATGAAGGCCTCGCCCTGCCCGGTGGCGCAGGCGGCGCCGGGGGTGTCAGCGTAGAAGCCGGCGCCGCAGATGGCGCTGTCGCCGACCCGCCCGGGGAACTTTCCGCTGACGCCGCCGGTCGAGACCGCGACCGCAAGGCCGCCGCGGTCGTCCCGGCAGACGGCGCCGACTGTCCCTCCGGCGCTGCCCGGAAGCGCTCTCGCCGACTCCCGGAGGTGTTCCCGGCCGGCGAGCGGCAGGCCCCGCTCGGCGGCGAAGCGGGAGGCGCCGGCGCCGGCCAGCAGGACGTGGCGGCCGTCCTCCAGGACGGCCCGGGCTACGCTCACCGGTCTGGCCGAGTCGGTCATGCCGGCGACGGCACCCGTCCGGAGCCTTTCAGCCGTCATCACCCCGGCGTCCAGCTCGACCTCGCCGTCAGCGTTGCGAACCGCTCCGATACCGGCGTTGAAGTGCGGATCGTCCTCGAGCGCGGTGACTGCGGCCACCACCGCGGAGAGCGCTCCGTCCTCGAGAGCGCGCCAGCCGGTCTCGAGCGCCCGGTCCAGACCGGCGTCGATCTCCGCGCGCGGAATCCGCGGGTCCCACCGTCCGGCTCCGCCGTGGACGATCAGGGTTGCCACCGGCACATTGTGGACTTCGCGCAGCCGCCTCCCACGGGAGGCGGTGACGCTCGCCCCGCCTTACACCCCGGTCCTCAGATACCCGGGACCCGACTTCCGGGCCTCCTGGGGCTTCCTATGGGCGCGCTCTTGGCGATGTCCGATGAGCCGCTACCCGACACTCTCTATCACTACACGGACCATGCGGGACTCGTTGGCATCGTCAAGAGCGGAACGTTGTGGGCGACGCACATTCGCCACCTGAACGACGAGTCTGATGTTCGGTACTCTCGAAATCTCTTGGCGGCTCTAACTGATCGTCTGCACCCAGAATTCGGTGGTGATTGGGCTGCGGGTGTCGTGCGCGATGCGGTCGCGGCGGTGGCCAGTTCTTCGACCTCTCCCGACACGTTCGTGGCTTCGCTCTGCGATGGCGGGGACAACCTTGGGCAGTGGCGTGGTTATGGTGGATTTGCGGTCGGATTTGATCCTGAGCGGTCAGGAGATGGAGGTCGACGACGCTCCTGTTCCGGGATCTGAGCCCTCGTACGCCGGGTCCCACATGGTCGCGTCCACCGCGTCCTCGATCTCCTCGTCGGTCGCCAGGCGACCCAGTCCCTGGTCGCGAGCCGCGCGCGCGACGGCGATGGCGATCCGGCGCGAGACCGCTCGCAGGTCGGTGAGCGCCGGATAGAGCGCGCCCTGGGCCAGGCGCTCGGGGGTCACCATCGCGGCGAGCGTGGATGCGGCCGCCAGGAACATGCCGTCAGTGAGCTCGCGGGCGTGTGCCACCATGGCGCCCAGCCCCACCCCGGGGAAGACGAAGACGTTGTTGGCCTGCGCGATCAGGCGCTCCCGGCCCTCCACCTCGACCGGCGGGAACGGGCTTCCGGTTGCCACCAGGGCCTGCCCGCCGCTCCAGGCCAGCACGTCGGCGGGCACCGCCTCCGAGCTCGACGTCGGGTTGGAGAGCACCAGGACCACGGGGCGGCGGGCGCGCCCGGCCATCTCGCGGATCGCGGCCTGGGTAAAGATGCCGGCCCGTCCGCTGGTCCCCACCAGCACCGTGGGCGCCACCTGGCGGATCACCATCTCGAGGTCGCAGGAGGGTCCAGGCTCGAGCCCGAGCCGTGCGAGCTCCTCGCGGGGCATCGCGTAAGGGAGCTTGTCCTCCTCGACCTGGTCGCGCCCCTCGAAGATCAGGCCGCGCGAGTCGATCATCACGACCGCGCGGCGCACCGCCTCCTCGGGCGCACCGGATTCCCGCATTGCCGCCTGGAGCAGCCGGGCGATGCCGATGCCGGCGGCGCCGGCGCCGACGAACAGCGCCCGCTGGTCGCCCAGCGTTCCCCCGATCTCGGCCAGTGCCGCCAGGATGCCCGCCAGCACCACCGCAGAGGTCCCCTGCATGTCGTCGTTGAAGCTGGCTATCCGCTGCCGGTACCGGTCCAGGAGCCGGATCGCGTTGTGCTGTTTGAAGTCCTCCCACTGCAGCACGGCGTGGGGGAAGACGTCCTCCACGGCCTGCACAAAGGCCTCGATGAAGCCGTCGTAGGCGGCGCCTCGAAGCCGCGGCTTGGGGTAGCCGAGGTACAGCCCATCGCCCAGGAGATCGGCGTTGTCGGTCCCACAGTCCAGCGAGACGGCCAGCGTGAGGGTGGGACGGATTCCGGCTCCGGCGGTGTAGAGCGCCAGCTTCCCGACGGGGATGCCCATGCCGCCCGCGCCCTGGTCGCCGAGGCCGAGGATGCGCTCGTTGTCGGTGGCGACGATCAGGCGGACGTCTGGCCGGCCTGCGTTGCGCAGCAGCTCCGGGATGCGGTCCATGTCGTCGGGGGTGATCCAGAGTCCGTGGGGGCGCCGCAGCATGTGGCTGAAGTCCCGGCACACGTATCCCACGGTGGGCGTGTAGACGATCGGTGCCAGCTCCTCGAGATGGTCGGTGAGCATGCGGTAGAAGAGGGTCTCGTTACGGTCGTGGAGCGCGGTCAGGCCGATGTAGCGCTCGAGGTCATCCCCCTTGTGCCGGAGGTGCTCGAGCTCCAGAGCCACCTGCTCGGGGATGGTCAGCGCCCGCCAGGGGAGCAGCCCGCGCAGGCCGTGGTCGGCTCGCTCCTGATCGGTGAAGGCGGCGTCCTTGTTGAGCTGCGGGTTGGCCAGCAGCTCCTGCCCCCGGGGCGTATCCGAGGGTGCCGGTTGCTGGGCCTGCACCGATCCGTTTGGGCGGTCAACCACGGTCTTCATCCACCTGGCGCGGTCGGGGGAGGAGCCCTCCGGCGTGTTCCCACTTTGTCATCCTCCACGCGGTCGGGACACGGCCGGAGGGCTCGGATTCCTGAGGCCGTTCGGCCGATGGAGGCCCGCCGGGAGGAGGGTGCGCCGACGCCTAGGAACCAAGCCGGCTGAAGGACGAGAACGGCCGAGCGGCGGCTTCCCATAACAGACGCACAGTTGGCCCGGTCGGGCTTCAGGCCCCGCAGGGGCTGGTGTCCAGGCACCGCGTAACCGTCGTGGGTGATTTCACTGGTAGCTGGAGTCCCGAACCGCGCCGACGAGCCCTCCGACGCCGCGGCCAGCCGCCGGGAAGTGCGCCACGCCGGCACTTGAGGCACCTTCCCGAATACGAGGGCCGCCGGCGGGGAGCCCTCCAGCCCTCCCCGCTTGACGGCGGCCAGTGCCCACTACACCCGGTCGCCGGCGCGCGCCGGAATCATCGAGGGAGCGGTGACCTGGGACTCCACTCCAAGAGCGCTGAACTGGCGGTGCAGGGCGTACCCGGTCGGCCCGGCTTCGTACGCGACCACCAACGGGGTGCCGGCACCATCGAGACCCCGAACCAGCTTGCGGACCGCCTCGGGATTGTTGCGGATGCGTTCGTGATCGACGGGCTGCCCTAGCTCCTCGGCGACGGCCACGCTGAGGGTGGCCTTGTGGGCGCCGATGCCGACGGGCACGCTGACTCATGGGACCGGCCTCCACGCCTGTAGCTGCACGTGGATCTGGTTTCTGTCCGCAATTCACGACCGAACGTGAGACTGCACCGGTCCTTCCATGTTGACTAGACGGGAGGCCCCCTTCGTCGGCTGACCCGGCGAGCCTCCTGACGGAGCAGCGCAGTGCTGGGTTCCCACCCGCACCGCCAAGTTTTCGGCGATAACACCGGCAACGACCGTCGGTTCGTCGTCCAGAGGTACGGGCCCAGGATGTGGCCGGGGCCGACCCATCGCAAGTCCGACCAACATGATCACGCCGCCCAGGAGCTGGAGCGGCAGGATTGGCTCCCCTATCAGCAGCCCCGCTGCGACCACTGTAAGGAAGGGCTGTAGGTAGCTGTAGACCGTCGTCCGGGCGGGTCCCAAGCGACGGACCCCGGGCAGATAGAGCCAGGTCGTCAGCGTTACCGCCGCTAGGGCGCTATACGCGAGCAGCCCCAGCCAGGGCCCGGTGACGTGCGGATGGCGGTTGAGGGCCTCCACGGCCCCGAACGGGACCAGCATCACCGCCGCCCCCACGGTGACCAGGGCCGCCAGAGTGAGGGGCCGGTAGCGCCCCAGGAGCCTGGGCAGCAACAGCAAATAGACCGCCCAGCCGAGGGGATTCGCCAGGGCGACTGGGACAACCAGCCAGCTCGACCAAGTGCCCCCTGCCGCCCCTACGACTAGCACCAGACCGACCAAGCCGAGACCGAGGCCGCTCCAGACCTTGGCTCCGAAGTGCTCTCGGCCACGCCAGACGAGCCAGCCGACCACCAGTAGCGGAGCGGTCCCCGAGATCATGGCAATGTTGTCGGCATTGGTGAGGGCCAGCGACCCGGCGAATCCGGCCTGGTTGACCAGGACCGCCGCCGCCGCGGCTGCAATTAGCCACGCGTCGATACCTCGCGGGCGCCTCAAGGGACCTTCCAGCCATCGCGCTAAGCCGCAGAGGGCTAGTCCTCCGAGAACGTAGCGGATCGCAGAGTAGGTGAATGGCCCGCTATCGGTGAGGGCCAGCTTGACCACCACCACGTTGACACCCCAGATGATGGTGGCCGCCACCACGAGAACGTCGCCCCAGCCAAAACCTCGTCGTACCCGCTGGGCGCGCGCCACCATATCCAAACTCACCTCATCAAGCATAGTCAACATGGATGGCTCGCCGCCGCTCGCTGGGGTTTCGCAGCTCGTTGAGATGCGTCCCGTTGCTCCTATGTCAAGCCACGAGCCCTCTCTGCTCCAGATGCGTGGAACCGCGTCGGCGAGGAGCGCTCGGTAGACGACGTCCGAGAGGCGCCGCTTGAGGCAGCGCATGGCTTCCGCCGTGGTGCTGCCGTCGGCGCGGCGGCGATCGAGGTAGACGCGTGCGTTGGGGTCGTGGCGCGTCTGGGTGAGGGCGATCCGGTGGAGAGCTGCGTTCAGCTGCCGGTTACCTGCTCGGTTGAGGCGGTGGCGAACGTGGTTGGCTGACCAGACCGGAATCGGCGCTGTCCCGTTGTGCCGAGCGAACGCGTCCTTGGAGCGTCAATGCCAAGGGCCTCTGCCGCAGCGCGTAGACGCTCTCCGTCTCCTGAGCACTACGAAGCGACTGATCGGGACACTGCACGGCTGACCCTGTTCATAGGTCCAGTCCAAGTGCGACGACCAGGATAGCCCAAGGGGTCGATTCGCCTTCCTGGCGAGGTGGAGTGGGGTGAGCCATTCGGCGGCCCTGGAGAGCTTGACGGCGCGGCTGCGCGATCAGGGCTTCGCTTACGACGCCTAGTCAGCCGAAGTAGTCAACGAATGCGTCGCTCTACCCGAGACCGAAGCTGGCCAGGCCGAGCAGGTGAGAGCGATTGCCGGGCGCGCTAGCCGGTCCTCGCACCATGTATCGGGTGGACCGCTGTCTCGCGAAGCCTCGCGCTTGCAGGACCGCGGTGGCCAGATGGTTGCGCTCCGGAACCAGAATTCGCGGCGGCTCCTCGAAGTGGAGTTTGAGCACGGCGTCGAGAAGCGCAGCCGCATCAGCGGCAGATCCCGCGGCGGCCGGACCAACGCGACCAGCCTGAGCAACCGCATAGGCAGAGGCCTGGCCCGCGCGGTCGCGAACCACACAAGCGCGACCTGGCCTCTCCTCGAGCAGACTTGCGATGAGTCGCGCCCGGTTGGCGCCGAAGACTTCGGCATCCAAGGCGGCAATAGCGGCCAGCTCGGTCGTCCCGGCGCCTTCGGCAACCACTGTTTGGGCGGTCCTCTGCGCGCGCCATGCTACTGGCGAACCCATGAGACCCCAGACTACGGTGCGGTCGACCTGGACGAAGCCGTGACGACGGTACAGCGCCGCTCCTTCCTCTGTGGCGTCGAGCGCCACAGAGCGGACTCCCCAGACGTCCGCGTAGGCCAGGAGGGTGGCCAGCAGAGAAGTGGCGACGCCCCGACGTTGGAAGTCCGGATGGGTAGCCATCAGCCCAACGACGGCATGCTGCCCATACGCTGTGATGCCACCGATGCCCGCGGGTGTGCCGTCGATCCGTGCCATCAGCCAGCCGTCCGGCTGGAGGGCGAGATAGCGGCGGATGTCGTGCGGACTGTACGGACGCCCATAGGCGGCGAGAGCGATCGCGGCCGCGTTGTCCACGTCGTCGGCCGTCATCCGGCTCAACGAGAGCGTCATACGGGATCCTCGCTCCTGTCTGAACGTCGTGGAAGACGGTTGCTCACAGAACGACTAAGTCGACACTCGGATCCAGTTTCCTGAGGTCGTCCGGATCAGACGTTGCAATCCGTTGCGCGGCGCCCAGCGACGCTGGAGAACTCACCCGATGTCTTAACCATCGCACATATTGTTCCACCCACCCCCCAAGCCGAGGCGTTCGAGTGCGGCCGTGTCTCGCGCAGGCCATTCGACCGCCAGCGAACCCGGTGTGAACGCCCGTTACCTGGCCCCTGGCGCCGTCATCCACGTGCGGCTTGATTCGAGATACTGCAAAGAGGTGACGCAATGTGCGACATATCGCCGGTGTACCCCATCGCGGTACGCTTGCGAAATGCGACCCCTTCGGTACTCCATCAACGTCACATTGGACGGGTGCTGCGATCATCGTGCAATCCCCGCGGACGAAGACTTGCATCGTCACGCGGTCGAGAACCTCAACCAGGCCGATGCCCTTCTCTTTGGCCGGGTGACTTACGAAATGATGGAATCAGCGTGGCGGCCGCCGGCGCCGACGGGAGCGAGACCTGATTGGATGGAACCCTTCGCCCAGACGATCAACGCGGCAAAGAAGTACGTCGTGTCGAGCACCCTGGAGCAGGTCGATTGGAACGCGGAACTCGTGCGCGGGGATCTGGGCAAGGCCGTTCAGCAACTCAAGCGGGAGTCGGGCAAGGGACTGTTCGTGGGAGGTGTGAAGCTCCCACTGGCGTTGACGGAGCTGGGATTGATCGATGAGTACGAGTTCGTGGTGCATCCCAGGCTCGCGGGCCACGGGCCGACGTTGTTCGCGGGGCTATCGAAGCATGTCGACTTGAAGCTCGTGAGCCGGCTGGAGTTCGGCTCGGGGGCAGTGGCGATGCGGTACGAGCCGAGAAGGTAGCCATCGGGCTTGCTAGCCCGAGCCGGCCGCATCATGGAGCCCTGGTTCGCGGCTCTTGCGCGCCCCACCGCAGCGGTTCCCTCCGCGGCGGCCCACAACAACGCCTTGGCCTGGCGCACCTCCCGAGCCGGCGCGGTGTGCGAACGAGCAAGCCCCTCCAGCTCAACCCGCTGCCCACCCGTCATCTCCAAAGCCCCAGCCGCAGCCACCATCCCACCCACACTACGACAGATCACCATTTAAGCGACACACCACTAGCTTGAAGCAGACGTCCGCAAGCGGTCGCGGAGGGCGGATCTGTCACGCTTCTCCGAGCGAGTCGATCCCGGACGGGGCCAGACTCAGGGCTTGACCGTTGCGACGCGTACGGCTGGTTCAGATAGCACGGGTCGAGGTGCTCGGTCGCTCCGTCCCGGTCCCTGGCAATACAGTACGCGTGGACGAGCCGCAAGTCATTCTCAGAACCGCGAGGATTGTGCCCATCAGGGGCTCCAGGGCGATTCTGAATACGAGTCTGAGCACGTTCCTTCCAAGCTGGATGTCGCGAGTTCGAGTCTCGTCTCCCGCTCCCTTGCCGCGCGGCGCACATTTCGAGCGAGCCTGGGACGTCGCCCCAATCAGGTTGAGGAGAGCCTTGACGGGAGGACACCAGGCACAAGGAGTCCGCCGGTGGAGATGCGGTTAGTACCCGACCGCGCCGTCGATGTGCTGGCGTAGAAGGTCGGCGTGCCCATTGTGACGGGAGTACTCCTCGACCATGTGGGTGAGCATCCAGCGCGCCGAGATGGTCTGTCCGGTGCTCTCCCGGGGGAAGGTGTCATCCAGCGCATGCGCCGCCAGGATCGCTCGCGCCTCCTCGCACGCGGCTCGCCAGATGGCAAAGGCTTCGTCGGCGTCCGCGGTCTCCACGTTGTCGAAGTCGCCGTCGGGGTCGGCCTCCGACGAGTAGATCGGGTCGATGCTCTCCTGGGCCAGGCCCCGCCGGAACCAGCCACGCTCGACGTCCGCCATGTGCCGGACCAGTCCGAGCAGCGACAGGGTCGACGGCGGCGCGGCGCGGAGCCGGAGCTGATCCGCCGTGAGCCCCTCGCACTTGCGGGCGAGGGTCGCTCGCTGCCACTCCAGGAATGCGGTCAGGGTGGTACGTTCGTCGGCGACGCGGGGCAGCGATTCGTAGTCGAGGACCATGGGCAACGATCATAGGGCCCCGATGGGCGTCATTGCCCATACCAGATCGGTCGAGCCTGGAGATCGCCGTAGCGCGTGAGCCTCGCGGTATTCGTCTCCCGCAGCGGGCGGTGGGGGAGGAGCGCGGAAGCCCGGGCGGCTTCTATAGACGCGCTAATCCGCCGCGTGTGAGGCGAGCGCTCCTCAGGACGCCGATCTGGCAGGCAAGTGCTGGGATCGAACTCAGAGTTGGCTCGTTCACCCAGGCGAGATGCAGCTACTGCCTTCCAAGCTGGATGTCGCGGGTTCGAGTCCCGTCTCCCGCTCCATCGCCCTTGAACGCCGCACCGAACCGCTTGGTCGCCGCGTTTGCGGCTGGGCAAACCCCGCGTTCACGACCGCACGCTGAGATGCTGCACATGCGACACGTCCATGCGCCG
>OCZT010004198.1_pt1 | contig 14590 bp, 18 predicted proteins | sample 1539031 | NCBI WGS metagenome assembly OCZT01 (sample SAMEA3539308, study PRJEB22396) | soil metagenome | biome: tundra; feature: field; material: soil | place: USA | collected 2010-05 | depth 0.15 m
TTCCCAAATCTCCGGCAAAATCCGTTGGCAGACGGGTTGCCGAAGACGACTGCGCTGGTTGAACCCTTGAACTGCTTTCAATCACACGCATACTCTGCGAATTCGCCCCAAAGCTGTAAAGTTTTAAGTGCCAGTCCGGGGGCGCAAGCGGACACTGTTCTTAACTGGGGACTGGAAAGTCCCCGAATCCCGCTATGCGGGACTGGAAAGCCTGCGCTACACGTAGCGCGGACATTCCTGTCCGCGGGTTCGGGCGACTTTCCAGTCGCCCGGCGCTCCCGGCCCAGACTTCCCGACCAAGAACAGTGCCCGGTTGCACCCCGGTTCAGCCGGAATCCGCTTTTGTTGTGGACAAGTCCGATCAACTTCAATAATTGAATGGAAGCGTTTGATGTAAAAAGCGGCAACAAAACTTATGAGCTACAAGATTGCTCGTTACGGCTGGCTGCCTGATTTACCGGATCAGCGCGACTATTTTTACGCCGCACCGGTGGAACTGGCCGGTGTATTGCCGGCCAAAGTTGACCTTCGCCCGCAATGCCCGCCGGTCTATGATCAAGGCCAGCTCGGCAGTTGCACCGCCAACGCCATTGCCGGAGCCATTGAGTTTGACCGGATGAAGCAAACGCTCGCGCAGATTTTCACGCCGTCGCGCCTGTTCATTTATTACAACGAACGCGCCATCGAACACACGATTGATTCCGACAGCGGTGCGCAGATCCGCGACGGCATCAAAAGCGTGGGCAAGCAGGGCGATTGCCCCGAAACCGAGTGGCCGTATGTCATCGCCCGGTTCAAAACCAGGCCGACGCCTCAATGCTACGCTGACGCGCTGAAATACCGGGCGATTTTGTATCAACGCCTGACGCCGATTCTCAGCCAGCTCAAAGGCTGCCTCGCTTCGGGCTACCTGTTCGTGTTCGGATTCACGGTTTACGAAAGTTTTGAAAGCGCGCAAGTGGCCCGGACCGGTCACGCGTCGTTGCCGAAATCCGGCGAGCCGGCCATTGGCGGCCATGCGGTTGCCGGCGTCGGTTACGACGATGCCCGGCAGTGGTTCGTCGTCCGCAATTCGTGGGGCGGCAAATGGGGCATGAAGGGTTATTTCACCTTGCCTTACGCGTATGTGACCGACGACAATCTGGCCAGCGACTTCTGGACAATCCGTGTGGTTCAATGATAATCAATTCAACCCGATAAAAACCCGATAAAAAATTATGACTCTCACAAAACGTGACTTGGTTGTTCGCATCAGCAATGAAACCGGCCTCGTCCAGCAGCAGGTGTTCGACGTGGTGCAAAAAACGCTCGACTACATTGCCGGGGCGCTCGCCAAGGGCGACAAGGTGGAATTGCGCAACTTCGGCGTCTTCGAAATCAAAATTCGCAAGGCCCGGGTCGGCCGCAATCCCAACGCGCCGGAAACCGACGTGCCGATTCCCGCGCGGGCGATGGTAAAATTCAGGGCCGGCAAGGAAATGCGGGCCGACGTGCTCAAACTCACGCCCCCAAAAGTGGTGTCGCAAAGTTGATTGCAACGAATGGCGGTTTTAGCGACGGCGATCCGGGTCTCCCCACCAGGAATAATTCGGAGCGACGGAACATCATTTTTTCTTCCTTCCGGTGAAAACATTTCCGGGTTGAAGACAATCCAGAGCAGGTTGTGCGGCTTGAATATCCTGTGCCCCAATGAGTTGGCCAGCCCCTGGCTGGCAATCAATCATCAGCCGGTGGCGAGTTGTTTCCCCTTGATAAAAAATCAGTCTCAATTATACTTGGAATACAATTAAATAATGAGCAGCCGGACGATATTCGAATCCCCCTTCAAGCGATTGAAGCAAGCAACGATTTCTCCGTGATTTATCCCGCGAAGTGTTTCTTGCTGAAGGTGACAATACTGTCAGCCGGTGTTCTGTTTTTGCTTTTGCCGTCGGGACGGGCAGCGACCGGCACCATCCAGGACGTTCAGCATGTGGTCATTTTAATGCAGGAGAACCGCTCGTTCGACCACTACTTTGGCGCGATGAAGGGAGTGCGCGGCTTCAATGACCACAGTTCCCTGCTTTTCCAGAATGGATACATTGCTTTTTTCCAGCCGCGAAACACGAACTACGTGCTGCCCTTTCACACCTCGGCGCAATGCCTGAATGATGTCGGACACGATTGGGGGGGTGAGCACGCCGTCTGGAACCTGGGCAAATGGAACCAATGGGTTTCGGTCAACGGCCCGTCCGCCATGTCTTATTATACGCGAGCCGATCTGCCGTTTTATTATGCGCTGGCCGATGCCTACACCATTTGCGACGCCAATTATTGCTCGGTGATGGGGCCAACCTTTCCGAACCGGCTCTACCTGTTCACCGGCATGATTGACCCGAGCGGCACGGGCGGCGGGCCGGCGATTAATAACAATGTGCCGGCCAACGGGTTTTCGTGGACGACTTATCCCGAGCGGTTGCAGGCGGCGGGTGTCAGTTGGAAGGTGTATCGCCGGAGCGATGACTGGTTTGGGGATGCATTGCCCTGGTTTGCACAGTACAAGAATGCCGCGCCGGGAAACCCGCTTTACGACCGTGGCATGGCCCCGGTGGCCGATGTGGTTGCGGCCTTCCGGCACGATGTCACCAACGGAACCTTGCCCCAAGTTTCATGGATCATGCCGCCTTGGGAATATTCGGAACATCCGTCCGTCGCTCCGGCCAACGGAGAATATTTCGTCAAGCAACTTCTGGACGCGCTGGCGTCCAATCCGACGGCGCTCAATTCAACGGTCTTCATCATCACCTATGACGAAAACGGCGGTTTTTTCGATCACATCCCCCCGCCGGTGCCGCCGCCGGGGACCACAAATGAATTTGTGAACGGCCAGCCCATCGGTCTGGGTGTGCGCGTGCCCATGTTTATCATTTCCCCGTGGACACGGGGCGGCCGGGTTTGTTCCCAGATGTTTGACCACACATCGATCATCCGCTTTCTGGAAACTTGGACCGGCGTGCGGGAACCCAACATCAGCGTTTGGCGGCGGCAGGTTTGTGGCGATCTGACCTCGGCCTTCAATTTTGCGAATCCTGACACGAGCTATCCCAGCCTGCCGAATGTTACCCCGGTTTCTTATAATCCGGTCACCCCCACAGTGCCTGTGCCTCAGACCGCGCCGGTGCAGGAGGCAGGCACGAAACTGTCCATGCCGCTGCCGTATCAGCCGAACGCCAGCGCCTCGACCGACTGCGGCGCCGGACGGCTTTATATCACCATGACCAACGCCGGCACCACGTCCGTGCATTTTTCGATCTATGCCAACGCCTATCGGACCGATGGCCCCTGGCAATACGATGTCGGCCCCAACAATTCCGCTAGTGTTTCATTTACCAACGCGGCGACTGCGGGGGATCAATATGATTTCACTTGTTACGGCCCGAATGGTTTCCAACGGCGGTTTGCCGGCAACATCAACTACGATTGCTACCAGATTGAGGTGACTTCCAGCGTTGATACCAATGCCGGCAGCATTACGCTCGCCCTGCAAAACTCGACGGCGAAGACCGTGACCTTCACCATTACTGACGGTTACGGGATGGGCGGACCGTGGACCAACAGCGTCCCTCCCGGAAACATCGGGACGAACACCTTCTTCGCCATTGCCAGCAACAGCGGGTGGTATGACCTTACGGTGACGGCGGACGGCGACGCCAGGTTCATGCGCCGGCTGACTGGCTATATCGAAACCGGTTTGCCTAGCCTGACCACCACCAACGCACCGGACGCGAACATTTGGGACATATGGCTGCCTCCGCCCGTAATCGTTCCGCCGCCAGCCTTGACCAATTCACCGCCGGTAACCAATCTGCTGGCCTCAATCAGTCCAATCCCCCCAAACAGTCCGCTGACTTTATTTGAAACCTGTTACGATACAAATTTTGTTCTGGTCTTCCCGGCTTGGGCTTCCAACTACATCATTGAGTCCAGCGCCAACCTCCGGCCCGGTTCCTGGGCTCCGGTAAACGTCAGGTCGAACATCATCGGCAATTACATCATCGTGGGGGTGCCGTTTTCACCGTCGAACCAGTTTTTCCGTTTGCGCCAGTGAAGAGCGGTCTCGCTTATTCACTTCTCTTTTTGTCGTTGACCTTTTAGGTTAGTTGCAATTTATGGAACGATTGCCCGGATTCCGCGACTTTTATCCTGAACCGCTTCCGCATTCCGATGTCTGGAGCGCCGACGCCCGCCAGTTCATCTTCGACAAATGGCGCGCGACCGCCCGCCGCTACGGCTTCCGCGAATACGACGGCCCGCCGCTTGAACCGCTCGAACTCTTCACCACCAAAAGCGGCGGGGAAATCGTCGGCCAGCTCTACAACTTCACCGACAAAGGCGAACGCGCCGTGGCGTTGCGGCCGGAAATGACGCCCACGCTCGCGCGCATGGTCGCCGCGCACGAACGCAATTACAAAAAGCCCATCAAGTGGTTCGCCATCCCGCAACTCTTCCGCTACGAACGCCAGCAGAAAGGCCGGTTGCGCGAACACTTTCAGTTCAATGCCGACCTCATCGGCGAGACGGACGCGGCGGCGGATGCCGAATTGATTGCGCTGCTCATTGACACGCTGCGGTCGTTCGGTTTGACCGAATCGGATTTTGTCATCCGCTTGAGCAGCCGGAATGCGTGGTCGGATTTCTTCAAGCAGGGCAGGGGAGATGCCGCGCGCGAATACGAATTTTATCAGGCGATTGACAAACTGGAGCGCACGTCGCCGGAAGAGAACGAAAAGAAACTCACGGCATTGGGTTTCTCGCTCGATGCGGTGAACACGTTCATTAAGTCGGGCAAACCGACGGCGGAGTTGCAGAGCATCCTGGACAATCTCGCCGCGCGCGGCCTGCGCGACTTCGTGAAGGTGGATTACCGCGTCATCCGCGGACTGGCGTATTACACCGGCACGGTGTTCGAGGCGTTCGACCGCAAGGGAGAATTCCGCGCCATCGCGGGCGGCGGACGCTATGACAACCTCGTCAAGCTCATCAGCGGCGGCAAAGTGAACCTGCCCGCGCTCGGTTTCGGCATGGGCGACGTGGTGCTGCTGGAACTGCTCAAAGCGCGCGGGCTGCTGCCAAAATTTGACGCGAACGTGGATGTTTTCATTTTGATCGAAGACGAAAAACTCCGCGCACATTCGCTCAAACTTGTGCAGGACTTGCGCACGGCGGGATACGCCGTCGAGTATCCGCTCACGACCGCCAAATCGGACAAACAATTCAAACGCGCGCAGGAATTGAAAGCCACTTACACCGCGAAGTTCGATAGCGACTCCTACGTGCGCATCCGCAACCTGAAGTCACGCGATGAAATCGTCGCTGGTGCGAACGACGTGGCGAATCACCTGGGATAAAGAAAGGATAAAGGTTCAGTTTGGTGGGGCGAGGCTACTGACGAGCCGGCACGCGGGGAGCTTGTCCCACTGAAAACGGCTGTACCACACCAAAGAAAGACCGGGTTTGCAGAAAACCCATCCGGCTGATAGATTACACGCCATGAAGACGACTGTGCTTGAACCCGAGATTGTCACCCGCAAAGGCAAGCCCATTTCCGTAATTCTTCCGATCAAGGATTACGAGGAACTGCTGGAACGCGCCGAAGATGCGGCAGACGTTGCCTGGTTGAAGCGCGCCCGCCAGAAACCGTTGCACTATCGCCCGCTCGAAGACTATCTGGCCGAACGCCGCCGCAATTGACCATGTATCGGGTTCTCCTTGAACGCGGCGCCGAGAGGGACCTCAACCGGCTTTCATCCGAAATTCATGACCGGGTCATCACGGCGATTCGTGCGCTGGGCGGCAACCCGCGCCCGGCTGGCTGTCGCAAGCTGGTGGGCAGCAAGAACGACTGGCGCATCCGCGTGGGCGACTATCGTGTGCTTTACGAAATTGCCGATGCGATCCGGATTGTGCGCGTCAATCGTGTCCGGCACCGCCGTGAAGTTTATCGCTGAAGAAAGTAATCGTCGCCGGCATGGCCCACGCGGCGAATCATTTGGGTTGAAATAGAACCCAGTCGTGACACGTCCGTTGGAATTCACGCTTCAACGTGCGTCCGGACAAGCTGAAGCTTGAACTCCAACATCACCGACCGCCATACAACTGCTGCGGCTGGTGCTCTGCTACAGCCCCCCGGTTGCGGAAAAGGCGAATTGAGTTTAAGAATAACGCCATGACCAACGAGCCCGTTTCCCAACGCATCGCCGTCATTGCCGGTGACATCACGCAACAGCGCATGGAGGCGATGGTGAATGCCGCCAACACGACGTTGCTGGGCGGCGGCGGCGTGGACGGCGCCATCCATCGGGCGGCCGGGCCGGAGTTGCTGGCGGAATGCCGCGCGCTCGGCGGCTGCGCCACCGGCCAGGCCAAAATCATCAGGGGTTACAAACTTCCCGCCCATTGGGTCATTCACACCGTCGGCCCGGTCTGGCAGGACGGCCTGCACGACGAGAACGAACTGCTCGCGAGCTGTTATCGGAGTTGTTTCGCGCTGGTCGAATCGCACGGCATCAAGACCGTGGCATTCCCATCCATCAGCACCGGCGCGTATGGCTTCCCGATGGACCGCGCGGCGCGGATTGCCGTGCGCGAGACGAATTTTTTTTTGGATCGAAACCAACCGGTCGAGAAAGTGGTTCTGGTCTGCTTCGGCGCGAGCGCCCTGGAAATTCACAAAAGGGTTCTGACCGAAATCTGTGGGTAGCACCTGCGTCTCGCGGGTTAAATTCGGCGTCCCGCCGGATTTCTTCGTGGGTCATTGGAAAACCGGTCATTATCCAAGCGCAAAGCAAACGTCCGTCGCACGACGGTTTCGGGCGCGACGCCCGAAACGACAGGCGGGACGCCTGTGCTACCCCAAATAACTCAAACAAAAAAGGCGAAACCTTCGCCCCGCCTTGGTGGAATTGTTTGCCGACTCAGTCGTTCAAGCCTTCGAGGACCAGCAGGATGAACTTGGATCGTTCGTACGTGAACGAACTGCAGCTTATTTGCAAATCCACTTTGGTTGTCTTGCCCCCGACAACCAGTTCCATTCGCGCCTTTTGGCGCGTCACGCGCCGGCCTCGGGAAGCAGCCTGCACTGCTTTGCGCACCGGGCAATCGGGGCAGGCGGGCGCACGACCACACCCCTCCGGCACCTCCACCGCATGCACGCAATGCAACACTTCCCCGACCCGCCGCTTTACGACCGTTTGCTTGTCCGGCCCAAACAATCGGGCCGCCGCCGCGTTGCATTCCAGAATGCGCACATCCTCGTCCACCACAAAAACAGGAATGGGCATGGCATCGAACAGCATTCGGTGAAATCCCTGATCCAGAAATTGAACAGCAACCCGATTCATAAAAATCCAGTTTATTGAATCAGGCCGGAAAGTGAAACAAAAAAGGCGGGGCCAAAGCCCCGCCTTGGTGAAATTGATTCGCGGAATTACTTCGCCGCTTCCACGACCTTTTCTTCCTTCTCGCGCACGAGGGTTGCGCCTTTGCCGAGGCGCTTGCGCAGGTAGGTGAGTTTTGCGCGGCGCACCGAGCCTTGGCGCTCGACTTCAATCTTGTCCACGCGCGGCGAGTGCAGCGGGAACACGCGTTCCACGCCTTCGCCATAGCTGATGCGGCGGACGGTGAACGTCTCGTTCAGGCCGTGTCCGCGTTTGCCCATGACGACGCCCGCGAAAATCTGGATGCGTTCCTTGTCGCCTTCGACGACCTTGGTATGCACTTTCACTGAGTCGCCGACCGCGAATTTCGCATCGTCTTTGCGATATTGTTCCGATTCAATTTTGTCTTGTAATGCCTGGTTCATAAATTTTCGAATTTTGTAGCGTCGCTCTATGAGCGTCGCATTTGTTTTCCGGCGGTCACAGACCGCCGCTACAGCAAATCCGGTCTTCGTTCTTTTGTCCGCAACTTCGCCTGTTCGCGCCGCCATTTTTCAATTTCGGCGTGGTTGCCGGAAACCAAAACGTCCGGGACTTTCATCCCGCGAAATTCCGCCGGTCGCGTGTATTGCGGATATTCCAGCAGCCCATGGCTGAAGGATTCGTCGTGCGAACTTTCATCGTCGCCCAGCGCTCCGGGCAGCAACCGCGTCACCGCATCAATCACGACCATCGCGGGCAGCGCGCCGTTCGTCAGCACGTAATCGCCGATGGACAATTCGTCGTCGGCCAGCCCTTCGCGCACGCGCTCGTCAAAGCCTTCGTAATGGCCGGTGACGAGCAGCAAATCTTCCGATTGCGCCAGTTCGCGCGCGATGGCCTGATTGAATTTTCGCCCGGCGGGCGACAACAAAATCACGCGCGTTTTTTCGCGCTTCAAATTTTCAATCGCTTCAAAGAGCGGTTCCGGCTTCAGCAACATTCCCGGTCCGCCGCCGAAGGGCCGGTCGTCCACGGTTTTGTGCCGGTCGTGCGTCCAGTCGCGCAGGTTGTGGATTTTCAGGTCCAGCAGACCGGCATCGCGCGCGCGTTTGACGATGCTTTCGTCGAGCGGCCCGGCGAACATCGCCGGGAACAAAGTGAGCACGTCAATTTTCATGCCCGTTGGAGTTCAAGCTTCAGCTTGTTTCAATTTTACCTTCCGCCGGAGCAAGCTAAAGCTTGAACTCCAACTTTGAACTCCAGCATCAGCTTGCCGTTTTGTCTTCGACAATTTCCACCGAACAACGCAGGCCTTTCTTCGCGCTGCCGGCCAGCAACAACGAGCGGATCGCATTGATCGTTATGCCCTGGCGGCCAATGATTTTGCCCACGTCCTGCGGATCCAGGCGCAGTTCATAGACCGTCATGCCCCCGCGCTCCACCGGCGTAATGCTCACCGCGTCGGTATTCTGCACGAGGCCTTTGACGACATATTCCAGGAACGCCTGCATCGCACGAAAAATTAAAATCAGGCCGCCACGGGAACCGTCTTGCCCGCCTTCTTGATGATGCTGGCGACGGTGTCGCTCGGCTGTGCGCCCTTGCTGAGCCAGTATTGGGCGCGGTCGAGTTTGAGCGTGAAATTATCGCCCTTCTTCAACGGCTGATACGTGCCGATTTCCTCGATGAACTTGCCGTCGCGCGGACTGCGACCGTCAGCCACCACAATGCGAAACACCGGAGCGTTCTTGGCTCCGACGCGCTTCATGCGAATTTTTACTGCCATAAATTTGTCAAAAGAGCGCGGAGATTAGCCGTCCGCGCGCCGGTTTGCAAGTCTGTTTTAATGCAAAAATGGAAAACACGCTCGTGGGGTCAAACGTTCCACCAAAGGCGCAGTTCAATTTGTGAAAACGAGATCATGGGCATGGGTGCGGGTTTGGGCCGGGCGGCAGGGATGCCGCCGGCTACGGCATACAAGGAGGCTGCCACTACCGTGGCGGCAACCATCCCTGGCTGCTCCCGCAGTGCGGGACCCGGCTTCCAGCCGGGTGTTCCAAGCCGGAACGATTCAGCCGGAATTGGGGAGCGCGCCTGCCGCGGATGCAGCCGACGACGTCCCCGTCGTCGGTTTTCGCGTGCGTGTGTGCGAACTGTTTCGTCCGCTGCGCGAAGGGTTCGACGCGAAGGCGGGCAGTTTTGCCCGCGAATCAGTCGGACGAAAAGTCCGCTTGCCGACCGCGCCAATCACTGCTTTGCTGGTGTCAATGAGCGGGCCGTATGAGGAAATTTTGGACGGCGGGTCGCTGCCGCGTTCGGCGCCGGGCGCGCGGCACGAAATAATTTGCAGCCGCCTGCATGCCGCGATGACCGCCAGCGTCGCGAATCTTCCCAGCACCCGGCTGTTCGCTCCGCGTGCGCAGGTCCGTATTTCCCGGACGACGACGCTTTGTCCCGACCTCGCGCTCGTGACGGCGGCCACGGGCAAGCTCTGGCTGGCGGTGGAAATCGTCAGTACGGACGATCACCGCTCCGACACGGTCATCAAAAAGCAAATTTACGAGGACATTCGCGTGCCGCGGTTGTGGATGGTGGATCCGCGCTATGACAACGTGGAGGTTTATCACAGCACCGAATGGGGTCTGGCGTTGAAGGGGATTCTGGCCGGCAGTGAAGTGCTTGCGGAAGCATTGATTCCAGAATTTCAAATCGTCATCGCCGAGCTGTTTACCGTGCCGCCGGAGGCGCACCAGCCGGGCAAAATTTTGTTTGAATGAAATTCAAGTTAAGTTGTCTTAATAACGAATAACATAAATCCAAATAATTATGACAAAATCCATATTGTTTCTCACTGTCGCCGCCGGCCTTTTGCTGGCGGTTTCCACCTCACGCCTGCTCGCGGCGGACGCTTCGGGCAAGGAAGTCGCCATCACCGGCAAGGCGCTATGCGCCAAATGCGCGTTGCATGAAGCCTCGGAGTGCCAGACGGCCATTCAAACGGAAACAGACGGCAAAACCGTCACCTATTATTTGACGCCGAATGATACGGCCACGGCGTTTCACAAGAACATCTGTACCACTCCGGAACAAGTGACGGCCACCGGCACGGTTTCCGAAAAGGATGGCAAGAAATTGCTGACGGTCTCGACAATCAAAGAAACCAAATAATCAAGACTGCGCCAGGGTGCGCAACCGGCGATTGAATGCAACGGCGTCCGCGTAACGGACGCCGGTGCCGCCAAAAATGTCCAGCGCCGAACCAATCGTCAGATCAATTTTCCCCTGACCCAGCCGCGTGACTTCCTCCAAATCCGCCAGCGAATTTGCGCCGCCTGCGTAAGTTGTCGGAACCGGCGTCCAGCGGCCAAGCTTCCCGACCAGTTCGCGGTCAATACCGCGGCACAAGCCTTCCACGTCCACGGCGTGAACCAAAAATTCCGCGCAGCTGCCGGCAAGTTTCCGGAGCGTTTCCGGCGTGATGGCCACTTCCGTGAATTTTTGCCAGCGGTCGGTGACAACGAAATAATTTTCGTCGCGCTTGCGGCAACTTAAATCGAGCACGAGCCGGTTTTTGCCGACGGTTTTGACCAGTTCGCCGAGCCGTTCCCAATCCACGCGGCCTTCGCGAAAGACCCAGCTGGTCACGATGACGTGCGACGCGCCGGCCTCGAGCCAGCCGCGCGCGTTTTGGGCGTTGACGCCGCCGCCAATGTGCAGTCCACCCGGAAATGCCGCGAGCGCGGCGCGCGCTTCGGTCTCGTTGCCGGGACCGAGCATGATGACGTGACCGCCGGCCAGGCCGTCGCGCTGATAAAGTTCGGCAAACCACGCGGCGGAGCGGTCGGAGACAAAGTTCGTGCGCAAGCCGGAATCGCCGAGCGAGCCGCCGACGATTTGCTTCACTTTGCCTTCATGCAGGTCAATGCACGGACGAAACATGGCTTCAGGCTAGATTCCTGCGTTTAAAACATCCACCCAAAACTTGATCGCATGGATAAAACAGATATTTTTTACTTATGATTGTGACTGCCACCGAACTGGCCAACGACAGCAAAGCTTTGGTGGATCGCGTCATCGCTCGCGGCGAGGCCGTCCAGGTCAAGCGGCACGGCAAGACGGTTGTGGAAATCCGGCGCAAGGTCGGTGTGTCCGGCGCTGAATTGCTAAAACGCCTCAAAGCCGCCCGCTTCAGCCAGGCCGAACAGAAAGAATTGAAGAACGCGATGAACGCGACCAGTAAAGTTTTTGGTTATGCCGGTCGCGATTGATACGAGCGTTCTGATCGCCGCTGAAAAAATTGGCGGATTGGAACCGTTCATCGCCGCGCATGACGGCCTCTTTTACATTCCAGTTCACGTCGCGGCGGAATTCCTTGTGGGCACGCATCCACCCGTCAAAGCGCATTTGCGCGAACGCGCGCGGCGGCTTTACGAAGATGAATTTCGCAGTCTCGTTGATACGTTTGGCGAGGCGGACGCCGCGCAACTGGCCGCCCTGAACGCGGAACTTCGCCGGACGGGAAAAGTGATGGGATTTTTCGACGCCGCCATTGCCGCCACCGTGATTGCCCGACAGGATTCGCTGTTGGTTGTTGATTCCGATTTTGACCGCTTGTCCGACCGCATCGAATTGTTGAAGCCTTAAAGCTGGTATCAATAGTGCTGTAAAATCGGTTGTTTTTCCGGATCAAATGAAATTAGCCATGCCTTGACACCATGAAAATCACCCGCGCCATCCTGCCCGTGTTCGTTCTGTTGACTGCGATGCATTTCACCCGCGCCTCTTCCATGCTGCCCCTGACACTTGATGAACACCTTCAATCGGCCAGCGCCGTTTTTCGCGGAACCGTCCTCCGGGTGGAATCCTTTCGCGTCGGAACCAATGGCATGATCTACACCCGTGCCGTGCTCCGCGTGGACGAGGGATTTAAAGGCCGGTTGCCGGCGGTGATCAACGTCGTGCATCGCGGCGGTGTGGCCGGCGGAATTGGCGTGACCGACGACTCTTCGCCACAATTCAAGGTTGGCGAGGAACGGCTGCTGTTTGTTTCACGTCGGGGTGACGGCACATTGTTTGCCGCCCAGGGAGACGCAGGCGCCGCCAGATTGCAGCGGGAAAAGAACGGGGCATTTGCTCCCGGACAGGAAAACCTATTGAACCGGCTCCGCACCAAAACGGATTGGGGCCGGACACCCGGCGCAGACGTCACCGACCAGGCGGGAAATCCCGCTCCCGATGGTTCCATCACCGCCCCGAGCGGCGACAACGGTGGCTCGAGCACAAACGGTTTGCTGGCGGACGCCAATGGCGTTCCAACCCGATACGCGTTGCCGGATCGTGGCGAGCCGATTCCGTATCTGGTGGATGCGGCCTCCCTGCCGGCCGGCATGACGCTTTCAAACGCCTTGAACGCCGTGAGCAACGCCATGTCCGCCTGGGCGAAGGCGAGCAGCTTCAAGTTTGTCTTTGCCGGGACCAACAACTTTGGCACCGCCGCCGGGAACATCAACAACGGTGACGGCATTTTCCGGATTCAGCTCCATGACAACTACAATTTTATTCCCGCGGGAAACATCCTGGGCGAAGGCGGCAGTTGGTTCACCTCCGGGTTGCTCGCGAATGCAAACTGGGGACCGGGCGGAAACGTGGCCGGCATGGAGTTTAACAAGGGATTGAACGGGTATGTCGTCCTCAAACACACCAATGTCATGATGCAAACCCTCTCCACTTTCACGGAAGTGTTGACGCACGAAATCGGCCACGTCATCGGTCTGGCTCATTCGAGCGAAATCACGACCAACAATCCTGTGCTCACCAATTCCATCATGTATTATCTGGCGCACGCGGATGGCCGCGGCGCGAGCTTGAACAGTTACGACACCAATGTTGTGCGCGAAGTGCATCCGCTGAACACACCGCCCTATTCCTACGCTCGCGTCATGGACGTCACCACGTCGCCCTTCGGCGCTCCGGGCGTCGCCGGCATAAACCAGATCCAATTGCGCGGCTATGATCTTCAGTCCACCAACCTGACTTTTTTGGTGACGAATGCCACTGCCAGTGCCGGCAGTTTTTCCTTGAGCGGTAATTTTCTTAACTTTACGCCATCGGGCTACTACTCGGCTCCGCGCGCTGACCCGGCCAGCACGGCGTATTACGACATCATTTACTCGCGTTTCTCCGACGGCACAAACGCTTCACCTTACATCACGGTTCGCGCGATTTCCCTGAACTCGGATTCCGATTCCCCCTCTTCCGATGGACTTCCCAACACCTGGATGACCATTTACTTCGGACATTCCGACCCCCGGTCCGGGGACAAGTCGCGGGCAACGGACGACGCCGACGGCGACCGGTTGAACAATTTAAACGAGTACCGCACCGGCATGAATCCCAAGGACACCAATTCCACCCAGCGCATCACGCTGTTCAATACCAGCACCCTTCAATTTCAGGCCAAAGCCTACGAACTCTACGAAATCCTGGGCTCGACGAACCTTGCCACCACCAACTGGACGCGGGTCGGCAATCCGGTTTTGCCGACCAACGCGCCGCTCGTGATCCGGACCAATCTGCTGGCCACCAACATCATCGCCGTGGTTTCCAATCTGCCGCCCACCAACGCTCTGATGTTCTTCCGCATTTTGAAGGTGCCTTGAACGGACCAAAACAGATGTTCGAGCCCCCGGGGAGAGCAGCCTGGTGGTGTGACGGCTCCGGCTCAGGATGGCGTTTGTGCGCGGGCCGGAATCGCCGGGCGTGCCGCCGACGATTTGCTTCACTTTGCCTTCCTGCAGGTCAATGCACGGTCGAAACATGTGCGCAAGCTAAAGTTCCACGTGCGAAGTTCCAAGTTGACCGGGAGCAGCAATCGGGCGCGTCCGGGCACTGCCACCAATCTGTAGCGGCGGGCATCCCTGCCGCCAGGCCAAAACTGCACCCATGCTCATGACCTTATTTTCACACTCAGACCATCCGGCTGGAAGCCGGGCGATACGGCAGCCAGGGATGGCTGCCACTACGGACAAGCCGCGCTCCGTTTTAGGGTTCGTTCTTTTGGGCAACACGCCCTCCGTCTGTTGCGCCCGGAAATTTGCGGATTGCCATTTGCCGGCTTCGCTTCATAATCGGAGTCACCTATGAAAGCCGTTGCAAAGGAAGAACGGCGTGTTGCGTATCCGCTCGTCTTGATT
>OCZT010004199.1_pt1 | contig 14590 bp, 8 predicted proteins | sample 1539031 | NCBI WGS metagenome assembly OCZT01 (sample SAMEA3539308, study PRJEB22396) | soil metagenome | biome: tundra; feature: field; material: soil | place: USA | collected 2010-05 | depth 0.15 m
TAAATATCCTCAAAAACCGGCGGGTTAAGAGATACGCATTCTGAGGGCAAGGTCAGTTGAGCGCCTGGCATAAGTACTCTTTTGAATCCTTAGTGGGACGCCAAATAACTCCCATACCCAACAATCATCGTTGATCCCACGAGTGTCAGCAGCGTCAGAAACACCAAGGCTTTCGTCCGTGCGCTTACGCCGCGCCACTCTTTCAGTGCAATTCCCCATAACGTGCTGAAGATGATAATGCTGGCATTGAGCAGCGTCCAACTGGAGAATTTATAACGTCCCATCTGCGACTCACCCATGGTGTAGAAAAAGAACTGCAGGTACCAGATTGCACCCGCAAGTCCGGAGAATATGTAGTTACCCGCCAGTGATGGCCTTTTGCCCGCGCGCTTTTTCGGATCTAACACTGTTTCCGCACCAGCATCAGCGGAAGGAATACGCGCGTATTCGCCAAAGCTTCTGTTACGGAAGTTGAGTGCGAAGCACCAAACGAGATTAGGTAAACCCGCCTCCCAAGACAACTACGAGCACCGGCAGACCCTGCCATAAGTTGCTTGTCCCGTATGCCACGGTCAGCGCTTTGATGGGATTGCCCGCATCCAATCCAAAGACAAAGCATGCGCTCATCACGCCGGCAAAGACGGCCACAGCCAGCCCTAGTTTGAGATTGAACTCCTGAACGCTGGCCTCTTTCTGCTCGGCGGACAATTCTTTCTCTTTTGAAACTCCGGCCGCACCCGCCAGAGCAATGCCCAAAGCACAAACGCCCACCCCGGCCAGGGTCACAATGCCCGAGCACTGCGATAGTAACTGGACGAACTGACCGTGAAAGATAGGTGGAACCAGTGTTCCAAAGACCGCGCAGTTGCCCAAAACCAAGGCATATCCCAGGGACATTCCCAGGTAGCGCACGGCCAGTCCGAAGGTCAGACCGCCCACGCCCCAGAGCAGTCCGAAGAAGTACGCCCATCCGACGCTAGACGCCGGTACGCCCAGCAGAACCGGCAGTAGCGAGCGTGTCATCAGCCACGCCATGGCCCAAGGCATGACGACCCAGCTCACCATGCCGCCAGCGAGCCAGTAAGTCTCCCACGACCAGCCGCGTACCCGGCGATAGGGAAGATAAAAGCTACCCGCGGCCAGTCCACCCAGCCACTGCAGAAGCACTCCCAATATCGGATTTGCGCCCATGTTGTCCTCTTACATTGTTTTCCGGTTATGTTTCCGCCCTGTCCGGCCCTATCTCCGGGTGATGCCGTGACCCTGGCCGCGAAGCTATTACACGCGGGTCACGGCTCACTCGGGCCAACAATCGATGCTCGATAGCGCCGGAAGCTGCCTTTGCTCTGCAGGTGTGGATCATTTCAGACCGTTACCGTTCCGTGTTACCAATCAAGCTGGCAGCAGTTTGTCACGAATGAAAGGTTGTGCATCTTATGTGACTTCGATCAGACAAATGGAGCGTGGCTCCAGCTCGACGTCGATGACTGTGGGCAGTTGCACTACACGTTCAGTCTTGACAGCGTCAATATGTAGCCTCACGTTCTTGCTTCCGCTGCCTTGCAACTCTACGCGAGGGGATTCGCCCAGGTCAGAATAGTTGGCGAGCACCACGCCGATCCGTCCATCCGGAGTTTGCCAGGTTGCAGAAGGCGCCAGCGGTTCCTTACCCCATCCAAAGTCGCGCTCTGTAACATTGGTCACGTTCCACGGCCGCAGCATGCGCCCGTAGATCAAGTAATCACTGGCAATTCCGGCGCGGAAGGCGTTCAGCCTCTTCGTCCAGTCGAGGATGGCATTCTGGTCAGGAATGGCGCGGCTCCAAGTCTGATCCCAATCGTAAGCAATCAATCCTTTATCGCGAAAAGTCAGATTCACCATATATCCGGTGACGACTGCCCTGGCCACAGAAGCGCGCAACGCTTCATCGCTTACTCGATTGGTGTAAAAGCCTTGAAATGCGTTGGCATATTCATGGAACAGAAACGAGTACAAAGGGCACAAGCTGGAGCGAGCATCCCAAATTTGAAAATCCTGAAGGCAAATCTCCGGGGGCGCACCTTCGCACGACATTGCCAGACCTGGGTTAGTGGAGATAGCTTCTTCCCTGTCCGCTTTGAGCAGGTGAGTAAACTCCGCTGTCATCCAGGGGCCGGGAACGGGAGGATGGCCGTGGCCGGTTGCGTAGCAAGCGCGCGGTCCGGGGCCTTGATCGAATTGCTGGATAACATCCGGCCGATACTCCGCCATGCCGTGTGTCATCCCCAGAAGCGCCTTCCGGCCCTTCTCCGTTCCGATACAGGCTATGTAATTCTTTCGCCAGGCCCAGAGATCTTCGGCAAGCTTTCCGTCCCAGCTTCGTGTGACTGCCTCATCTCCGCCGTGAGCGTGGAAATACGGCATGCCATCGTAACCAGTGTTCGATTGGGATGTAACCCAGCAAAGGCCATCTCCGTAAATCATCGGATGCCAGTTTTTCGCCTTTGCTGCGGACATAAACTCGCGCATGGCGACGTCACCCCCTACAGCCGGAAATGCGTCAGGCTGCACCCACGGGCCGCCGTTCTCCCAGTTGAAGACGATCGGTATCAACGGAGATTCCAACGCCGCTGAAAGCTTGTCGAGAAACGGCAGCGCATTCGTCGCCGGAGAGTACTCTGGGTTCTCCGCGGCGGGCGGATCCCAGTCGCCATGGCCTCGCATCGGAAAGGCTATCGCCACGGGAGATTGCGCGATCCATTTTGGAATATCGCTTCGCTCCGCCATCTTTCGTTTGCAAAATGGCTGTTGCGAAGTCCAATTCCTATAGATCTCCGCAGCCGCATACCAATCTCCTTGAAACGTGCCGAGCACCACGTTATAGGGCAACTTAGTCTTTCCTGGTCCGCGCGTGCCGGGGAAGTGGCCTAGCCCCATGGTGACGCCATCGTTCTCCATTAATGGCCCAATATATTTGGGCAGTCCGGTGGGATCGTCACACGCAACGTAGAGCCCGCCCGCGCGGTTGTAGTACGCCATCAACTGGGTCGAGACCCACTGTCCCGGATAGTTGTTGAACCGCCAGACTTCAGGGGTGTTTCGCGGGCCGCCACCCCACATGGAAGCTTCCACCGGCCCTGCCAATTGACCATCCTGGTTGGACCAGAGAATGTGGCCTGGATCGCCATCGCACGGAAGATCGAACGGCACCTCAATCACGGGAAACTGTATGTGCCCGATCCAATCTTCGGTTCGATTGTCGACTTCCAGGTTCCAGTAGGTCAGCGGTTCGTGTGCGGGGCAACGGATGGTTACTCGCGCATCCAGCGGCAGTTCGCCCAGGCCGGTGAATTCAATCGTGACCGTTTGTTCTTTCGCATCCGCCTCTTTCTTTATGGAGACATGCTTTGCTTCGGAAGAAGTAAGGGTTTTAAATGCGAAATGATTGTCCATAAGTTCAATCTTGAATAGCGGCAAGCTAGCATGGGCAGGAACCAATAACTCGCGGCCAGCGCCGTAATTCGAACGAAAAGAAACAATCGCTCCCTTCGCTGAACCGATCAGCAATCGGTAGCTTGGATGATCCACAATCAGCGGAGCCGGCGCGGTTGCCTCGTGGGAGGCGTCAATATGACTGTATTGCGCCAACGTCTGCGCCGCATCACCAGCCAAAATGAGCGCCCCGGTGGCTGGAATACAAGTGGTTGCGGCGGTTGTGACGGCTGCAGAGAGAAACCGCCTGCGTGAAATGCTCCTTTTCTCGTTCATTGCTTTGACTCCCCTTTTTCTCCCGACGCTTATGGGCGTTATTGGTTGGACAGGCCTCGGCCGAGTTTTCCCATAGCCGAGGTGATTTACGCGTCTCAACATTGCCGCGTATTAAACCGTCTGGAAAACGGAGGCCTTGGCGATCCATGCAGCAACGCTCATGAAAGGGGTTCAGCATACCTGGTGGAAGCCAATGCCCATCAACTCAGCCGTCTTCTTCAGAGTGGCCGCCACATGCCCTACGCCAATGGCGCAGTGATGCGCGGGACCCTGGTGATTCCATGCGTTCACGAAGCCGCGCGCGCCTATGGGAAAGCAGTACCGGCTATTGGTATTGCCGATCTCCAGGATTTCGCCCGCCACGCACTCGCCCTCTGCGACCACTAGCTTGAAACGGAACTCTGCGTCCTCCACCATCGAGAGCAGCGTGGCAGGACCGTGTTTCACGCTCATCTCCACCGAAAGCCCACGCCCCACTTTGCCGTGGTAAACCTTAAGCGGCCTAACCTTAGTCTTGCCCCCGCAGATGGCAATGTGCCCTGGCCCGTCGTGGCCCATCAGCACCAGGTCGTCGTTAAAGTCGATGGCGTAATATTCGGTGAACGATCCCCCCGTGCCCAGCGCATCCATGATCTTCACCGCCAGAGCGTTCTTCACCTCGTACTCGCCCGCCACCGGAATGTGGCGGGCAGTCAGTAGCGAGCTTCCCAGGATGATCGAACTCATGGTGTCTTCGTTGGCTGCGTTGCCGGAACCCATGTGGTAGTAGGCCAGCATGTCGAGCTTATGTCGCGCGACAAATGTGTCCAGAGCCGCCGACGTGCGTGCGGCCCGCCGCAGCTCCTCCCGAGAGCAATCCGGCTGCCCATCGAAACACTCAAAAACCCCATTCACATACCAGCTCGTCAATCGCTCGTAGTAGTCGCCCATCTCCTTGCCGGTGGGGTCGCGCAACTCCGTGCCTTGCGTGTAGTTCAAGACTGGCTGGTTGGGGTCAGCAGGATAGGTCACTGGCTTGTCGGTCTTGAAAAGCCACGTCGGCATGGTACTGAAATTCATGATCGTCGTGTGCCCTTCGGTTGCGGCCAGAAAGTCTTTGGTCATGGGGTCGATGAGGCTGAAGTCCCATGATGTCTTTTGCGATGTGGGTGGCTCCAACTCCGCTACGCCCAGTCTGGGATAGGGCAGCCACGGCACAAAGCGCACATAATCCGCCCCCAGTTCCTTCACGGCCTTGTAAGAAGCGGCACTCAATGGTTCGCCGTGCCGCAATGGTGGATTTACCACCACCTGAAGCGTAGGTGTTGACTTTGAGACCACAGTGGTCTTGTCCCAGTGGATGGTCAGTTGAAGTGCCCCCTGGCCGTGCAGTGCGACGGACATCGCAGCGAAAGCCGAGCCCGAAACAAATAGCCGGGCGAATTGACCTAACTCCCGCGGATGTTGAAACAGACGCTTTGTCACCAGTCCCACGCGCATAGCGCACGCCTCTTTTCTTACATTTGCTGGTGGACAGAATTGCACTTTCTCCAATGTCACTCCCCGGATAGCCCTGGTTACAATCTTGCCCATAATAGAGATTCGTCGCTCGGGTTGAATAGGCGCGAGAGGTGTTCGGCGCCTTCATTTTGATGTGGTTGCCGTGCTGCGTTTTAAGACTTCGACCGGTGGAGTAGCGGCCGCCGTATCAAGGCCAACCTGCCAAGCTGCAGCATCCCGTTGCCAGATCATCGTAGGGTGCGACCTTCGAGAAGGAAGCGATGGGATAAAAGTCGATTTCCTTGAGCGCATGTCCGCACGCATTTGCAGCCGGGTATTCATTCTGGAATTCTTACTCCCATACTTGCTGCAAAGACTTCATCCGAGAAGACTCCTCGCGAACCCTGACGAGTGAAGAGCCCATCCTGCAGGATTAGCTTGTGCTCGCAATAGTACGACGGAGAAACCGGTTGTCTCTTCAAGCACCGAAGGACGATCGGCAGGATCCTTTCACCGTATTTTTCAGGAAAGTAAGCGATAGCGCCGATGAGAGGGCTATCGGATTTTTGCAGTTCGGCCTCTAGTTCCTGGTCCGGTCCCCACCCCTGCGACATGATTGCTGTAGACTTTTCCCGGCCCATCTCTCGGATCGCACGAATGGCTCCCCGGGTGCAATTGTCGTTGGAGGCTGCGATCAGCATGTATTCTCTCGGCCCTAAAGACTGGGCAACTTGACGGGTAACCGCATATCCTCCCCTTTCGGTTCCCTTGCCATCCTTGTGAAGCACCTTGCTCTCATCCAAATTGGGCAGTACGCTCCGTATTCCGTCGACTGTCCCGAGGACTCGTGCTTGAGGAACAGGACCTGCTTCAGGCAGCTCGAGCAGCAGGACCCGGCCTAAGTACGCGTTCCATTGGTCAGTGGCAAACTGTGCCAGCACCTGTCCCCCCAGCCTGCCTACCTCATAGTTATCTACGCCAAAGAAAATTGCACTGGGCACGGGAATATCGATCGCCAGCAAGGGTATGCCCGCTTTGCGGAACATGTTGGCAAGCGCAGGCCCCACTCCAGAGTGGAATTCATACTCAATGACAAAGTCCACCTTTTGCGCAATTAACCAATTCGCATTCTTCAGGGCTTGTTCGGGACTGTCCTTGTTGTCAACCACCAGCAATTCCACCTGGGCGCGGGCCGCGGCATCTACCAGTCCTTGAGTCACCTTCTGAACAAAGGGCTGATCATTGGAAAGTTGAGCATAGCCAACGCGATAATTCCTGTAACCCAGAGCATGACTGAACTTCTTCGTCGCCTTGTCTCGCATAACGTAGCCGTGTGTTTCCAAGGTACGAAGCATACGGAAAGTCGTGCTCATATCAAGTCCGGTTGTTTCCGCAATATCCGTTAATCGCAACTCGACGGAGGCGCCACGCAATGTATCGAGAACATCGAGTCCCTTCCCCAGGACATCAACGTGGTACTGAGCCGCGGGACGCTTGGTTTGCGGAGGCTTCCCGGCAGGAGGACACTTTTCTTTGGGCCGCACCGCCTTGCCTTTAGATTGCGTGTCCGTCTTCGCAGTTGCGGCCGACCTTTTGGTGCCCATGAGCTCTATACCTGCCGATTCCCCAAGAAGTAACGTTCCAATTTTCATGGAACATTAGGAGCATAGGGTCCGTTCTAATCCCTTGTCAATTTTAATGTCTGGAATAAGCATTTCTTTGTATGACATTATTCGTCTCGGCAAACTTTCACTCAATGAAAGATGAATATGCTTGACAAAAATACATGCAGCGCCTAGCATGCCGCCAACTTCAAGATTCTCCTTTCAGGAGCGGTGAATCGCTGGAATTTTGCCGAGGAATGAATCTCTCTCTCCCGGGAAGGATCTTCAAGGCAATTCAATAGTGAGGCTATTCAATGAGAAGGATGTATTTTTCACGCAGATCTTCGCCATTAGGGATGCTTGTCAAGATCCATCTGACTTTGATCGCCATGCTGTTCCTGGCTGTCGGTCCCCCTCTGTTCGGTCAATCGATCACGGGTGACATCCTGGGAATCGTGCGCGATTCGAGTCCTGCTGGTGCCGTCGTGCCGGGTGCCACGGTGACCCTTACGGCGACCGACACATCAATCACCGCCGTAGCGACTACCGACGGCGAGGGTAATTACCTTTTCGCGCAATTGAAGCCGGGCAACTACAGCATCACCGTGACAAAAGAGGGTTTTGCGACATCTACCATCAGCAGCATTGACCTTCAGATTGGGCAACGCCCGCGCCTGGATTTCGCGCTGAAGGTCGGCCAGGCCACGGAGAGAGTTGAAGTAAGCGCCGGAGGAGCGCCGCAACTCGAAACGGAGACCTCGGCTATGGGGCAAATTATCGAAGACAAGGTTGTGCAAGATCTGCCGATTCTCGATCGAAACTTTGTGCAGCTGATGACGATTTCCGCCGGAGTGGCGCCGATCGGCGCGGGCAACTCCCCCGCTGCAGGTTGGACTGGAAGCAAGAGCGGAGACACCACGGCCAGCGTGGCCGGAGGACGGGAATCCAATGAAAGCTTTCTCGTAAATGGCATCGAATCGCGCAACGCGCGCTTCGGAAGCGCCAACTTACGCCCCTCCTTTGACGCAATCCAGGAAGTAGAGGTCAAGACCAACAATTTCTCGTCTGAGTATGGGCGATCTGGTGGAGTGACCCTGGTTACGCTCAAAGCCGGCGCGAATGCATATCACGGAGACGCATTCGACTACTTCCGCAACGACGACCTTAATGCAAATGACTTCTTCGCTAAACTGGCTAACCAGCCGATCGCCAAGCTTCGCTATAACAATTTTGGTGCGAGTTTCGGCGGTCCGGTGAGATTCCCGCACATTTATAACGGAACCGACAAAACCTTCTTCTTCTTCAATTACGAAGGTTTCCGCAATCCGACGGGATCAAATTTCACCGCGCGTCTGCCAAGCGCCGCCCAACTTGCGGGAAACCTCGAAGACGATTCCGCCGGCACAGGTATTTTCCCGCTCGATTCTCTCTACTGCACGACCAACGCTCTAGGAACGGGGTCAGCGAAATGCGGGACCGCCTTGAACCCCGCGACCGGTCTGCCTTTTCCCGACAACCAAATTCCCTCGGCGTTGATTAACCAAACATCGCTGAAGTTTGTCCAATTCTGGGCTGCGCCTAACACTTCAGGACCTCCGTCGGCCACGCCCGGATTGCCTCTATTCAACTACAAGGTCACGAAAAACGGTAGTTTGGCCTGGGATCAATACAACACCCGGATCGATCATGCGTTGACCAAAAAAGATCAGATCTGGGGCAGCTACACCTACGAGAATCGCCCTCAGGTCAATCCCGGCGTCCTTCCATTGCAGGGTAGTTCGTTTCCCATCAAGGACCAACTTGTGACGGTTACCGAGAGCCATATCTTCTCGCCTACCGTGATTAACGAAGCCCGCTTCGGATACAACCGCGGCTACACCTATAAGGTCGGTGAAGGCGCGCTGTCCACAAACTATGCCAAGAGCGTTTTTGGATTCACCAACACCTCGACGAATTCCTTTGATTTCGGCGTGCCGGGTCTCGGCATGAACAATAGTGTTTTCAGTACGCCGGGCTCACCATCAGAATCGATTGGGGCACTCGATCAAAACTTCCAATGGGTAGATCACATCAGTATTGCCAAAGGGAAGCACAACTTCAAGCTTGGCATTGATTTCATGCACGAGAAGTTTTATCAGGTAACGGATTTTGGCGGCGTACCTGGCGTAACTTTCAGCGGCGAGTACACCGGCGTAAGCTTTGCTGACTATTTGTTAGGCGATATTCACACCGCCAGTGCGGAGGTAGGAGACTCCTCCCAGGATTTGCGAAGCAATTATTACGGGACATTTTCCCAGGATGACTACCATGTCAGCCGCACCCTCACCTTGAATCTCGGAATTCGCTACGAGTATCAACAAACTCCCTATGACACCAGTTCGAAAACTGCATGGTTCGATCCAACAGTTCAGACTGTGGTTTATTCGCGGGACGGACAAGTTGCCAATGGCATCGTCGAACCCGATTTCAACAACTTCGCTCCCCGCATCGGCTTTGCCTGGAGTCCCTCCTTCATTAAGAACACGGTCATCAGAGGCGGCGGCGGTACCTTCTTCGCCACAGACAACTGGAACGAACTGCAATTCCTGGATAATGCGCCCCTGTTCTCCAGTACCCAGACCTTGAATTCCGATCCTGATCCCAAAAAACCGGCAATAGCCTACTCAGCGCTATTCCCGGCCGCTTCGCCCAACGGAGGGTCCTCTGACCCTTTCAGCATCGACAAACACAATCGCACGCCATACGTCAACGCCTGGAATCTGGATGTTCAGCACACCTTTGCCTCCAATTGGCTGATCGATGTGGGGTACATCGGCAATGTTGGACAAAAGCTTGCTCAACGCAAAAACGAGGACGCGCCTAGTTTCGATCCGACGGGCTTGATTCCCATTTCGCAACGCGACCCGTACCCGCAGTTTAGCTGGATACTCGATGCTTACAACGGCGGCTGGTCCAGCTATCACGGCATGGCGGTACGTGGCGAGAAGCGGCTTTCCAGCGGCTTGTATTTCCTCGCCTCCTACACATGGAGCCATGCGTTCGACCTCGGCACCACGGACGATTTTTCCGCGGCCGGGATTTACATGAAACGCTACGACAAGGGCAATGGCGATTACGACGTACGCCAGCGCGCCGTTTTCAGCTATGTTTATGAACTGCCTTTCGGTCACGGAAAACACTTCCTGGCCGCCGCGCCCGGAGTAGTCGATAAAGTGCTTGGCGGCTGGGAGTGGAATGGCATCACCGCTTTCTCGACAGGCCAATATGAGACGCCAAGTCTGCCTGTGGACTGGATCAATGCCGGAGCATTCTCCAACTCACATCCTGACTTAGTGGGGAATCCTGTTCCCGCACATGGCAGGAGCTACACGAACTACTGGGATATCAACGCATTTGCCTACCCGGGATGCGAAGGTAATACAACGGGCACCACTTTGAATTGTGACACTCCGACCCAAATCAATGGGACCCATATCGAAGGGACCGCTCGGCGCAACAGCTTGGAGGCCCCCGGGGTCAACAACTGGGATATGGGGTTGATCAAGCGGACGCATATCACGGAACGGTTAAACACTCAATTCACAGCGCAAGCACAGAACGTCTTTAATCACACCCAATTCGGCGCTCCTGGTAGCGGTATCAGCCCAGGGAGCTTTGGAGTAATCACAAGCACGAACGTGGTGCATGGCGCAAGAGTGCTTCAATTGTCTTTCAAATTGATGTTCTAGCAGCTTGAAATGCTCCGATGGCAGTCCATCGGCGTTTCACCAACCTATCCCGTGCGAGCCGCTCGGCGCGCACGGGAGTCCTTCAACTCGGATTCAAGCCTGTTCAAGGCTGTTCATCTCCTTGCGAAGGCCCAATTCCAACTGCGCTTTGACGCCTTGAATGCGTTCAATCACAAGCAGTTCAGCGCGGTATCCACCACCTTCACCCTGGGCGCCAGTGGAAATGAAGGTTGTAACTTCTGAGTCATTGCCGGTACTTGTGCAGTTTCGTGCCGGATGGTGCAACTTGGCGGCCGGTTTACATTCTGGCCGCGAACCGGATCGCCTGCGCGAGCAGGCCACTTATTGTGACTTGAATGTCTCATGAGTTACCCAGCTTGCCCTGGCTCTTAACCGAGTGACTCAGATCAACCGGCCGTCCCCAGATTCGAAATAGGGGCCAGCTCGCAATCATCAAGCAACAAGCGTTATGTGGAGATTTTCCATGTCGAACGGATGCAGGATTGCTTGTTTATCACTGTTGACTTCTGTGTGCCTGTGCATTTCTGCCGGAGCACAGGGCAATTCGAAGGAGTTGCAGACTGACTGGAAAAAGGTGATCGCGACTTCCAGATCTACCCCAACTCTTCAGGTCGTTGTTAACCCGAAGCTGCTCGCGGGGACGAATCTTCACGATTCCTCTTTCAACGCGGTACGCGAACTAGGAGCAGACTATGTCCGGTATGTGCCCTGGTTTCCTTATCCGCGAATGGTAGTCCCGGAGTTAGAGGCGCCCAAAGACAACAAGACTTCGTGGGACTTCTCTCATATTGATCCCATGCTCGACGACTTCATGAAGGCAACCGAAGGGCATTCGGTCATTCTTAACTTCAGTACTCTTCCAGCGTGGATGTTTAAGACCGACAAACCCGTCACCTATCCTGAGGATCCGAACCAGGTCTACTGGGACTATACACAAGGGACTGAGCCGCGAGATCCATCGATGAAGGAGCTTGGCGACTACTTTGCGCGCCTGTTGAGTTGGTATACGAAGGGCGGCTTCAACGACGAGTTCGGCAAGTGGCACGAATCAGGACACCACTACAAGATTGCGTATTGGGAACTGCTGAATGAGATCGAGGGCGAACATCATTGGACTCCCGAACAATATACGAAGTTCTACGATGTGGTCTCGGCGGCCATGCTCAAGGTCGATCCAAAGCTAAAGTTCGTGGCGCTTGCGCTTGCCGATCCAAGCCATTGCCCAGATATGTTCGAGTATTTCCTGAACCCAGCGCATCACTCCGGCGGAGCACCGTTGGATTTCATCAGCTATCACTTCTATGCGAGTCCGCGGAAGGACGAGACACTCGAAAATTGGCAGTACACCTTCTTCAATCAAGAGGAAGGATTTCTCAACACCGTGCGGTATGCGGAGGCGATCCGCAAGCGGCTCTCGCCTTCGACAAAGACCGATCTTGACGAACTTGGGGTCATTCTCCCTACCGATAACAAACCCGGAGATGACGTTGCGCCCTCAGCCGCCTATTGGAATCTAGCCGGAGCGCTCTATGCCGATCTCTATATTCAACTTGCGAGAATGGGGATCGAAGTTGTGGGAGAATCGCAGCTTGTCGGCTACCCTTCGCAGTACCCAAGTGTCAGCATGATGAACTTCGTTACGGGTGATCCAAATGCCCGCTTCTGGGTGCTGAAACTTCTGAAGAATCACTTTGGCCCCGGAGATCGGCTTGTGGAGACGGGGGTGGCAAACGACGATCTGTCGGTGCAGGCCTTTGAGACCGCCCGAGGCCGGAGCATTCTCGTCGTCAACAAGCGCCTGAAACCTGCGGCTCTCAAACTCCCGGCTGATTTCAAAGCCGCTCACATCGAATATGTCGCGCCGTCAACCGGAGATCGTCCGGCGGTCATGGGGACTGTAGCTAATAACTCACTTGAGTTAGAGCCGAACGAAGTTGCAGTGATCACCGAGTAACCGGCAGTCGGCCCGATGGAGAAATAACCGCGCTTTGCGATTGGGAAAGGAGCCGGTCGATGGGAGATCTCAGGTCTGACATCAAACATTCACTTCAGATGTTCGCGAGAATCGCCGGCTTCACCTCCGCCACAAATACTGCGCTGGTCCTGGGAATCGGGCCGCGGAGGACAATCCGATCACCGTTCTCTATCGCGCAAGCCGGCCTTTCCGCAGCGCATACAGGTTGCGAATTTGCCGGGACCCAGGCAAGTGCACCTTGATCCTGCTTGGGGCGGACTGGATCGTGTGATGTTTGAGCAGTTGCAAGATTGGACCAGGCGTTTCAACGAAGGCGCTCGCTATTACAGCGGGACTGCCAGGTGCAAATTGGCCTCTGATCTTCCAAATGGCAGATATTGTTTGCTGACATCGGATCGAAGAGGAGCTGAGATGAGACGAAGGAAGAGGAGCTGAGATGAGACGAAGAACATTTATTAAGACGTTGGCTACCGGCACCGCGGCAACCTTGTTGGTCGACGGAACACCGCTGGCGAAGGCCGCCGCGAACCTGTTCCATCTGCCCGTATCTCCAACTCTTGCGGAACTGCAAGACCATTTTCTCTCTCCTCCGCCTCAAGCGCAGCCATGGGTCTACTGGTTTGTGTCGGATGGCAATATTACGAAGGAAGGCATTACGGCCGACCTGGAGGCGATGCATCGTGTAGGCATTCGCGGAGTGCTCTATATGGAGGTGGACCAGAATTGTCCCCCGGGCCCGGTGCGGTTCATGAGCCCCGAGTGGCGGGAGTTGATCAAGTTCGCCGTCAGTGAGGCCACCCGCCTGGACATGACGATCGACATGAACGACTGCGCCGGATGGTGCGCCAGTGCAGGCCCCTGGATTACGCCTGAACTCTCAATGCAGATGGTCGTTTCGACGGAAACACAAGTGAGAGGTGGGGTGCGTTTCACGGGAACTCTGCCTCAGCCGCTGACCAAGCAAGACTACTATCGCGACATCGCCGTGCTGGCTTTTCCGACGCCTGTTGCAGCCATGGGCCGGATGGCGGATGCCTCGCCGGAGATAACTTACGGCCTGGAACGCGTCAAGCTAACTGACGTCGGCAGGCTGATGGATGGCTCAATTGCCGCCTCGGTCCTAATTCCGTTTCCTGCGAAGGGCCAAAAGCAATGCCTCAATATCGATTTTCCCGCGCAGTTCACCGCGCAATCACTCACGCTCTCTCCGCCTACGGGAGGATTCTTTGCCGATAGCCTTGATGTGACGCTCGAGGTTTCCGACGACGGACATGAGTACCGCGCGGTGAAGGACCTGAGTTTTCACTGGCCAGTTAGCTCGGCCAACTTCCCAAAGACTACGTCCCGGCACTTCCGCGTCAGCGTCAACGTCCCCATGCCCGATGATTTTATGCCCGATCCCGATTCAGAGAAGGGAGCATTTATCGCTGAGGCTTTGCTGAGTCCCGATATGCGGATAGAAGACATTCCCGGAAAGGCGCTTTATATCAGGCAGGACACGATAGCAGGGGAAGGGGCGATGACGCCGGAGATGGTCGTTCCCCGCGAAAAGATCGTTGACATCAGTTCCGGAATGGATGCCCACGGCCATCTGGATTGGGAGGCTCCTGCGGGCGACTGGACGGTGCTTCGCTTCGGTTACACCACCACCGGCGTCGTGAATCATCCCGCGCCCAAAGAAGGCTTGGGCCTGGATTGCGACAAGTTGAGCAAGAAGGCGGTCGAGGCCAACTTCGAAGGGATGATGGGCAAACTGGTGGCAGATCAGGCCAGCATTGGCGGAAAGGCTATGACCCTCACCCACATTGACAGCTGGGAAACGGGCTCGCAGAACTGGACGCCTGGTTTTGAACAGATGTTCCGGGAACGGACGGGTTATGACGTCGTGCCGTATCTGCCTGTGTTGACCGGTCGGGCGGTTGAGAGCCCGCGGGTTTCAGAGCGGTTCCTCTGGGATCTGAGAAGGGTCATTGCCGATCTGCTCCTTGAGAACTATGCCGGGCATATGCGGAAAATCAGCAATCAGCATGGGCTCG
>OCZT010004201.1_pt1 | contig 14588 bp, 16 predicted proteins | sample 1539031 | NCBI WGS metagenome assembly OCZT01 (sample SAMEA3539308, study PRJEB22396) | soil metagenome | biome: tundra; feature: field; material: soil | place: USA | collected 2010-05 | depth 0.15 m
GGCCAGAGGAGCTCAGTCAGGGCACTGCTGGCGGCTCAGCCCGCCTCTGCCCCTGGTCCCGGCGGGGTCCGGCGACCCGGCCTCGGCGGTCGGCTGGCGGCGGTTCACCTGAAAGGGGCTCTCGGCGCTCGCGCGCGCGGCCTCCACCTGCGCCTCGGTCATCGCCGGGTACTCCGCAGTGATCTCCTCGGGGGCGGGGTTCAGCGAACGGAATATCGCGGTCGCGCTCGCGGTGATCGTCACTACCACAAGCCTCCGCTGCTGATCAAGAACCGCCCGACGCGGTGGTGAATTCCACTCCCAATTCTGACCGCCCCAGGCTCAGTTCGCCGCGTTCCGCCAGCAGATCGAGATGGGCGACAGTCTCGTTGACCGCCAGCATCTGGTTGAAGGTGTCGAGTTCGTCGAACTGGCGCTCCCGCCTGGTCCAGGGCACCGCCTGAGCCACCGCCATGGCGGTCCTAGCCCCGGCCGCGACCGCCTCCAGGCAGAGTCGCAGCCGTTGCTCGTGGTGATGCAGGAGCTGGTCGACCCGGCCCGCCAGGTCCTGGAAGGTGGGACCGTGGGCAGGGAGCACCAGCTGGGCGGGGAGGTCGCGGACCTTCTCCAAGGAGCGCAGAAAGTGCAGTAGCGGCAGGCCGCCGACCGGGACCTCGACCCCGATCGAGGGGGTGATGTGAGGTAGGACATGATCGCCGGCGAAGAGGATTCCGGCGGACCCATCCCAGAGACAGAGATGGCCCCTCGTATGCCCCGGGGTCGGCAGCACCTCCAGCTCGCGGCCCTGAAACTGCAGCTCTCCACCGTCGATGAAAAGGTCTGGGAGGGGCGAGAGCCAGGGCGGCCTAGAGTTGGCGGCGGCCTCTCGCTCCAGCGCCTCGGCCACCGAGCCCGCCCCGTGGCGCAGCAGCAACTCGCGGGTTCTGGAGCGAGCGAGTTCGGGATCGGTGGCCAGAATTCGGGCGGTCTCCCGGTCGCCCATCCCCAGGGTGACGAAGGCTCCACCCGCCTCCCGGATCTGGCCGGCTGCGCCGAGATGGTCGCCGTGGAAATGAGTCGCGAACAGGTGGCGGATCGACTTGAGCCCGCTCCCGAGCCGGTCGAGCGATGAGGTCAGCACTTCCCAGCTGCGGGGATCCACCCAGCCGCAGTCGATCAGCAGGTCGCCCTCGTCGCCGCGCCAGAGGTAGGCGTTGACGGCCTTCAGGCTGTCGTTGGGCAGCGGCAGCGGGATTCGGAAGATGCCGTCGGCGACCTCCTCCGGTCCGCCCTCGCTCCAGCCGGCGGCGGTGGGGACGTAGGCCGTCAATTCGGGGGCTCTTTGCTCTCGGCGCCGGCCACCTCGGAGCGTTCCGAACTGGCGATGATCGCCTGGTTGACGGCGGCCAGGTCGAGCACCCGGTGAGAGCGGATCTGGAGCTGGCACGTGAGCAGTCCGTCCCCCTCGGTGGTGAGCCGGATCGGACGCAGGGTCACGCTCTCGCCCGGCCCTAGCTGCAGAGATTGGGTCAGCTCCTGGTGGAGCCGGGTGAGGCCGACGTGGGGCCGCAGCAAGAGCTCCATGTCCAGCTGGATCGGCACATGGGTGACGGTCAGGGCCGAGGCCAAGGCGGCGCTGTTGGGGATCCGCACCAGCCGACCGCCCACGTCCAGGGTGGTGTAGACGACACCGATCTGGGTGACCACCCCGGAATAGTCGTAGCCGCCGAAGAGGTAGGTGCGCAGGTGCACCCAGCTGCCGACGCTAAACGGCCGTGCCATCAGGAGCACGATGCCCGCGAAGACGCTGGAGAGGGAGGTCTGCGCGGCCACCCCCACGACCACCCCCAGCACGGCGCCGGCCGCCAGCAGCCCGCCGAGGTTGATGTTGAGGGCGGAGAGCACGCCCAGCCCCAGGATCACGTAGAGGCACCAGGTCACGACCGGGCGCCAACCCGAAAGGCCGGAGCCCTGGAGCCGGTAGAAGGCGCGCGCCACGAAGGAGCGGATGGCGATCCCTCCGAAGACCACCGCCAAGAGGAGGATCCCCAGCTGCACCTCGGTGCGGTACTGCTTGGGGGGCAGTGCCAGCAGTTCCGGCCGCACCGCGAACAGGGCAGCCAGCAGGACCATGGCCACCATGGCGGTGACCCAGGAGCCGTGGCGCTCGGGGCTGAGGGTGGGGCGGGGGGCGATCACGCGTCCATGCTGCCAGAGCGGATGGAAGCGACGCTGGCCCGCCGGCGCAACCGGGAAGTCGGAGTCGGTTCGAACCGCTTCCGCCACCCTCCCGCTATATTCGCCGTAAAGGTCATGGATGAATTGGTCTCGATTGAGGGACCGGCTGAGGACTTCGACCGGCTCGCCGCCGCGCTGCGGGCCGATTCCGGCGACCTCTCGACCTTCCTGGAGGTGGTGGCCAGCAAGTTCGAGTCCGCCCTCCCGGGCCGGACCCGGGTGGAGCGAGGCGGCGGGATGCTCCGGCGGCGCCGCCCGGTGAACCGGGTGAGCCTGGAGCTTGGCGACCTCCGCTTCGAGCTGGCCCGGTCTGGGGGAGCGGTGGCGGCCCAGTGCACCAGGGTGGTCCGGGGAATCGCCCTCAAGACCGAAATGCTCAATCTCGATACCTGGCTGGTCGAGCTGGCGCGGGCGCTCTCGGCCCAGGCGGGAGCCAGCGCCCAGGACCGGGTCGCGCTCGAGCGGTTGCTCAGCTGATGCGCTTTCTCCGTCGTGGCTCAGGGTCCGGTGAGAGCCCGGAGGAGATATCGCTGAGGCTGGAGCGAGCCGAGCACAGCCGGCAGCTGGTCGAGAGGGGGGGGATCCCTCTCGAGGCGGAGGAGCGGATCCGCCGCCAGATGGAAGAGGGTGGGGTCTGGACCTCCGACCTATCGGTCGACGAGCTTGCCGCGCTCCGCGGCATCGGCTACGAGCCGATCGCCCAGGTGCTGGGCAGTTCTCTGTACCGGTTGGGGTGGATCAACACCGGCTGGAATCAGGGGGCCGGTCTGGGCATGGGCATGCGAGGCACCTACGCCTGGGGGGCGATGCAGCCGGAGGAGAATGCATCCCTGACCCGCTCTTTGCTGGAGGCGAGGGCCCGGGCGATCCATCGGCTGGTGCTGGAGGCTCAGGGGCTGAAGGCGGACGGCGTGGTCGGGGTCCGGCTCAACGTCAGCCACTGGGACTGGGCCCAGGGAATGTCCGAGTTCACCGTGCTGGGCACCGCCGTCCGCCGGATCGGCGCGCCTCCCTCGGCCGAACCCTTCACCTCTACCCTCTCGGGCCAGGACCTCGCCAAGCTGCTCTCCGCCGGCTACTTCCCGGTGCGCTTGGTCATGGGGGCCAGCGCCCAACAGGCGGTCTCCATCTTCGGAAGGGCCTGGGGCGGTTACGCGACCTGGACCAACAGCGAGGTGGCCCCCTTCAGCCGGGCCATGCACCAGGCCCAGACCTTTGCCCGCCAGCGGATCGGGCTCGAGGCGGGGGAGGCCGGGGCCAGCGGGGTGGTGGGGGTTACTTTCAGTTCTAAAGTGATCGAGTACGCAACCGGATCCGAGGCCGTTCTGGGGCGGATCGTGGAGTGGGTCATCCTGGGCACGGCGGTCGTACCGCACCCCGGTGCCGTCGCCACTTCCAAGCCCACCCTGGTGTTGCCGCTCAGATCCAGGAGGACCGTCGATGTCGGATCAACTCTCCCCTAAGCCAGACATCCCTGAGGATGCCGTCCGCCGGCTGCGCGAGATGCGCGGTGGCGACGGCAAGAAGGGCTTGTTCACCAGTGACCTTTCGATCTCCGAGTTCCTGCTGGTCAAGGAGGCCGGCTTCGACCCGGTGGGCCTGGTCATCGGCAGCTCGATCTATCACATCGGGCTCCAGATCGCGAACTATCGCCAGAACCAGGAGCTCCAGGTGCTCAGCCAGGCCATGTACCAGGCGCGCGAGCTCGCCATGAGCCGCATGGAGGAGGAGGCGGACGCCCTGGGGGCGGACGGCATCGTCGGGGTCAGGCTCGACATCAACCGATACGAGTGGGGTCAGGGGCTGGCCGAGTTCATGGCGGTGGGGACGGCGGTGCGCAGCCAGCAGGGCAGCATGCGAACCCCCAAGAACAAGCCCTTCACGTCGGACCTCTCAGGCCAGGATTTCTGGACGCTGCTCCAGGCCGGCTATGCGCCGCTGGCGCTGGTGATGGGCTCGTGCGTCTATCACGTCGCCCACCAGGGATTGGGGCAATGGATGCGCAGCGTCGGCCAGAACCAGGAGATGCCCAACTTCACCCAGGCCCTCTACGACGCGCGCGAGCTGGCCATGGAGCGCATGCAGACCGAGGCGCAGGAAGTCTCCGCGGAGGGCATCGTCGGCGCCCAGATCCGGGAGAGCAACCACGGCTGGGGCAGCCATGTGATCGAGTTCTTCTCGGTGGGCACCGCGGTCAAGCCGACCAAGGCGGACCATCGCATCGCGCCTCCCCAACTGGTTCTCTCGTTGGACCAGTAATTGGCGGCGCCGGGCTCGGTCGCGGCGAGTCCCCTGGTCCTGCTCTACGACGATCTCTTCCTTAGGCACGAACGCCCAGGCCACCCCGAGTCCCCGGAGCGGTTGCGGGCCATCACCGCCCGGTTGCTCGCCGAGCCGCAGCTCGGGCGGAGTCGGTGGGAGACCGCTCCCCCGGCCGTTGAGGAAGACATCTTGCTGGTCCACTCGCGCCGGCACCTGGAGCGGATCCAGGCGTTCTGTGCCAAGGGCGGCGGTTGGATTGATGCCGATACCTACTGTGGACGCGACTCCTACGAGGTCGCCCTGGGCGCCGTCGGGGCGGCGCTGGCCGCGGTGGGAGCCGCGACCAGCGCCTCGCCGGCCCCGGCCTTCGCGCTGGTGCGGCCACCCGGCCACCACGCGACCCCCGATCGGGCGATGGGATTCTGCATCTTCAACAACGTGGCGATCGCGGTACGCCACGCCCAACAGCGCTATGGCGTTGAGCGGCTGGCGGTGGTCGACCTCGATGTCCACCACGGCAATGGCACCCAGGACGCCTTCTACGAGGACGGCGATGTCCTCTACTGCTCGCTGCACCAGGCGCCGCTGTACCCGGGGACCGGAACCGCCGGGGAGCGGGGGGCGGGGCCGGGTCTCGGCGCCAATCTCAACCTGCCCCTGCCGCCGGGCACGAGACCGGAGAGCTGGCTGGGGGCGCTCCGAGATGAGGTGCTGCCGGCGCTGCGCCGGCATCGGCCCCAGCTGATCCTGGTCAGCGCGGGGTTCGACGCCCTGGCTAACGACCCGCTCGCCGAGCTCAATTTGGACCCTGAGGCCTACGGTACCGCCGCCCTCCTGCTCCGCGAGATCGCCGCCGAGCTGGGGGCCGCCCCCACCGTTTGGCTGCTGGAGGGCGGCTACGACCTTTGGCAGATGCCCGAGGCGGTCCGCCGCTGCGCCCTGGTGCTGGCGGGCCTAGCCGAGTCCTGATCGCCGGGGTTCTCCGGCCCGGCGCGGGACTGGCCTCGATGCCTCAGGCCGTTTCCCCTTTCCAGCTGGCCAGTTTTGAGCCACCGCTTCCCGACGCTGAAGACGAAGGCGTGGTCGACGGCCTAGTCCAGATCAGCCAGACTTTCACCGGAGACCTGGCGGCTCACAGCCGGGTGGAGCTGCTCGCGGTGCGAGCCGGGAACGGCGTAGGGACGACAGTCGCGAACAGGACATTGTCCGTTTTTCCCGCGTCTGGTCGCACCATGAGCACAGGTCGGGACCGCACCCCGCGTCCTGTCAAGGGTGCTGAGGTCGATATCTCAGCAGATAACATGGATCGCCGTCGTTGACCCCGGCCGCGGTTGCCTAACGGCTGATAGTTCATGAGGTGCGGGGAGCGTCTGCCGCCAACCAGGATTTAGTCCGCACCACCGAAAGCATCTGGGACGAGTCCACCGATCCCGCCTGGAACTCGGCAAAGTTGCCAGCGCTCGACCAGTACTTCTCAGCAGACTTTCGTCTGCACGAGACCATCCCCGGGAGGCCGCCGACGCTCGAGGCCGCCGACGCTCGAGGCGGCCAAGAGTGCCCATGGGATGGCGATCGCCGCTGATCCTAATCGCCGACTCCAAATTGAAGAGATGGTTAGCGCGGGAAACAAGGTTTTTCTGCGAACCAGGGTCACCGGCACCGAGCGCGGCGGCACGCGCTTCGGGCCGGAGACGGCCTTCGGCGATCCCAAGCCCTGCGCCTTCGAGTCCTGGAATATTTACCGCGTTGAGAGCGGCAAGGTCATCGAGCAATGGGGGCTCGATGACCTCCGGCTGGCGTTGATTCAGATGCGCCTCCAGCTTCTCCGCGGGCTGATTGAAACCCTTCCCTTCCGGGCCGATTCGCCGCCCTCGTCAGCGGAGGGCTAGGCTGCTCACGCTGCGTCCGCCGCAGACCGCCTACGTGGCCAACACTCCCAACCGTCGGCCGGCATCCCTCAGCGTGACTGGTCTGGGCGAGCCACCGTGGTGGACCGCCCCAGTCCGCGAGCCATGTCGAGGAGGTGGTGCTGCGCCTCGTGGGCGGCACGCTGTGAGATTTCCAGTACCGTACGCCCCTCCCCGTCACGGAAGCCGCGGCGCGCGAAGCCGGCGGGCGCGAGTCCAGCTAGGACGTCGGCGAGGCTTCGGCCAGCCTGCCGGATCTCCTCGGCCACGGTGAGCGGATCAAGCCGGTTGTAATCGCCGGCGGCGACCACGTCATCGTGTGACATCACCTCCAGCTCAGGCTGCTCGTCGCGCGAGATCACCTGGATTCGTCGGGCAAAGAGAAGGAGCACGTTCCGCATGTGGGTGGCATATTCCAGGGGCGACCACACCTTCGCCGAGGGGCGCTGGCGCAGCCAGGGCACGGCGGAGTTCGCGCGCAGCACCTCGGCGTAGGCGGGGCCAATCCGCCCCACGGTTACGCTGGCATTGTCGGCATTTACCGACGAGAAGAGAAATCCGCATTCGGCGCAGCGAGCGACACTGGTCGTACCTATCCCCTTCGGCTCCAACTCCTCCGTCAGGGCAGCTGCACCTCGGAGTCGTCATCGAGGCGGAGCGCCAGCGACCGCACCCCGGGCGCACCGCCCACCGGCCGCAACGTGGCAACCGCCTCCCCGAGGTGTTCCAGCAGGGCATCCTCGGGTCCGCCCACCTCGACGTAAGCGATCTCGCGCGGCGCAATGCGATGCTCGGCTGCGGCCGCAGACGGGTGCTGGGATAGGTCTTCCCACGCGATAAAGAAGGGCAGCCGAGTGGCTCCGAAGGCGTGCTGCATCCCCACGCTGGCCCAGTGGATCTCAGTGCCGTCCGCCAGTGCCCGTGACCCTCGCTCCGGCTCCTGGGCCAGCCGAGCGGCGGTAGAGGAGAGATCTGCTGAGGCGAGGCAGAGTCCGATCGGCGTGAGCCGATCGCGGTCGGCGGCGGCCAGCACCGCCCGGCCCAGGAGGGTGGTGGCGGCCAGCTCTTTGTCCTCGACCGCCACCAGCTCCAGGTACTGACTGCCGATGGGCACGATCAGGTTGGCGGTGCCCCACTGGCGGTGGCTGCCTCCCGGCACGCAGCGCAGCCCATAGCCCCGCCAGAGCTGCTGCTCGCCGTGATCGAGATCGGTGGTGGCGAGCAGGACGTGGTCAATCTTGGTCACGGCTACGGTCGACGGATCTCCACCTTGCCTTCCCTGGTGCGGGTCTCGAACACGGGGATGGCCGCGGTCGCCGGGCCGTGGATGACCTGCCCGGTCCGCAGATCGAACCGCGACCCGTGCCAGGGGCAGTGGAGTTGACCGTCCTCGATCGGGAGCTCATCGAGGGGCCCGCCGGCGTGCGAGCAGATGGCGCTGACGGCGCAGATCTCACCGCCCAGGCGGGTCAACAGGACCTGGTTGTGGCCCACCTGCTTGTGGACGAAGGCACCCTCCACGACCTCGTCCTCCTCGGCTGCCGCGCTCCACTTTGAGGGGCCCTCGCTGAAGGCGTTGCGGTTCACCTGGGACCCCAGGCGGAAGACCATGTCTCCGCCGATGTAGGCGCCGGTCAGGACGGCTCCCAGCCCCAACAGCGACAGGCCGATCGCCGGACCGCGGGCACCCTTGATGCGGAGCGCCAGTGAGGTTGAGTAGAGCGCCAGCGCGCCGGTGTTGATGAGGCCGTGGGCGGCGCCCATCTCCCGCTCCTTACCGTAATTGTCCTGCCAATCGGCCAGCCCGCTGACCACGGCCGCCACCCCGCCGGCACATCCGACTGCCACCATGATGTCCGCGCCCCGGCCGATCCCACCCCCGCGTCCTCCGTCGGCGACGTCGAGCAGGCTGGCCCCCATCCAGGCTCCGATGGGCACGTCGGTTAGGGCGGGGTGGAGCGGGTGGCCCAGCCAGGATCCGTTGAGGAACTCCTTGGCTAGGGCAGTCGGGGAATCCCCGGCCAACAATCTTCCTAGCCACTTGTGGACGGCGTCCCCGAGGGGCCCGAGGAAGGTGAGCTTTTGGATGATCCGATCGAGGACGTCAGCAGTCATGATCAGGACCTCATGCAGGCGGACAGAAATCGAGGTTTCTCACGGTGTCCGTGAGAATGGACAGGTGTTAGTCCCCATCCTAGAGGGCGATCCTGACTACGCGGATGTCGCCGTTCACATCGTCTCCCAGACCGCCGGGCTGGAGGCCCGAGTGGTGGGCAGCTTGGAAGAGTTGTCGCAGCTGATCCGCCGCGAGCAGCCGGCCGCCATGGTGGCCGATCGGGCGCTGCTGCAGGGGGCGCGCGGGATTGAGGCGGTGCGGAGCATCTCCACCGCGCCGCTGGTGGTGCTGACGGCTGATCTCCAGGAGACCGTCTCGCTGATGGAGGCGGGCGCCGACTACGTGCTGGCCAAGCCCTATCCCCCGGCCATGCTGCGGGCCACCATGCGCGCGATCCTGCGCCGGCGGCAGGTGGAGCGGCGCTCCTCGGGGCGGGTGCTGGAGATCGGACCGCTGGTGGTGGAACCGGCCCAGCGCAGCGCCCGCATCGAAGGCCGCCGCCACTTCCTCAGCCCCCGGGAGGCGGATCTGCTCGAGTACCTGGCGCTCAACTCCGGGGTGGTGCTGAGTCGGAGCCAGATCATCGATGGGGCCTGGGGTGGTGATCCCACCGCGACCCCGGCCGCGGTCACCATGTGCGTCCACCGGCTCCGGCTCAAGTTGGAAGCTGATCCCGGTCATCCGCGGCTGCTCCGGACCAAGCGCAGCGACGGCTACGTCCTGGACGCCCCGCTGCTTTCCGCCGCCGAGCGCGAATGAGCGGGGAGCCTCGGGGTCCGGTGCTGCTGACCGGCGCCAGCGGCTTCGTCGGCGCCGCGGTCATGCGCCAGCTCCTCCGGGCCGGATACGAGGTGCGAGCGCTGGTCCGCCACCCCCGGGAGTTCCAACCGCCCGCGGGGGTCACCCCCTGCCCCGGCGACATCACCGAGCTCGCCTCGGTGGTAGCCGCCGTCCGCGGCTGCGAGTTTGTGATCCACTGCGCTGCCGACTACCGGCTCTCGCTGCTGCCGTCAGATGCCAGCCGCATGATCGCGGTCAACGTGGGGGGTGCGGCCAACGTGCTGGCGGCGGCCCGGCTGGCCGGTGCCCGCCGGGTAGTGCACTGCAGCACGGTGGGAACCCTCCGCTTCCTCCGCTCCGGGCGAGTCTGCACGGAGCTTGACGCCGCCCCGTCTCCGGCGACGCTGGCTGGTCCCTACAAGCGGAGCAAGTGGGCCGCAGAGCGTCTCGTCCTGGGACAGGCTCCCAAGGGGTTAGAGGTCGTGGTGGTGCAACCAAGCACCCCGGTCGGTAGTGGCGACCGCCGCCCCACCCCGACCGGCCAGACCATCCGGGACTTCCTCCAGGGGCGGATCCCGGCCGTGGTGGACACGGGACTGAATCTGGTCGCAGTGGAGGCCGTTGCCCGCGGCCACGTACTGGCTCTGGAGCGCGGGGTCGCCGGCCGCTGTTACATCCTGGGTGACCGCAACCTCACCCTGCGTCAGCTGCTGACTCAGGTGGCAGAGATCGCCGGGGTGGCGCCACCTCGGTGGCGGGTGCCGCTGGGGCTGGCCTTTGCCGCGGCCATCTCCAGCGAGGCCCAGGGTCGGCTGCGAGGCCGCCCGGCGTCGATCTCCCTCACCTCGGTGCGGATGGCGGCCCATCCCATGTACGTGGACTCCGGCCGGGCCCGCCGGGAGCTCGGCTGGGAGGTGGGAGACCTGGACCTCGCCCTGCTCCAGGCCGTCCGCGAGCTGGGGCCGGCGACCGGCGGTCGGGCCGCCTGAGAGTGGCGCCGCTGCTCTCCCGCTGGTACGCCTTTGGGCCCTGGGTCCTGATCATCCTGCTGATCTGGCGCCAATTCGGCTGGCGCCGGGCCATCCCGGTCGCGCTGGGAGGCTGGCTGATCGCCTTCTCCGCCGAGTGGGCGTCGACCGGCGGCCCTGGGGTTCCCTTCGGCGCGTACGCCTACCGCACGGCCGGCCTCACTCACGACTGGCGCGTGCTGGGCGTTCCCATCTTCGACAGCCTGAGCTTCACCTGGCTGGCCTTCTGCACCTACACCCTGGCCGGCGCCCTGGGGGCGAGGGGGACCAGACGGCTGGTGCTGGCGGCGCTGGCGATGGTCGCCATCGACGTGGTGGTGGACCCGGTGGCACTCCGGGGTGCCCACTGGTGGCTGGGCTCGATCTACTCATACCCCCGCGGCACCGGCGTCTGGTACGGGGTCTCGGCGCTCAACTACCTGGGCTGGCTGGTGGTGGGGCTGGCGCTGCAGCTCTGGGTCGGCTGCTGGCTCGGCGGCGTTCGTGGCGGTTCCCGTCTGGCAGTCGCAGCGTCGGCGGTGCTCGTGGCCGGGGTCATCGCGCAGAGCACTGTGCTGGCGATCGTCCTCGGCATCGGTCCCAGCGCGCTCTTGGCGGTGGCGCCGCTGGCCGGTCTCGGGATCGTCGCCCGAGGAATGTCTTCGCCAGCGCCCCCGGCGGGCCGTCCGCTGGTTCTGGTCGCCTGCGCTCTCAGCTCGGAAGCGAGAGCCGCTCGCCACGCTCTGGGGCGGGGTTGGGTGGGTCGGCCAGCCCCGGGGTACCTGAGGTGGAGTCGCCGGCGTCATCCCACGGTCGAGATCTGGGAGACCGGCATGGGCCTGGCGGCGGCGGCTGAAGCAGCGCGCCTGGCCCCCGGCGGGACCGCCGTCCTAGTGGCGGGGGTGGGGGGCGCCTGCTCGGGCGACTGGCCCCCGGGGTCGGTGGGGATCGGCTCCCGGGTGCTGGCGCCGGGCGGTGCGTGGCTCCAGCTGGATCTGGCGGTGCACGACCGACTGGTCGCCGGGCAAGTGGGCCGGACGGCTCGGCTCGGGAGCCGAGAGCAGGCCGCGGATCGGAGGGGGGAGCGAGCGGAACTCGCCGGTAAGGGGGTGGACATAGTCGAGATGGAGACCGCCGCATGGGCCAGTTCGCGGTCCCCTGGGGCGACAGCTCCGCTGGCGGCCCTGCGCACGGTTGTCGACACTCCGTCGCTGCCGCTGGGCGCAGCCGCGACCCTGGTGGCTCCGGGATCGGCGGGTCCCAGCCCGTTGCGGGTCGCGCGCCTGCTCTTCCTTCATCCCGCCAGCCTGGCGAGGTTGATCGAGGTCGGCCGACGCCAGCGACTTGCCGTACGTGCCCTGGGCCGGGCGGTCGCGGTCGCGGTTCCGGTGCTGGAACGGATGGCCTCGGAGGCCGCGGCTGGTGCGCCTCACGGACGTCAGGACGACCGTACCGCTGTGTCCGCGTCCCGAGATTCCCAGCGGCCGTAGTTCCGGCGTTGCGACCTGATCGGGCCCTGGTACCCTCACCCTCCTCTCCGCGGCGGTGATCAAGCTTCCGGAGCTGAGCGTTCAATTGGTCCAGCCGGGCAGTGGTTGTCAGGGTTGGACGGCGGGCCGCGCCTCCAGTTGAACCGCTCCCGGGCCCTCCTTGCGAGCCCGGAGGTCAAAGCAGAGGACTACCGGGCCCGCCGCGACGATCGGGGAGACCAGGACGTTTACCAGGATGGTCCCGGGGAGTGCTGGTGTGCGTGCTGGCGCCGGTGCTCCTCGGGACCGCTTTCGCGTCTCTCGCCAACTCGCTGGCATTGTTGATGCGAAGCCGGGAGTCGGTAATCGCCAGCAGCTTGCTGGTCTGGCCACTTTCGTTCCTTTCCGCCACCTTCATGCCGCTTAACCTGCTGCCGAGTTGGATCCGGGCCGTGTCCGCCTACCACCCCGTTAACTGGGTGGTGCAGGTCGCCCGCGAACGCCTCGCAAATAACCCGAGCTGGTCGTACGTCGAGCTTCACCTCGGACTGCTGGCACTGCTCGCCATCGTCGGTGCATGGCTGTCAACCAGGGCCTTCAAGGCCTACCAGCGCTCGGGTTAGCCAACATTTCCCGGGGGCGGCCAGCACGGCTATCGCCCACGCGCAGGGTGGCCGCTGCGGTTACCGCCGGCCTTCGTCGCGGATCGCTTTCCCGGGGACTGACAAATTGACCTCGGCGCGCCCCAGCTGCTCAGTGCTTCCGGCGCGCGGGCTAGCTCGGCTTACCCGTGGCGGCCAACGCCGCGACCCGCCCGCTGCGCACCGCGCCCTCCATGGTCGCCGGCCAGCCGGTGTCAGTCCAGTTGCCCGCCAGCAGCACGCCCTCCACGGACGTGGCGGGCTCGGGCCGCGCTGAGGCCGAGCCGGGCAGGGCAGCGAATGTGGCGGCCGCCTCCCGGGTGACGCGGCTGTGCCGCAGCCGGGCTCTCCTCGCGGCCGGGAAGAGATCCTGGCAGAGTCGCCACAGCCTGTCAGTGATGGCGCTTTCCGCAACTCCGATCAGGTCGTCCGCCGCGGACAGCGACACTGCCGAGTGAAAGACCGGCTCGCCGTCGAGAGAGCGCTCCTTCTCTCCTAGGGCGGACCGATCGAAGAGCCACTGCAGCGGTGAATCGGGTGCCGCAACGACCGGTCCGGGTAGGAAGGGCCGATCGGTGAACAGGTGAAGGTTGACGATGGGGGAGCTGGGCAGAGCGGCCGCTGCGTCCAAGGTGGGGTCCGCCACTCCCCGGCTGGCGAGGAGCCGTTTGGCGGCCGAGGCGGCAGCCGCCAGCACTACCAAGTCGGCCTCCACCTCCTGGCCGTGGGCACTGCGGACCAGGTGCCGCCGCGCCCTCCCCGCCAGCAGCTCGGCGGCCCGCCAGCGCAGTTTCACCTCCACCCCGCGCGCGGCCAGCTGGCGCCGGCTGGGAGGGTCCAGCCACTCGGTAAGGTCGGTGGCGGGGATCCGCAGCGCCCCGGCGTCGGAGCCACCGAGGAGACCCTCGCGAAGGACGTAGGCTGCCAGGCTGGCGCTGCAGCGGGCGAGGGAGACGTTGCACGCCGAGATCAGGAAGGGGTCCCAGAGCTGGCTGATGGCGCAGTCGTCCTGACCCAGGCTGTAAAGCCAGGACCGGGCCGGCACCACGTCTAGGAGGCTCTGGTCGCGGGGGCTGAGCGACTTGAGCGCGGCGGCGACGGCGGTGCTCTGGACCAGCTGCCTGGTCGGTAAGCCCGGCCAGCGAAAGAGAACCGGGAGCAGATGGGCGGGAGCCGGTAGGGGGGCTGCCCGCAGGCGCCGGCTCACCCTGGTCCGGGAGTTGGCCACCACTAGCTCCAGGCGACGCTGCCGCCAGGCCGGTTCCACCCCGATCCGGCCCAGAAACTCCTCCAGTGCGGTGCAGCAGCCCAGGTACACGTGCTGGCCGGTGTCGACCCGCCCCGCCACCTCGTCGGGGACGGAGCGGCAGAGCCCACCCAGCACCGGCGCCCGCTCCACCAGGGTCACCTGCGCCCCCCGGTCGGCCAGCTCCAAAGCGGCGTTGATCCCAGCCAGTCCACCACCCACCACCACAGCGTCCATCGTCTGGTCCCGAGTGGTCTCAGGGACCGAGGGTGGCGCCGGCCCACGCCCCCAGCGCCAGCCGTAGCTTGCGACCCTGTCCCAGCGAGACCCGCTCCGCCTGAACGTCGAAGTCCCGCGCCTCGATCTCGCGCAGGAGCGCCAGGTAGAGGGCGGCCAGCGCCGCCGGGCAGCCGCGGGCGTTGCGTTCCACCAGGGGGACAAGCCGCATGCCTTCCGCGAAGTGCGCCCTCGCCTGGTGGACCTCGTAGCCCATCAACTGACGGTAGGCGTCCGCCCTCGGGCCGTGGATTCCGGCCACCAAGTCGGCCTCATCGCAACCGAACCGCTCCAGCTCCTCCTGGGGCAGATAGCAGCGGCCGCGGTCAGCGTCCTCCCTCAGGTCGCGCAGGATGTTGGTCAGCTGCATCGCCTGGCCCAGCCGAACCGCAAGCTGGGGCACCCCGCGATCCCGGTAGCCGAAGATCCGGGCGCTCAGCAAGCCCACTACGCCAGCCACCCCGTAGCAGTAGCGCTCCAGGTCGGCCTCGGTAACGATCGTGAGGGGAGCACAGTCGGCGGCACAGCCGTCGATCACCTTGTTGAGGTGCTCCGGGTCGAGGTGGAAGCTTCGGGCGGCATCCCAGAGCACCAGCCAACCCGCGTCGGGAGGGGCCCCGGACAAAGTCGCGTCAAGGGTGGAGCGAAATTCCTCCAGGCGCTGGCG
>OCZT010004202.1_pt1 | contig 14585 bp, 10 predicted proteins | sample 1539031 | NCBI WGS metagenome assembly OCZT01 (sample SAMEA3539308, study PRJEB22396) | soil metagenome | biome: tundra; feature: field; material: soil | place: USA | collected 2010-05 | depth 0.15 m
TCGCTGCAGCTCCTTTCAAGCTGAGGGGTTTGTCTTGCACTCTACGACAAACCCCCCTGCAGCGCCTTTCATAGGATCACTCTGAACATCGACACCGGCTTCCGCCGGGCCCCCGAGTGCGTCGCACAACTGTGCTGGGTGGACTTCATCACGAGTACTGGTTGGAAAAGGTCGCCGCATGAGCACGGACGTAGTTATTGCGCACCACAACCGTGCATTCCTGCCGAAGCGCGCCATCGCGCTCGTCATCATCGGCCTTATTGTCTTCCAAACTCGTCGTCGTTTTGTCGGGCGTATAAAGAATCTCGATCGGAGGATTCGCCCCACTCCCAGCCGATCGGAGCGAAACTGATAAATTAGGTTGCATGCCCACTCGAGTGGTGCGAATAATCAAAAGTAGATTTCGTGGAGGTTCAGCATGAAGCGCACTTTGGAACTAGCTGTCGCAGCGTTGGCGATCTCGACTGGAGCGGTGGCGCAAACACCGGCAGAGATCATGGGCGCGCGCTGGCAGCGGCGCCTCGTCAGATGCACGATGGAGCTACGGTCATCCAATGGAAGGCGGACGGAACCTACGAGACACTGAAGAAGGGAACGAACCGGCTGGTCTGCTACGACCGTTCGGGAGAGCCCGGTCGACAGCCCTTCGCCGTCCAATGCACCAGTATCGGCAACCTCGATCGCATCGCCCAGAATCGGAAATTCGAAGCGATGACCGATAAATCCGCGAAGCAGGCGGCACTCGACAAAGCTGAAGCCGATGGGACCCGAGTAAAACCAGAGTACGGCTCTGTGTGGTACGACCTGAACGGCCCTGACCAAGCCCACGCTCGTGTTCACGTTACCATCGCTGTTCCCGGCGCTACGTCTCAATCCACCGGCCTACCGGACAACCCCAAGCAGGGCGGAGTCTGGATCATGAACGCAGGAACGTCCACAGCACACATAATGACGCCAGGCAGCTAGTATTTGCAGCGTTGCCAAGCCGTCGCGGAGATCCCGTCAAAGCCTTTCCGTTGCCCACACTCATCCTGACGGCCTTTGGATTCCGGCGGATAAGCGCGGGCAATGGGGCACCATGCTGAATCGCGCTGGCACTAGCGCGGCCCCGGTATTCGGTTCCCTTAATCGACCAGGATCACGGTCTTGTGGTCGTACGAGCAGATTCTCCGACCGACGGACTTATCTGCTTGGCACGCGCAGGCCAGCTTTCCGATGGACCCGATGTAGGCGTCCCGGGTGCGCGTTGCGCAGCGCTTGGCTGCACTTTCCCTGCCGTCCGGGCGCGCGGCGCGTGTGGGCTTGGACTAGCGTGCCGTCCTTCCGGCGGTATTGCCCCACCTGGACGGTCTTCTGACTTGGTGGAGTAGTCGGCATCAATCCGATACCAACGAGCATGAGTAGGGAAGAGGCGACAGAATCGCTGCGGGTTTTCAATCCGTGCGACGTTTCGAGATGTCATTTCGAGTCCAGATCCAATATGCCCCAACTCCGGCCGCCAGTGTCAACACGCCGAATCCGGCGAACTTCCAACCCGACGTCAAGAATAAGAACACCCACCCCGCGAACGCGATGGCGGCGGGCACAGGGTAAAGCCACATGCGGAAGGGACGAGGCATCTCCGGCCGTGTCTTTCGCAAGTACCCGAGCGCAAAAATCTGCGCCATAAATTGAATCAGGATCCGCGAAGTAACCAGCGCCGTGATCACGTCGTCGAGCGTCCATAAACAGGCGACCATCGAAAGGCCGCCCATCACCAGCAAGGATATGTGCGGAAACTCGCCGCGCGGATGAAGGCGCGCGAAGACCTTGAAGAAGTCGCCATTCATCGCCGCGGCGAAGGAATCCGGCTGTAGCCGAACAGCAGGGCGAATACCGATGCCAGCGCGGTCCACAACACCAGCACGGTCACGCCTGACGCCGCGCGCGTGCCGTACAGTTTCAACATGAAATCCGATGCGATAAACTTCGAATGCACCGCTTCGCGCCACGGCACCACGGCGATCAGTCCGAGATTCGTCAGAGCGTAAATCAACGCGACGCCCAGCACCGAATAAACGATGGAACGAGGGATCACGCGGCCCGGATTCCTCACTTCGCCGCCCACGTAGCAGATATCGTAATAACCCATGAAATCGTACATCGCGATGAGCGTGGCCGATCCGAGACCGGCGACGAACCCGGTGGAAAATCGAAACGTGTTGGGCGGAAAATCGAAGACGACTTTCGTATTGAAGTGGCTGAGCCCGGCGAAAATCACCCACAGCACGGTGATCAGCATGCCTGCCCACAGCACTACGGTCAATTTGCCAATGCTGGTCACGCGCCGGTATAGCAGCACGATAACCAGCACACCCACTGACATGCTGACCGCGCGGGTCGCGCCCGTGCCCATGCCCTGCCAGAAGTAGCCGACGTACTGCGCGAAGCCGATGTAGCCTGAGGCGATTTCCAGCGGCCCGCTGAAGATGAATTGCCAGATGAAGAGGAACGGAAGAAGGCCACCCAGACTGGTTTTCTTAAACGCTTCGCGCAGGTAGACGTAGGTGCCACCGGTGGCCGGCATGGACGCGGCCAGTTCGCTCCACACCAGGCCGTCGCACAGCGCGATCACCGCGCCCAGGACCCAGCCGAGCATGCATTGCGGACCGCCCATCGACGCGATGATGAGCGGAATGGTGATGAACGGCCCGACGCCCACCATGTTGCTCATGTTGAGGGCGGTGGCTTCGAGGAGTCCGAGGCCGCGAATCAGACCGGTGCCGGGACGGACGGGTGGGGTCGCTAACAGACAGAATATCGGAACCGGACGGAAATGGTTCCGCAAAAGAAGAGTGAACTTATGCGTTTTCGATCACTGCGATGATAGGCACAAACGGTCGCGTTTAGACAAGAATGAGCATATCTTCGCCGCGATCACGGCTCGTCGTTACAACTAAAATAAGGTGGCGAACTCTTTAAACACTTTCTCGGGAGGTCTTATGATTTGCCGCATTTTGCCAGTACTGTTGCTCGCGAATGGACTGGTTAACGGCCAGCGCCCGCCGCAGCCTCCGTTGGAGTTGGAGAAGGCGCATGGCAAAACCATCCTGGTCTTCACTCCGCACCCCGACGACGATACGTTTTGTTGTGCTGGCACTCTGGCGCTGCTTGCCAAGCAGCAGGATAATATTCATATCATCCTGTATACAAACGACGACAAAGGATCCTATGACCCGGAGATGACCAGCGAGCGGCTGGCGCGAATTCGAGGGGCGGAGGAGGAAGAGGCCTGCCGCATTCTTGGGATACCGAAAGAGAATATTCATTGGCTGCAGTTTCACGACGGGATGCTTGAATACGCCAACACGCTGGATTTGGTTGAGGAAGTGGCCAAGGTGATCCGCACCTACCGCCCGGACGTGGTGATGTCGATCGATCCCGGGTCAGAATATGTGCGCTGGCATAAGACGGACCATCGCATGGCGGCGAATAACACGGTAGATGCGATCCGCGCGGCGGAGTGGCATTTATATTTCCCGAATCAACTACTGCACGATCATTTGCAGCCCTGGCATGTGCCGGTCGAGGCTTATTTTTACACGACTCCGACGGCGGCGAATTATTGGGTCAATATCGAGTCCGTGCTCGACGTGAAGCTACGGGCGGCTACGGCGCACGTCAGCCAGTTCGATCCTTCGATTCGCAAGTACCGTCCGGATTGGGATACCAAGGATCTGGAGAAAACCAAAGAAGGCTTGCGTAATAGAGCGACGAAGAAGGATGGCCATATCGTGGAGGCCTATCGCATCTCGGGCGGTTTTAATCAGCAGTGACTTATGCACCCTGGCGGCGCAAAGGATATGATTTGCGGGCTCGCGGGTCAGGAGCCAGTTGCGCACCGACGACTGCCAGCGTGCCTTTGACCATTTCATCCTCGACGTCCAAAGACCATCCGACGGGACACGCGTATTGTTCGCGAATCACCTGTGACTGATAAAGATCCAGGCGGACGTTTTCGCGGGTGGGAATATAGACGTTATGTTCGCCGAAGTAACCGAAGACCATGGCGGGGCTTCCGCGTTCGCGAAGAGCTTCCTTGATGCGCATGCCTATTTGGGCTAGAGGCTCGCCTTGGATGGCGAGGAAGGTGAGCTTGCCGATTTTCGCGCCTAGCACTTCTTCAAGACGGCAAGGATATTTGCGCGGCTGGTCGAGTTTTTTCACGAACAACTCGTCATCGGTGCAGACGTAATCGGAGATCTTCGTGGGGAAAGGAATCCCGTCTTTGTAATGCTTGATCAAGGCGCGGATCCAGTTGGTATCGCGCAAGGGATCCGGAAAGGTTCGGAGTCCGGCATCTAGGGGTATGCCTCTGGCCAGCTCCATCGCCTGTTTGTAAGGGATCGGAGGAGCGAGCGGCAGGTCGAGTACTTTGAGTTTGCTTTCGATAGGACCCGTTACGTCCTCTAGCGGGCCGCTGGCGATTTTCAGGGCGATTTCCGCCAACTCGTGTCCACGCGCCTTGCAGGAGGCGAGTGCGTCGGCGCCATCCGGAGCGAACGTGTACTGATTGCCTCCGCAGGCGTCGGCGTAGATAGCGGTGGAATTCGGCATGCGGGCTTCGATTTCTTCCATGGCGAAGCCAGGATGCGACGCGCCGTACATGTTCCGAGGACCGAGCTGCGGGTGCGTGGGGTGATTGAACAGTAACGCGGCGGTGCGATTTCCGACCACGACTTTCAGTAATTGAATCTCGTAATCGGGCGGATAGCTTAACTGTGCTTGGGTAAAGTATCCATAGCCGTTGCCGAACAGGAGCGTAGCAGGTCCTTCTTCATTGCGAATGGCTTCTTTGATGGCTCCGAAGATTTTCTCGGCGAGGTCGCGGCCGTAGTCGAAGTTCTCCTTGACGATCTGGATGGGGCCTTGATGATTGTGCGTGGCGAGAAGGACCAGATACTCGGGTCCGATGCCAAGTTCCCGCTCGCAACGTTCGCGCAGGATGGGTGTCGCAACGTCCAGACAATTGAAGGGATAATTCACGATCGCGATGCGCGTCCTGCCATCGAAGAGCGTCATCGCCCGGGAAAGCAGCCGGGCATAGGCGCGAGGGGGATCGGGCGTATCGCCGCTAGCACAAAGACGCGGACGGTCCGGAGTCACATCCACGCGGCCAGTGCCCACATTCATTCGCTGAAACGGCGTCTGGCCGGCGGCGGACAGCATGGCGCCGATGCCCACGGCCATGGATTTCAAGGCATCTCTACGGCAAACAGGATTACTCATGTCCGGGTTTTGTATGAAGCTTGTCAGTCCAGTACGCGAGGCGCACGACCGCGGCGTCGATCATGCGATTTCCGGCGCCGACTTCGAGATATGAACCGATCTGGCTGGCACCATAGCCACCGTCGACGGCGGCCCGGATGGTGGGCACGTAACCCAGATTCTTGTTGGTGTACCCGGCGAAAATGATCGGGAAATCGCGCACGCGCTCGCGCATATTCATCTGAAAGTCGACAAAAATTTCGCAGGGCACGCCGACGTAGGCGAATTCGCGGCCCAGCAGCATCGTCGTTATCGGCGCGATGTATGGTCCGCGCGTCGCGGCCTCGATGTGAAGACGGCCGCTGAGCGTGAGACGCCGCGGGTCTGTAGCAGCGAGCACTTTTCCCTGATTAAACCGCGCCTTGAATTGCAGCGTGTCCCGCGCGATTCGCAAATCGGTGTCGGGCACGCTGTGCGGCTTGATGCCGGCGGCGACGCGCAGAACTTCGCGGGCCAGAGTGCGTCCCGTTTCCCGCATCAGCGCGACGGCGTCCTCAATGAGTGGCGTCTTGTCGTAATAAGGATTGATGTTGCCGGCTCCGCCCTGGACGAACAAACAGACCGCACCCGGATACGCAGCTTCCACGACGCGGCGCATTTCACCCGGATAGTCGGGGGAGTACTGCAGATTCTCCGGTCCCAGCACTACCGCGTGGCAGGCGTAATTCACCAAGATCGCGATGGGCGCGCCTTCTTCTGAATCGATGCGGAGCACCATTACAGTGGGATCTACCGGCGCGGTCGGAATGCGCGTCTCATTGCGCCATAACATCTTCCCCTGACCTTCCTGCATGTCGTACAGGCGGTTGTGACCGATGCGTACCGAGCCCGTTGCCAGGCCGATCCGGGCGGCGCGGCGCGATTTCCAGGCGTGATCAATTCCAGCGGCGATGTCGCTGGCCATTCTGGTCTCCCATTCCGGCGGCTTATCCAGCAACAACGGTCCGGAATGGGTGTGGCTGGCGTTGAAGATCACATCCTCGATTCCGGTCGAAGATTTCACGTGCGCGCGGATCTCATCGAGCTGCGGAACGGGCAGCACGCCGACCAGATCGAGCGTCACCAGCGCCACCCCGCGGTCCTTGCCTTCAAATACCAAAACGTTGGCGTGAAGCGTATCCAAAACGCCGCTGGCAACGCCGACGCGGGCGCCGTAACCGCCCATTTCAATGCCGGGCGGCGGATGCAGCTCCACGGCCACCGCGCCTGCCTGTAAATCCTTAGCGTGGGCCGACGCAAGGGAAAAGAGCGCAACAAAGGTGATCAGCCGGAGTCTCATAACGTTCCCTTTCACGGTTTATCCGGAACATCCCGCAGCTTACCGAGCTGTTCATAAAACCACACCACAGCGCGGTCCACGATGCTCTCCCCCGCGCCAACCTCGATGTGCGTCTGGTAGCCGGCTCCGTAGCCGCCCTGCATCGCCGCTTCGATGGTGGGAAGATAGCCGGCCCACTTGCCTTCCCCGCTGTACGAATAGCCGAACAGAAAGGTGTTCGCCAGCGGTGATTGATCCCGCAGATTCATCTGGAACCTCACGAACGGTTCGCCGGGCATCGCCAGCACGCCGACGTCCTTGTTGAACATCAGCCGCGTCACTTCCGTAGGTACGCGAGCGGCGGGATCGAAGCGATCGGCAAAATCGTACGTTTCCTGCGAAACGCGCAGGTCGAATGGCTGCTGCTTTGGGGGCTTGGTTTCCAGCGCCTTCAGGACGGCATCGGCCACCGCTTCGCCGGTTCGTTGGGCGATGGCGTACGCATTCTCGGCGACGGACATTTTGTCGTCATAAGGGTTGATATCGCCGCCCGCGCCGGGAATGAAAAACGCCACCGCGCCGCCGCCAAGCTGGCGTTCCAGACGGCGGTACATGTACCCGGGCCAGTCCGCGCTGAAGTCGAGGTTATCGGGACCGAGCACCACCGCATGGCAGGCGTAATTCACCAACAGCGCCAGCACGCGGCCGTCCGCGCCGGTAAAGCGCAGCAGCCCGATGCGCGGGTCCACCGGATGAGTCGGCAAGCGGTCCGCATTGCGCCAGAACATGATGACGGAGCCGTCTTCATTCACTTTGCGCCGATTGTGTCCGATATAGATGGACGCCTGCCCCACCGAAAACTCCGCCGGGCGGTAGTTCGCTTGCGCCTGCTTCAGCGCACTCAGAACCTTGTCTTCCATCCCGTGAAACCAGGAATCGTCTTGCGGATGCTGCCGGTCCTTCACAACCGGCGCCGAATGGTCGTGGCTGGCGATCTCGAGCAGCGTGGAGATTCCCAGCGTTTCGCGCGCTTCGCGGGCCACCTGCGGGGAAACGATCCCCACCAGGTCGTAGGTCACGATCCCGAGTTGGCGGCCGCCGGAACGGATCAGCAGAACTTTGGCCATCACCGGATCGTGAACACCCTTGCTGACTTCCTTCCGCGCGCCGTAACCGCCCATTGGATAACCGATGGGCGCGGTAATATCGACGGTTGCAGTCCCCACTTCCAGGTCCGCGGCGGCGGCTACTCCCGCAGCGGCACCGAAGAGCAGGATTGCCTTAAGCGCTATGTCTGTTTGCATCATGAGAGACACCGGAATGCGCCACCCGGCGCCGTGGATCGTTGGCGTATTCTGTGGGCGCGCATCCCACCACTTTGCGGAATACACGGGCGAAATACGCGGGCGTCGAAAACCCGCAGGAGTCCGAGACGCCGCCGATGTTGTTCATGGGATCCAGCAGCAGACGACGGGCAAATTCAATGCGCCGCGAAAGTACGTAATCGCGGAATGTCATGTGCGTCATCCGGGGGAAGGTGCGGCTCAGGTGGCCGGTCGACATCCCCAACGCTTTGGCGGCGCCGGACAGCGACAGCGGCTCGGCGTGCTGGCCCTGCTTCAAACGGCGGTCCACCATCTGCTGCACCCGGGCAATCACCTTCTCATGTTTGCCGGCGAGTAAACGGCGGAACTCCTCGGCAAAGATCTCGCTGGCGTTCAAAAAAGCGGTCTGAATATCAAACACGGTCACGGCCCGCACCAGCTCCAGTTGCGCGTCGGCGCGAGCCCGCGAAACACTCTCGCTGCCGCAGCCGGCTTTTAATGCGGTGAAACACAGCGATTCCAGCGCCGACGAGAACAAGTTGCGTTGCGGGGCCAGCGCGCCGTCCCCGAGCCTGCGATTGGCCAGCAGCGGCAAAGACCGCAACACCAGCCGCGCATCTTGAATCCGCTGCCCCGCCAGATGCTCGCAAGCCGTCTCGATCTGCGTCGTCAGCTCCGAAAGTGCCATGGTGCTTTCCCCGCACGTCACGACGGGATCGTTTGAACCGGCCAGCGCCAGGGAGGCTTCGTGATACGATTCCGCCAGATGCTGCCAGCCGCCCTTCAGTCCCCCGATGCCGATGCGAGCGCCGATATTGGACCGGTTCGAAATCTCATATAAAATCTTTTCCGACAGCGACCGCGCCCGCAGCCCCGCCGACGGTCCATCGGTAATGTCGCGGAAAAAAACGCACAGTCCGCGCCGCTGCAGATAAGCCACCGCCGTCTGTTTGGTTCGTTCGGCCAGTTCCTCCACTGCATGCAGCGCGCTGGTGAAAGCAATGTCGAACGAGCCGGCAGATGAACCCATCTCCTCTTCGTTCTGGAGCTTGATCACCATCACGCGGTTGGGCGGCTGGACGAAGCCGAGCTGCTTCATCAATTGCAGCAGCCGTCCGCGGTCTTGCGCCTCCGGTTGGAGGATCATGTACGCGAACTCCTTGGCGGCCAACTGGCGCCCGCGCAGTTTTCCGCGTTCGGCCTTCACCGTGTCTCCAAGGCGGCTCCACAGGCGTGCCAGAAAATCCGCGAACAACTCTAGGATCCCGACCGTATTCTGGATATCCTCTTCAGAAACGACGGGAACTTCCCAATAAGCTTTCTCCAGGTCCTCCAGGTCGATGTACTTCAGACCCCGGACATCTCTCGAAACGCGTTCGAAGCCTGCCTTCGAAGGCTCTTCCGACAGGACCTGGCCGCTGTATAACGTCGCGATGTGACGCCCGTCGGCGATCACGGGAACGGCGATGTCGGTCAGCCCGGCATGACAGCGATAGACCTGCGCGCGTCCGTTTACGCCGACCCGTTTCTCGGCCGCGTTCTCGCACACGCCGCAGGATTCAGCCGCGCGCTGGCCATAATCGCTGACGATGTTGCAGAACCGCTGGCCGGCATACTGGCGGTCCCACTGGAGGTAGCGCGAACAAGGCGCTTTGGCCGCTTGTGTGGTACCAATGACGTGCCGCTGACCGTCCAGCGCGTCGACCCAGGTGATATCGACGCTTCCCGTGGCGCAGGATTTACTGATCATTAAAATCAGGAATTGAATGAACTCGACATCTTTGGAGAACTCATTCATGTAGAGCTGCTGCTCGTCGATCGGCATGAAATCGATTCCCGGTGCGGTCGCCATGTGTCACCTCCAGAGCATTCTTCTTGTAGCCTAGCGCAATCCTCCTAGCCCCAATCCTAGAATGATAAGTGCAGGCTGATCTGAATCTGCCGTGGCGAATTGAACTGAGTCGTGATTGCCCCGAACGTCGGATCCTGCAGATTCGTGTCCGGGTTCGAAAACCAGGGAGTATTCGTCAGATTGAAGGCTTCTGCACGAATCTGAAGATGTAGCCGCTCTCTGAACGAAATATCTTTGTAGACCGAAAAATCCAGGTTCTTCTCCCCAGGCCCGTACACGTTGCCGAGGTTTCGGCCCACATTACCGAACGTATAAGGTGCCGGCTGGGAGAAATCGGCGGTATTGAAGTATTTGCCCAAACGGCTCTCAGGCGAACCGCTCAAGGACGCGTTCTGCCCGTTGCTGTTAGGACGCAGATATCCGCTGCCCGACTGAGACGTATCGGTGGTGACGAGGGAAAGCGGTATTCCTTTCTGAAGCGTCAGGATGCCGGTAGCCTGCCAGCCGCCAAGAACCCCGTTGAGGGCCGATGACCAGTTCTGCCCGAAGGTCCTGCCACGGCCGAACGGGAGAGCGTAGGTGAACGAAAAGACGAGCCGCTGCGGCACGTTCTGGTCGGAAACCGAGTAATCGGCTCGGCGATTGTAGGCGTTCTGATGGCTCGTGGCGGGTTCCAGAAAACTCTCTGTCCCAGAGCCGTCGTCCATCAGTTTTGAGAATGTATACGCCAGCATGAAAGTGAATCCATTCGACATCCGCTTTTCCAGCTTCACCAGGAGGGCGTTATAATTCGAGATCGCTTCGTCCGGTTCAAACACCTGAACGGAGGCATACTGCGGGAAAGCAGCCATCAGGTGTCCCGCGGTTACGGTCGGGGTTGAGAGTGTCCCCGTGCCGATGATCCCGAAAAACGGATTGGCGACTTGTTGCGAGACCTGCGGACCAAGCTGGCTCGGCGACAATTGCGAAAGAAAGTAACCTACCTCCGGCAAGTGATTGCTCTTCATGCCGTCATAGGCGACTTCGAGCGCCAGAGATTTCCCAAGCTGTTGCTGAAGCGTGAGGTTCCACTGCTGAATTTGTGGGGTTAGTTCCTTTGGCTCATAGTAGGAAATCGCCAAACCGAGGTTCGCAGCCGCGGTCGTCGGCGCGCCAAGTCCGAGTGGCGGAATCAAACCATTGGGGAAGGGATTGGAGATGGTGCCGATCGGGGTGGCTCCATTGATCGTGCCAACAAACGGAGTCGTTTGCGAGTACCCGTTGCCGACGTTGCCCGAAGTGTCATAAGGATTCGGTGCGTAGAAAATGCCGTACGCCGATCGTACGACCAGTTTGTCGGTCAGCCGGTACGCCAACCCGAAGCGTGGGGCGAAGTCGTGCTGATTCATGATGTAAGCGTTCCGCTGGGTGTCGCTCGCGAATTGGAACCCGCCCTTCAGACTCAGACCGGGCACTTGCCCGGCAATGGGCGACGCTATGTTCGGATTGAACCAATCGTAATTGTTGTTCTGCTCTACCATCGGGAACTGCAGGTCCCAGCGCACGCCTAGGTTCAACGTCAACCTCTTGCCGACGTGCCAGTCGTCCTGCACGTAGTACGACTGCCACCAACTATGCGCAATCGAGGGAACGGACAAGTTAAGACCCGACGCGCTCGACGTGTCGGCAAGCCCCAGAAGAGCGTCAGCAACCGAACTGCCGGCCGTGCTCGATGCCGCCAGCGCGTTCGGACCCTGGGTGAACGTCCGCGAGAATGCGAGCTTTAGGTCACCGCCCGTATTGATGAAGCGATTCGCATAGTCGCGCCGGACTTGGGTGCCGAATTTGATGGAGTGGTTGCCCGTAGTGTGGCTGAGACTAAACAGCAGCACGTTGGAATTCTGCCTGCCGGTCTGCGTGTTCGAACTCCCGCCCATGCCCGCCGCCGTGCCGGTCAGATCCGAAAACGTTAGCCGGGGAAATTCATGTTCTTGAACGCCGCTGACCACATTCTGCGGGAACCCCAGCGCCGAGATGTCATAGCCTAGGCTTCCAGGCTGTTGTGCATAGAAAATGTCGTTGAAAGCGTAGCGCACTTCAGCAACCCATAAGGGAGTAATGCTGTACAGATACCCGGCTCTATAGCTGTCCGGATCGGTTGGATATTTGAACCGGACAGGATCGCCGACCGTGCCGTACACGTTCGGATTCTGCAACGTGCGCTCGTCGATCGCATACGCGAAGAAAAGACGCTGCTTATTCCCAATATTCTGATCCAACCGGGCATCCACGCGATTGTCGTTAAGGCTCTGCGTATAGGTTTTGTTGAAATTCGATGCGTTGGTAAACGCCAATCCGTTGTTGGTAGGCTGCGGAAACAGCGCCATGATGTTTTTCGCGATCGGATTGATCTGGCTGGTAGGAATCATGTTTCCCGGGAACGGTGTGCGGGTGTAAGTGCCGCTTGGACCGAGGGTCGTAGTCGATGGATCGTAGATAGTGATTGGGGCGCCCTGGGCGGTGAAGTACTGGCTGAAGTCGCCGACCCGCTCCGCAGCCGTTGGCACGCTGGTGGTGAAAGGAATTGCCCCTAATTGCTTAAGATCTTCCCAGCTTACGAACAGGAAGGTCTTGTTCTTCCCGTTGTAAAGTTTGGGAATCGACACTGGGCCGCCGAACGCAGCTCCAAATTGGTTCCGCTTGAAACTGGCCAGCGGGATGCCGCTCCGGTTGCTGAAGAAGCCGTTCGAATCCATGATGCTGTTACGCAGGAAGTCGAAACCCGCTCCGTGATATTGGTTCGTTCCGGATTTCGTAACGATGTTGACAATACCTCCGCCCGATCCTCCATATTCGGCCTCCATCGAATTCGTTTGAACCCTGAACTCTTCCATTCCTTCTACAGTGGGAAAGATGGCCACGGCGCGAAACCCGCCAGTGCTGCCCTCCGGTATGGTGTCCGGTGTGCCGTCCAACAGAATCTCATTGGTATCGCCGCGTCCTCCGCTGATAGAGAAATTCGGCGCTCGATTGAAAGGCTGGGCCGCGTTGACGATCTGGCGGTTGGGGATGACTCCGGGCGCGAGCACGGCAAGGGTGAACGGCTGCCGCTCGTTCAGCGGCAGATCGCCCATGAGCGCCGGCTCGAATACGGCGCCGGTCGAGGAATTCGCGGTCTCGATCAACGGCGTCTCGCCGCTGACGGTGACAGATTCGGTAGCGGCGCCCACCTCCAGCGCCAGCGAAAGATCGAGGACGTCGCCGACGTGAACGGTAACTCCGGTTCGAACAAGGTGCTTGAAGCCCTGCGCATCGGCCTCGACACGATAGGCGCCCGGCGCCAGATTATCGGCGGTAAACCTTCCCTGCTCGTTGGTGGTGAACGTGGCGGCGGCGTTCGTTTGCGTGTTGATCACGTGGACGGTAGCCCCTGGGACGAGGGCGCCACTGGAGTCCGATACCGTTCCCCCGATCCTGCCAAAATCCTGTGCGGCGAGCGACCCCAAAAGAGCGAGACACGCGATGAAACACCAAGCAAGTCGAGTCCAAATAATCCTCATAGCTAACCTCTTGTGGCCAAAAGTATATCTTGTGAGCCGGAGCGCCGATCAGCATTTTTGTGACATTTCAATCCTGTCACTGCGCGGTCCCGAAAGGTTCAAAAGATCATTAATTCGCCGTATGCAAAAGGGCGCGATGTCGATAACATATCGTCTTGGGCGAGAAATGCCCTCGTGAACCAGGCAACCTGCCCCGACGCCGTTCCGGGGGACGTCGGCCCTAAAGGAGATTATGATCCGAATGAGCGAATTAGCGATTCTAGGAGGCAAGCCGGTCCGCGCCCGGTCGTTCGAGCCTTGGCCGCAGTACCTTCCCGCCGACGCCCAGCGCGTCCAGGAGGTCGTCGAAAGCCGACACTGGGGTGGCTACCCGGTCCCGAGCCGGTTTGCGGGCGAGTTTGCGGAGCGATTCGCGGAGATGCATGACGCTAAGTATGCGCAATGCATCACGAACGGCACCATTGCCTTGGTGGCCGCTCTGCAGGCCGCCGGTATCGGTTTCGGCGACGAAGTGATCGTTCCCGCGTACACCTGGGACGGAACCGCAACGGCCGTCCTTTTTGTCGGCGGAGTTCCCGTCTTCGCCGACATCGACCCTGATACCTACTGCCTGAGTGTGGATGCGGTCCGAAAGGCCATTACGCCTCGCACGCGAGCGGTTCTACCGGTCCATCTCGCCATGCGATTCGTCGACATGGCCGGCTTGATGAATCTCGCCGAAGAGTATGGGCTCAAAGTGATTGAGGATAGCGCACACGCTCACGGCGGAAAATACTGCGGCAAAGGCGCGGGGTCCATCGGCGATCTCGGCTGCTTCAGCTTCCAGGAAAGCAAGCTGATGACCGCCGGCGAAGGCGGCGCCATTATAACGTCCAATCTCGAATACTTCGAACGGCTGCAATCCATCGTGAACTGCGGACGCGCGAGCCTTACCGATCAATTTAAGAGTCGCGTGCTGGGCTCAAACTACCGAATGACGGAGCTGCAAGCCGCACTTCTGATCGGGCAACTCGAAATGCTCCCGGAGCTGGCCGCCAGGCGTGCGCGCGCAGCCAAGCGGCTCGGAGAGGCGCTCGCCACCATTATGGGCATCCGCCCTCTTCCACCACAGCCCGCGATCACGCGCGATACCATTTACTGCTATGTTTTCCAATATCGTCCTGAACCGCGTCTCGTGAGTCGCGATCTGTTTGCCGCCGCGCTCGATGCCGAGGGCATTCCCTGCGATGGCCGCTTCTACGAGGCCGTTTACCGCAGCGACCTGTTCTATGCCACGCCCCAAAACTCCCCGCAGCTCTCAATCG
>OCZT010004203.1_pt1 | contig 14584 bp, 18 predicted proteins | sample 1539031 | NCBI WGS metagenome assembly OCZT01 (sample SAMEA3539308, study PRJEB22396) | soil metagenome | biome: tundra; feature: field; material: soil | place: USA | collected 2010-05 | depth 0.15 m
ATCAAACACTTACAAGCATCAATTACGAATCTAAATTATTAATCGGATAACAGTGATTAAATATGTAAAATTTGTGTATAATATTTTTTCGCTATCATCAATGAAATTTCCAATTTCATCAAGTTTAAGAAAACAATGAGAAGCAAGGTGCAGAAATTTAATAGAGTTATTTAAATTAAAGACAATAGCACAATGTAAAGTATTGATATTTTTTGGTTTACTTATTGTTACAGCAATACTAAAATTGGGTAATTGCTGAAATTTATCTATTGAATTGAGAATGGGTGGCATATTTTAAAGTTGGTCACACAAGGTAGATTCTAATTCTCCCTTGGATAAGATCTTAATCCCTTCTTTAAGCGCATTTTCATATAGACCAACTCTATTCTTAACATTGTCTTTTATACTATATGTTGCCGTTAAGAGACTAATATGAAATTGAAAAGAAAAATCAAAACTAATGAAGGAACTTATTAAATCATCAATGGAAATGTAATCTTTATTGTCCGCTAATTCATCGACTTTAAGAAAAATGTCTTTCATCCCCATTATGTCATCCGCTTCATTATCTTTCGTCTTCAGATTGGCTAAAAATAAATGAATTGATGATAATCTTTCAATATTTATTAGATGAACCTCTATAATTGAATCATTATTTTCGGTGTCAAATTCCTCTTGTTTCTTTAGATTTGAAACAAAATCTAAATTTTCTTTCTTAATATACATGCCTTCCGACGAGAATATTCGCCAGTTATATGCCAATTTTTTAAGAAACAATGAAATATAACTATTGTTGCTTAGTTGCAAAATCTTACATGTTGTATAGTCATTGACTGAATCATAAATATCATTTTCAAAACCAAATGATATAATGTTATGGAAATAAGTTGAAGTATCACTTTTTGATTCTAACAGTTTTCTATCTGAATGTAAGAAAATGTCAGAGGAAATAAGAGATTCAGAATTCTTTTTAAAATCTATGAGAATATTTGACATTATTTTCGAACTTATAAAGACATTAACTCTTCTGAATATTTATAATATCTGTTCCATTTATCAAGACTTGAAATGATTGTTTTTTTACTATCTACTTTCAACAAGTCAAAATGATAATTTATGCTGTAATGATATACATCAGATTCTAAACCTTTTGGATCAACTGCTTTTGTAGGTTTGACAGATATTGAAAGTCTTGAGTTTTCATAACTCTTACTTAAAAAGGTTCCAAATCTTGCATCCGCAGTATTAAATTCTTTAAATAGTTTGTTTGTTGGAACATAAAACAATCCATGCTTGATTTCTTTGTCAGGGACAAAATAATCAAAATTAAAACCCATAGCAATATATTTAAGAGAGAAAACTTTCTCTACTACTGCTTTAATAAACACAACACCTAACTTATAATCGTCAGTAATATTAAACTGAAGTTGATCCGGTAAAACAATTAGGTTAAACTTTTTTGATGAAATTTGAACAAACTGAGGAGTTGAAATTGGATTCGGTAAAATAGCTAAATCATCAGGAATAAAATTCTCTTTCTTCAACCAGTATTCACTAAACATAGGTGGATTAAAACCTTGTGCTACTAATTTAATATTTCTGCCTGCCTGAGAATGAGATGCCATGGGTTAAATATATGAAAAAGGTTACAAATATACAAAATTGTTTCTGGTATATGATTAAATTAAGAAACATTGCCTGCCTCTAACATGCCTAACAAAATTAAATCATAATTCAAAAAGAGACAAAAAAATTGTTTTTGGCTCAGTAGTTTTTAAAATTTGGACTAAAATATAGCAACGGGATTAAGTTAAGCTCCTTCACCCGATGCAGCGAGAGGTAAACCCCGGAAATCAGCATTCGGGATTTGTTTTTCATTTCGTCGCGACAATGTTGCGATAAATGATCAAGAAAAAGCCGTAATTCATTGATATTATATGAATTACGGCTGTTCATAGTGACCCCCGGGCACCTCGCACGCTTAACCCACAGCTTATAAGACATATCCAGAAGGAATATCGAGTAAATAACTTGTTTAAATATTCTGAATCCAAACAAACGTCCGATTATTTGATGTCAGAATTAGGGGGGAGTTAACCAGTGATTCTAATAATTATTTAATGACAGAAATGTTTGGGGGAGTATTTTTTTGTGATGAACCGGACCAATTATTAAACATCTGAATTAACAATAGAGGGTTACTGTAGTAAGACACTTGTAGTACCAGGGAAATCGCTTTATTTGTGCTAAATAACGCATTCATTTATTTTTTAACTTTAATTTTGATTATTCGCTTCAAATATAATATCATGAAAAAAATTGTCATAGTTTTATTTTTGTTAATCATGAACGGCTTTTTCTTCGGGATATCTGGACAAGATTTAACAAAAGAAGAAACCCTTGAATACCTTAGAACAAAATCAACTGTAGAAAATAATTATCGAAAATCTTTACCAAACAATCTGGAGGGTTCTAAAGTCTCAGATTATGAATTTAAGCTGGATTACGAATATTTAGTGGTAACTACGATAATTAACGATGGCAGCAAGAGAAGACTTATAAAGTGTCAAATGAAGTAATTGTAATCTATGGAGGCTATCAAGTCAATATAGGTGATGATGGGGCAGCTGCTTTATGCTTTATTCATAAAGAAGATGCTGATAATGTTATTAATGCTCTTAACTATTTGAAAAAGTTCTGTAAAGCAGATCCTTTTAGTAGTAAACAGAATGAATAAACTTCTAAAGGGATTATCGTTAGTTATTGGAATAGATGTAAGCAACTTCTCAAATCTTTCAATGGGAAATGAATAATCCATGAAAACCATCCAATTATAAATATCGCTCTGTAATGTAGTCTATATATTTCTCATTTGTTTCGTAATAATTTTTAGACAAGGAAGCTATTCTTTCCAGCCGATTATCGACTCACTACTTAGTAAGCCAAAATTTCATACATTTGACATAGAAAATATTATTAGCGTTAGCATTTTCCTGTTACAGAAAACTGGTAATTTTTAACACTCACAGGTAAATAGCGAAACGCTCACGTCAAAGGCGTGGGCTTTCCTTATTTGTGAGTGTGGGTATACCAGTACCTCTGTAACAGATAATGGTAAAGACCCACGCTGATGTTTTATTAATAGCCTTATATGGGTCTAAATAGGCATTAAAACATTAATTCAATGAAAAAACTTCTTATTTATTGTTCATTCCTCTTTTTAGGATCATGTGTTTCAACAAAACAAATCGGAAGTGTAAACATGGTCTCAAATAGAAATGTAGATTCCAATGGTAATTATGTCCTCATTAAAAGTTACATGGGGGCAACCAATAAAGAAATAAAGAATTCAAAGGCTAAATCTGTAGAAGCTGCGATAGACCAGGTTGTGAAATCAACCCCTGGTGGAGAGTTCCTTAAAAACGTAAAGATTTATTGGGTTGATTCAAAATACATAGCTGTTGAGGGTGACGTATGGGGGATTGCTGATAATGCTAACTTTCGTGGCTTTGCTGTAGGTAATAAAGTAAAATGGACTAAATTATTTAAAGATTATACAGGAGAAATAATGGACTTAAAAAATGACAAATCATGCACTATTAAAAGAGATGCTGACGGAAGTATTGTAGAAGTTGATTATAAAGACCTTACTAAAATCGGGAATAAGTAAATTAGTCTATATATGATATGGCAAAATCAGTTTTTTACAGTGTGGAGTTAATTCATTCCGAAAATAGGGAAGAAAAGATCATCAAAAGAAGTTTTGAGAATGGGAACATATTAAGCTTAAGAGATCAAGCTTTTTCATATTTTAAAGAGTTGTTTTTAATCCATAAAGATAAATTCTTAACACAGGAATCTGTAATCCCTATTAAATTAACAATTTATTTTAATGCTGGTAGTAAGGGTAGAGATTTGGATTATGGACAGGAAATAATCTTCGATAGGATTCATACTTCCCCAATGTACATTTTGACCTTTGGTAAATTGGAGGAGAGAGGGCATTCCGAGGAAATAGACTTTATCAAAAAGCTAACTTCTGATGCAGAATTGCTTAATGCACCAGACATTGATAAAAATATTGATCTTCGCAGTGGAGAATCATCGGTAATATCCTTTATTAGAGAATGTTTAGCCCAAAAAGATCAGAATATTTGTGAAAACTCTAAATCAAATCTTCAATTAATAGAATGCAGAAGATGTGGTAAAAAGATGGAAGTTGAACAGAAGGTTGCAAGTCTCTTTAATAGTGAAAAAAACAGGGCTTATTACTCAAATAACTCATGGGAGGTCTTCATGTGCTGTAATTCTTGTGTGGAAATCCATTATGGTACTCCGAAGCCCTACTCTTCTTCTGCAAATATTTATGATAAAAATGGGAAATCCGTTTACACGGGAGGTAGGAATTTAACCTGATAGAAATTATTGAATTATCCCATATTATCCCATTTACGATTTTTGACCAAGGTTCTGACTTAAAAATATTTAGGAATTGTCGATTAAATGATTTTCTGTCCATCTTTTGGTTTTACCTCTTTAAATGCACTTTTAGCAGCGGATGGCTCCCAGTTATGAACCTTAATAAGATGCTTTATCAATTCCTTTCTGGTATACTCATCTTTCGCTGTCTCATCACATTTAGTGCATGGAAGTTTATGGTTTTTTCTAAGACTCCAAACGTCTAATATTACAACCTCTTCTTTTTTGCTTTTTGCTTTCATTAGAATATTGTTTTTAGTGTATCAAAGATAGTTAAATCATACTTAACCTATTAACCTTAAATTCCGAACAGGTCGCATCCTATTAATAAATGACTACAATGCGATAGAAACTGGATACTATCTGTCTATATAAACGGGTTCTCATTATCAGCACTCCAGGGATCAACATACAGTTTGTAAACTGTTGGTAAAATCCGGAATACTTCCATAAAATCATTATCAGTAAATATCTGAACTGACGATTCCGTCCATTCCTTAGTTTCAGAAAACGGTTTAAGAGTTTCAATGCATTCCTTCTCTTTAGAAAACTGTTCTTGTGTTACATAAGCAGCTAATTCATGATATAAGGATGCCTGTTCACCCGAAAAAATCAATTTGTCCTCGGGCATTTCCGAACTTGTAAAAGTTCCGGGGGCCAATATTTTACCCTCATTAGGATTATGAGAATACCATTGGTGTGACTTTTTAACCATTTGAGAAAATTGAACCTTGTGTGAATCTGAGCAGTATTTCGCTCTATCAGTTTTAGTATAAAAAGGTTCCCCACAAAAGGCACATTCTTTTTTATTATATCCGTTGGCTGGTTTTATTTTTCTAATTCTCATATACAGTTAATTTTTAAAAAAGTTGAGCAGTATTGTTTTGACGATTATTTACGGTTAGTATTTAAGGTCAAGAATATTCGCAATCAAGCATAAAATCGCTTGATTGCGCTTGATTAGTTTACGTTAATCTTTACGATGACAACATTTCATTACAATTAACTCATCAAAGAACAGTCGCATCCATTCATAAAATCGCTAAAATGCGGTTGTTTTGTTTACGATAAATGTTGCAATCGTGCTTTTAAGTAATAATTATCGTAAATATTCATCTATAGCCTTATGCTGTCCTCTAGCCTGATCAACCTTCTGTCTTTCACCAGCCATCCTTAGCAAATAACCGCTACGCCTACGCTTTGATTTGTCTTTTGCCCCCATCGGTCTGCCAAGGATTTTTCCGCTGTTTCTGGCTCTATAAATGCCTTCCTTGGTGCGCTCACTTATTAACGATCTTTCAAATTCTGCAAATGCACTGAGGATCTGAAAATGTAGCTTACCAGCAGCAGTATTGAAGTCGAGATTGTCTGACACACTAATGAAGCCAATACCTTTATCAATGAGTTCTTTGGTGTCGAGAATTAATTCAGTACTACTTCGTGCCCACCTGTCCAATTTGAAGACCACAACGGCATCAAATTGATGTTGCCGAAGTTTTGCCAATAGTTCTTGCTTTACTGGTCTTGTTTTTCTGGTACTCATTACTTCTGAAAAGACCACAAATTCCCATCCTTTTGAATGTACATATTCCGTTAGCCGGAGAATCTGATTCTCTACAGTCTGGTCTTGTGTAGACACCCTAACGTATAATGCTACTTTCATTTTTTCTTTTGTTTTTCTGGTTACTCCACCATATAGCTGCTCCTAATAGCAACGCTGTTAAAGAAACGATAAGAACTATTTTCAAAGGATTCCTTGTTTCAGGAGTCGATGAATAATTTGCTTCCATTTTATTTGATTATAAAAGTGTCAAAGATGATTCGATAGATGTCATGCTTATTTCTAATCTTTTTTAAGGTCATTTTACCATTAAAATCCTTATAGCTTATCTCCTTACCATTTGAAGTTTCAAAAAGTTGTTGTATTCTCCGGTTATCAGTAAAGAATTGAAGTTGTTCCCAAAGAGCTTTGTTTTGATTCCTTAGCTGATCATAAAATACGTTCGGAGCTTTAGCGGGGGCTGTATTTCCTGAAATTTCCCTTTTCTCAATAAAATTTATTAAATGCTCCCCAATATTTACACCGGTAATCCTTTGTCCCTTAAAGCCAAAGTTTGAATTGATTTCATTTAAATATGTTACCCCTTTAGTGTCTTTAATTAAATCTACACCAGAAACTTCCATTCCAATTGCTTTAGAGGCTTTTACACAAATTATCTGATCATCCATTGATAGATTGATTAGTTTACCACTTCCCCCAAGGCTCAGATTACTTCTAAAGTCTCCTTTTGGAGCCGTGCGTTGATATGCCACTATTACCCTATCTCCCATTACAATAGCGCGGATATCCTGACCTTTTGATTCAATATACTGCTGTAAGATAAAATCTGCTTTGTTTTTAAGCAGACCTTCAATAGTTGAAATTGCTGATTTACGTGTCTCCATTAAAATTACTCCACTCCCCTGGGAACCATAGACGTACTTAATGATAAAAGGTAACCCACCCACTTTATCTATCAGGAAATCAATGTTATTTGCTGCTTTTACATAAAGAGTTATTGGGGTCTTTATACCGTAGCGGCTGACCATCTGAAGTGTATGAAACTTATTTCCTGCAGCTCTTAATCCGGCCGCACTTTGTATTGAATAAATCCCCAGATTCAATGTAAGATGCTCAAGGATATAGGAGTTATAGATCAAATTATTCCCGATCCGAGGTATAATAGCGTCTACGTCACTTATTGTAATCCTCGTAGCAGTCTTAGGAAGAAGATCATATACTCTATCATAACCAGCTTCGACATTTGAAATAAGTGGAGAAAAGAACGCAGGATCAAGTACAACCATCCGGTGACCATGTTTTTCACCTGCTTGGATAATTGATTGAGTTGCAAAACATCTTTCTGAAGAATTCAATACTAGTATATTCATAGCTTTACTTATTTACAATTATTTTTCCATATTTTACTTTCCAATCATTCTTATTAACAATCTCTATTCCTGATACTTCTAACAATACAAATCCATTCGCACTTCTTCTCAATACAAATGCTGTAATATTGTTACTAAGGGCTCGTGCAATTTCAACAAATACACCCAATCCAATAAAACCATTTAGCTCCGAAGCGATTATTTTGTTACAACAATCGACAACATGCAAGTAATCATTAGAATCGTTTAATTCACCTACAGTAGTATGAGGGCAAATGATAGTCGCTTTTGAAAATTTGTTCTGAAGAAATCCAAATTCATCTATTTCTTGCTGCGTCCCATATAATATTTTACTGTGAGCATAGTAAATCCTTAGTTCACTTTGGTGTGGTTTCATATTAATTTGAATTTATGGTTATACCGTACTTTTTTGCAATCCAAAATATTGATGCATTTGTGCGACCTGATTTGTGTTGAAGACAAGAGTTAAATTGTATATCACATTTATCATGATTATATTTTAAACTCATTGAACTTAGTTCATGAAATAAACTTCTCCCACTCTCTCCATAATCGCTAGCTAGCACGCAGCCGATAGAAAACCAATCCTCATAATCGAAGGTTATATCAACACCTGACGCTAAAATTTTATTAAGGAGTTTATTCATATCGGCACTTCCCGGATATCGTTGAAAAGGTGAATAATTTTTCTTTGTCTGTTCGGTATAATTTCGATTATAAGGGGTTGCAGAATAGTTAAATTTTGCTCCAGGATCGTAACTCATGAAACGTAACCTTGTAACGTCTGAGCAGTTCTTATCTATAATTACACCTTGTCCCTTAAAATCCTGTTGAAGCGCTTTAAATTGTGCCAAATGGCATTCAGGATATGCCAAATGTATTATTGCAAAAGCTCCTTTCCCTGATGCAGATAAGGCACAGAAAACAACTTCATCCCATGTGCCAATAGAATCCCTAAAAATCTTCCAATCACAAATACCGGGGTTATCTTTGCTGTCCATATCAATACACAGATATCCGGAAAGTTTTATTAATCCATTTTTGTTTCTTTCACTAAACATCCCTGAAACGGTAACCGCAGGCAGTTCACATTTTAAAGTTTTTCTTTTGTCCGGATCTTGTTCGTTTCTTATATCCTCAATCTCTGACCGGTAGGCGCCGTTAATAACATTTGCACAAAAATCCCAAAGGGGAATATGAGCCACGGGTGTAGTTAATGTTTTATTCAGGAATAGTGATATTTTTGGCAAATCGTTCATATTCTTTTATTTATATAATATTTTTTTATGTTTGTAACAATTTGTAACGCACATGCAATAAATTTTGTTACACATTATAATATTGTGAATCATCGTTTTATAATTGTCGTAACACTGTAACCCTATTTCTAGATAATAATATATGCGATAGATAGTATGTACATATTTCCATATAGTTTTAATTTTTTAAAAAATTTGTTACATATGGCTCAATTCATTATTAATTAATTTATTAACAAGTAACAATCGTTTGTTACAGCCTGTTAAACTGTTACAAAATCGGAGCGCACAAAACGATAAGGTCTACCCACTTTTTCTGCATTTATGTCCTCAAAAGGTTTGTATCGTTGCACCCCTTCTGGGATCATTTTAAACTCATTTTTTAGTACTGTCCGGATATAGTATGGTTCAATCCTAGTGTTATATGCAAAGAATTTGTTTTTAATGTCAAGAGGTATTGCATAAAAACAGTTTTGAGTATTGTTGTTGAAATAGTCTGTAAAATGCTCCTCCAAGTCTTTATATAATCCTGACTTACTCTCCTTCACTACTGCTTCGAGACTTCCGTTTTTAAGTTCATCGGTAGTAAAACCAGATCTGCTTATAGACCAATCTACTGGTGGTAATGTGTTCAGGTAGTCCAAGAATGCAGGTATCTCCTCAAGTAGGTTATCCTCAATCGCATGGTTAGTAAATTCCGGCTTCCCTAATTTTCGGACAAAGAATCTTATCTCCTCCTGTTCAACAATTGCAAACTTATCTTCATTGTTACTTGAAAGAATTATCTTACCGTAAAAGGGTATTTTATAAGGTGTGACAAACTTTTCATTGATCTGCACAAATTTTGCTGTTGCCAGCGCCTTCAGTTTCTCAATAGTTAGTTTTTTATCCAGAAGAGTTTCCTCAATGCAAATAATATTTTTAGTTGCATAGTGGCTATTAAAGCTGCTTATAAAATCAGTTGAAGAAATTACAGCCACATTTGCTCCAAACAGTGCGTTAATCCAATTCAGAAAAGTAGTTTTTCCTGTCTGACGTTCGATTGAAACAAGTGCAAGAATCACAGTTGACCTCTCAGGATATAAATAAAGAATCTGCAAGTAACGCAAACCGAGTTCATATTGATCTCCGAAAACATGCTCTATTAATCTTTTTGTCCAGACCCATGCTCCTTGTTTAGGAATATGGAGAAATTCAGAATATAAGTTCAGACAATTATTAATTGAAAGTTCAAATGTCAGATTGTTTGGCTTCATAATAAAATCGTCAAAATGTGGCACGGTCTTTATAAAATATTTTCCATGATCAAGAATGATTTCGTCTTTGCGCCATACCTTAAACTCGTTTCGAATAATCCCATGTCGATCTGTTTTTTTAATCCTCTTGTAATATGTGCATCCAACCCGAAAATAGGGGTTAAATTCACCGCCATTATTGAGTGATATGTTTTTAGGGATAATTATTGTTCCATTGTCCATTTCCGACATATGTTGCTCTGTTGTCCGGGCTGGGTCAGTTGTCGTTAATTCCGACACTTTAACAGCATCCGTATTTTGGGAGGTAAGGTTTAACTGCTTCTCTATTGTGTATGGTGTTTCTGGCATTGCATAGTATTTTATAAAGACCCTTTTCTTGCTTTAAATAATTGACATCTAATTATTACCATCCCCAACTTCGTAATTAAAATGGGTTTGAGGTTCCAACCGGAACCAATTTATATGTAATAACTTCTTCTTTCTCAAAGCATTTTATTTCAATATCTGAATGGCTTTTTGAAAGTTGCATCTGGTAGTTGTCGTCCTCAACTGTCAGTGTAATTCCGCTCACAAAATCAATGAATTTATTGCCCCTTTCGTCTACTTTCACAATGTCGATGTGACTGAAAATCATAATTGCCTTATCAAATAAAGTGTTCCAGCAACTGCCCATAATTCGTTTTTCATCTTCTATTATATTATGATCATTTGCTTTTATCGTGTATTCAGGTTTCAATACATCATCAATCTCAGCTCCATTTTTATACCTCCTTATATGAAGAGTTCCATTATTTCGGTGATCAAAACAGTACTCAGCTGAGAAAACCAGTTCAGGATTTTGCCTGCTGAGATTCAAAATTTCTTTGTGTGGTAAAGTATTCCATGTCGTTATTAAAACAATTCCACAGTCAATATCAGTTTCCAAATTTTTTAATGGAGTACTTTTCATGATTATTTCAAGTCTCTGTAAATCATTACAGGTCAACCTAGTAAAATTGCGCTTTTCCATAGTTATATATATTTGGTTATTAATACCAAACTCTTTAGATATTAATTTCCCCCGAATTGTATCCAATGAAGCAATGCTTTTCTTGAAAAGAATATTTTTCTGCCTCCTGGGCGTTTTATAAAAGGGATTTCATGCCTGCTTGTCTTTTGGTAAATCGTGTGTTTACTATAACCGGTTAATTCACAAGCCTCTTTCAAACCGACAATATCAAACTCATTTTTTTTTATGCTACCGAAGCCTGAGTTATTTAGTGCTTCGGTAACAGCTTCTAATATTGTTTTTTGCAGATCCATTCTTTATGAATTTTTTTAAAAATAATTCATTAATTACAACTTAATCTATGACTATACAAAAGTATATCCTGTGTCTCCATCCTATTAAAATAAAAAAGGATGCTTTACGCACCCTTATGATTTTAATTTTAAATAATTGCTACTTGTAATACTGTTGTGTGACAGTACTTCTGACAAATGTAAGATATTCAGATTTTTGTGTTAGTGGGTAATTACGTTCTGAGTAATAATTCTTTTTTTCTGGATATAAGAATTGTAAAAATTGGTAAAGCAATTGATCTTTAATTGAACTTCTTTGGAAATTAAAATTAGTGTTATTAATCACTTCTATATTAGTAATTATTCTTTCAGGCATTTTCTTTAAAATCATTTTTAGTGATTGTGTTTCAGATGTAAAGGAGACATCAAGTTGAAATTTTTCCTCTTCTGTCTTAACAAATTTCTTCATGAAATCTGTGAAGAGAAACATTTCCAAGCCAGGGTTTTTATTCACATTAATCTGTTTTGATTGAATTATTTCATTAGCTTCCTTAACCTTCTTAACAAGAATCTTTCGTGTGAAATGGCTTGGAATTAATTTTTCTGTTTCCTGATAATATAATTTCCGATATGCAAAAAATTTGGAAAGAAGAAAAATCGAGTAAGTATCTATATAAAAAAACCTCTCATCTTTATTAATAATTTGGAGCAATTCAATAATTCCATTAAAATCTATTATAGGTTTTTTAGTTGATAATGGGAAAAGATAATCATTCAATAATCTATTAAGGGATTCCTTTTCTTTATCACCAAAATAATTTAGAATGTCCAAGTTCATTGTTTCAATTAAATGCTTAACAACATTGCCCTTTTCTTCCTCAGAGGAACAATTATTATTATTAAACTTATCTACCTCATTTTTAAAGCTTAAATCTGTCAACTCTTTTGCTAAAATCTGGTAATCAGTAGTATCAAATTTTAATTTATCCTCTTTTAATACGTCTGAAACTACGGGATTCAAAAAGAAAAACCATGAATTAATGTTTATCATCTTATCTGTTTTTAAATGCTATGTCTTCAAAATCAGCTATAGCATCCAGTCCCAGAGACTTAATATAAATTTCGGTTGTTTTCAAGTTCTTATGTCGCAATGATTCTTTAATCATCATGGGTGTCATGCCTTTCCTAAACATATATGATGCATAAGAATGCCTGGCCCAGTATGTTGTCAGTCCTTCAACATCATTTTGCCTTCCTATCTTTTTAAGATCTCGGTTAACTTTTTTTCTCACTTTTCTGATTCGCTCAAGTTTCTGTTGTTCCGACTTGTGTATTTTTACATTTAGAATTGGAAGTAAATATCCTCTTTCCAGATTGTGGTACCTGTCCAAAACGTCCTTAATTTCAGCTCGAATTGGGAATTCAACTCTTACAGGTTTCCTCGCCATTTTCTTGCGCTCATAAATGATATGTCCATCCTGTACATTTTTAGACGTTAATAACGAAATGTCGATAAACGATATGCCCCTTCCGAAGAACGAAAAAACAAAAATATCCTTTGCCAGTTGAAGATCAGGATAAACCTCTCCGGAAAGCAATTTTTCTAATTTATCATTATCCAATGCCCTTGGGCTTGTCTCAGTACTAAATTCTGATACTTTCAGGTCACGGAATGGGTAATACTCTTCTCTTACCCATTTTTTGTTTATTGCATATAAGTATAATGTTCTAGTTGTCCTTAAATAATTGTTTATCGTTGTGTCTGCTACATTTCTTTTATCTTTAAGGTAAGTAATCCATTCCTGCAGCACATCAATTGTCAAATCTCGCAAATACAAATCCTGTCCATTTCTGAATGTACTAAATACCCCTAATACACTTTTAAACACGCTCGAATATCCAACTCTACCTAATTTATTCAATTCTTCTATTCTTTTCAAAAAGGCTTTAAAAACAGTTGTTTTAGCTCTGTCCTCCCTACTATATATAGACACAAACTGGTTCTTTGTGTAATCAGATATCCCATCTTTAATAAATTGTTCATGGATTTCCTGGATTCTGGCTTTTTGTTTGATCAAATAAACGTTAATTTGTGTTCTGCTGGGATTCTTGAGTTTGTATCCGCTTGTCACTGATTCAGTTTCTCCATCCCATTCATTTTTACTGCAATAATATCCCGAAAAAATGTACTTTTGTATTTTACCGGAAGTAAGACGTAAAACGATTGGATGTCTGTGGGATTTATTTTGTCGGCTTTTCAGAATAGTGAACTTGACTTTACTCATAATGAAGAAACATATTAGTATATACTTTAGTACATAGTAAAAATACGAAATAGTACAATTAGATGCAAAATAATATCCTTAATAATTATATTAACAGGCTGATTATCTAAATGGATACTACAAAAAACAAATTAATGAAACTTGCATGGGGTGCAAGGGGTCGTCTGTTCGAGTCAGATCACCCCGACATACATTTGCTGGTTTACAATGAGTTACATGATTTTATGAACTTATTATGAACCAGCAAGATGAGAAAAAGTAAAATTTCAATGATTTTACTCACTCTCTTAATAATCATTTTGCACCTTCATCAATCAATTTGATGGAGGTGTTTTTTTCTTCCGAAATGGTTAAATGAACTCAGCAGAATTGAAATCATTTATATTAATGGACGTTATCGAGTCTCGTCCGCACCGCGCATAAACCTCCAGAACCTCTTGTTAATCAAGGGGTTTTGTGCTCTCTGCCACAAAATCCGCCACAAATTTATTCTTCTGCATCTGGATTTGAGAATAGTCAGAATTATTAGTAAATATATTTTGAAATAAGTTATATATCAATATTATATAGGCTATTTTCTATGATTTTTTATAAAAATTTTTATAACAGAGATTTTGGCTATATAAATTTCTTTTCCAGAATATTTTTTTTATTCAAGTATTGAATACATTTCAACACAGCCAGGTATTTATTATTGTAAACGGGACAAAGCATATTTTGCTTGAAGAAATCCTCTCTGTAGCACCTCCGGACTGGTAGACCGGGGGTATATCTGGTACAGGATCCTCGGGGATACGTCTAAACACCTTATTATGTGTACATTATATATACGAATACAATTTTCCTTCCATTGTCAGAAGAATATATTTAAAGGCTGGTTTCTCAAACTTGGTTGTCATTTCTTTTCTACTTGGCATTACCTGAAGCATAGTAGCATTTGCACAACCGGGCAGGTTGTTAAGGTAAATAATATTTACACATTTGTGGAAGAAGGGGATATCGATATTGTACGCATGTTGTGTGATGTTTCAGGAGATAACAATTGGATAGTAAGGAAATTTCCAATAGTGGC